>Ga0070737_10002625_pt1 | contig 21097 bp, 13 predicted proteins | sample Coa_R1_10_FD_66438 | JGI IMG/M metagenome (GOLD analysis project Ga0070737, IMG submission 66438) | Surface soil microbial communities from Centralia Pennsylvania, which are recovering from an underground coalmine fire - Coalmine... | ecosystem: Environmental > Terrestrial > Soil > Unclassified...
GAGGCCTAAAAACTTAGCAAAGCCGCTGTTGCGTACTTCGAGGGAGGATTGTTCGCTGACGCGGCTCGCGGCGCCGCCGATGTGAAACGTGCGCATGGTGAGCTGCGTTCCAGGTTCACCGATGGACTGGGCGGCGATCACGCCGACAGCTTCGCCGGTTTCAGCCAGTTTACCGGATGCAAGATTGCGCCCGTAACAACGCACGCACACCCCGCGTCTGGATTCACAGGTCAGCACCGAGCGGATTTTCACGCGCTCGATGCCAGCCGCCTGAATCGCCGCCGCCAAGTCTTCATTGATCTCCTGATTGACGTCGACGATGACGTTGCCTTCATAATCCTTGATCTGCTCCAACGAAACGCGGCCCACAATGCGGTCGCGCAGAGGCTCTACCACCTCTCCGGCTTCCACGATGGGCTCGACGAAAATCCCGTCCACCGTTCCGCAGTCAAACTCCGAGATGATCACGTCCTGCGCAACATCCACGAGCCGGCGAGTCAGGTAACCGGAATCCGCCGTCTTCAGCGCGGTATCGGCCAAACCCTTACGCGCGCCGTGCGTCGAGATGAAATATTGCAGCACGTTCAATCCTTCGCGGAAATTCGCGGTGATAGGGGTCTCAATAATTTCGCCTGATGGTTTGGCCATCAAGCCCCGCATTCCGGAAAGCTGACGGATTTGCTGTTTGGAACCGCGGGCGCCGGAGTTTGCCATGACGTAAATCGGATTGATCTCGCCAGACTTGTCCTGCGCTTCGAGCGTCTGGAACATTTCATCGGCCACACGGTCTGTCACATTCGACCAGATCGCGATGACTTTGTTGTAGCGCTCGCCGTGGGTGATGGCGCCGTCTTGGTATTGCTTTTCAACTTCGATAACCTCTTTTTCTGCCTCTCCGACCAGATGAGCCTTGCTCGAAGGCACCACAAGATCGTCAATCCCAATTGAGAGTCCGGCCTTCGTGGCGTACAAAAAGCCAAGATCCTTGATTTCATCGAGCAGCTGGACCGTGGTGTCCAGGCCAAAGCGCAGGTAGCAGTAATTCACCAGCGCTCCAAGGCCTTTCTTGCGCAGCAAGCCGTTGACAAAAGGCATCCCCTTCGGCAGGTGATCGTTCAGGATCACCCGGCCGACGGTCGTCTCAATAAACTGGCTCTTCACCGTAATGGGTTCGGTGTGAAGCACGTCTTGATCGTCGTATGCATTTTCCAGGTCAATGACCCGTCCGGTGTACCGCAAGCGTATGCGGCTTAGTGTTTCCACTTCACGGGCGTCGAGCGCGAGCAGCACGTCTTCTGCGCTTGCGAAGGCGCGACCCTCGCCACGGCTCCCTTTGACGCCTTTAGTTAGGTAGTAAATTCCAAGGACCACGTCCTGTGTTGGGATAGCCAAGGGCTGGCCGCTCGCCGGCGACAAGATGTTCCGCGAGGAGAGCATCAGCACGGAAGCTTCAATTTGAGCTTCGGGCGAGAGCGGGATATGCACCGCCATCTGGTCGCCGTCAAAATCGGCGTTAAACGCGGTGCAAACCAGCGGATGCACCTTGATCGCTTTGCCTTCCACCAGAACCGGCTCAAACGCCTGAATTCCCAGCCGGTGCAGGGTGGGCGCACGGTTCAGAAGCACCGGATGATCCCGGATGACTTCTTCGAGGATGTCCCATACCACCGGCTCCTGGCGCTCCACCATCTCTTTGGCCGCCTTGATCGTGGCGCATTGTCCAGTCTGCTCGAGACGGTGATAGATGAAGGGCTTGAAGAGTTCGAGGGCCATCTTCTTCGGCAGACCACACTGGTGAAGCTTCAACTCGGGCCCGACAACAATGACCGATCTTCCGGAGTAGTCGACGCGCTTGCCGAGGAGATTCTGGCGGAATCGCCCCTGCTTGCCTTTGAGAGTATCGGACAACGATTTCAGCGGGCGGTTGTTCGTGCCGCGCAGGACGCGCCCACGGCGGCCGTTGTCGAAAAGCGCATCCACAGCTTCCTGCAGCATTCGCTTTTCGTTCCGGATGATCACGTCCGGCGCATGCAACTCCATCAGCTTTTTGAGCCGGTTGTTGCGGTTGATGACTCTGCGGTATAGGTCGTTCAGATCGGAGGTGGCAAAGCGCCCGCCGTCCAACGGCACCAGGGGCCGCAGTTCCGGCGGAATAACCGGGATGACATCCATGATCATCCATTCCGGTTTGTTGCCGGATTTCCGGAAGGCGTCTACCACCTTGAGCCGTTTGGCGTACTTCACGCGCTTTTGCTGTGAGGGATCCGTTCGCATCTTTTCGCGGAGCTCCACTCCAAGCGTTTCTATGTTCACCCGCCTCAGGAGTTCCTTGATGGCCTCCGCACCCATGCCAGCGTGGAACTTGCCATGGAATTCCTGCTGCAACTCCCGGTAGCGCTCCTCGGTGAGAATTTCCTTTTCTTTGACGGGAGCTTCGCCCGGATCGATCACCACGTAGTTTTCAAAATAGAGAATCCGCTCCAGGTCGCGTAGAGCGATGTCGAGCAGATGCCCGATGCGGCTCGGGAGCCCTTTGAAGAACCAAACATGCGAACATGGCGAAGCTAGCTCAATGTGTCCTAAGCGCTCGCGCCGGACTTTAGAAAGGGTCACTTCCACTCCGCACTTGTCGCAAATGACGCCGCGATGCTTCATTCGCTTGTATTTGCCACACAGGCACTCCCAATCCGTGACGGGGCCGAAAATCCGGGCGCAGAACAGACCGTCGCGCTCCGGCTTGAAGGTTCGGTAATTGATGGTTTCCGGTTTCGTCACTTCACCGTGCGACCAGGACCGGATTTTTTCCGGCGACGCAAGACTCACGCGAATCATGTCAAATTCGCCAATCAAGCTGACTCGATCATAAGGGCTGCTGCGAAACAAGGTATGCCTCCTAGCACGGAGTTAGGAATTCATTCTATGAATGCCCGAAAGGCTGCGCCGCCGCTCAACGAGTTCAGGGCGGTTTGTGAGAACTAAAATGGAATTATATAGTCCGCCCCGGACCTTCCCGGTCGGACAGTCCTTTAAATCCCTACTTTGCCGAGGCCGCGGCTAAAGCCTGCTGTTCCTTTGGCCTCTTAATAAGCTCTACGTCCAGTCCAAGGCTCTGCAGCTCTCGCACGAGAACATTGAACGATTCCGGAACCCCCGGCTCGATCGCAGCTTCTCCTTTGACGATCGCCTCGTAAATCTTGGCGCGGCCATACACATCATCGGATTTAGCCGTCAGCAACTCTTGCAAAATATGGGCTGCACCGTAGGCTTCAAGCGCCCACACTTCCATTTCGCCGAATCTCTGGCCGCCAAACTGCGCTTTGCCGCCCAGCGGCTGCTGAGTGATCAGCGAATACGGCCCGATTGAACGCGCGTGAATTTTGTCGTCGACCAGGTGAGAGAGCTTCAGCATGTAAATGTAACCTACCGTCACGGGCTGATCGAATTTTTCGCCCGTCATGCCGTCGTAAAGCGCGATTTTCCCGGCGGTTGGCAATCCGGCTTTTTCCAGATACTCTTTGATCTGCTTTTCCGTCGCTCCGTCAAACACCGGCGTGGCAAAAGGTACCCCGTTCTTGTAACTGCGGGCGAAATCAATCACTTCGGCATCGGACATCTCATCAATCATCACGCCGCCTGAAACGGTCCGTAAAAGGCCTTTCAGCTCCTTACGAACCATCTCGGCGCAGTTTTCCTGGCCGAGCAGATGGGCGATCTTCGCTCCCAAATCTCTGGCCGCCCAACCCAGGTGGGTTTCAAGAATTTGTCCTACGTTCATGCGCGACGGAACGCCCAGCGGATTCAGAACCACTTCGACCGGCGTGCCGTCGGGAAGGTAAGGCATATCCTCTTCAGGAAGAATGCGCGCAATCACGCCTTTGTTTCCGTGGCGTCCCGCCATTTTGTCGCCGACGGAAAGCTTGCGCTTCATGGCAATAAACACCTTGACCAGCTTGATGACACCGGGCGGCAACTCGTCGCCCTTTTTCAGCTTGCCGATCTTCTCGTCGGTAATTTTGCGAAGGATATCGATCTGCCTCGAAGTCATCTCCTCGATTTCGTCCATCCTCTCGAGCAGCGTGGGATCCTTCTTGGCGATCTTAATGCGCTTCAAATTGCGAGTGGAAATGCGGGCCAGAGCTTCACGGTCGAGATCGGCGCCTTTTGAAAGCAGCCGCTTGTTCGTCTTCTCGTCATGGAGATCCGCAAGCAGCTTTTCACCCTCAAGCAAGGCGGCGAGTCTTTCCACGCGCTCAGTGTTCAGGATGCGGATTTCATCGTTCAGGTTCTTCTCGAGGCGAGCGACCTCCCCGGCCTCAATCGCCTTGGCGCGCTCGTCCTTATCTGCGCCCTTGCGGGAAAAAATCTTCACGTCAACGACAATCCCTTCAATGCCTGGGGGACAGGTCAGCGAAGCGTCGCGAACCTCGCCCGCCTTTTCTCCGAAAATCGCTCGTAGCAGTTTTTCCTCAGGCGTCAATTGAGTCTCGCCCTTCGGAGTAACTTTACCCACGAGAATGTCGCCGGGCTTCACGTAAGCGCCGATGCGAATGACGCCGCTTTCGTCGAGATCTTTGAGCAGCGACTCGGAGACGTTGGGGATATCCCGTGTTACTTCCTCCGGGCCGAGTTTCGTGTCCCGGGCTTCAATTTCAAATTCCTCGATGTGAATGGAAGTGTAAGAATCTTCTTTGACCAGCTTTTCACTCACCAGGATAGCGTCTTCATAGTTGTAGCCGCGCCAGGACATAAACGCCACCAAAACATTTCGTCCCAAAGCGAGCTCTCCGCCTTCGGTGCAAGGGCCATCCGCCAGCACATGGCCGGCCCTCACCCGCTGGCCCTTTCGAACTACCGGCTTTTGATTGATGCAGGTGTTCTGGTTGGATCGCCGGAATTTAGTGAGTTGATAAATATCAGCGCCGACCTCGCGCGAGAGATGGCCGCTGTGCCCGTTGCCTTCGACGCGTACGATGATGCGTTCGCTGTCCACGCTGTCCACCACTCCGTCGCGTTTGCATAGCACTACCGCCCCGGAATCGCGCGCCGTCACTTCCTCCATGCCGGTGCCCACCAAAGGCGCCTGCGCGCGGAGCAAGGGAACAGACTGCCGCTGCATGTTTGACCCCATCAGCGCGCGGTTTGCGTCGTCGTTTTCAAGAAATGGGATCAGCGAGGCTGCGACACTGACCAGTTGCTTCGGGCTCACGTCGATGTAATCGACGCTATCGCGCCGCACAAGGACGAAATTGCCCGCTTGCCGGGCGTTTACGAGCTCGCTGACGATGCGGCCCCGCTCGTCCACCGCAACGTTCGCCTGGGCGATGATATGGAGATCCTCTTCCCATGCGGAAAGGTAGAACGAGTATGGTTCATGTTCCACAAGCTTCCGGCGCTTTTCACGCAATTCCGCATTGACCTTCTCAACATCTTTTAGTTCAATGTGCTCACCCACTCGCCACGGTCCGTCGCCGCCGTGAAGGATGGTCACATAGTCTACAATGCCTCCGCCCCGCACCTTGCGGTAAGGACTCTCAATGAACCCAAATTCATTGATGCGCGCGTAGCAGGACAACGAGGAAATGAGGCCGATGTTCGGGCCTTCAGGGGTTTCGATGGGGCAGAGGCGCCCGTAGTGAGTGGGATGAACGTCCCGAACCTCAAACCCCGCCCGTTCCCGCGAGAGACCGCCTGGTCCAAGAGCCGAAAGGCGCCGTTTGTGGGTTATTTCGGAAAGCGGATTGGTTTGATCCATGAATTGGGAAAGTTGCGAGGAGCCAAAAAACTCCCGTATCGCAGCCATTACCGGCTTGGCGTTGATCAAGTCATGGGGCATGGCCGTGGACATTTCCTGATAAACCGACATCTTCTCCTTGATGGCTCGCTCCATCCTCACCAATCCGATGCGAAACTGGTTTTCCAGTAGTTCGCCTACCGCTCGCACCCGGCGGTTGCCAAGATGGTCGATGTCATCCACAGCGTAGTTGCCGCCCGGATTCTTACGAAGCTTCAAAAGGTAGCGAATGCAGGAATACAAATCCTCAGGTTCGAGCGTCCTCTTATCGAGAGGCAACTGAACTGTTGCGCCCGCAGAGTGCTCAGTGGCAAGAGTGCCCTCGCATCCGCGCACAACTTCCAAACAGGATGCGCCTTGGCGCTGACCCACGAACATCTTTTCGTGATCGGCTATAACGTAAAAGTTGGACAAGGGCAGGTTGCGGGCGTCCTCGAGCTCGAACGACGTCGCTTTGGCGTCCAGCCGCTCCTTCAGCCGTGAGGAATATCCAAGCTTAATGTTGAACTTAAGCCGGCCCACCCGAGAAAAATCGTACTTCCGCGGGTCAAAGAACATGCCGTTGAATAGTGAAGTGGCAGTGTCGAGCGTCGGAGGGTCTCCGGGGCGCATCTTCCGGTAGAGTTCGATCAAGGCCTCCTGCGGAGTCTTCAACGCATCCCGCTTTAACGTCTGGCTGATCACGGGGCCCACATCGTCCCGCTCGGGGAAAAATAGCTCCAGATCCTTGATTCCGGATTCCAGGATCACACTTAGCAAAGCCGGGGTAAGCTCGTTGTTGGCCTCCAGCAGCACTTCGCCGGTTGCAGTGTCCACAAGATCGGCCGCCGCATAGGCTCCTTCCAAATCCTGCGGAGCCACTTCGACTTGAGTAATGTGCGCCTTTTGAATTTCCTTAAGCTGCGCAGCAGTGACTTTTCTGCCTGCATGGACAATAACGCCGCCGCCGCGAGGATGTTCAACGTTTTTGGAGAGCTTCGATCCCAGCAAACCTTCCGAAACGTCCTGATACAGCTTCCCATCCTTGACTTCGATGTGCTCAACCTGATAGAAAACCTTGAGGATTTCGCTGTTATTCTTCAGGCCCAAGGCCCGGAGAAAGATTGTGGCCAGGAACTTGCGCTTGCGATCGATGCGGACATAAAGAATGTTTTTATTGTCGTACTCGAATTCCACCCATGAACCACGGTACGGAATGATCTTCCCAAGGAAGTAAGTCTTCTGCGGTGTGGATTCGAAAAAGACGCCGGGAGAACGGTGTAGCTGGCTAACGATAACGCGCTCTGTCCCGTTGATGACGAACGTGCCGTTCTCCGTCATCAGCGGTATTTCTCCGAAGTAGACTTCCTGCTCCTTGATGTCGCGGATATTCTTCTGGCCGGTTTCGCTATCCTTGTCGTAAAGCGTAAGGCGGATGGTGACTTTCAAGGGTGCGGCGAAAGTCATTCCCCGCTCCTGGCAGTCAGTCACATCGTACTTGAGCTGCAGCGCCACCGGATCTCCGCAGCGGTTGCAGAAGGTGACCACGTTCTCATTGAATGTGCCGCAACGCGTGCACAATACGTCGCCAGACTTGAAAGGATCGGTGATAACCGTATGGCCGCAGTTTTTGCATGTGCTGCGCAGGTGATGGAGGCCTCGTAAACTCCCACACTTGCACTCCCAGTTTCCAATTGAATAATCCACGAAATCCAACTGAGAGACGCCGCGGAAGTCCGTAATAGGAAAAACCGAGTTGAATACCGCCTGTAAGCCGATATCTTCCCGTTCAGAGGGCAGAAGGTTCATTTGCAGGAAGCGGTCATAGGACCTGCGCTGCACTTCGATGAGGTTAGGTATAGAGATGACTGAAGGAATTTTGGAGAAATTAATCCGCTGACGCGACGCGCCGTTCCGGCCGTTGGGCATCCTTTCGACTCCTTGCTTAAAAATTTGTTGAAACTAGCCGCGCAATGACGAAATAACCCTCTCGAGGCTATGATGCAGAGCACGCAGATGAAGATGCAAAGGTCTGTCGCATGTGCTAGCGACTCGTTGGGTCCGGCCCTTGCCCGGACATCCATCTCCCCGAAGACGCACCCTGGGCTGCGGCACAGGGAACTTCCCCCGGGCATAATCTGGCATTGGCAAACCAGGTTTCCTATTTCACTTCAACGGTAGCCCCGGCCTCGGCGAATTTCTTCTTGATCGACTCCGCCTCGTCTTTGGTCACGCCTTCCTTGACCGGCTTGGGCGCGCCATCGACCAGATCTTTCGCTTCTTTCAGCCCGAGACTTGTAACTTCGCGAACCGCCTTAATCACATTGATCTTATTCGCCCCCACGGCGGTCAAAATAACACTAAATTCCGTTTTCTCTTCGGCCGGAGGAGCTCCTGCCTGGGCCGCCCCGCCCGCTCCAGCGGCTACCATTACCGGAGCCGCAGCGGCAGCGCTAACACCCAAAGCTTCTTCGAGCTGCTTCACTAGTTCCGCAGCCTCCAAAAGGTTTAGCGCCTTGATTTCTTCGACGATCTTTTGAACCTGATCTGACATCTTTAAGTTTCCTCCTGAAATTTCCCGTCTAGCTCTTCGCCCGGCTGGACGATTTACTCCGCCAGGAAGTCTATTGGCCAGACGCTTCCCTAAACTTTTTCTCCTGCACGCCTTGCTGAACCACACAGGCCAAATTGCGTCCGACTGCGGAGAGCACTGCCGCCACGCGCTGCGCCGGAGAATTGATCAGAAAGAGCGCCTTAGACAATAACTCTCCACGCGACGGCAGCGTCGCAAGCGCAGTAAGATCTTTCAGAGCAATAACCCGGCCTTCGATGACGCCGGTCTTGAATACCAGAACGGCATTTTCTTTGGCGTAAGCCGTGATTGCCTTCGCAAGAGCTACGGGATCTGCAGCAGTGTATGCAAGCGACGTGGTTCCATAAAGCTTAGCCATTGCAGCTTCGCCCGGAGTTCCCTGAGAAGCTCGTTCGATAATGCTGTTCTTTGTAACCCTGTACTTTGCGCCAACGCTCTCGATCTTGCGTCGTAACTCAAAATCCTGGCTCACTGTCATCCCCTCAAAACTCGAAAGGATCACCGCGCGGGCGCTTGAAAGTTCTTGGCGAAGCTCTTCTGCCTTCTGCTGCTTGGCGTCTTTTTTCATGAACCCTAGCCTTTCCTATACTACTTAAGCCGCCTCGACCGTTGCCGGGTCAATCGGAATACCGGGACCCATGGTTGACGAGATCACGATACTTCCTAAATAACGGCCCTTCGCACTCGCGGGTTTCGCTTTAAGTACGCTGGCCACCAGAGTCTGAGCGTTTTCGGCAAGCTTATCAGCATCAAAAGAAACTTTGCCCACAGGGCAGTGAATGATCCCGGTCTTGTCCACGCGGAACTCCACCTTGCCTGCCTTCACTTCCCGAACCGCCTTGCCAACATCCATGGTCACGGTTCCTGTTTTGGGGTTTGGCATCAGGCCCCGAGGTCCAAGAACCTTGCCGAGCCGGCCGACGGATTTCATCATGTCCGGGGTAGCGACAACGGCATCAAAATCCATCCAGCCATCCTGAATCTTTTGAACAAGGTCGTCTCCGCCCACCTCGTCAGCGCCAGCCTCTCGGCCTTCGCGCACTTTGTCTCCCGAGGCGATCACAACGACGCGCTTTGTTTTGCCCAGGCCGTGCGGAAGCACCACCGTGCCCCGAACCATTTGGTCCGCGTGTTTAGGATCCACGCCGAGCCGAATCGCTACCTCAACCGTTTCATCGAATTTGGCGAACGCCGCTTTCTTCAAGAGCGGCATAGCCTCCGGCAGGGAATAACCTGGCCGGTCCACCATCTTCACAGCTTCGTCGTATTTCTTGCCCAACTTCAACTCCTTGATCCGAATTTCCGGCAATCGGCAGACATCACAAAAGCAGCCCATCTCCAGAAGCCTCCAGACTACGAGGCCTCAACCCCAAAATTAGGCCGTGACCTCAATGCCCATGCTCCGGGCCGTCCCTTTGATGCTGGAGATGGCGGCTTCCAGATCGCGCGTGTTCAAATCCGGCAACTTCACCTTGGCTATTTCTTCGACTTGTTTCCCAGTTACCTTTGCCACCTTGTTCTTATTGGGTTCCCCCGAACCCTTTGCAATACCGGCCGCCCTCTTGAGCAATACTGCCGCCGGAGGCGTCTTAGTGATAAAAGTAAACGTGCGATCCTGGTAGACCGTGATCACGACGGGGATAATCAATCCCTCCTGATCCTTGGCAGATGTCTTGGCGTTAAACGCCTTGCAAAACTCCATGATGTTTACGCCGTGCTGGCCAAGCGCCGGGCCCACAGGTGGGGCCGGTGTGGCTTTGCCAGCGGGAATCTGGAGCTTAATCATTGCAGATATCTTTTTTGCCATAGCAAATCCTCTAAATTAACCCGGCACGCGACAGGCGCTCGCAATGGGCACCCTGTATCGCGGACGCCTGCTAACCTTTCTCTACCTGATAGAAATCCAGCTCAACAGGCGTCGAGCGCCCAAAGATGGTGACCATCACTCTTAACGTTGACCGGTCATCATTAATCTCATCCACCAAACCCGTGAAATCCTTAAACGGGCCCTCGTTAATCTTGACGGTCTCTCCCTTTTCAAACCTGAGCTTCGGTTTCGGATGTTCGGCGGCTACTTCCACTCGATGGACAATGCGGTCCACCTCGTCGCGCGTCAGGGGGCTAGGCATCTGGCCTGAACCCACGAAACCGGTAACGCGAGGCGTGGAACGGACCAAGTGCCAAGTTTCATTATCCATATCCATTTCAACCAGCACGTATCCGGGATAAAAAAGCTTAGGGGCGACTACTTTTTTGCCTGCCCGCATCTCCACCACGTCCTCGCTCGGGACGAGAACTCCGCCGATCCGCTCTCCCAGGCCCGCCGCTTCAACCCGGCTTCGCAACGTTTCCGCGACCTTTTTTTCGAATCCAGAATACGTATGGATGATGTACCAGTTCTTAGGCATGACTGACGATCTTCTTTCGAGGGGCGGCAAAGGTGAAGCCAGAGGCATACATGAGCCCGAACTATGCGCGATGCAAGAAGTAATCGAGAGCCCTAGACACTAAATGCGAAAACGTCTGGTCGCAAATCCAAAAAAAGAAGGCAAAGGCAAATGTCGTAATTAACACCATGATCGTAGTTCCGTAAACTTCCTGCTTGTTTGGCCAGCTCACCCGCTTCATCTCGACGCGGATTTCCTGATAGTAGTCGCGGAGCCGCTGCCACGCGCCGTTTTGGATAGTGATCTCATCCGCCATATGAGTCTCCCGATTGGCGATTCCGCCTCCGCCTTTCTAACTGCCAAAAATCAGACTTGGCAGGGGCGGAGGGATTCGAACCCCCACGACCGGTTTTGGAGACCGGCAGTCTAGCCGTTAAACTTACGCCCCTTCGCCTTGCTGGCCGAGGAACCGCCTACGCTGAAGCTATACCACGGATCGCTCCGGCCGTCCGTTATTTGACCTCTTTGTGCGAAGTGTGGTGACGGCAAGCCGGGCAAAACTTCTTTATCTCCAGCCGGTCTTGGTGCTTCTTTTTGTTTTTTGTGGTTGTATAATTGCGATTCTTGCAATCGGAGCACTGTAACGTGATGATTTCGCGCATAAACTCAAAAAGCGAGCGCACAGGCTCGCATCCCTGCTAGCTTTTTTCCGCCCCATAACATCTAGCTACAAACAGCCTTAATGATCCCCTCGCAACCTTGCCTCACACCTACTCCCTCTCGGCAGGCAACCCCATCCCAGCAAACCTTACTTGACCGGCACTACGCTAAATGCATTATAGCAGACTATTACGAATTTGGCGCAACTTCAACACCAAAATTCGCCCCAGATAGAAAGCAAAAGATGTCAAAACATGCAACCAAAACAAAATAAAAGAGTTATAAATCTACCCCACCTAGGATAATTTCTATGACACACCCGCACCAGCCCCTATCTTCCACCGCTTAACATTTATTGAGAATGCTTCTTAGGGATTAGTTTCAAATGCGCGCTGGCAGCAAACATGCCTTCCTCTAAAGGAGGTCGTTCACCTGGTGGTACCTCACATTTGGGAGCTTTTTCCGCTGATCTTTCACACCATCAGCTCTTGCGCTCAGTTTCGCCCGCGGTTGCCCCGAACGCAGAAACCGAGCTGTGAAAATCCTGGAGCCGATGAGCGGGATTGAACCGCTGACCTCGTCCTTACCAAGGACGCGCTCTACCAACTGAGCTACATCGGCCCGTCAAGCACAGTGAAAACCAGATTCAGTCACAACGTGTTCACTCGCCACTTATCCCGAAGCGAGAATCAAACCCCTGTCCAACAGCTTGGAAGGTCGTTTTTCGCGGCCGTTTCGATTGGACTTTTGAAAAAGCGCCTCTTCGACCAGCAATAGCCGGAACCCCTTTCTTCTGGTTCATGAACCAACTATGTAATTCTAACACATGCGAAGTGCGGCGCGTTCGAGAGGACCTTTTTCCGCGCGTCCCGGTATAATCCACTGGAAGATTAAACGATGGAGCCCCGCGCCCGCGAAGGCCTGCCCGTATTATGACGCGGAGCAGACAGTGACCAAGGCGATGACCAGCCTCGGCATGACGAAGGAGTCATGCATGGACCGCGAAGGCCACTGCCAGATCCCGCGAGACCAAAACTGCGCCGGAGCCGGTAGCAAAAGGGAATGCTGCGTGCCGTTTTGGTTTTCGACCGCCACGAACTGCCAGGAGGGGTTTATGTTGGACCTAGTGTCGCTAACTGGCGACTTCATTCAAAATGAGTTTCAGAAGTTTAATCGAGACAACAGTCAAGATGAAGCAACGCTACGCGCCGTTGGCACGGCAAATATGGAACGCGCAGACCGCGAACAGCAGGTCCGAAAATGGCTCAACGGCATGAGGGTTATCCGCTTCTTCCCGTCGGAGACAGACGGAAAAATAGTGAGGCAGATCCTCAAATACGCTAACGGGCCCCCTCCGAGCGGTCCACTTCGGAGCAAGGCTGCCATTGTATCCGAGTACGAAAGACTAAAGCAGCGCATTCAGGCGATCGTGGGTCACAGCCAGAAGTCCGGTAAGCCAAGGGATGTAACGTCGGTCACCTCGAAAGCGCTCTGGTGCTGTTATCCAGATGACGTTCCTATATTTGATGCTGACGCGCATGGGGCACTCCGGGTGATCGCCCGACTATGCCAGATTGTGCTCGAACCAAATCTATCGCCCTATGGCCTCTTCGTGGACGTCTGGCTTCAGCTTTACGAAAAAGTTAAGCCAGTCATAGATCAGGCGGATCTCAAAGGTTACCCTTACAAGATCAGAGTGCTGGACAAGCTTTTGTGGCATCTGAGGAGTCCTGGATTTGAGAAGTCCGGTGTGGATGTGCCGCAGTCACGGCCAACCCGGAAAGTGCCCGACTAGCGATAATCCGCAATGACTTACTGTCGAAACTACGTTCTACATGCACTGACCCGCTGGGCAATCCTCATGGGATTGCTAGCCGGAGGATTGTTTCTTGCCGCTGGCACCACGCACATCCCAATGCTTCGGGGCTTTATCGTGATGTTCTCGGCATTGCTTTTGGCCACGATGCTGGCGGTCGATCAGGCCTTGCTCAGGAGCTCGTACAACCTGGCGCGGGAGCAGAAAGCATAAGGCCGCGTTTTGGCGCAGCATTTCTGTTTCTGGTTACCGTGGGCTTTGCAGCATGGACGTGGTCCGGCTATGCGAATCAAACACCATGCCCGTTTCCTACCTGATAAAATGCCTAAGTATGGTCCCAGAAGAGAGGGTAAATCTTGAGACTCAAACACATCGATCTTCAAGTATCTGATGTTGACGCAGCTCGCAACTTCTTTGAAACCTTCTTTGGTCTGCACTGCACGTATCAGCGCCACAAGCAGATCGCTTTCTTCAAGGACGAAACCGGATTTGAGTTCGCGGTGAGCAACCTGTTTAATTCCCCGCCACCAGCTTATCCGCCGGATTTCCATGTCGGATTCATCCTGGAACGCACGAGCGAGGTGCGCGAAATTTATGATCGCCTGAAAAGCGCCGGTGTCCCCATGAAGCTTGACCTGGGAGTGCACGGGCCGACTCTGGCATTCCAGTGTTTGGGGCCGGATTCCATTCCGGTTGAGGTACGGGCGCCCAAGGATAGCTAGTCCAGTTTCCCTCTCGGGGGCCAGCGAACGTGCTGAGAGACGATTACCTCGGCGGCTCCCTGGCATCCAGGCTATCTCGCCACGCTTATTGCCGTCCCTGCCAGCGCGATTGCTACTGGCTCGTGGCTGACCTTGATCCTGGCGGCCGACTTTGTCTCATTATTGTGTAGCGGGCGCGAGCATGGAGAACAAATTTTTGGAGGGAAATTTGGCTGTCTCTCTATATACCACTCCGTCTGGCCTGGAATTCCGCAAGCGTCCGGTCTGCGCCCGGAAGCTGAAGGCTGAACATTGGCTGCGATTCTTTTTGCAGTGGTTCATCTCAATGGATACGAAAAGGAGGAATGAGTCATGAAAATCGGCATTATTGGCGCGGGGCAGATCGGCGGCACTCTGGCGCAGCGGCTGGCGCAGCTTGGGCATGAAGTTTCAGTGGCTAACTCGCGAGGACCTGAATCGCTTGCCGCGCTTGTTCGGAAGACCGGAGCGAAAGCGGTAACAGCGCACGAAGCTGCACGGGCTGGCGAAGTGGTGATCGTCACAATTCCCATGGCAAAGGTGCGAAATCTCCCCAAAGACCTGTTTACCGGCGTTCCCGCGAGCGTGATTGTGGTGGACACGGCCAATTACTACCCGCAACAGCGCGATGGCCGGATTGACGAGATCGAAGCAGGAATGCTTGAAAGCCGCTGGGTGGAGCGGCAGTTGGGGCGGCCCGTGGTGAAGGCGTTTAACAACATCTATGCCAAGCACCTGATGGAAAAGGGGAAGCCAGCCGGCGCGCCGGGGCGCATCGCGCTGCCCGTGGCAGGCGACGACAGCCGGGCCAAAGCGGTCGTCATCAAACTGCTGGATGAGCTTGGGTTCGACGGCGTTGACATCGGCGGTCTGGATGAATCCTGGCGGCAGCAACCCGGCACTCCCGTTTACGCGACGGACTTTGACATCGAAGGCGTGCGGCGCGCACTAGCCAAGGCGGTGAGAGAACGCAAGCCGGAATGGCGCGCCACACCCAAAAGTCCTGGCACGTATGCGCACCCGGCGTGAGAGGAAGGAAAATTTCGCTGGCACGTGTTTGTGCGAACCCCAAAAGTGCAAATCAGTTCAGCGGCTCTCGCCCTGTGTATTTGAAGATGTAGAGGCCTCCGGTAAAACGGTCTGCAGCATAAATCAGTCCGTGTTCATCGACGATCACGTGGTTCATCTGAATCGTGTGAGCGGGGCTGCCGGGGGGAGGCGGTGGGATGAAGTATCCAATCTCTTTGATCTGCGGGGGCGCGCCCGCAAAGGGAACCGGCTGATCCACCAAGCGGTAGATGCGAACGCCTTCGTTGAAAAAGGCTCCGACAAAGGTGTTCTTCAAGTGCGCGGATGTCGCATTGGGGAAATTAGGAGCCAGATTGTGAGTGCCAGAACGGCCTCCTCGTTTGCAAAGGTCGTCCATGTTCTTGGGGAATGGCGCAGTCCCCACGATTACCGGGTTGGTTTCGGCGCGGATGTCCACGAGCCACACGAATTTGGGCGCGTCCGTGCACAGCGTTTCATTTGTCTCGTCAATGACCGTAGTCAACCCGCGGCCGAAAAAGGGCTGGACGGTGTGGGTGAAGCCTGGGAAGGGCGGCTGGAACCTGAGCCGGCTTACCAACTTGGGTGTGAAGCGGCTCGCGCGTCCGGCGCGAACGTCAGCAAGGCCCGAAATATCCAGGATGATCTGCCCTCCATCGATATAGCCTATATAAGCGCGATTGGGCCGTTCGGGAAATACTTCCACGCTGTGGACCCGGTAACCGTGGTCGATGGGATGCGCTCGCTCTGGCAAGCAGCCCGGCAAACACGCATCGCCCACCTGGGTGCCGGGAAGCCACCAGCGACCGACTTCACGCGGATGCCGGGGGTCGCGAAGGTCCACAGTCATGTAGAACTGGTCGTCCTTCGGATTGGTCGGATTAGAATCCCGCGCTCCTGTTGCCAGATGAGCAAATTGGCCGTCTACAAACCATAGCCAGTGAACACCCCGCGAGTGCAGACCTGAAGTGTCGAAGAACGAGAGTGCAAGATCCTGCAGGCTCTTAGCCTTCCGGACTCGCGCCAAATCTGAAACGTCCAACACCCACATGCCCGCTGGCTTTTCGCCCATTTTCTCGGTTTGGTCCGCTACCACGAGCACGTTTCCAGATAGGCCGAGTGAATTGCATCGTGTGACTCCCGGATGCGGAGACGGGAGCTGGTTGAGCAGCACAGGATTTGCGGGATGCGTGACGTCAATGACGCTCAGGCAGGTTGTATCCCCGACATGCGCGTAATACAGGATGCGGCGGCCGTCAGCCCGCTGCTGGAGCGCCATTCCTTCGCCGCCATCGCCATGGCCGTTGAGGCTGTTGTGACCGATAAGGACCATATTCTTTTGCTCCGGCACAGATTGGCTGTTTGCGGGCGGCGCTAACAGAGTCACTCCAAGAAAAATCGATATAACAAGAAGAGCGGACAGGTATGATGGGCAGGGAACTGCGACGCCCGACTCCTCAACCAGTTCATCCGTCGCGCGCCCAACCGCGCCACGCACATTCACAGCACCATCCTCGCGTTCAGTCAACACCTTTGCTCCTCTCCCCTAACCCTTTGGAAAAGCTCGCGACGATAGGATACTCCTGATTCGTCGCATAGTGTGTGGATCATAACGTGGAACCTGCAATTTCGACTATACTTTTCCCCGTCATATCCCGGCTGGCCCGCTTCCGAAGGACCGACGGTGGCCGCGACCCCAGCCCGTTGCTCCAGCTAACACACCTTGAGGTCAATGGATGCGATCCCGCTCTTATTCGAGAAAACTGATTTCTACTTCTTAACAGCAGTCGCCTGGGTTGCCACTGCCTGCCACATGCCGTTGCGCTCGACAAGAACTCTGATTACACGAAAATGTCGAGAAAACGCAATACCCTTCCCGTGACGACCCCGTATCGTCACATAGCTAGTCAGAAGGGCGACGTTGCCGTAAAGGCGCACCCTGACGGAATTCTCATAGAGATCGTCCACGACGCGGTGGGGATCCTTCACTCTTTCGAGCAGTTGCGCTCTGGTAACAGTGTCACCTATACTACGCACCTCCTTAAACTCAGGAGCAAGCAATTTTTCCAGAAAACTACTGTTATTGGTCCGCACGGCATCCAGCCACTGCGCCTCAATATCGGCGACTTGTTGTTCAGCGCCAACCCCGGTCTTGCCGCGCACCTGACCGTAAGCCACCGCCGAAAGCGCCATGGCTCCAACGAACGTCATTACCCGAATGCGTTTCATAAGCAAACTCCTCTGACGGAGAAAAAGCGGCCACAGTCCATGGACCGCGACCAAGGTCTGCATAGAGACTCCCGGCGCTTTTATCCAGGCACCCCAATTTCTTCTTATGTCACCTTTCCGGCTAGCCGTTGTTGCGAGTTATGCCCGGGCGGCTTTAGCTCACCAGGACAATTTCAACGCAAACTGTATCTGCCGGGAAGTCGTGTTTGTCAAGTCTATCGCGCCCGCGAAGGGAACTAGGCTTCCATCCGGGTTCAAGATGGTTCGATTATCGTTCGGAGACTGGAAGTTCGCACGGTTAAGAATATTAAAGACCTCCACTCTGAACTGCGCGTTGAAGTCCTCCGAAATGGCCTTGAAGGGAAAGTTCTTCATCAGCGAGAAATCGAAATCCACCAGTCCAGGACCAATCAGCGAATTGCGCCCCTCGTTACCCAATAACGTGCTGGGATTCGGAGCGGCGAAGCACTGGAGCTTGACGTATTGATCGGGATTTCCGGGGTTCACGTCCGAGCCGCATCCTGGCCCCAGGATGCGATTAGGATACTGGTATGGGTCAGCGTCATTCATGCCAAGAGGATCTCCGGAGACCAGAACCGTAAAGGGAGTGCCGGATTCAGCGTTTAGAATTCCACCTAGCTCCCACCCGCCCAAAAGCGCCTTCGCAGGCGCATCGAAGGATGCAGGCGTAGGGACGTCCCAAACATAGTTGAGAGTGAAAACGTTTGCGATATTGGTATCAGAGAGAGCGCGCCGGCACTTGTTGCAGAAGTAAAGAAGACTAGAGATCGAGTTGGTATACTGATCGGATGCGGCTGAGCCCGAACTCGTATCGATATTCTTGGAAAAGGTGTAGGAACCTTCGATCTGGAAACCGTGACCCATCGTTTTTTGGATTTGAGCCTCGAAGCCGTCATAGAAGTAATCGTTGCCCCAGTCCGCGAGTTTAGTCTGCCCCATAAATGGATTGAGGATAGTCCCGGTTCCCGGATTTGTGCACATACCGGCTACAATAGGTCCGCCGCATGGCCATAAGTAGCCCTGCGGTGTCTGCGTGGGAAAGACCATGTTGGCGTCATCCTGCTGGTAGTACATGTGGATGCCGCGCGAGCCTACATAGCCCAGCATGGCCGTCACGCTTGGCGCGATTTGGCGTTGGATGTCAAAATTCCACTGTGCGATGTAATTACGGGAAGGATTAAACTGCATCGCGTAATAAAAATGCGAGGCCGCAATATCATAAAATGCGCCAGTCGGGAACGATCCGGGCGGCAAAATCCCTGAACTGCTGGTCGCTTGAAACGGCCACGACCCGTCCACGCCCGATCCCATCTCCATGAGCAGCGGCAGAAAGTCGTAGATACCCACACCGCCGCGGATTGCAGTTTTGCCGCTCTTGAACGGGTCCCAGGCAAAACCTACTCGCGGCTCAAAATTCGTCTTCGTGGGATTTTCGATATAAGGGCTTCCCAAGAAAGGCGTTGGTGGCAGGTTGTTTAACACGCGAAGGTTGGAGAGCTTGCCTTGGACCTCCGTAATTATAGAAGCGGGCTCGTAACGGATTCCCAGGTTCAAGGTGAGGTTTGGACGGGCATGAACATCATCCTGGAAGTAGGCGCCGAAGATTGTCTGCCTCTGCCCGCGCGGAGATACGGTCCCCGGCGTGTCGCTGGTAAAGGAAGCTGGTATGTTCGTCAGGAAATCCGATAACGAGTTGAAAAAGAAGCTTCCGCCGGGATTAGCCCCTCCAAACGTATTGGCTTCGATCCGCTCGATGTTTGCGCCGAACTTAATCGAGTGCTTGCCCCGGGTATAGAAGACGTTTTCATACCCCTGCCACGAATTCCAATGCTGCAATGTGGGAGCCACCGCATAAAGACCTCCGGAAAAAGGAGTAAGTGGCCCAATGTTAAGCGTGCCAGCGGAGGTCCCGGGATCAAAGCCGAGGGATACGTCATTGGTGGCGGGATTTATGGCCGTGGCGCCGACAGGCCACCCTACGTAGTCGCGGTTGAAACCCACACGGAAGGAATTCATCAGATCGGGAGAGATGATGTGGTTCCATTCAAGGGAGACGACCTGGCGGTGGGTGAGATTATCCACCAGTTTATTATTGAACTCGTCGGGTTCGTTCTGCGAGGTGTCGTCAAACATATAGGTTCCAGAAATGTGATCTATATCCGAGAATGCGTGGTCCATCCGCACAATAAAGAAATTCTCACTTGTATTCTGTGCATTCGGATAGGTGAAGATGCCAGTGTCTCCTGAAATGGGACCGTTAGGCAAAGGGTAAAAGGCATTCAGGAACCTGGCGGCAGCAGGATCCACGGCAACCGTCCCAGTGGAGAGATTTCCGGCCCGTGCGGCCGGCGAAGGTACCGTGTCTACAATGGTCGTCCCCAAATCCTGCCTGACTCCCTCATAATCGCCAAAAAAGAACGTTTTGTCCTTTTGAATGGGTCCGCCTGCTGAGGCTCCGAACTGGTTGCGCCGAAAAGGCGCTATCGGCGAATTCGAGGCATTGTCAAAAAAGTTTGCCGCGTCGAGTGAGCTGTTGCGCAAGAACTCATAAGCGTCTCCATGGAACTGATTGGTTCCCGATTTGGTGATCGCACTGATGACGCCTCCCGAAGAACGCCCGTATTCGGTTGAATAATTGCTGGTGAGAACGGTGAACTCGGCGATAGCATCGGCGCCCAAATTGCCCGCCAGCAAACTTCCTGGGCCACCGTTTGGGAAATCATCGATGTTCACGCCGTCGAGGAGATAATTATTCTGCTGGGGACGGGCGCCAGAAATAGTCAACTCCAGTCCCAGGCCACGGTTCACTCTGTTGCTCTCCGTCACAATCGACGGCTGGTCCTGAACGAAATGAACGCCTGGCTGCAGCGCCGCCAAGTCAGTCCACGAACGCCCGTTCAGCGGCAGTTGTTGAACAGTTGTACTGTTGTCGAGTCCTCTGAGAGTTGAATCGGCAAGGTCCACGGTTGGAGCCGCACCGGTCACGGTAACCGTTTGAGTGACCCCGCCGACTTGCATGGTTAGATTCAGCACAAGCGATTGGCCTACGGTCAATATGAGTCCTTTTCGTACCTGGGTCTTAAAGCCAGGGGCGGTTGCCGTGAGCTGGTAAGGCCCTGGTGTCAAATTCGGCGCTGTGTAGAGGCCCGCGCCATTCGTGACTGCACTTTGAGTAATCCCGGTCGCCACATTGGTGATAACGATTTTTACGTCCGGCGTCACGGCGCCAGATGTATCCGTAACTGTGCCCGTGACTGTCGCGCCCACTACTTGGCCGGATACTTGTGACGGCCTGACAACGCCAAGCGCCATGAGTCCCGCCAAGCCATACATAAAACACTTGGTTATCCACTGAGGTGCCATACAAAAGCCTCCTTCAGAAAGATTCAGGGCCTTTTCAACGCACTGAGGAATTGCGCTCAGCTCAAAGACGATGTAGTGTTCGGGGGATGGTTACGCAGCCCTTCTATCACAGCGCTGACCGGTAGTCAAGAAAAAAAGTGATTGATAGTGCGAGAAAGACCAAATAAGGTCACATGCCAACGCTCTTTTGAAACAACGGTGATGGAAAGGCAGGGAGCGTCTCTTGAAATGGTGACCATGAAGGAGGGGGTATTAAGATGGGGGCAGCTTGATTTTCGGTTGGCTGAGTCGGCGGCAGAGGCGTACAGGAGGTTAACCACTGGGCGAGGATGGGCAAAGCAGCGGAATCACCGCCCGGCCGTTCCGGCGGTAAATGCGGAAATCACTCTCATCAACAGTGATGACGGCATGCCGGGGATAGAGTTCGCTCATTCGAATGACGCAGAGGTCGGCGAGGTCAGGTTTACGGTC
>Ga0070737_10002627_pt1 | contig 21084 bp, 18 predicted proteins | sample Coa_R1_10_FD_66438 | JGI IMG/M metagenome (GOLD analysis project Ga0070737, IMG submission 66438) | Surface soil microbial communities from Centralia Pennsylvania, which are recovering from an underground coalmine fire - Coalmine... | ecosystem: Environmental > Terrestrial > Soil > Unclassified...
AGCGAATTCCTCGCCAAGGGCGGCGGCTCGATCAAATGCATGATCCTCGACCTGGGGCCGGGAGCGGAGCAGCCGCTCAGTGACGAGGCGGCGACGTTTCGCGTCGCGCGCAGCTACCGCCGGTTGTTTGGCGGCTGATGCGCCGCTACTGCTTGGGCGGTGGGAACAATTGCTGTCCGGTGGCCTCGTCGACCACGGTGATCGCTTTGACCGGGCAACTGCGTGCCGCTGACACGATGACGCGGTCGTCCGAGCCCTTGGGGTCGATTACCTCGGACTTGCCCTTGTCGTCGAATGCGAACACCTTGGGCGCGGTCTCGACACAGTCGCCGCTGCCGATACATTTGGCCTTGTTTACGCTTACCTTGACCATCGGATTTCCCAGCTTCTCCTTTTCGTCCGGCCGCTGATATCATGCGGCAGACGGCCGCGCCGGGCAATCAGCTCGGGCGCGGCAATCCTGCACCGGATGTGGAACGCGAACAGTGATTTTCGGCACGGGCATTGATCTGATCGAGGTCGAGCGGGTGCGCCAGGCGCTGGAGCGACCGGCCACCGGCGCGCGCTTCCGCCAGCGGGTCTTTACGCCGGGCGAAATCGCCTACTGCGAGTCGCGCGGGCGTGCGCGCTTTCAGAGCTATGCCGCCCGCTTTGCCGCCAAGGAGGCGACCATGAAGGCGCTGGGGACCGGATGGAACCGGCATGTCGGATGGCAGGACATCGAGGTGCATCGCACGCGCGGCCGTCCGCCGACCATCAAGCTATGGGGCAAGGCGGCGGAGTTCGCGGCGCGCCGCAACGTGGTCGGCTTCCAGCTAAGCATCAGCCACAGCACGCTGCATGCAATCGCACACGTGATTGCCGAGATGGGCCGGTGAGTGGCTGGCCTGGGCGCAAGGAAAATTGCTCGTCTGAGGCAGAGCTAAAACTCGGTATCCAGGCGGTTGCGAAACTGCTTCAGGTGGGTGATCGGGTCGGGCACGCCGAACCATCCGGCGTCGATGATGCGCTCTACGCCCAGTGCCGCCAACTCGCGCACGTCACCGACGCTCACGTTCCATCCGGGTAGCAGCGTGCGTTCCAGCTTGCGCGTGCGGCCCGCCTGAAGCTCGAATTGCTCCAGCCGTCCGAGCAGGGTGCGCGCTTCGTCAAGACTGGTGACAATCCCGAACCATCCGTCGCCCAGCCGCACGGCGCGCTTCAGAGATGGATCGGTGTTGCCGCCCAGCACCAAGGGCGGATGCGGTTGCTGGACCGGTTGCGGATAGAAGCTGAAGCCTTTGGTTTTCACGGTGCGGCCCTCGAATGCCGTCACCGGCTTGCTCCAGCACTCGGTCATCAGCGCAAGATACTCGGCGGTGCGCGCGCCGCGATCCGCGAAGTTGCTGCCCATCAACTCGAATTCGTCCGACATCCATCCCAGCCCGACCCCGAAGATGAAGCGGCCGTTGCTCAGCGCATCCAGCGTGGCGACCGCCTTGGCGGTGGTGAACGGATTGCGCAGCGGCAGCAGGTAGACGCCGGTGGCAAGCCGCAGCCGATTGGTGACGGCGGCGGCGTAAGCGAGCAGCACGAATGGGTCGGAGAACGGATAGTTGGCCGCCAACTGATAGCGCCCGTTGGGCGAGTACGGGTAATAGGCCTTGTGATCGTCGCGCAGGGCGATGTGGTCGCCAAGCCAGACCGACTCGAAGCCCAGCTCCTCGATAGTGCGCAGCGCGGCGGCCAAATCCAGCCCGGGCAGTTGTGATATAAATGTGGCAAATTTCATGACGATGGTTTTAGCATGATCGAAGCCGGTCCGTTGATACTGCGGCCGTGGAAGTTATCCGACGCCGAGGCTTTGGTGCGCCATGCGAACAACCGCAAAATCTGGCTCAACCTCCGCGACCGGTTTCCCCATCCTTATACGCAAGCCGACGCGCGCGCATGGTGTGCTCTGCACGCCGCCGATACCAACAGCCCGCACAATTTCGCAATCGAGTTTCAGGGCGAGGCGATCGGCGCGATTGGACTTGAGTTTTTCACCGACGTGCATCGCAAAACCGCCGAGATAGGCTACTGGCTGGGCGAGCCGATGTGGGGACGCGGCTTTGCCACTGCGGCGGTCAAAGCGGTGAGCGAATATGCATTTGCCGCCTTCGATCTGTGCCGCTTGCAAGCTACCGTCTTCCAATGGAATCCCGCGTCGGCACGGGTGCTGGAGAAGGCGGGCTACACGATGGAGGGGCGTTTGCGCAGCTACATCTTCAAGGACAACCTCGTCTGCGACGCCCTGATGTACGCGCGGGTGCGCCAGTAGCGTGAATCGGCCTCCTGCCACTGCCGACTCCTTGATTCTCCCAGTTAATCGGGCGGTGCGAAAAAAAACGCTCGCGCGTCATGGAGGGGGCCGCCTTACTCAAATTTTTGTCTTCAGACGCTGACGTTCATACCAAGATAATCCAGCACCGGACTCAGGCCGCTTTGGAGCAGGAGCCTGTACGTTGCGGATGTTGAACTGTGGCGGAGGGGTCCGAAAGCGCCGGGAACGCGGCGGCCTGCGCAGCCGCTTCGCGACTAGCGATCGGAGGCGGGCAGGGCAGCGGGCGCGCTGACGGCGGCCGGTGGCGCACCGACTTCGGCTGCGGAGGGCGGAGCTTCGGTCTCGATCGAGATGATGAGCGTGCCGCGCTCATAGCGCGGCCCACCGACCATGAAAATCCCATGGTTCATAATCTTCAGATCGGTGGTCATCATCGGTTCCTCGCCCTGGAACAGCATCACCTCCATGCGGATCATCCCGCCGTCCATCCCCATCGGCTCGATATGCAGGATGCGTCCGCCGGGCAACTCGAAAGTCGCGGTTTGGCCAAATCCGGTGTGGCTCTCCCTATGCTGCACGAGATGGTAGGTGCTGAAATGAAACAGGCGCATCAGGCGATGCTTGAGCCAACTGAGCTGCTTGTCACAGCCCTGGTTGGTGTCGGCCGCCAGCACCGAGTCGATCTTGACCTGGACCTGCGGTTTGGTGGTCTGGGCGGCGACTGCGGCGGCGGCGACCAGCAGCAGCACAACGGCGATACCCGAACGTCTGCAGAAGACTTCAGTCATTTCCCAAAGAGTCATCACCGAGCCAGATCACGGTGGTCTTGTAATCGGGCTCGCTCCACATTGCTACGGATGGGTGCCGTGACTCCAGCCGCGAGATGAAAGTTTCACTGTTTGAGGAGGCGGCGGGTGGGGGCGGCGGATTGACCATAGCGGTTTGCGCCAGCTTGACCTGGTTGGCCGGGCCGTGCACAAACGCCGAGATGCGGCTGAGAGTCTGCGGTTCGGCCAACGCCAGGATCAGGCTGGCGGTAGCAATCGCGGCGCCGGCCAGTGACACCATCGCCACCCATCGCTCGCGTAATTCTTCCAGCCAATACAAAAGCCGCTCGCGCAGTGGACGGCGGCTGCCCGCGATGCCCGCCATCACCGCTTCGCTGAAACCTTGCAGCGATGGCGCCGCCACCGCGGTGCGCAGGTGATGGCCGAGCAGCACGAAGTCGAGCAATTTGTCGCGGCAGGTTTCGCAGTTGTCCAGGTGAACGGTCACATGATTGGTTTCAACGGGAGATAGCTCGCCATCGTTGAAGGCGCTGAGCAACGGGGCGATTTCGTTGCAATGAGCCACGACTCAGTCGATCTCCACATCTTTGAGCAGGCTGCGCAAGTGATTGCGCGCGTAATGCAGGCGGCTCATCACGGTGCCTTTTGGGCAATCGAGGATTTCACTGATCTCCTCGTAACTGAGTCCCTCCATCTCGCGTAAAAGTATCACTTGGCGATGCTCCGCCGTCAACTCCTTCAAGGCCTCTCTGACTTTACGGCTCACCTCGTCGCGCGCCATCGCGCGAAAGGAGTCGCCTTGCCCCGAAGGGATCTTGCGCAATTCGTTTTCGGCTTCCTCGCCATGCGCCACCGCGTAGCGGCCCTCGCGCCGGCGCCAGTCGATCGCCAGGTTAGCCGCGATGCGATACAGCCAGGTCGAAAAACTCGAGCGCCCCTCAAAGCTGGTCAGATTCTGAAACGCGCGGATAAACGTCTCCTGGCCCAACTCTACAGCGTCGTCGGGGTTGTGGACCAAAGCTCGGGCCACGCCCACGACCCGTTGCTGATAGCGCTCAACCAATATGCCAAACGCCTCCCGGTCGCCACGCCTGGCCCGTCTGATCAGGTCCTTCTCGTCGTCCGCGGGTCTGCCAGCGCTTCTCAATTTGAATAGACGAGGGCGAGCGGCGTGAAATTCATCGTCGACTCAGCACAACTCAGCCCAATTCGGCCCCGACTTCAATTCCACGCGGAGCGCAACCCGAAGCTGGGCCACATTTTCCATCTGCTCGCACACCATCGCCGCTACCGGTTCGAGGCTGTCGCGCTCCACCTCGAAGAGCAGCTCGTCATGTACCTGCAGCAGCATCCGCGCCCGCGCGCCGCTGTCGCGCAGCAAGCGATGCAGCCGCACCATCGCCATCTTTATCAAATCCGCGGCGGTTCCCTGAATAGGCGTGTTGATGGCGATGCGCTCGGCCTGGGCGCGCGCGCCGCCCTGGGGCGAGGATAACTCGGGCAGGTAGCGCCGCCGTCCCATCAGCGTCGTTACATAGCCGCGCTCACGCGCCTGGCTTAGACACTGCTCAAGGTAGGCGCTGACCCCGGGCAAACGTTTAAAGTAACGCTCGATATATTCGGAGGCCTCCTTGAGCGGGATATCGAGTTCGCCCGCCAGCCGCTGCGGGCCCATCCCGTAGATGATGCCGAAGTTGATTACCTTGGCTAGGCGGCGCGCGTTGGCGTCAACTGCGTCAGCGCCCACGCCCAGCACCTCGGTTGCGGTGCGCCGATGGATATCCTCGCCGCTGGCAAACGCCTGGAGCAGGATCGGGTCGCCCGACAGATGGGCCAGCACCCGCAATTCGATCTGCGAGTAGTCGGCCGACAGCAACACCCATCCGGGGTCGGCCACAAATGCGCGCCGGATGCGGCGTCCTTCCGGCGTGCGCGCGGGGATGTTCTGCAGGTTGGGGTCGGTTGAGCTCAGCCGCCCGGTCGCGGTCAGGGCCTGATGGAAGGAGGTGTGGAGCCGGCCGGTCTTGGGATTGACCATCGCAGCCAGCGCGTCGGCGTAAGTGGACTTGAGCTTGGCGATGGTCCGGTATTCGAGCAGCTTGCGCGGCAGCTCGTGCGTTTCCGCCAGCTTGGTCAGCACATCGACGTCGGTAGAGTAGCCGCTTTTGGTTTTCTTGATTCCCTTAGTGGGCAGCCTGAGTTCATTAAACAGGATATCGCGGAGCTGATTGGGCGAATTGAGGTTGAACTGCCGGCCGGCCAGCTTGAAGCATTCGCTCTCCAGCCGCGCCAACTGGGCGCCGAACTCCGCGCCCATCGTGGTCAGCGCCGCCGAATCGATCAGGATGCCGGTGCGCTCCATGTCGGCCAGCACCGCGGCCAGCGGCAGCTCGACGTCCTGGTAAAGGCCGCGCAAACCGTCGCGGTCCAGCTTCGGTTCCATCGCTTCGCGCAAGGCCGCGACCACCTCCGGTTCAGAGCCGACCAGCGCTCCGCCCAGCGGTGCCAGATGCTCATGGTACAGATCTTCGAGGGTCGGCTCCGGCCGGCCCGGATTAATCAGGAACCCGGCCAACATCGTGTCGAAGTCCACGGCGCACAGGTTGATTCCGGCCGCATCCAGCGCCCTCAGATGGGCCTTGAGGTCGTGGCAGGCGCGGGGCGGCGCCGAAGCTTCCAGTAAAGGTTTAAGTTTTGGAATCAACTCGGCGCCCACCACATAAACCGCATCCTGCCCCTGCGCCTTGACTTTCAACGCCGCGCCCGGGGTGGCGACGTCGAGGTGAAGCGACAGACGCGGGGCGGCGCTCAAAGTCGCGATGACCTCCTCGAGCTGCGCCTGGGACACCGTGACTTCCTGGGCAGCCGAAACCGGCAGTCTGGCCTCGGAGGGCGCCAGTTCCTGCAGAATCGAGGTGAATTCCAGCTCCCGCAGCAGTTCGGCGGTGGCCTTTTCGTCGATCCCGCGGAACTCCAGCTCGTCGATATTGATGTTGATCGGGGCGTCGGTATCGATCCGCACCAGCTTGCGCGCCAGTTCGACGTCGCCGCGATGCTGTGCGATGAGCGCAGCGAGCTTCTTCGCTCCTCTAAGGTCGCTGCGCTCCAGCTCATCGAGATGGGCCAGCAGATTGTCGAGCGAGCCGAATCGCTGAAGCAGGGCGGAGGCGGTCTTCTCGCCGATACCGGGCACACCCTTGATGTTGTCGATCGGGTCACCCGTCAGCGCCATCAGGTCGACCACCGCCTTGGGCTCCACACCCAGTTTGTCGCGCACCTCGCGCACGCCCGTGCGCTTGTCGCGCATCGTGTCCCACAGCGTTACGTGAGGGCCGACCAGTTGCATGAAGTCCTTGTCGGCGGTGACGATAACGGTGTCCAGACGCTGGCGTGCGGCGCGCGCCGCCAGCGTGCCGATCAGATCATCAGCTTCGTAACCGTCCAGTATCAGACTCTTAATGCGGAACGCCTCGACCAGGCGATGGATGTATGGAATCTGCACCACCAGGTCGTTGGGCGGCACGATGCGATTGGCTTTATAGGACTCGAACAGGTCGTCGCGGAAGGTTTTTTTGGGCGAATCGAACACGATCGCCAGGCGGGCGGGATGCGCGTCCTTGAGCAGCTTGAGCAGCATCCGCGCAAAGCCATAGACTGCGTTGGTGGGCAGGCCGCGCGAGTTGTTGAGCTGTGGCAGGGCGTAAAAGGCCCGAAAAATGTAGCCCGAGCCGTCCACCAGGTAGAGCGTTGCAGCCCCGTCGGTCATGATTGCGAGGCTAACAGAACGAAATTAGATGAGGCCAGCGGGGCAGGCTGCGGAGGACATGGATATATTGACAGCCCGGCCCGGCGTGATTAACTGACTGGGCTTAAGGTCCATCGAATAAGCGGACCTGTTTTTCGTCAAATTTTTCGGCGCGAGGAGCGCCGCGGAGCTTTGAGCGAATGATTGAGGTCAAGAACCTCACCAAAATCTACGGCACCTTCGTCGCGATCAAGGACGTCTCCTTTCAAGCCAAAAAGGGACAGATTCTTGGCTTCCTGGGGCCCAACGGCGCGGGCAAAACCACCACGATGCGGATTATCTCGGGCTTCATGCCGGCGACTGCCGGCACCGTGCTGGTCGACGGACTGGATATTTTCACCCAGTCGCTGGAAGCGCGGCGCAGAATCGGCTACCTGCCTGAGAATCCGCCGCTGTACAACGAGATGCGGGTGGAAGCCTATCTGCGCTTTGCCGGCAAGCTGCGCGGGCTGTCGCGCGGCGACCTCGACGCGGCGGTCGAGCACGTGCTCGAGGTATGCGGGCTTAGGGAGGTTAGCAGCCGAATCTGCGGCCAGCTTTCCAAGGGCTATCGGCAGCGCGTGGGGCTGGCCGGTGCGATCATCCACGAACCGCAGGTGCTGATTCTCGACGAACCGACGATCGGATTGGATCCGCGCCAGATTCGCGACATCCGCGCGTTGATCCGCGAGCTGGGCGCCAATCGCACCATCGTGCTGTCCACCCACATCCTGCCCGAGGTGTCGCAGATCTGCGACAAGGTGGTGATCATCAACGAGGGACACGTGGTGCTTGAGGAGGCCCTGGATCAGCTTCCCGCCGGCACCTCGCTGGAAGATGTCTTCCTCAACGCCATCGCGCGCGAGCGCGGCCATGAGGACACCGAGGCCGAGGAGGAGCTCGAAGAAGTCGGAGCGGGGCGGAGTTCAGCACAATGAGGAATGCGCTGGTGATTGCCGGCCGCGAGATCGCGGCCTATTTCGTTCAACCCATCGCCTACGTGGTGATGACGGTTTTCCTGCTGCTGGGCGGATGGTTCTTCTTCGCCTTGCTGCGCCGCTTCGATCTGATCCAGCAGATGTATCTGGCGATGCAGAATCCGGCGATGCTGCAGCGGATGAATCTCAACCAGATGGTGATCGAGCCGCTGCTGCATAACATGGCGATCGTGCTGGTGATCCTGGTCCCCGCCATCACGATGCGCTCCTTTGCCGAGGAAAAACGCTCGGGCACCTACGAATTGCTGCTCACCGCGCCGGTGCGCACCGGCGAAGTGGTGGCGGGCAAATTCATTGCCGCCGCGGTGCTGATCCTGGTGATGGTGGTGCTGGCCGCCATCTTTCCGCTGATTCTGGTGCTGTTCGGCAATCCTGAGATCGGCGTGATGGCCTCGGGTTATTTGGGCTTGATATTCCTGGGACTGGCGTTCGTCGCGGTCGGGCTGTTCACCAGTTCGGTGACGCAAAATCAGATCATCGCAGCGATTAGCTGCTTCGGCGCGCTGCTGCTGCTTTACGTCATTTCCTGGCCCGCCGAAACCGGCGGCGGCACGTGGTCGGGCTTTTTGCGCTATCTGTCCCTGCCCGAGCATTTCGCCACCATGGTGCGTGGGATAATTTCGACCAAAGACATCGTCTACTTCCTGAGCGTAATCGCCGTGGCCCTGTTTTTGACACAGCGGTCGGTCGAGTCGGTACGCTGGCGCTAGCAGGTTAAGGGGTTAAGATGGGCAAGAGTTCGGCGCTGGCCGGAATCATCGGACTGATTCTGCTGATCTTTGGAATAATCGACTACTTCATCGCTTCGGGCTTTCGGGTTTTCGTCTTCGCCAATATCGCCGCAGGGGTGTTTGCGCTGGTGCTGTGGGCGACCACTGCCAGCCGCGAGTCGCTGGGTGCGGCGCTGGGCAGCCGTACCACGCGCTACGGCGCCAACGCGCTGATCTACTCGGCGGCTTTTATCGGCCTGCTGATTGCGATTAATTACCTGGCCAGCCGCCACGATCGACGCTTCGACACCACCGAGGAGAAAGTTTTCAGCCTCTCCAGCCAATCCATCAAGGTCGTCAAGAACCTCAACAAGCCGCTTAAGTTCTACGGCTTCTTCCAGGGCGGGCAGGATCAAAAGGCCAAGGACCTCTACGAAGCTTACGCCTATGCCTCGCCCAAGGTCAGCTACCAGATGGTCGACCCCGACCAGCATCCGGAACTGGCCGAGCGCTACAAGGTAACCACGATGGGTACGACGCGGGTGCAATACGGGGACCAGCCCTCCGACGGCACCAACGTGACCGAACTGAGCGAGGAGAACCTGACCAACGCGATCATCAAGGTTGCCAAGGGCACGCACAAGGTCGTTGACTTCCTCGACGGCGAGGGCGAAGCCGACCCCGACGATTCCAAGTCGGCCGGCGGATTCAACGCCTTCAAGCAGGCCCTGCAGGGCGAGGGCTACACGGTGCGCAAGCTGCTGTTGGCCTCCAAGCCCGAGGTGCCGGCGGACACCGATCTGCTGGTGATCGCGGGGCCGACGCGCGAACTATCCGCTCACGTGCTCGACGCGACCACGGCCTACCTCAAACGCGGCGGCCATCTGCTGGTCACGCTGCGTCCAGCGATGCCGGGTACGCCCGATCCTGAGGCGGGGCTGATCAAGCTGCTCGGCGGATGGGGGTTGAAGGTCGGCGACGACGTGATCGTCGATCAGGTGCTGCGCCTGTTCGCGGGCCCGGCACTGGGACTCACCCCGCTGGTCACCACCTACGGCACGCATCCCATCACCACCAACTTCAAGGAGCGCACGGTGTTCCCGATGAGCCGCTCGGTGCAGCCCGAAAGCCCGCTCAAGCCGGGGCTGTCGGTGGTGGAGCTGGCCAAGACCAGTGACACGTCGTGGGCGGAAACCGACCTGGTGGGGTTGTTCCAGCAGCAGAAGGCTTCCTTCGACGCGGGCAAGGACCAAAAGGGTCCGGTTGCGCTGGCCGACGCGGTTGACGCCGACCTCAAGACCATGGGGCTGAGCAAGGAAGAGCAGACCGCCCGGCTGGTCGTGATCGGCAGCACCGATTTCGCCAACAACCAGTACTTCAACCAGTTCTTCAACCGCGATTTCGCGATCAATAGCGTCGACTGGATGACGGGCGAGGAAAAGTCTATTTCCATCCGTCCGCGCAGCCTGCGCGCTTCCAGCTTCCGCCTGACGGTGGATCAGTTCAGCCTGGTGTTTGCGCTGTCCGTGCTGATGCTGCCCGAACTGCTGCTGATCCTGGGCGTCGCCGTATGGTGGGAACGGCGCGCCTGACACGGCTATCTACTACGTCCAGGTAAACCCGTCTGGAATACGATCGTCGCCGCATATGCAGTTCCGCAATACCTTAATTGTATTGGTGCTGTTGATACTGGTCGGGGGATATATTTACTTTTTCCAGGCCGGTAAACCCGAGCAGGAGACCCAAAAACTTTTCAATATCAAGGCTGAGGACATCACCCGGCTGGTGCTTAAATATCCCGGTCAGGAAATCGAGGTGGAACGCAGCGGCGGCGGCTGGAAGATGGTCAAGCCGATCAAGACCGACGCCGACACCTCAGCCATCACGACGCTGACCAATGAGATCGCTAATGCCGAGTTGAAGCGCACCGTCGACGAGCATCCCGCCAGTCTCGCCCCGTTCGGCCTGGACAAGCCCGCGGTCACCGTGGTGGTCAGCACCAAAGACAAGACCTATCCGGGAATCGAAGTGGGCAAGAACGCACCGATTGGCTATTCGGTCTATGTCAAGGCCACCGACAAGCCGGCGGTGATGCTGACCTCCGGTGGCTTCGGACCGGGCACCAAGCGCACCGTCAGCGATCTGCGCGACCATACGCTGATGAGCTTCAAGCCCGACGAAGTCAACCGGCTGGTAATCAGGCAGGATGATAACGCGCCGGTGGAACTTGCCAAGGAGCAGGGCAAGTGGAAGATCGTCAAGCCGGCCCCCTACGAGGCCGACACCGAGCGGGTTACCACGCTGCTCAGTTCGCTATCCAACGCCCGCATCGACGATTTCCCCAGTGACAACCCCGCCAATGTTGCGCAGTACGGACTGGACAAGCCGGCGGTGGAGGTGTCCGTGTTCACCGGGCCGGCACAGTCGCGCCAGTCGCTGCAGTTCGGCAAGAAGGAATCCGGCAAGGATGACTACTATGTGCGGCGCGGCGAAAAACCCAACGTATATACAGTTCACAGCTATGTGTTCAACGACGCTGACAAGGGACTTAACGATCTGCGTGACCGCACCGTGATCGCGTTTGACCCCGACCAGGTCGAGCAGGTGAAGTTCGTCAGTGGCGGCAAGTCCTTTGCCGTGGCGCGCGGGAAGGATGGCAAGTGGACCGAGACCGACGGCGGCAAATCGGATGCGGATGCGGCCAAGGTGCGGCAGTTTATCGATCGCCTGCACGACCTGAAGGCCGAAACCATCGTGCAGGACTCCACCGCCAACCTGGAAAAGTTCGGGCTCAACCTGCCCGGGGAAGAGGTCACGTTGCTTGGCAAGGACGGCAAGATGATGGGCAGCGTGAAGCTAGCCAAGATCGCGCGCTACAACGAGAAAGACAAGACTGCGCCCGCTCGCACCGACTACTACGCGCTGGCCAGCGGCAAGCCCACCATCTACAAGATTTTCGAGTATGACTACACCGACCTGGTAAAGACGCCCGATCAGTTGGCCGCGCCTAAACCGACGGCGACCCCGGCTCCCTCAGCCAAACCGACGGCCAGTAAATAGGTGGCACGGGCGCGAAGCTAGCGCTTCGATAGCGGGACGAAGCGCTAGTCAGCAACGGTCCGCAAAGCGGCGCCTCGGCGCGATGCCGGGACGCCGCCGGAAACCTCACTCCACATCCATCCGGTAAAGGCGCGCGGCGTTGCGCGAGCAGATCTTGCGCCGGATGTACTGGGGTACGCCTTCCATGCTGCGCTCGATTGCCTGGAGCGAATGCGGCCAGGTGGCGTCGCTGTGCGGGAAGTCCGAGCCCCACATGAAGTTGTCCTCGCCGTAGAACTTCGAGGTGATGCCGGCCACCGGGTCGTCCTGGAAGGTGACGTACACGTTGCGCCGCATATAGTCCGACGGATGGAGCTTGAGCATCTTGTCGTTGGCGCTGGCCCACTTTTCGTACTGGCGGTCGATGCGATGGACGAAATGTGCGACCCATCCGGCGTCGTGCTCGGCCGACACCAGCTTCAGCCCGGGGAAGCGATCGAACACGCCGCCGTAGATGAACGCCAGCAGTGTGCGCTGAATCCCGTGGATGGTGTCCATGCGGGTCATCAACTGTTGCGCCGACCCAAGGCGCATCTCCGGACCGCCGGGGGTTGGCGCCTGGTTCTTGGCGGTCGCGACATGCAGCGAAATCGCGATGCCCAGTTCCTGCGCGGCGGCCCAGAAGGGATCGTAGTCGGGTAGATAGTAGGGCTTCTCGGCCGGCGAAACGCCCCAGATCTGCGCGCCCCTGAAGCCCATCGCGGCGCATCGCTTGAGCTCCTTGACCCCTTCGCCGATATCGACCAACGAGATCAGCGCGATGGCGTACAGCCGCTTGGGTGCTGCCGCGCAGTACTCTTTGGCGTAGTCGTTGTAGACCCGGAAACAGGCCAGTTGCAGTTCAAGATCAGTCAAACCCAGCAGCGGCATCCCGAGCGTGGTGTACATCACCTCGGCGCCGACGCCGTCGACGTCCTGATCCTTGAGCCGCTCGAGCGGATCCCAGCCGCTGCGTCGGCCGGACTCTTCGTAGCCCTTGAATTTGGCGATATGGTCATGCAGTTGCTGGCCATTGAGTCCGATGCCAAAACCCAGCGCGACCGGGAAGGGGCGGACGCCGGGAGCCTGAAAGAGCAGGCCGCCCTTTTCGGATGGAGCAACGCGGGGCGCCTGGTCGCGAAACTTCTTGTCCAACCGCTGCAGCCACAGGTCGCCGGGCTCCATCACATGGGAATCCGCCGAAACGATCGTCGTCATAAACAGGCCTCCGTAATTCCTTATCGGTCCGGGTACACCCGCTGATCTAATACCGCAGTTCGATGGTTCTTCCAATGGGCGCAAACGGCGCGGGGGCCGCGGCGCTCGCGCCGCGGCCCCCGCGCCAAACCACCCTCGACGATTGCCCCGATCAGGCAAGCCCGTACAGCTTGACCGCGTTGCCGGCCAGGATCTTGTAGCGATCCTCACCGGTCACACCGGCGAAACTTTCCTCGATGTACTTTTTGGAGTCAGGCCAGGTGGTGTCGGTATGTGGATAGTCGGACGACCACATCAGGTTGTCCACGCCGATCACCTTGCGGATCATCACGCCGACCTTGTCCTCGATAAAGGTCGAGTAGATCTGGCGGAAATAGTAGTAACTGGGCGGGTTGGGCAGGTTGAGTTGGGTCCAGTGGCGATGGCGCCGGTAGGTGCGGTCGGACTTCTCGATCCAGTAACCCAGCCATCCGATGTTGCCTTCCACCGACACAAACTTCAGCTTGGGATGGCGCTCCAGCACGCCGCCGAACACGATGCGCGACAGCGCCTCGTAGTTGGCCAGCGACGCCATATTAAGCGTTACGCACTTCTCGCCCAACAATTCGCCCGAGGCGCCGAACAGCCCTGCCGCCACGTTGCGCGCGCCGGTGCGCAGATGAATATGCATCGGCATGCCGAGCTCTTCGGCGGTCTGCCACAGCGGCTCGTAGGTGCTGCTGTTGAGCGGCTCGCCACGCGGATAGGTAGGCAGCATCGCGCCGCGCATGCCCGTCAACTTGGCGCAGCGCTTGAGTTCGTCGATACCGGTCTTGACGTCATCGGTCGGAATCAGGGCGATACCGATCAGCCGCTTGGGATCGGTGCTGCAGAACTCGGACAAAAAGTCGTTGTAGGCACGCAGACAGGCGTACTGGAGCTCAAAGTCATCGAGCAGGAACAGGGGCCCAATTCCCAAATTGGGATAGAGCACCTGGGCGTCGACACCGTCGATGTCCATGTCCTTGAGCCGTTCGACCGGATCCCAGCATCCTTTGCGCGCCTCTTCCCAGAAAACCTTGGTGGCTTTGTACTCCTCGAACTTATGCCCGGCCTGCACGCTCATGCCCAGGTTGCCGAACATCTTGCCTTCGATAAACCAACAGTCTCCCTGCTCGGTCCGCTTGAGCACCGGTACGCGGTCGCGCAGCTTGGCCGGCGCGCGCTTGGTCCACAGATCGCCCGGTTCCTGGACGTGGTCGTCCGACGATACGACATTGTATTGCATCTCATCCCTCCTGATGGAGCATCGGCGTTGCCGCTGTCATGGCCTGGTCGAGGCTTGACCTTGATCGGCACCTTACTGCAACCCCGTACTTGAAGCCAGCCGGCTGTACCGGCAAAGACCCGACTGCAAAGGCAAGGAGCAGCAATTGGCATGCGCTTCCTCGACCAGGTCAGGTCCTACAACTGGCCGCCGGCTGCCTTGACCAGCGAGGGACCTGTGGGGCGCTTGAACTTTGACGGTGGTTTGCGTTTCATCGCCTTTTCGATGATCGGCGCCATCCGCTCCGCCTTCTGCCTGGACAGCTTGGCGTCGCGCTCCTTAAATTCGGGCAGGACTTCGCGCGCGAAGCGCTCCAGCGACTCGCAGATCGCCTCGTGCCGATTGCGTCCGCCCTGGGTCTGGAGCAGGACCTGGTCGACGCCGTGCTCCTCGTACATCCGCAGTGCCGCGCGGATCTCCCTGGGGCTGCCCACGCAGGGACTGACGACGCCGGTGGAAGTGTCGCCGAAGCCGGTCTTGATCACCTTGTCGGTTCCGCGCACGGTCTTTTCGTATGACTCCCAGATGCTGCTTTTGCCCGGCTCGTGCTCGCCGAAGACGTAGTAGTAGCCGACCGCGTAGGTAAAGAAGTTGCTGCCGTCGCGATCCATCTCGATCGCCTTCTCGCGCGTCGGCCCGCACATCATCATCGTGGTCAGCGCGATCGACGGATTGACGGCCAGGCCGATCGGTTCGCATTCATTCTCCAGCGTCCGATAGTAGTCGTGGACCCATTTCTCGGACTCCTCGGGTGAAATGAACGCGAAGGTCAGGGCGCCGATGCCGAGTTTTGCCGCGAGCAGGATGGTCTCGCGTTTGGAGCATGCCACCCACAACGGTGGGTGAGGCTTTTGCACGGGTTTGGGCACCACGTTGCGCACCGGCATGTTGATGTATTTGCCGACATGCCCCTGAAACGGCTCCTCCACCATCATGCGGCAAATCGCTTCGAGCGCTTCCAACCACATTTCGCGCTTCTCCGCGCGCGGCACGCCGAAGCCGCCCAACTCCATTTCCGAAGAGGATTCGCCGGTGCCGAATTCAACCCGGCCGTTGCTGACCAGGTCCAAACTGGCAATGCGTTCGGCACAGCGCGCGGCAGGATTGAAGCCCGGCGGCAGCAGCATCACGCCGTGGCCGAGGCGGATGTTTTGCGTGCGGCCCGCACAGGCGGCCAGGAACACCTCGGGCGCCGAGCAATGGGCGTATTCCTCAAGGAAGTGATGCTCGACGCACCAGGCGGCGTGAAAGCCCAGGCGATCGGCGAGTTCGACCTGTTCCAATCCCTGCTGGAAGGTCTTGAGTTCGATTCCCGGCTCCCACGGCCGCGGAATCTGCAGTTCGGTGAAGACCGACAGTTTCAACGCTTTCGACCTCCTGATGTCGCTGCGCGATTATAACGCCGGGAGCGAAAATGTCATGGCAACGCAAGCATTCGCGCCTCAGAGCTTGCTCAGCACGCGCTCGTGGAAATTGCGCAGCGCGGCGAGCGAGTCGCGGCTGACCAGTTCGCGGCCGGGGATGATCCGCTCCACGCCCATGTCCTCCAACTGTTTGACGGTATCGGGCGTGATCGGGCTGGTGCCCATAGTGATTTCCAGCGGCCTGCTCCGCTGATAGCCGCGCTCGATTTCTCGCAAGCGATTAATCTGCAGGCGCGCGTCATCCATGCTCTGCGCCGTGATATAAAAGCCGTCGGCCAGCCGCGCCGCCCGCTTGTAGGCCGCGTCGCCGTGGCCGCCGATGATGAACGGCGGATGGGGCTGCTGGACGGTTTTGGGATTGAAGTAGAAGCCCTCGGCGGAGATGGTCTTGCCCTTGTAGGCGGGACGCTCCTGGCTCCACAGCGCGGTCAGCAGCTGCATGTACTCGTTGCTGCGCAGCGCGCGGTCTTCCCAGTTCATCCCCACGTACTCGAATTCCTCCTTGAGCCAACCGACCCCGATGCCGAAGATGAAGCGGCCGTTGGAGAGCTGGTCGAGCGTCGCCACCGCCTTGGCCACCGCGAACGGATTGCGCAGCGGCAGCACGAAGACGCCGGTCCCGAAGCGGATTTTTGTGGTGATCGACGACAAGTAGGCAAATACGATCAAGGGGTCGGGTAGATGGATATCGGGGCGCACCGGCGGCTTGCCGTCGGCCGAACCCGGATAGCGCGATTTGAACTCGAAGGGAAAAGCGAGGTGTTCCCCCATCCAGACCGACTCGAAACCCAGTTCTTCGGCAAGCCTGGTATTGGCGGCGAGGTCTTCGCCGCGGCGCTGAAACAAAAAAGCCCCGAACTTCATCGACGCCATCGTCCTTTCTGGCGCGGCTGCGCCCCCGGCGCCGCAGCGCGGCGCCAGCCTGAGGCCCCATCTACACCTGCTCGCGCTTACGATCCATCCCCACAAAGTGCTATCGATGCCAAAGTCACATTGCGTCGCATTCCTGTGAACGTGTGAAAGGCGGACTCTCGATGCTGGACTGGTATCGGATTGAAGGCACCTCCCATCCGCCCGGCGCATCCTGGATCGACGAGGAACAGGCTTACAACTTCAGCCTCTACTCGCGTCAGGCCGTCGCCGTGACGCTGCTGCTGTACGGCCCCGACGATCTGTTCAACCCGCTGGCCCGCATTTCGCTGGACTATCTCAAGCACAAGTCCGGCCGCATCTGGCACTGCCGCGTGCCGCAAACTCAGATCGGCGGCGCGCGCTACTACGCCTACTCGATCGAAGGTCCGGTTCCGCCGCGCTCGGGCGATCGCTTCGATGCGCAGAAAATCCTGCTCGACCCCTATGCGCACCGGATTTTCTTTCCGCCCGGCTTCAGCCGCGCTGCCGCGCGCGCGGCGGGGTCCAACGCCGGCAAGGCGCCGCTGGCGCATCTGCCGCACCGCGTGCCGTTTGAGTGGGGCGAGGATCGGCGCCCGCGCCACACTTTCGACACCGTCATCTACGAGCTGCACGTCAGGGGCTTTACGCGGCGCGAAAACTCCGGGGTGAGCGAAGCGGCGCGCGGCAAGTTTGCCGGAGTGATCGAAAAGATTCCCTATCTGAAGGAATTGGGCGTGACCGCGGTCGAACTGCTGCCGGTCTTTCAGTTCGACCCTGACGAGGGCAACTATTGGGGCTACATGCCGCTGAGTTTTTTCGCGCCGCACAGCGGCTATGCGGCGGCCGGCGCCCAGGATTGCGCCACTGAGTTCCGCGCCATGGTCAAGGCGCTGCATGAGGCGGGAATCGAGGTGATTCTCGACGTGGTTTACAACCACACTACCGAGGGCGGCGAGGACGGGCCTACCTACAGCTTCCGCGGCATCGACAACAGCACCTACTACCTGCTGGAGGCCGACATGACGCATTATCGCGACGACGCCGGCACCGGCAACGTCCTGCGCTCGGCCCACCCCAAGGTGCGCAAGCTGATTCTGGACAGCATGCGGTTTTGGGTGCGCGAGATGCACGTGGATGGCTTTCGCTTCGACCTGGCCTCGATTTTCACGCGCCGCGACGACGGCTCCATTGACCTGGGAGAGCCGGCGGTGATCGCCGACATCAGCGGCGACGAGGACTTCGCCGCCGTCCGCCTGATTGCCGAACCGTGGGACCTTAGGAGCTACGAGCTGGGGCGCAGCTTTCCAGGCCGCATGTGGGCGCAATGGAACGGGGCCTTTCGCGACGACATCCGCGCCTTCGTGCGCGGCGACAACGGCAAGGTGGGAGCGCTGATGAGCCGGCTTTACGGCAGCGCCGATTTTTTCCCCGATGCGCTGGCCGACACCTATCATCCTTACCAAAGCGTCAACCTGGCCGCCTGCCACGACGGTTTTTGCCTGTACGACCTGGTGGCCTACAACACCAAGCACAATGAGGCCAACGGTCAGAACAACAGGGACGGGACCGACTACAATGTGTCATGGAATTGCGGCTGGGAGGGCGACGTGGATGTTCCCGCCGAAGTGATGGAGCTGCGCAGGCAGCAGATCAAGAACTTCTGCTGCCTGCTGTTCTTGTCCAACGGCACGCCGATGTTCTGCGCGGGCGACGAATTCATGAACACGCAGGGCGGCAACAACAATCCCTACAACCAGGACAACAACACCACGTGGTTGAACTGGGACCTGCTCGAGCGAAACCGCGACATGTTCCGCTTCTTCAAGAGCATGATCGCCTTTCGCAAGTCCCATCCGAGCCTGGGGCGCAGCCGCTTCTGGCGGGAGGACGTCAAGTGGTACGGGGTGGGCCGCGACGTCGACCTGTCGGAGACCTCGCACACGCTGGCCTTGTGCCTGCATGGCGCCTCCCAGCAGGACGAGGACATCTATGTCATGATCAACGCCTACTGGGAGAACCTCGATTTCACGGTGCAGGAAGGGCAGGCCGCGCAATGGAAGCGCGTGGTGGACACCAGCCTGGCCAGTCCGTTCGACTTCGCAGCGCCCGGCAGCGAGCCGCGTCTTGCGTCGCTGACCTACACGGTCAAGGCGCGCTCGATCGTGGTGCTGCTGCGCTCGGCATGAGCGGCGCCGGCGGCGATTTCGACTGCCGCCGGTCAGCTGCGGCCGTCGCTATCGGATAGCACGGCGGCGATCAGAGCGCCGAGCGCGGCCAGCGCGATGACGGCGCCGGCTGCGTGACCGTACTCCCATCGATCGCGCGCAGCGATCCATCGCGCCGGCATGGTAGCCGGCGTCCATGAGTTCACTTCCGAGTTGACGGGATTGACCACGATGAACCAGGAAGCCAGATGGACGAGCAGGCAGAGCAATGCAACGAGGGTCAGGGCGAAGGCGGGCCGTCGTCCCCGCAGCATGAAAAGCAGGCTCCCGGTCGAGATTATGGCGAGCGGTTCGATAACCGATGAGACCGGCCCGAAAGCGTTGTACAGCACCTGCTGAACGGTAAGCCAGGTTGTAGCGGAAAGCTTCATCTTGTTAGGCAGCTCGAGCAGATGACAAAAGAGCATTCCGGCGAGCAGTGCGCTCAGAAACAGGCTTAGGAAGCGCAGCGTTTTCAACGCCACGGGCGGGTTACTGTGTAACCGTACGCCGGCGCGCGATCTTGCGCCGGCGCTGGCGTTCGCTGGCCGACAGCTTGCGCTCGGCGTAGACGGTCAACAGTTCCTGCGCGCCGGGCGAGGTATCGTCGGCGGCGGCCAGCGGCGTGTAGCTGCCGTCGGCGTGCAGTTCCCACGCACCGCGTTTGGTGTTGAGCTGGGTGTCGAGGATCATGCGCAGATCCTTGCGCTGGCCCGCATCCTCGATCGGCGCCATCACCTCGACCCGGCTTTCGAGGTTGCGCTTCATGTAGTCGGCCGAAGCGATGAAATACTCCTCGGCGCCGCCGTTGCGGAAGTAGTAGATGCGTCCGTGCTCCAGGAAGCGCCCCACGACGCTGATTACGCGGATGTTTTCGGACAAGCCCGCAATCCCCGGGCGCAGGCGGCAGGTGTCGCGCACGATGAGCTGGATTTTGACCCCGGCCTGCGAGGCGCGGTACAGCGCGCGGGTAATCTGCACGTCCTCCAGCGCGTTCATCTTGAGTTGGATAAGCCCGGCCGGACCCAGCTTCATTTCGCGCTCGATCCTGGCGAGCAGCGCCTTCTTGAGCGCCACCGGCGCCGGCAGCAGCTTGCGATAGCTGCGTTCCAGCTTGTAACCCGTAGTCAGGTAATTGAACAATTCGGTCAGATCCTGCCCGATGGCGTCGTCGCTGGTCAGCAGCCCGAAGTCGGCGTAAAGGCGCGCCGTGCCGGGATGGTAGTTTCCGGTGCCGATATGGGAGTAGCGGCGCAGGCCGTTGTAATCCTGGCGCACCACCAGGATCACCTTGGTGTGGGTCTTTAGCCCGATCACGCCGTAGGTGACATGGATGCCGAACTCTTCCAGCTTGGTGGCGAAGCGGATGTTGGCGGCCTCATCGAAGCGCGCCTTGAGTTCGACCACCACCGCGACCTGCTTGCCGTTGCGCGCCGCGTCGCACAGGTAATGGATGATCTCCTCGTCGGCCGAGGTGCGGTACAGCGTCATCTTGATCGCCCGCACCTTGGGGTCCTCGCTGGCCTCGCGCAAAAAGCGCGCCACCGAGGTGGAAAACGACTGATAAGGATGGAACAGGAACAGCGAGCCGGCGTCGCGGATGATGTGGAAGATGTTGCGCGAGCTGCGCAGCGCGGGATGGTCGGCGGGACGATGGGCGGGGTCGTGCAGGGCGGGGTTCTCGATCGCCACCAGCTCCATCAGGTCGCGCAGCGCCAGCATCCCGTCCACCTCGAACACGTCCTCGCGCTCGTTGAGCCCCAGCTCGAAGGCGAGCATCCCGCGATGCGCCGCGTCCATGCCGCGGCCCACTTCCAGGCGCACGATCGGCGCGAAACGGCGATCGCGCAGCTCGGATTCGATCATTTCCAGCAGGTCGTCGGCCTCCTCTTCGTCGCGCTCAGTGTTGGCATTGCGCGTGACGCGGAAGAATTCGCACGCTTCCACGGTCATGTTGGGGAACAGCAGGTCGAGGTTGTGCGCGATGATATCTTCCAGGGCCACGAAATGGGTGGTGGCGCCGATCCGCATAAAGCGCGGGATGCCGGCGCCCAGCGGCACCTTGATGCGCGCGATTAGGCCGTCGGCGGTCTGCGGGTCGCGCAGGCTGACCAACACGTTGTGCGACAGATTGGAGACAAAGGGAAACGGATGGGCGGGGTCCATCGCCAGCGGCGTAACCAGCGGAAAGATGTTCTTTACGTAATGGTTGCGGACTTCAGCGCGCTGGGTGTCGCTCAGCTCCTCGTATCTGACCAGCCGGATGTCGTATTCCTTGAGCGCCTCCAGCAGTTCGGCCAGCAGCTCGCGCTGGCGCTGCTCCATGCGGCGGATTTCCGCGTAGCATTCGGCGATCTGCTGGCGCGGCGTGCGTC
>Ga0070737_10002628_pt1 | contig 21071 bp, 20 predicted proteins | sample Coa_R1_10_FD_66438 | JGI IMG/M metagenome (GOLD analysis project Ga0070737, IMG submission 66438) | Surface soil microbial communities from Centralia Pennsylvania, which are recovering from an underground coalmine fire - Coalmine... | ecosystem: Environmental > Terrestrial > Soil > Unclassified...
ATCCCGGACAGCAGGTCGTCGACGAGCGAGTAGCCCATATAGCCCTCGAGCAGGCTGATCGCGAGCAGCCCGACCCCGACCAGCCAGGTGAGCTCGCGCGGCTTGCGGAACGCGCCGGTGAAGAACACGCGCATCAGATGGACGACGATCACCGCCATGAACAGGTCCGCCGCCCAGTGGTGGGTCTGGCGCATGAGCAGCCCGGCCTGGGTCTGGAGCGAGAGGTTGAGCACCGATTGGTAGGCGCCGCTCATCTCCTGGCCCCGCAGCGGCGCGTAGGCGCCGTGGTAGACGGTCTTCGCGGTGCTCGGGTCGTAGAACAGCGCGAGATAGGTGCCCGTCGCGATGAGCACCAGGAAGCAGTAGAGCGCCACCTCGCCGAGCAGGAACGACCAGTGGTCGGGGAACAGGTAGCGCAGGCCCTTGCGCAGCAGCGGCGCCGAGGAGGTCCGCTCGTCGATGAAGCGGACCGGATCGGCGATCGGATCCTTCAGCGCCATGCGAGCGCCTCCTGTGGCGTGTGGACGATGCGGCTCATTCGGTCGTCGGGCGGAATCTCACGCCCCACCAGCTCGGCCCGACCCGCGCCGAGAAGTTGCCGGCCGCGCGCAGGTTGCCGTCGGCGTCGATCATCAGCGGCAGCTGCGGCAGCGGCCGGCCCGCCGGCCCGTAGATGACCTGCGCCCCGTCTGCGGGGTTGAAGGTCGAGTAGTGGCAGGGGCACACGAACGCCGGCTCGGGCTCGACCACCGGGAAGGTCGGCTTGCGATACAGCTCGATCGCGCAGCCGGCATGCGTGCAGATCTTCGAGTAGGCGAGGATCCCGCGCGGCGTCCAGCCGCTGCGGCCCGGAGGCAGGTGGATCTTCGCGGGGTCGAGGCGGACGATGATCAGGTAGGAGCCGATGTCGTCCGGGTGCGCGCCCTCGGCAAAGCCGCTGTAGAACGTCCCCTGGTCGACGTTGGCGGCCGCGATCGGCTTCCCGTACTCATCGACGATTCGCCGCCCGCGGTACCAGGGGGTCTCCTCGAGCGGTGCGGTGTCCCAAAATGGGCCGAGCGAGAGCACCGGCGTGAGCGCCGCGGTGGCGAGCGCCCCTCCGGCTGCGGCACCGGCGCCGAGCAGCATGCGCTTGCGGGTGATCCGGCTGCCGCTCTCGTGCACGATCCGCGCGACGTCGAGCTGCGCCTCGGGCTCGGTCGTCGGATAGTCCTCCTCGAGCTCCTCGGTGACGACCAGGCGCTTGGCGACGATCGTGAGCGCGCCGCCGATCGATGCCGCCGAGACTCCGAGGCAGATCCCGAGCAGCGCGTTCGGGATGCGCCCCGCCCGGTACACGGCGTAGACAACGATGAAGCCGACCGCCGCGATCACCGCGAGGCACAGGAACCCGAGCACGAGGTTCTCGGCGCCGCGGTCCGGGGGGCCGGGAGGGACGAGGCGCCCGGTCTCCGGATCCGGCTCGGTGGCGCCACGACCCCCGTTCGGCGAGGGCTCCTCCGCGGGCTCGGCGGGCGGCTCGCTCGGCCCGCGCCGGAAGAGCAGCGCGATGAGCGCGAGGATCCACTGGCGTAGCTTCATTCTTTGCGCATCCTCCTTGAGACCGCGAGACAGCCGAGCAGGACGAGCGGGATCGCGATCCACCAGGCGACAAGGCCTTCGGGAATCGGCCCGAGGTTGCCGATCGACCATCCGCCCTTGTTGTCGGGGTGGTTGGTCGTCTCGATGTAGCGGATGATCGAGTTCAGCTCGGAGTTGGAGATCTCGCTCCTGGGGAACTTCGGCATCAGGTAGGGACCGATGCGCACCGCCTCGGCGATGCGCACCGCCTTGACGTTCTGCAGCGGCGGCACCCGGGCCCCGGTGACGAATCCCCCGCGCGCCTCGAGCTGATGGCAGCCGGCGCAGTTCTCGGTGAACAGGTGCTGGCCCTCGGACAGACTCCCGGCGGACGGATCGGGGTGGGGGATCGAGGGTCCCCGCCCGAGCGAGGCCACATAGGCGACGAGCGACTTGATCTCCTTGCCGCTGAACAGCACGCGGTTGCCGTACGGCTGCTCGTGCGGGTCTCCGAGCGGCATGTAGCCGGTCCGCAGGTAGAAATCAGGTGCCTGCGCGCCGACTCCGCGCAGCGATGGGCCCATCCCCATGAGGTCGCCCGCCCCCGGCCGGGGGCGGCTGATCCCCCGACCGGCGATTCCGTGGCAGCTGGCGCAGTTGCCGGCGTAGAGCTCGCGGCCGAGCTCGACCGTGGCGTGCCCCGGCTCCTGCGTCGGGCGCACGATGCCGCTCGGCGGCTGCGCGAGCGCCGGCCCGGCCCCGGCGAGGCAGGCGAACGCGACGGCGAGGACCTGGGCGAGCCGTCTCATGTCGACTGCTGGCAGAACGCCAGCTGGGGAGCGGCGACCGCGACCATGACCATGATCGCGATCGCGGTGAGATTGACGAGCATCCCGCAGACGGCGAGGAAGTGCACGCGGCCGAGTGGCGGTGGGTGGCCGTCGCCGCGCCGCTCCTCGCCTGCGACGTCGCCGAAGTTGTGGGTCTGCAGGTAGATCCGCAGGCACACGAGGAATCCGGCGATGCCGACGACCGCGCCTCCGGCGGCCAGTCCGGTCTGCCAGCTGCGCATCGCCAGCTCGGTACGGCCGTCGGGCTGGTTGCACTGCGCCCACGTGAAGTACAGGCCCGAGAAGAACTCGGTGAACCACGCCAGTCCGCCGCCGCCGACGCCGAACCACAGCAGGAGATTGGAGGGATAGCGATAGACGTTCACAGTGAGGGCGTGAGGGTGACGAACAGGACGATCACGGCAAGCACGTCGATCACGTACCAGTAGAGCGCGAGGCCGCGGACGCCGAGCAGCCAATACCGCTCGACCCCGTGGCGCCAGAGGTTCCACAGGACGCCGATGTCGAGCGCGAGTCCGATGATCACATGGGCGTCGTGCGCCGCGAGCAGGGTGAAGTAGATCGAGCCGTACGCGCTCCCCCGCGGGCTGAACTGCATGAGATCCGAGCGGAAGATGGCCACCTGCAGGCCGAGGAACGCCGCCTGGAGGAGCATCGAGAGGAGAACCCATCCGAGCGCCCCGTGGCGCCCGCCGCGGCGCGCCGATCTCACCGCCGCATACATCGTCGGCACGGTCAGCATGATGATCGCGGTCGAGATCGCCGCGAGCGTCACCTTCGGCGCGGCGATGCCGTCAGGGGGCCAATGCCGGACGCGAAAGTCGAGGTAGTAGTAGGTCCCGAACAGGCTGCCGAAGACGGTCACCTCCGAGCAGAGGAACAGCGCCATCCCCCACATGCCGTTCGGCTGAGCACCCCGACGGTGGCCGCTGCTCGCCGGCGGCCGCCCGCTCACCCGCCGCGGAAGCCCGGCGGCGTCACTCATGGGGGGTTCCCGTCTCGGGGGCCGGCACGACCTCGTGGGCCCTCGCGTGGGCGGCCGCGCCCTGGTGCCAGCCGAGCACCGTCAGCAGGAGCACGGCGAGGAAGCCGACGACGATCCAGTAGTGGTCGAGCAGGAGCATCGCGAACACGCCGAACAGCGACAGCGCGACGAGCGGCGGCCAGGGCGAGCTCGACGGCATCGAGGCGATCTCGTCGATGTCCGCGTCCTGGGCGGTGCTCGTCGGCGTCCGGTGACCGACCGGCAGCAGTCCCTCGCCGCGCGCCAGGCGCCGGTTGTCGCGCTCACGATCCTCCGTGTCCCACATCGCGTAAGGGCTGGAGACCGTCGGGATGACCGGGTAGTTGTAGGGCGGCGGCGGCGAGGTCGTCGACCACTCCAGCGTGTCGCCGCCCCAGGGATCGTTGCCCGACGGCTCGCCGTGGCGCATGCTGTGCGCGAGGTTGAGGACGACGAGCACCAGTCCCGCGGCGGTGATGTATCCGCCGATCGTCTCGATGAAGTTGAGCAGCGTCCAGCCGACGTGGGCCGGATAGGTGTAGTTGCGGCGTGGCATGCCGAGGATCCCGACGATGTGCATCGGCATGAACAGGACGAACGTCCCCAGGAACGTCAGCCAGAAGCTGAGCTTGCCGAGCCGCTCGTGGTACATGCGGCCGGTGAGCTTCGGGAACCAGAAGTACATGCCGCCGAGGATCGGGAAGACCGCGGCGCCGAAGATGACGAGGTGGAAGTGGGCGACGACGTAGTAGCTGTCGTGCACCTGGGTGTCGAAGGGGATCGCGGCGAGCGTGATCCCCGACAGGCCGCCGAGGATGAAGTAGACGATGAAGCCGATGATCCACAGCATTGGCGTCTTGAATCGAGGCGTTCCGGTGAGGATGGTGGTGATCCAGGCGAAGAGCTGCACCGCGGAGGGGATCGTGATGATGAGGCTCGCCGCGGCGTAGTAGATGTAGGTCGCGGTCGCGAAGCCGACGGTGAACATGTGGTGCACCCACACCCCGAACCCCAGGAACGCGACGAGGATCTCCGACAGCGCGACCAGCGGGAAGAACACCATCTTGCGCTCGGTGAACGTCGGGATGATCGCGGTCGCGATGCCGAACGCCGGCAGGATGATGATGTACACCTCGGGGTGGCCGAAGATCCAGAACAGGTTCTGCCACAGCAGCGGGTCCCCGCCCTTGGCCGCCACGTAGAACTGAAAGCCGAGCTCGCGGTCGAGCTCGAGGAAGACGCATGCCAGGCTGAGCACCGGCAGCGCGAACAGCAGCGCGACCGACGCGGCGATGAACGCGTAGCAGAAGAGCGGCATCCGGTTGAGCGACATCCCGGGCGCGCGCAGCTTGAAGACGGTGACGATGATGTTGATCGAGGTCATCGTCGAGGCGATGCCGTTGAAGATGAGCCCGTACCCGTAGAAGTCGATGTTGTTGCCCGGGTCGTACTGCTTGGAGGCGAGCGGCACGTAGTCGAACCAGCCGGCGTTCGGCGCGTGGCCCGTGGCGAGCGCGAAGTACATGAAGATCCCGGAGCCGAGGTAGATCCAGTACGACAACGCGTTCATGCGCGGGAACGCCATGTCGCGCGCGCCGATCATGAGCGGCAGCAGGTAGTTGCCGAACGCGCCCGTCGTCATCGGGATCACGAACAGGAAGATCATCGTGATCCCGTGCATCGTGAACACCTCGTCGTAGGCCGCGGGCGAGAGCACGTGCCCGTTGGGGCCGATCAGCTGGGTGCGGATCAGCATCGCCTCCACGCCGCCGCAGGCGAACATGGCCAGCGAGGTGAAGAAGTACATGATCCCGATGCGCTTGTGGTCGACGGTCGTCAGCCAGCCGAGCACTCCCTTGCGCTCGGCCCATACGGCGGCCAGCTCGTCGACGTAGCGTTGGGCGGCGGGTTCGATCGTGGTCGCCATCAGATCTCCGGGATGGTGCGGTCGGGCATGACTACTTCAGCTCGTCGAGATAGGCGACGATGTCGCGGATCTGGCGGGGTGGGATCCCGAGGTCGGGCATCCGGTCGCCGGGCTTGATCGCCTGCGGGTCGTGGATCCAGCGCGCGAGCCAGGTCGGCGTGTTCGGGATCGTGTTCGAGGCGAGCGTCGAGCGCGTCGCCAGGTGCGTGAGCGCCGGGCCGATGTAGCCCTGGGCCTGGGTGCCGGCGATGAGGTGGCAGCTGGCGCACTGGTCGTTCATGAAGTCCGCCTTGCCGCGGATTGCGGCCGCGCCGGTCGGGTTGATCGCGGGCCTCTCCTGGTTCGCGAGCCACGCCCTGAACTTCGCCATCGGCTGCGCGTAGACGAGGAACGCCATGTGGGCGTGCTGCAGCCCGCAGTACTGCGAGCACTGGCCGCGGTACACGCCGGGCTGGGAGGCGTCGAGCAGCTCGTGGTTGCGCCGGCCGGGGATCATGTCGATCTTGCCGTTGAGCGCCGGCACCCAGAAGCTGTGGATGACATCCGCGGTCGTCACGACGACGTTGACCCGCGTGCGCACCGGGATGTGGATCTCGTTGGCGGTGATCGCCCGGCCGCCGTCGTAGCGGACCTCCCACCACCACTGATGGCCGATCACGTCGATCGTCATCGATGTCGTGTCGGCCGCCGGCGCCGCGGTGACGTTCTCGAGGTAGACGTCCGAGAACGCGAACAGGACGACGAGCGCGACAAGCGGAACGGCGATCCCGAACACGAGCACCATGCCCTGCGCGACCGGCTCGCGCTCGCCGAGGATCGGCAGCCCCGGCACCCGTCGCTTGAGAAACGCGACGACGAGCAGCAGGACGGCGCCGAAGAACACGATCACCGCCGCCCCGAGCATCCACCACCACAGCAGACCGATGTCGTGCGTGACCTTGCTGTGGTCGGAGAGGATCGACTGCCGGCTGCATCCGGTGAGGCCGATGCAGACGAGCGCCGCCGCGCCGAAACGCCACGCTCTCGGGCGCCACCAGGATCGTTTCCTCATCTCTCAGAGCAGCATGGGGTCGTTGAGCACCGTCCGTCCCGGCTCTCGGTGTACCCCCGGCGGATCGCCGCTAACACGCGCTGTTGTGCAGATGACCGGGCGGTGAGCACGCCCTTGCCGTCACCGCGTGCGGCTGCTACCGCGCCGCACCCCGGCCCGCGATCGCCGTATGAAGTCGAACACTCGCGCTTGCGGGACGCTGTGACGAGTTTCACCATTGAATGCGTGCTTGATATCGATCCCTCCATCGGCATCGCTCCTCCGGCCAGGCCGGGCGGCCAACGCTTCCGCCGGCACGCCGACGCGATCACCCAGGCGGAGATCCGGCGCCTGCTGAGCGTCCGGACGCCGGCTCCGCACGAGCCCGACGTCGAGACGGTGCAGGAGGAGCTGCGCCGGCTTGCGTCCGGTCGGGCCCGCGCCCCGCGTCGGCGTCGCCGCCAGAGCTGACCGCTCGCCGGGGCCGTCGCGGCTGACCGTCGGAGACGTTTGCCGGGCCGCCTCGCCGCAGAGTCAGTCCGCGGCCGTCCCGGACGTGCCGGGAGCGGGCTCCGGGATGCCACCGAGGTCCCACAGCGCGCGGACGGCCGGCGCGAGCTGCTGCAGCTCCCGCACGTGGGTCTCCGACAGCTCCTCAAGGCGCCTGCCGCCACGCTCGGTGAGGCTGAGACGCACCTGGGAGTGCTGGTCCGCGTCGCGCCGGCGCTCGATCAGCCCGGCCTCCTGGGCGCGGTCGGCGAGCTCGACGGCGCTGTGGGGGCGAATGAGCAGCGCCTGCGCCACCTCGCCGACGGTCGGGCCGTCGGGATGCGAGGCGGCGCGGATCGTGAGCAGCAGCTGATGCTGGGCCGGAGTCACGCCGGCGCGGCGCGCCTCGTCACCGCTCCAGTGCAGGAACGAGCGCAGCGCATGCCGGAGCTCCGCCAGGCGGGCGTAGTCGCGATCCGAGAGGCCGGAATGGGTGCGGGTGGGCACGGCGGGGATACTAGTATCGTTCTACGACATCGTGGCGCGACATCTGCTCACAGACCACCGAGCACACCGCGACGCCATCGCGCTGCTCGACGAGGATCCCGACCTCGCGGCCGGGCTCGACGTGGACGCTCGCGCCGCCGCGAAGCGCGTGGCGATCGCGCCGCTCGTGACGATCGACCCGCCGGTGTGGGACGTCGGGCAGCTCGGGCGCAACTCGAAGCACGGTTGGCTCGGCCTGTACCTCGTGGACGGGATGCTCCTGCGGTGCGTGCGGATCGGCCGGCGCCCCGCCTGCGAGATGTTCGGGCCGGGAGACCTCATCCGCCCGTGGGACGCCGACGGCGTCTACGCGCCGCTGCCGATCAGCGTCGAATGGCGGGTGCTCGCGCCGACGCGGCTGGCGGTGCTCGACGGTGGCTTCGCCCGCCGCGTCGCCCGGTGGCCGGAGATCGGGGCGGCGATCTCCGGGCGAGTGGCGCAGCGGGCGCGCTCCCTGACGCTGCTGAACGCGCTCACGCACCTGCCGCGCGCGTACGCGCGGCTGCTCATCCTCGTCTGGGTCCTCGCCGAGCGCTGGGGCAGGGTGACACCGCGGGGCGTTCAGCTCACGCTGCCGGTCACCCACGAGATGCTCGCGATGATGATCGGCACACAGCGGCCGACGGTGACGATCGCGCTGCAGCGGCTCGCCCGCGCGGACCTGCTCCTGCGCGAGGGCCGGGACCGCTGGCTGCTCACGAACGCGGCGATCGACTCCCTCAGCAAGCCCGAGAGCCTCGAGCTCGCTGAGGTCGCCGGTCTCTGATCGGCGTCTCGCGCGCTCAGGCCCGCAGCGGGGCATCGCGCTCCCGCAGCCGGGCGTCCCGGTAGAAGCCGCCGGGCAGCTCGTCGATCATCCCGCTGCTGATCGCGGTCTTGAGCGCCGCGCTGAAGCCCCCGTCATGCCAGGAGTGCGCGTGGCACTCGTGCTCCAGCGCCTCGCGCGACAGGATCCCGTACGGCGCGAGCGCGTGCAGGAGCCGCTTCGCCTCGGCCTCGGCGATGAGGTGCTCGTGGGCCGGCGTGTCCCGCAGCGGAGGCCGGTGACGATGCTCCCCGCCTGATGGATGAGAGATGTCAGCCATATGCGGATCATTTCTCGATTGGCGGCGCGAGATGCAGTCGACGTTGCCCAGAGGACACGCCGTGGCTTCGTTTGTCAGAACACTGACAAACGCGATCTGCTAAGCGGGCGTCCGCTCGGTCGGGGACGGCTCCGATGCGTGCGCTCCGGTTCGACGCGCGGCCGCGCCGGGCTCGTGTGCGTCGTGCGCGTCCGCGTCGTGCGCGTCGGTGTCGTGCTCCGCCGTCGTGCGCCTCGGCGGCACGCGGAGCACCCGGCGCGGCGTCGGCGGCGGTCCGACCCGCAGCGGTCGCAGCAGCCGCTCGGCGTGGCGCTCCTCGATCAGCAGCTTCTGGCGCGCGTGCATGAGGTCGAACTGGGTGACGAGCCCGTCGAGGCGCCGGGGGTCGCTGCGCGCGACGACCGGCAGCACGCCGACTCCCTGTTCGGCCATGCGGTCCGCGAGCGGGCGCAGGAGCTCGTCGGGATAGGCGACGGTCATGTCGGTGATCATCGCGTCGCCGGCGGTCCTTGCGCCGTCCTTGCCCTCGAGCACCGCCGACCACGGGAGCACCCCGAGCAGCCGGCCGTCGGAGTCGAGCACGGGGTAGAGCCGCTGGCGCCGCTGGGGTGAGCCCTCGTGCAGCGAGCGGTAGAGGCCGCCGAGGCCACGGTCGGGCTCGACCGTGTAGACGTCGGTGTCCATCACCTCGCGCACGAACGTCGCCTCGAGCGGGTCGACCGCGTACTCGCGCATCACGTGGAAGCCGCGACGGGCGACCTTCTCGGTGAGGATCGAGCGCTTGAGCACGAGCACGCTCACCAGGTGCGCGACGGTGGCCGCGATGAGCAGCGCGAGCAGGCTGTTCTGGTCGTGGGTGAGCTCGAACGCGAACACGATCGCGGTGAACGGCGAGCGCGTCACGCCGCCGAGCGCGGCGGCCATGCCGAGCAGGGCCCAGACGCCGATCGAGGCGCCGGGCAGCACGTGGCCGAGGATGCCGCCGAGCGCGGCTCCCATCATCAGGATCGGGGCGAGAATGCCGCCGCTCGTCCCGCCGCCGAGGCCGCCGGCCCAGATCACGAGCTTGACGACGAGGAGCGAGATGAGCGCGCCGATCCCGAGCTGGCCGAGCAGCTCGGCGTGGATCGTGTTGTAGCCGACGCCGAGCGCGCGGGAGTTGACGAGGCCGCCGACGCCGATGATGAGGCCGCCGATCGTCGGCCACCACATCCAGTGCAGGTGGCCGGAGAGCTTCTTGAACGCGTCCTCGGCGCCGTACACCGCCTGGGTCATCACCCAGGCCGACAGCCCGACGACGAGCCCGATGCCCGCGGCGCCGAGCAGCGCGACGCCGCCGAGCTCCGGATGCGAGGGGATCGCGAACAGCGGCTGCGGCGCGACGAGCCCGGCGCTCGCCATCGCCATGCGCAGGCCGTCGGCTGTCGCGGACGCGAGCGCGATCAGCGTCATCGAGCGCGGCTTGAACTCGAACGCGAGCAGCTCGACCCCGAACAGCGTCGCCGCGACCGGGGTTCCGAACACGGCGCTCATGCCGGCGGAGGCGCCGGCGACGAGCAGGCTGCGCCGCTGGATCGCGGTGAGCCGGAACAGCTGTCCGATGATCGAGCCGACCGCGCCCCCCGTGAGGATGATCGGGCCCTCGGCGCCGAACGGCCCGCCGGTGCCGATCGAGATCGCGCTGGAGATCGGCTTGAGGATCGCCAGGCGCGGCTGCACCTGGCTGCCGTTGATGAGGATCCGCTCCATCGCCTCGGGGATCCCGTGCCCGCGGATCTGCTCGGAGCCGAAGCGCGCCATCAGCCCGACGATCAGTCCGCCCGCGACGGGGATCACGATCGCGAGCGCCCCCAGCGTGTTCCCGTTCGGGGAGACGAGGTGGACGCTGAGCCGCTGGAAGTAGAGGAGGTTCGTGACGAACCCGATCATGTCGAGCAGCGCCAGCGACACGCCGGCGGCGAGCACGCCGATCGCGATCGCCAAGGGGACGAGCCACAGCAGCGAGCGGTCGGCCGTGAAGTCGCCGAGCGCCTGCTCGGCGTCGTCGAACTCATGCGTCGAGGAGCCCGGGAACGTCGCCTCCTCGACCGGATCGCGCGGCGCGCCGGCGCCCTCGGCGGTCGCGGCCGGGTCGGCCGCTCCCGCCTCCGTGGGGGCGTCCGCGGCGGTGGCGTCTGTGACAGAGGCCTGGTCGGGCGGTCCGGCCTCCTCTGCGGCGGCGTCCCTTGCCTCGCCGGCGGGTGCGGCGGCGTCTCTGTCCGGTCGGCGGTCGGAAGGTTGCATCGCAAGGCGATAATATCGCGGCAGGATCTATGCTGCCCGACGACGCATATGCACGGCTGCTGGCGCTGCGCAGCGGTCTGCGGCGCTTCCTGTGCTGGAGCGAGCAGCAGGCCGCCGACGCCGGGCTGACCCCCGCGCAACACCAGCTGCTGCTCGCGATCCGTGGCCACCCGGACCCGCGCGGTCCGACGATCGGCGAGGTCGCCGACTACCTGCTGCTGCGCCACCACTCGACGGTCGGACTGGTCGACCGGGCGGACGCCGCCGGGCTCGTCGTCCGCGAGCGCGACGTCGACGATCACCGGGTCGTCCGCCTGCGCCTCACCGACACGGGCGCCGAGCGCCTCGAGGCGCTCTCGGCGCTGCACCTGCAGGAGCTCGAGCGGCTGCCGCACGAGGTGACCGCGGCGTGGGAGGGCCTGCGGCCGCGTCACGCCCTGCACGGCGCGCCCGCCGACCGCGACGCCCCGTAGCCCTGCGCGATGGGCCGCCCGCTCCGCCTCGGGGCGCTGGGCGTGAGACGTCGCCTCACGCGACCTGTGGCGCCCACCGATCGCCCGGGCGCGGGCGCTGGGCGTGAGACGTCGCCTCACGCGACCTGTGGCGCCCACCGATCGCCCGGGCGCGGGCGCTCGGCGTGAGACGTCACCTCACCCGGCCGTTGGCCCCGGCGAACCCGTTCCTGGCCCGCAGCGCTCAGGCGGCGGGCCGCTCGACCCGGAGCTCGATCACGCAGCCGGCCTCGTCGGGGTCGTGCGGGGTGAAGCCGACGAGCGCCGTGTCCGGCCCGACCCGCTCCAGGAGGCCGCGCGTGAGACCGTGGTGGAGTGCGCACACGAGCGGCTGGTTCTCGTGTACGGCCTCCGCGTAGGGACAGTTGTGCAGGCACAGGCTCACGTCGTCCCCGTCCCGGTGCATGCTCGGAGCGAAGCCCAGCGCGGTCAGCGCCGTCAGGAACGCGTCGACGCCGCCCTCGGCGCCGACGGGGGCAAGCTCGCCGCCGATCTGGCGGCCGGTCTCCTCGATCGACGCCACGTCCGTCGGGGCCGCGGCCAGCGCGCGCACGAGCCAGCGCCCGAGGTCGCGGTAGGCATGCGGCGGCTGTCCCCCCGGCCGGGCCCCCGGCGCGATCGTCCACGCGTCCGGTGGGCGTCCACGACGGCGGCGCTGGCGGATGCGTGTGACGAGACCCGCCTGCTCCATGCGCTCGAGGTGGAGACGCACACCGTTCGGATGGAGACCGAGCGCATCCGCGAGCTCCGTCGTTCGCGCCGGGCGCCGCAGCTCCTCGAGCAGGGCGAACAGGCGTGCCCGCGTCGGCTGGGAAAGCACGTCGTCCGCGCCGAACGTCGCCGGTGTGTCCACGCGACTATTTTATCTATGTCAGATTTGCAAAAGCCGCCGAACCGAGTCGGCTCCCGGACTCGCATCGACCTCCGACGGAGGCGACGGCGTGGCGCCGGACGTGCAGTGCACGCGCATCTCCGACCCCGCGGAGGCGGAGGACGGCTACCGGGTGCTGGTCGATCACGTCCGGCGACCGGGAGCGCAACAGCGGCGCGGTGCTCACCGAGTTGCCGCGAAGCGATGCGTCGCCGGATGCGATGCGGTGATAGTTTCCCCAGTCAGACTATGAAAACACGCCGCCCGCAGGAGGAACGCCCATGACCTACGTGATCGCCGAGCCGTGCATCGGCGTGAAGGACAACTCGTGCGTCGAGGTCTGCCCGGTCGACTGCATCCACCCGACGCCCGATGAGCCGGCGCATGCCCAGGTCGAGATGCTCTACATCGATCCCGAGGAGTGCATCGACTGCGACGCCTGTGTCGAGGCGTGCCCCGTCGACGCGATCTTCGCCGAGGACCAGCTTCCCGCCGAGTGGCAGCACTTCACGCAGATCAACGCCGACTACTACCGCTGAGTGCCCCACCGAGGGGGCCGCGAGCACTGAGGGGGGCGCGATGAAGCGCAGCGAGGCGCTCGCGATCCTCTCGCGCGACCACCACCAGGCACTGTTCGTCGCCCAGCGGCTTCGGCGCGCGCAGCCGGAGACGGCCGCGGCGGAGCGCGCCCGGTTCCTCGAGTTCTGGACGGCGCACGGGCGCCGCCACTTCCAGCTCGAGGAGGAGCTCCTGTTCCCCGCCTACGCGCCCTACGGCGACGCGCACCACCCGCTGCTGCTCCGAGCGCTCGGCGAGCACGTCGCGATCCGCGCGCTCGCGGCGCGAACGGACACGAGCCCCGAGGGGCTGCACGAGCTCGGCGAGGCGCTCGCCGCCCACGTCCGCGGCGAGGAGCGCGAGCTGTTCGCGGTCATCGAGGAGGCGATGCCGCCCGACGAGCTGCTGGCGCTCGCCCGGGAGCTCGAGCGCGCCGAGCGGCAGCCCGGCGGGTGACCGGGGCGAAAGCCCGGCGGGTGACCGGGGCGAAAGCCCGGCGGGTGACCGGGGCGAAAGCCCGGTGCGTGACCGGGCCGAGGCGCCGGAGGGGGACTCGGCGAGGGATGGTCATCGTGCTGACGGGCGGCTCAACGAGGGCCCCGAATCGACCGATTCATAGGGCGTGAGCCAGTTTTACACAGGCTTGCGTTGTAAAATCTCCGGCGACGGCAACCCCGTCCACAGCCACCGACGCGACGCCTCACAAGGGGGCCATTCGATGAACTCCACGTCCGACAACGCCTTCGTCAAGCTCCTCGACCGGGTGAGGGACGACACCGGCTACGGGATGCTGATGTTCTACGCGTTCACCGCCGCGGTGCTCATCATCTCGGGCTCGATCGCGGCGCTCGCGTTCGTCACGCAGTGGTGGATGCTCGCGGTCGTTGTCGCCGTGCACATGGCGATCACGGGAGTCGTGAGCTCCATCGTCTTCCACGCGTTCGACGTGCCCTCGCCCGCCGACGCCGAGGACGCAGTGCTCGTCGCCCCCGCCCCGCAGACGGCGCCCGCGCCGTCGACGGCCTCCGTCTCCCCGCTGCCCGCCGCGGCCTGAGCCCGCTCAGCGGGGGCGCCGCCGCGCCGACGATCGCGAGTCGCGACCGCGGCGGCGCGTGGAGGCGCGGCGCCGGCGCCGGCGACGGCGCTCGCGGCGGGCGCGCAGGCGCGCCGGCAGCAGACTGAGGCCGAGCAGCAGCACGACGACGACGACGACGATCGCGAGCGCTCCCGGCCCGGGCGCGATGATGAACGCGATCAGCGCGATCGCCACCGCGCACGCGAGCTCGACCACGCGTGGCGAGCGCGGGCTCGGACGCGAGCGAAAGCGCGTGTACGGGGGCGGCTGGCTCACAGCGGGAGCCTCCGCCACACGGCGCGCGGAAGCACCCGGAGGATCGAGAACACGACTCCGACCGCGCGCGGCGCCCAGACGACCTCGCGCCCGGCGGCGAGGCCGCGCGCCGTCGCCTCGGCAACCGCCTCGGGCGTCGTGGCGAGCGGGGGTCGCGGCAGCCCGGCGGTCATGCGGCCGACGACGAACCCCGGGCGGACGATGAGCGTCCGCACCCCGCGGGCTCGCGCCGCGTCGCCGAGCCCGGCCGCGAGTCCGTCGAGCCCGGCCTTGGCCGCGCCGTAGAACGGGTTGCTCGCGCGCACGCGCATGCCCGCCACCGAGGAGAGCACGATCACCGTCCCGTGCGACTGCCCGTAGAGCTCGCGCAGCGCGGCCTGCAGGAGCGAGCCGCAGACGACGAAGCCGACGCGCATCACCTCGACCGCCTCCGCGGGGTCGGCGGCGATCCCCCGCTGGCCGCCGAGCACACCGACGGCGATCACGACGAGCTCGATCCCGTCGAGCGCCTCGGCGGCATGACGGATCGCGGCGGCGTGCTCGGCCGGGTCGTCGAGGTCGGCGACCACGGTGCTCGGCCGGATCCGGCCGTCGGCGCGCAACCCGTCGGCCGCCCGCGCCAGCCCGTCCGCATCGCGGCCGACGAGCGCGACCTGCAGCCCGTCGGCGGACTCGGCGGCGAGGCGGCGCACGATCGCGAGGCCGATCTCTGAGGTGCCGCCGAGCAGCACGACCCGGTCGACGGGCGGCGGGCTGCCCGCTCCATCGGCGTGCGGCCGCGGGCTCATCCCGGCACCAACCCGGTGCGCCGGGCGAGGTCGGATACCCAGCGCCGCTCCGGGTCCAGCCGATCACGCGCCGCCCGCCACTCGGGCAGCCGCGGGTACATCGCGGCGAGCGTGGTCGGGTCCAGGCGGGCGTCCTTGGCGAGGTAGACCCGGCCGCCGGCGGCGACGACGATCGCGTCGAGCTCGGCGAGGAGCGCGTCGAGGCCGGGCGCGGCGCGCGGCAGGTCGAGCGCGAGCGTCCAGCCCTCGATCGGGAACGACAGTGGCGCGTCGTTGCCCGGGCCAAAGTCCTTCAGGACCGCGAGGTAACAGGGGGCGGGGGCCGCTCGTACGCGCTCGAGCGCGTCCTGGAGCGCGCGCTCGGCGCCGCGCGGGACGACGCACTGGTATTGCAGGAAGCCGGCGGCGCCGTACAGCCGCGGCCAGGCGTCGAGCACGTCGAGCGGGAACATGTGCGGGCCGAAGCCCTCACGGCGGCCGCGCGCCCGTCGCGGGGCCGCGTGGAAGCGCAGCGCGTTGTGCGCGCGGACGGTCGAGGGACGCAGCAGCCCGGCAGGCCACCACGACGGGATCCGGGCCTTCGCCGCGACCGTGACGGGCCGCGGGCCGCCGGCGCGCCGACCGGGCGCCGCGTTTGCGGGCGGCGGGGCGTCGGACGCGGCGTTCGCGGGCGGCGCGGCGTTCGCGGACGGCGCGCTCTCCGGCGGCGCAAGCTCGGCCCGGGTCACGACCCCGCGCGCGAGCCCGGGGCCGAGCAGGTCGAGCCAGGCGACGCGGTACGGTCCGCCGGGGGCATCGAGCGCGGCGAGCGCGCCGTCGAGATCGTCGACCCGATCGAGGTCGACGCTCAGCTCGACGCCGGCGGGCGCGCGCACGAGCTTGATCTCCGCCCAGGTGATGAACCCGGTGAGGCCGAGGCCGCCGATCGTCGCGTCGAGCGCATCGGTCTGGCCATCGTCGCGGCGCAGCGTGAGCGACTCGCCCGCGGCGGTGAGCAGCCCGAGCGCACGGACATGGTTGCCGAACGAGCCGACCGCGCCGTGATTCTTGCCGTGGATGTCGCAGGCGATCGCGCCGCCGACCGTCACGTGCTGGGTGCCGGGGAGGACCGGCAGCAGCCAGCCGGCGGGGGCGAGCTCCGCGAGCAGCTGTCCGAGCGTCGCGCCCGCGCCCGCGCGCACGATCCCCCGCTTCGGATCGAGCGCGGTTCGGCACAGGCGCCTCAGGTCGAGCACGAGCCCGCCGTCGCGCTGCGCGGCATCGCCGTAGCTGCGGCCCATGCCGCGGCAGATGAGCTCGCGGTCGCGGTCGGCGTCGGCGAGGAGCGCCGCCAGCTCCGGCTCACCGTCGATCGCGACGACGTCGGCGCGGACGCCCGGGCCACCGCCCCAGCCGTGGAGCCGGGCCGAGGTCATTCGGGGCATGGCAGGCGTGCGCTCGGGCCTCGGCGCGAGCCGGGCGTCAGGCGCCGACACTGACGCTCAGCCCGAACAGGACGATCCACGCCGCCACGCCGAGAGCGAGCGGACGGTCGGTGAGGATGAGCTGCTCGGGCGTCTCCGCCGCGCCGCGGGCGGCGAGCCACCCGTAGCGCGCGAGCGAGGCGACGAACGGCGCCAGCGTGAGCGCTCGCCAGGGCAGGTCGCCCGGCGCGGGCACCGCGAGCGCCCAGGCGGCGTAGGCGCAGACGGCGCCCAGGCCGCTGAGGGCGAGCGCCGCGCGCAGCCCGCGCGGCGAGTAGCGGCGCAGCACGCGCCGCATCGGCGCGCCCAAGGCGGTGGCGCGCACGAGCTCGCCGAGCCGCTTGCCGGTCGCCGCGAACACCGCGGCAGAGCTCACGACGAGCAGAAACCACACCGACAGCGGCGTCGGACCGGCGGCGCCGCCCGCGAGCGCCCGCAGCACGAACCCGCCCGCGAGCGCGACGAGCTCGAGGATCGGCACCGCCCGCCACAGCATCGAGTAGCTCGCCGTGAGCGCGATGTATCCGCCGGCCGCGAGCAGCAGCCACGGGGAGATCGCGACGCACAGCCCGAGGCCCGCGGCGAGCCACACGAGGCCCGCGAGCGTCGCCGCTCGCGGCGTGAGCTCTCGCGCGGCGACCGGCCGCAGCCGCTTGCGGGGATGGTCGCGGTCCTCGTGGTGGTCGCGGACGTCGTTGAGCGCGTAGATTCCGGCGGAGATGAGGCAGAACGCCACGGTGGCGGCGCTCACGCGGCCGAGCACGTCGTCGCGGCCGAGCGCGTCGGCGGCTCCCGCGGCGGCGAGCACGAGCAGGTTCTTCATCCACTGTCGCGGCCGCGCGAGCGCGACGAGGCCCATGAGCCGACCGCGCCGCGGCGTCGGGAGCAGGACCGGGCTCGCAGGCGTGCCCGCGGTGATCGTCGCTTCGGCGTCAGACATCGGCTGGCGGACCGTATTCCTCGGTCATCAACCGAGCCTGATGGTCGTGTGAGGGGTCTCTCATGGACGTTTTATCCGGCTGCGGCATCCTCGCGCAACGGTGAGGACGATGTCGATCCGCACCCGCCCCGTTCGCGATGTCAGCCGGTTTACCTCCGGCGGATTCCACGATCATCCGCGACAGCGGCGGCGGGTCCGCCCCCGGCGGGTCGTCGCGATCGCGGCCTGCCTGATGTGCATCCCGGTGCTCGTCTCCTACGCGTCGATGCTCACCGCTCGCTCGGACTCGAGCCTCAGCGTGCGGACGGTCGAATGGCTGCGAGCCCACGGCGCGCGCGGGCTCGTCGACACCATCGAGACTTTCTACTACACGCTGAGCGCGCCCTCGAAGGGTGGGCCGACGATCAAGGCGCTGCCCCACCAGGCGGGGGTCGCATCGTCCGGCGGGTCGGGTGCCGGCGCTTCCCGCGCGGGCGCCGCGAGCCGCCACCCTCACCATCCGGCCCCGGTCGTCCGTCCGGCGCCGATCAAGCCGGTCATCCACCCGGCGCTGCCCGGCGAGGGCCGCTGGCACGCGACATTCGCGGCCGGCGGCCGCCAGCCACCCGTGTACATCACGAGCTACCGGCCCGAGCCAGCCTATCCGCGGATCGTGGCCGGGCTGGCCTGGATCGACCAGGCCCGCACGTCGATCTGGCTCTACCCCGGGATCCAGGAGCCCGCCGTCGCGATGCCCTCCCGCGGGCCCGAGGAGGTGCCGCTCGACCGGCGCCACCGCCTCGTCGCGACGTTCAACAGCGCGTTCAAGCTCGCGGACTCGGGCGGCGGGTTCGCGAGCGGCGGCCGCACGTATGCACCGCTGAAGAACGGCTACGCGACCGTGCTGCGCTACCGCAACGGGCGCGTCAACATCGTCGACTGGGAGTACGGGCCGACGGCGCCGAGGAACGTCGTCTACGCCCGCCAGAACCTCGCGCTGCTCATCAACGACGGGCGCCTCAACCCCAACCTCTCCAACGGGCCTCAGTGGGGCGCGACGCTCGGCAACTCGGTCATGGTGTGGCGTTCGGGCCTCGGCATCGACCGCCACGGCAACCTCATCTACGCGGCCGCCGACTACCTGACGGTTCAATCGCTCGCCGAGATCCTCAAGCACGCGGGCGCGGTGCGGGCGATGCAGCTCGACATCAACGCCTACTGGCCGAGCTTCATCACCTACCGCTACCCGGGCGCTCGCGACCCCGCGAACCTGCTGCCCGACATGCAGCGTTCGCCCTATCGCTACCTCACGCCCGACGATCGGGACTTCTTCGCGGTCTACCTGAAGTGAGGCCGCCGCCGGGCGGGCGGTCCGGCCGGGCGGTCGCTCGAGCGGGCGCGGGCGGGTCCGCCGAGGGTCCCGGGGGAGCCGGCCGACCGAGCAGGGGCAGGGGAGCCGGCCGACCGAGCAGGGGCAGGGGAGCCGGCCGACCGAGCAGGGGCAGGGGGCCGGCCGACCGAGCAGGGGCAGGGGGCCGGCCGACTGAGCAGGGGCGGCGGACGATCTCAGCAGCCCGCGCCGGCGAGCACCGCCGAGCGGGCGCGGCGCGGGATCCGCACGCGGGCGACCGCGCCGCGCGCGGTCGGCAGGAGCAGCAGCGCGCAGCCGGCGAGCGCCGCCAGCAGCGCCCACTGCATCCCCACCGGCATGAAGCCGAAGCTCACGCGGTCGACCCCCGCCGGCAGGCGGACCGCCTGGAAGAGCCCGGCGACCCGGCGGATGGGCGCCGGCCGGCCGTCGACGTGCGCGCTCCAGCCGGGGAACCAGGTCTCACGGCGCACGAGCGTCGACGGGCGCGAGCAGTCGAGGCGCACGCTGTCGAGGCTTGAGGAGATGACGCGGCAGCCGCGGGCGCTCGCGAGCGGCGCGGCGTGCGTCACGCGGTAGATCCGCGCGGTCGAGTCGCTGAACACGAGCTGGAAGCCGGGACCGGAGAGCCCCGCCCGCGGGCCGGTCGTCACGTAGCGCACGCCGACGGCCTCGTAGGCGGCGAGGTGGCGCAGGAACACCTGCCGGGGCGTCGGCACCCCGGGCGCCCGGAAGCCGACGAAGTTCGCGAACGGGTCGAGCCGCGCGTGGACGAAGCGGGCGTAGGCGGCGGGCGGGAAGTCGTCGAGCCGGATCGAGGCGAGGCGGAAGTAGGAGCCGTAGTTCGGGCGGATCGGCCCGAGCGTCAGGAACCGCTGATCGCCGAGATGACGGCGCAGGTAGGCGACTGGGGCGAGGTCGATCCGCGCCGCGCGCGGCGCCGAGAACTGGGGCACGGCGAACAGCGCGATCGCGTCGACGATGACGACCCCCGCAAGCAGCATCCCGCGCAGCCGCGCGCGGGGCACGAGCGCGGCGATGCCGACGGCGGCGACGGTGGCGAGCGCCCAGACGAGCGACGCCCGGAAGAAGTCCTCGACGTCCGGCACCGTCGGGGCGAGCGCGCCGACAACCCCGTGGGCGGAGAGCGCGACGGCGCCGACGCCGAGCATCGCCGCGCCCGCGCCGGCCACCACCCGCCACGAGTGGGACTCGACGCGCCGGACGTCGTCGAGCCCGATCGCCGCGAGCAGGATGACCGGCAGCTCGAGTGCGGCCGTCGCGTAGCGGTAGAACTGGATCCGCCCCATCTCCGGCAGCACGCCGAGCACGTTGCCGAGCCCCGGCACGCCGTACATGTGGGCGAACACGAGCAGCGCCCAGCCGCCGAGCATCAGCTTCAGCCCGCGCCGCCCGTGTGCGGCGAGGCCGAGCAGGGCGAGCAGCACGAGCACGATCGACAGGTAGCCGCCGACCATCACCCAGAGCCCGGGGTGGCGGTTCGTGTTGAGCGGTCCGAAGACGTAGGGCATGAGCAGCTGCGGCGCCTCGGCGAACGGAAGGTGGCGGCTGCCGAGGTGCGCCCCCCGGTGACTGACGAGGTCGGCGCGGCTCAGGTAGTCGAACATCGCGAGCAGCATCGGCGCGGCGAGCATCACCCCGGTCGCCGACCCGAGCCCGATCCGGGCCGCGAACAGCGAGCGGGCTCCCGACAGGGTGCCGGCGCGCCAGGCGACCCATGCGACCCCCATGAGCAGGTCCGCGTAGGCGACCTCCGGGAACCCGGCGTACGCGGTGAGCGCGATCGCCACCGCCAGCAGTCGCCAGCCCCCGCGCCGGCCGCTTCGAGCCGCGTCGGCAGCGCGCTCGACGCCGAGCAGCAGCATCGGCAGGAACGGCAGCGGGTTGACGGTCGCATCGGAGAACCAGGCGAACTTGCCACAGAGCGCGAACGCGACCGCTCCGGCGAGCGCGGCGGTGCGGGCGAGCTCCAGGCGCCGCGCCAGTCGATACGTGCAGATGCCGGCGATGAGCTCCAGCAGCACGTGCTCGTAGAGCTGGCCGTTCGCGAAGATCGTCAGCAGCGTCGGCGGGAACAGGCCCGCCGACTGCGTCTCCCCGAGCAGCGGCATGCCGGTGCCCTCGTATGGGTTCCACCAGGGCAGGTGGAGGTGCAGGAGGTCGAGGGCGGCGAGGTGGCCGATCGCCTGGGAGTTGAAGCCGTTGCTCGGGTCGATCGTGGGGCGGCCGCCGAGCAGTCCGGGAACCAGGGCCTCGGTGAGCTTCGCCCGGAACGTGAGCGGGTCGAGGTCGAACAGCCCGAGCAGCGCCGGCAGGTTCGCGAGCACGACGGCGGTGGCGAGCACGACCAACGCGACGGTGTCCGCGGACGGCCGCCGGCGGGGGAGGGACGGCCGGCGGGGGAGCGGCGGGCGTCGGGCGAGCCGCGGCCCGGACCCCGGGGGC
>Ga0070737_10002629_pt1 | contig 21067 bp, 17 predicted proteins | sample Coa_R1_10_FD_66438 | JGI IMG/M metagenome (GOLD analysis project Ga0070737, IMG submission 66438) | Surface soil microbial communities from Centralia Pennsylvania, which are recovering from an underground coalmine fire - Coalmine... | ecosystem: Environmental > Terrestrial > Soil > Unclassified...
GCCGACGAGGCCAGGGGCGTGCGCGAGGCGGTCATCGCCTCGGTGGCAGACGAGACGGCGACGGTGCGAGCCTCGCTCGCCGACGAGGCCAGGGGCGTGCGCGAGGCGGTCATCGCCTCGCTCGTAGACGAGTGCAGGGCAGTAAGAGAAGAAGGGCGTGCAGCACGCTCAGCCACCGAAGCAGAAATGACGACGCTGCGCTCCGAAGTGAGCGCGCTACGGGGTGACATCGTAGAGCTGACGCGCATGTTGCGCATGCAGGGTGACGCTTCGGACCAGGTGGCCGAGGTCATGGGCCGCACCCTCACTCGGCTGTCGGCTGAAGTAGAGGCCCTCGCCCTGGCATTGGACCGCGCGGGCGTCGCGCTCTAGCCGCTGGGCTGGCGCAACGCTAGGCGCCGCGGCCAACCGCCAGCGGTACGCGAGCCTCGGAGGCAGCGGGAAATCCACGAAGCGGCCAGCAGGGCTCGCAGCCGCCGCTGGTAACCTCGCTGCCAGATGATCTTCGACTTGGTTGTTTTCGAGGGCGTGGACGAGCTCGACGTGGTGGGCCCGCTCGAAGTGCTACGCCGCGCTGCAGCCCTCGGGGCAGACCTCGAGGCCCGCATCTGCGCCCACCCCGTGGACGTCCCCGTGAAGGGGGCTTTCGGGCTCCCCTTTTACCCAGAGGCGGCCTTCGTACCCGGCCAGGCGGGTGTCGTGGTCGTCCCCGGTGGCGGCTGGGTGGCGCGGGCCCCCGTCGGCGCGTGGGCCGAGGCCAAGCGAGGAGAGTGGCCGGCGCTGCTGGCCCAGGCAGGGGCCTCTGGTAGCGTCCTCGCCGGCGTGTGCACCGGGGCAATGTTGCTGGCTCACGCGGGGGTCTTGGCGGGCAAGCGGGCTACCACCCACCACGACGCGCTAGGCGACCTTGCCGCCCTCGGCATCGAGACGGTCCAACAAAGGGTGGTGGACGGAGGCGAGGTCGTCACTTCCGGCGGGGTGACGAGCGGGATCGACCTGGCGCTTTGGCTCGTTTCGAGGTACTTCGGCGAGAGCCTCGCCGGCGTTGTGGCCGAGGGGCTCGAGTACCCTTGGTCCCCCGCCGGCCTACCCGAGGCCCTGAGCGCCAGAGCTTAGTGGTCCCAACTGTAACGCCCTCTGCCCAAGGTGGCCGTCGGTGACCTTGACGGCGCGTACCCTGGCCTTCTCTATCCCCGCCGTCGTATGCCAAGTCCAGGCTGGCGCTCAGCGAACGCTTTCATTGAGAGCACTAGGCGCGAGCTAGCAATCCGGGCAATAAATCCCCAGGCCAGCAGGGTGCGGAGGGATTTCGGCCTGACTGGGGTGATTTGTCGCCCCGTTCTGGGTAGGACATACCCATGAGCGCGCCGCGCAGGGGTTCTTAGTTGGGTTGCCCGAGCCCTAATCCCCATCACATCTTTAGACGGCCATGCTGCCGTTTTGGTCGCCCGTCGGGAAGGCCCGGGGCCCGTCAGGTTGGTTGCGTTGGCAGATGCGTACGAGCAGCCGAGAAAGTCGCAGACCTGGGTGCGAGAAAGGTGGGTCAAAGTCGATATGCCTAAACCTCGTGTAGCTGTGGTCACCGGCGCCTCCGCCGGTGTCGGTAGGGCCACCTCGATCGCATTTGCCCGTCATGGTTTCGACGTGGCCCTGATAGCTCGCGGCGAGGCGGGCCTCAAGGGTGTCGCCCGCGACGTGGAAGCTGTCGGGCGTCGGCCGCTCGTGCTGGCGGCTGACGTCGCAGATCCCGAAGCCTTAGATGAGGCCGCGAACCGGGTGGAAGCCGAGCTCGGGCCCATCGACGTGTGGGTCAACAACGCCATGACGACCGCCTTTGCCCCCTTCTGGGACATCGGCCCGACGGATTTCAAGCGGGCAGTAGAGGTCACCTTCCTCGGCCAAGTCTGGGGGACAATGGCCGCCTTGAAACGGATGAGGCCGAGAGACCGGGGCAGCATCGTCAACGTCGGTTCCGCCCTGTCCTTTGTCGGCATACCTTTGCAGTCCGCCTATTGCTCCTCGAAGTTCGCCTGCCGCGGCTTTTTCGAGTCGGTCCGAGCCGAGCTCCTCCACGAAGGGAGCCACGTCCACCTATCGATGGTGCACCTGCCGGCTGTCAATACCCCCCAGTTCGACTGGTGCAAGACCGCTCTTGACAAGCACCCCCAACCGGTGCCTCCTATCTACCAGCCCGAGGTGCCAGCCAAGGCCGTTCTTGACGTCGCCCTCGACGGGCGGAGAGAGAAAATTGTGGGCACCTGGAACAAAATGCTCGTCTTCGTCGACTCCCTCTTCCGAGGTGTCGGCAACCATTACGCGGCCACGGCGGCCTGGGGGGCGCAGTTGACCGACCAGAGCGTGGATCCCGACCGGCCGGCCAACCTTCACCACCCCGTCGACGAGGACCGGGACTTCGGCGCTCACGGCACCTTCGACCGCCGGGCCGGCGGTGTGCTCGACCCGTCGTTCCTGAGAAGTTTCCCCCGCACAGTCGTACTGTTCGCCCAAGCGGTTCGCGCCAACCTGTCGGAAAGAGCCAGGAGCGGGCGGAGCATGCTCGACGACCCGCCCCCGAACACCCAGCAGCCCTAGATGTCGGCCAAAGACGGCCCCGCTCGCTACGGAGAGGGGGCCATCACCTCGGTGCAGCCCTTTTTGGTGAAAGGCACGTGATGCGTGGCTGACATGACCTCCACCGAAGCCACCAGGGTGGTGCTCCGACCGCTCGCCAACCCTTTGTCATTGGGCTTCCTGGGGCTGGCGTTCGCCACCGTGCTGTTCAGTGGCTTGGAAATGGGATGGGCCCCTGTGGACGAGACAAAGACCATCGCATTAGCCGTTCTCGTGTTCACGGTCCCTGCTCAGTTCATAAGTTGCATTTTCGGTTTCCTTACCCGCGACATGGTCGCAGCATCAGGGATGGGAGCCTTGGGAGGAACTTGGGCGGCAGCTGCGCTCGGTACGCTCCTTTCCCCGCCGGGGTCGACCAGTGCCGCTTTGGGGCTGGTACTGCTCGCCGGTGCCGCCGCTGTGCTCATGCCAGCCATCGGCGCGGCGCAAGCCAAAGTTCTCGCCGCCGCAGTCAACATAGGAACAGCTCTGCGCTGGTCCGTTACGGCCGGCTACGAGTTCAGCGGCGCAACAGACTGGAAGCTCGCCGCTGGCTCAGTGGGTATCGCTGTGGGCGTACTCGGCCTTTATGCATCACTAGCCTTTGAGATCGAGGACCAGATGCGCAAGACCGTCCTGCCCACCTTTCGTCGAGAAGCGGGAACGGTAGCAATGAAGGGTAACCTGGCTGCCCAGGTCACCTCCGTCGCAAACGAAGCCGGCGTGCGGAAACAACTTTAGCGGGGACAACTGTAAACGAGTGCCGCGCGGGCTACGGGGGTCGGTCGGCGCGCCAAGCGGGCAAGGCGCCTACGCGCGTCAGCCCACTTCCTCGGGCTAGGAGCCCCGCTCTAGCGGCTTTGGGCCTGGGCCGGCCGCGGGTGGGTCGGCCAAAAGCACGCCGGCCCAGGCCGCACAGGGTCCCCCCTTCTGGCGCCGCGGCCAACTAGCTTTGGGTGGGCGTGTTCTTGAAGTCGCTCACCTTGAAGGGGTTCAAGTCGTTTGCCGACCCATGTACGCTCGAGTTCGAGCCGGGCGTAACGGTGGTCGTCGGCCCGAACGGCTCGGGCAAGTCCAACATCGTCGATGCGGTGGCCTGGGTCCTCGGAGCGCAAGGGCCGAGGGCGCTGCGCTCGTCGAAGATGGAAGACGTGATATTTGCCGGCACCTCCAAGCGGCCGGCCCTCGGCCGAGCCGAGGTCTCGCTCACGATCGACAACTCAGCTGGCCTGCTGCCGATCGAGTTCAGCGAGGTGCGCATTACGCGCTCTTTGTGGAGAAGCGGAGACTCTGAGTACTCGATCAACGGGGCCCCTTGCCGGCTGCTCGACGTGCAGGAGCTCCTCTCCGACACCGGCGTAGGCCGCCAGCAGCACACGATCATCTCCCAGGCGCAGCTCGACAGCATCCTCTCAGCGCGGCCCGAGGACCGCAGGGCGGTCATCGAAGAAGCCGCCGGCGTCGCCAAGCACCGTCGGCGGAGGGAGAAGGCTGAGCGCCGCTTGGAGGCGACCGAGGGCGCGTTGGCCCGGGCGCAGGATCTCCTCCGCGAAGTGCGCAGGCAGCTGCGGCCCTTGGAGCGCCAGGCAGAGGCCGCTCGCCGCCACGCCAGCTTGCAAGAAGAACTGGCTGGTCTCAGGCGCTACCTTTACGGCCGAGACGTGGCGGCCGCAAGCTCTCGCCTGTCTGCGGTGCAGGCGAGGCGGGCGGAGCTGCGCCGGTCGGTCGAGGAGGCCGAGAGCTGTCTCGCCCGCTTGGACGAGGCCGTGGCGGCGGCCGAAGCCTCGCTCGACCAGAAGCGCCACGAGGCGAGCGGAGCCGATATCGGCGAAGCTGTGAGCGCCGCTGAGGCCCTCCGCGGCCGCGCGAGCGGTCTGCTCGCCCTAGTGCACGAGCGCCGGCGGAGCTTGGAGCGCGAGCGAGAAGCCGGCCTTGACCAGGACCTGGTGGCGAGCCTCGAGGCAGAAGCGGCCGCCGTTTCTTCCGAACTGCAAGCCGCTGCCGAGGAAGCCACCAGCCTCCTGCCCTTGGAGCGGGAGCTACGCGCCCGAGAGGCAGAGCTCGAGCGGCAGCGCTCCCAGCTCGAGAGCGAGCCGACTGGCGAGGGGGTGGGGGAGCGGCTCGCCGAAGTACGTACCGAGCTGGGAGCTCTGCGCCGACGGCCCGGCCCCCAGCAGCTAAGCAGCGTCGAGGCCCAGCTCGAGGCGGCACGAGGCCGCGCCAAACGGCTTCGGGAAGAAGCTGCCCGGGCCGAAGACGCCCTGCAAGAGGCGGTTTCGGGGGAGGCAGAGCTCGTGCGGGCGGCCCAGGTCGCCGCCCAGCGTCTCGAGGCAGCGCAGGCTGACTTGGCCGCCGCCCAGGAGGCAAGGAGCCAGGCCGAGGCCGCCAAGCACGGCCTCTCGGCGCGAGCCGAAACATTGGCCCAAGCGCTGGACGAGGCCCGGGCGAGGGCGGGGGCGCGCCGCCTCGCGGGCGTCGAGGGCATGGTGGGGGCCTTGTCCGAGCTAGTGGAGGTCGCCCCCGGACTTGAGGCCGCCTTCGAGGCAGCCGCCGGCGAGGCCCTTTCCGCCGTCCTCATGGCGGACGAAGCTTCCGCACGAGCTGCCCTCCGGCACCTTGACGAAGAGGGCACCGCCGGCGCTGTGATCGCCCTCGGGGCCCGAGCCAGAGAGGGCGAGTTGGGCGGCACCGGGCCACTGTGGGAGGCGCCGGCGGCCTCTGGCTCTCAGCTCATCGATGCCGCGCAGGCCGCTATGGCCCTTCCCGCAGGGGCGTTTTGGTTGCGCGGCTCAGTGCGTTCGGGGGACGAGCTGGTGGAGCGGCTGTTGGACCATCTGCTCGCTAGGGCGGTGGTGGTCGAGGGCGGCTCGGACGAAGCGGTGGACTTCGCGCTGGCACGTCCCGAGGTGGTGGTAGTCACGCGTTCGGGTGGGCGCTTCGCCAGCGGCATATGGCGGACCGGCGCGCACGGCACGGGGGCGACCGGCGCGGCCCTCGCGGACGCCCAAGCCGCCTTGGCAGACGCCATCGCTCGCTTCGAGGCCGCTCAGTCGGCTGAGCAGCAGGCTCGAGCGTCTCTCGAGCGGGCCCGAGCGCTAAGCGACGAAGCCAACCTGGCGCTTAGGGCTAATTCGGCTGCCCAGCGAGCGGCGGCCGAGACCCTCGAGCGGCTTCAGCGCGATATCCAAGATGCCGAAGAGGCCGAAAAGGCCCTTCTCGCGCACCACAGCGAGCTGGCCACGCGCGAGGCCGCCGATGCGGCGCGCGCCGAGGAGCTGGCTAGTTTGCTGCCTGAGCTCGAAGCTGCCGCCCTCGCCGAGGAGCAAATGGCGCGCTCGCTCAGCGAGGCACGCCGGCGCCTGGAGGAACAGGCCAGCGCCCTGGCTACTCTCCGTCACGACCTGGAAGTCCGGGCCACCGGGATCGAGGAGCGAAAGGGCGTCTTGGAACGGCGCCGGGCAGAGGTGGAACGTCGCCTGCAGGGCTACCTCGCCGGTCGGGAGGCGGCCAGCCGGCGGCGCGCTCAAATAGAGGCCGACGCGAGAGCTCTTGACCGGCTGGCGGCCTTTGTAGACGAGCGGGTTGGCACCCTGGGATCTGTCCTGGAGCGGCTGCGGGAGCTACGCAGGCAAGAGTCCGAGGGGCTTCGCCTTGCCACCGATGAGCTCGAGGCGCTCCGCCGGTCGCGAGCAGCCGAAGAACGCCGGGTGCTCGGCCTGCGCGAGGAGCTGGCCAGGACCGAAGTTGAAGAGAGCCAGCTTGCAGCGCGCCTCGAGGCGCTCAGCGAAGCCGTTCGGCGAGACCTCGACTGCGAAGTGCCGGAGCTGGAAGGCGCCGAGTGCCCCCCGCTCCCGGCGGGGGCCTCGCCGGCGAGCCGTGCCCGCGAGCTGGAGCGCGAGCTGCGCTCGCTCGGCCCGGTAAACCCTTTGGCCCTAGAGGAGCACGCGTCGCTGCAAGAGCGGCACGAGTTCTTGGAGCGCCAACTGCACGACGTGACCTCGGCGAGGCGCGACCTCGCGAAGGTGATAAGAGCGGTGGACGCCGAGATCCTAAGCGTGTTCAAGGCCGCTTTCGACGACGTGGCAGAAAACTTCGAGAAGCTCGTGGCCACCCTTTTCCCTGGTGGCCAGGGCAGGATCTTCCTGACCGAGCCGTCCAACATCTTGGAGTCTGGGGTCGAGCTCGAAGCGCGCCCGTTGGGCAAGAAGGTAAACCGCTTGAGCTTGCTTTCGGGAGGGGAGCGGAGCCTTGTCGCATTGGCGTTTTTGTTCGCTGTGTTCAGGGCGCGGCCGTCGCCGTTTTACATGCTCGACGAGGTGGAGGCGGCTCTGGACGACGTGAGCCTCCACAGGTTCTTGGGCCTGGTCAACGAGTTCCGTGAGGAAGCGCAGCTTTTGATCGTCAGCCACCAAAAGCGCACGATGGAGGCGGCAGATTGCCTGTACGGCGTCAGCATGGCGCCGGGAGGTTCCTCGGTCGTCGTGGCCCAGCGCCTCGAGCGCGAGAAGGTGGGCACCGGCGCTTGAGAGCGTAGCCGGCCGCAACCAACGTGGCCGGCAAGAGAGCGGCGCCGGCGAGGCGCACCTGTAGTCTCGACCGGTCATGGTTTTGACGCTCATCATCGTCTTGGTCGTGGTCGTGGTGCTCGCTGGCTCGAGCGCGCTGCTTGTCGGCTCGCGTTTGCGGGGCCGGCGCCGGTTGGGGGAAGAGCGGGAGCGCCCCATCGCCCGCCCGCCAATGCGGCCCCAGCAGCGCCGAGGCCCGGGCGTGGCCCCTCCCTTGGTAACAGCACCCCCGTCGCCCCCCGAGCAACAAACGCCGCCAGCTGAGGCGCTGGCAGCGCCCCCGAAGGAAGCGGCGCCCCCGAAAGAGGCGGCGCCACCAGCTGAAGCCCCGCCACTGCCGGCGGCGTTCACCGAGGAAGAAGAGCCACCAGCTGAAGCGCCGCCGTCGGCGCCGGCTCCACCGCCTGTGGTGGGAGGGCCTGGCGCGCCAGCGCCCGAAGCGCCGCCGGCGCCTGCGCCGCCACGGCGCCCCCGTTTCCGGGACCGTCTCGCGAAGGCTCGCTCAGCCCTCGCCAGCCAGCTGGCGGGCGTTCGCGGGCGTTCCCGGCTGGACGACGAAGCTTGGGACGAGCTTGAAGAGGCCCTGATCCTGGCCGACGTGGGAGTGGAGACGAGCGCGACCTTGCTGGAGCAGCTCAAAAAGAGGGCCGCCGAAGAGCGCTTCGAAAGCCCTGAGCAGCTCGTGGCCGCGCTTAGAGAGCAGCTCGTCGAGCGGCTCGAAGGCGACCGGGAACTGCATTGGGCAGGCCCCGGTGCGGTCACGGTGTGGTTGTTCGTGGGCGTGAACGGCGTTGGCAAGACGACCACGATCGGCAAGGTCGCGATGCGCGAAATAGCTGGTGGACGACAGGTTGTCATGGCAGCCGGCGACACGTTCCGGGCGGCGGCAGCCGACCAGCTCCAGCTGTGGTCCGAGCGAGTGGGCGCGGGGTTCGTCAGGGGGAACGAGGGCGGCGATCCCGGTGCGGTCGTCTTTGACGCGGTCCAGCACGCCAAGGCCCGGGGGGTGCCCCTAGTGCTCGCCGACACCGCAGGCCGCCTGCACACCAAAGTCAACTTGATGGAGGAGCTAAAGAAGGTGCGGCGCGTGGCAGACCGGCCTCCTGGCTCTGTGAGGGAGGTGCTCCTTGTGATCGACGCCACGACCGGCCAGAACGGCCTGGTCCAAGCCCGCCAGTTCACCGACGCGGTCGGCGTCACCGGGGTGGTGCTGACAAAGCTCGACGGCACGGCCAAAGGAGGCATAGCGGTCGCGATCGCAAGTGAACTTGGGGTGCCTATCAAGCTCGTCGGCCTCGGCGAGGGGCCAGAGGACCTGGTGCCCTTCGACGCCCAAGAGTTCGTGGACGCACTGCTCGGCTGACCCGGTTCGGGACTTGGCCCAATGGCTGAGGCGGCGGAGAGGCGCCGGCGACCTGGTCGGCGCTACCCGGTCGGGCTGCAGGCGCCGGCGACCTGGTCGACGCTACCCGTTCGGGCTGCAGGCGCCAGCGACCCGGTCAGTAGTCTCGGCCTGCGGCGGCACAGACCTACACTGATGCCCGGTGAGCAGCACAAACTCCGAAGTGGCCGAGCGGGGGGACCTCGGCTGGCTGCTCGGCGCCAGCTTGCGGGCCTACATGGAGGGTGCTGAGCGCGCTGTCGCACCTATTCCCTTTGGCTACAAGGGCTACATGGTGCTTTCCGCGGTCCGCCGTTTCTGCCCGGGTACCCAGCTCGAGCTCGGCCGGCGCCTGGCGATCGACAAGACTGTCATGACCCACGTGATCGACGCGCTCGAGGAGGCTGGGCTCGTGACCCGTCGGCCCGGCCCCGCCGACCGCCGCGCCCGCCGGGTCGCCCTGACAGCCGCCGGTGAGGAGGCGCTCCAGGCTGCTGTCGAGCGGTTGGCAGCCGAGGAACGCCGGCTGCTTGGGGGCGTGCCAGTGGCGGTGAGGGACCAGCTGGTCGAAGGCCTCACCTACCTCGCTGAAAAGGGCGGCTCGGGGCCTGAGTGCGGCGAGGTCAGCGACTGTTCAGTTTCTTGACCGATGCGGTTGCGCGGCGCCTGTGCGTGCGAGACGCCGACGGCACAGCCCGTCCCGCCGGCCTAGGCTGGCACAGCCGACACGTGTAGGCCGCGCTCGAGGGCGTGGGGGAGCGCGACGCCAAGGGCGCGTCTCGCCGCCGCAAGGAGCGCGTGACGATGGCGCGCGCCTGAAGGGCGCGCTCCTTATAACGGAGGGCGAAGGCAGCGACACGGTATCTCGGCTAGCGCCGGGGCACGACGGCGGGGTCTGTCCCGCGTATCAGCCAGCGGACGAGTAGCGATGATGTAGGAGGAGCTGGCCTAGTGGTGGGTCAGATCAGAGGGCAACCGGGGTCCTCGCGACGGGACCCCTTCGGTTTAGGCCGCGGTCCCTCACCGGCAAAAGGGGGCGTAAGAGACCGGTGGGTGCCTATTCGCGCGGGCGACGCCAGGTCCGCCCGCACGGCGGTTTGCGCTGTCATCACTGTCGCGGTTGTTGTCGTCGGCGCAGGCTCAGGGCACCTTTGAGTTGGTGCCCTCTTCAGCGCCCTCCTAAGAACCACGAACCGCTCACAGGACCGTACTCGACAACTGTAGTAGGCACGATGAGACGCCTCGGCGGAAGATCGGCCCCGCCAGGGGCAACACGTTCCAGCAAAAGGCGAGCCGCTTCACGTCCGAGCCCGACGGCATCATAGCTGACCACTATGAGGGGAAGGTCTAACATGTCAGCCAGCTCGAAGTCGTCGAAGCCCGCCAGGGCCACCTGAGAAGCAGCCCGGTTCACGGCTCGCAGCGCCCCGATCATGTTGCGGTTGTTAGCAGCGAAAAGCGCGCTCGGCGGGTCGCGCAGTGCCAACAACGATTGCACGGTCTTTTCGGCTGCGGCAACGTCGCTTTCCTGGTAACGGACGTAGCGGCGGTCCAAACGGATGCCCGCGTCCGCTAGGGCAGCCCGGAAACCGCGGTAGCGTTCCGCTCCAGTCCATACCGTCGAGGGGAGGCCGATGAAGCCGATCTTCGTATGCCCCAGCGCTATCAAGCGCTTGCAGGCTTCGCGCGTGCCGGCGAAGTCGTCTACCAACACGCAGTCGGCGACGACGCCTGAAGGTGGCCTCGCTACGATGACCACTGGGATGCCATGCAAGGCCCTCGCCACCAAGTGCGCGTGCTCATCGCTCTCCGACGAGATGACCATCCCGACCACGCGCCTGGACACAAGGTCGGAGATGTGGCGGACCTCCCGGTCGAGGTCCCCAGCCGAGTTGGCGAGCATGACGGTGAGGCCCTGTTGTTCGGCCACCTCTCCCACTCCGATCGCGAGCTGTGAGTAGAAGGGGTTGGCGAGGTTGCTCACGACAAGCCCGATGGCGCCCGCTCCACGACCGATGCGGAGGTTGCGTGCTGTGTCGTTCCTCACGTAGCCGAGCTTGCGGACCGCTGCGCGCACCCGTCGCTTGGTGTCCTCGGTTATGCGAGGATCGTCGTGCAACACTCTGGACACGGTCATCGTGCTCACCCCGGCGAGCGCCGCCACGTCTCGCATCGTTGGCACCAGTCGGGGACCCCGGAGCTGGGCAGCGGTCATGGCCGGGCTGCCTTATGCTCCCCCCCGGCGGGCACGCTGCCGACCTGCTGTGCCCGGGCTGCTGCCCCGAGGAGCCCGGCGTCTAGCGGGCGGGCCGCGACCGTGACCACTAGCTCGGCGAGCTGCCCTCCGGCGTGAAGACCTTCGCGCAGAGGAGGACCGATAAGGTCCCAGGAACCGGTCATTGCCCCGCCCACCACGAGGACCTGCGCTTGGAAGGCTTGCAGCCAGGGCCGCAGTGCCGCGCCCAGGCGGGCGAAAGCCACCGAGAAGACGCTTGCCGCGACCTTGTCTCCTGCTCGTGCCCGCTCGGCGATAGCGGCCACGCCCTCACCAGTACCGCCGGACGGCCACGGAGAGCGCTGCCCGGTCCGCCGACGGTACTCGCGTATGATCGCCCGCGTCGAGACGGTGTCTTCGAGGGGGCGACCGCCGATCTCTAGGAGGTGGACATATCCTTCGGGCGGCACACCTTGCCCTGAGCGCAGCACCACCCCGTCGGCGAAGAAAGCCGACCCGACGCCCGTCCCGAGCGTGATGCCGACAGACCGGTCGTAACCCGCGGCCCTGCCGAAGAGCCGCTCCCCCCACATGAAGGCCTCGGCATCGTTCACGAAGGTTATCGAAGTGGGTGGCCCCGGGAGCCCCTCGGCCAAAGCGGCGCCAACGTCTATCCCGCGTAACGCATCGAACTTTGCTACGCCTTCGAACATGCCTATCCCACGCTCGTAGTCGAACGGGCCGGGTAGCGCCACGCCCCAGCGCTCACGCGTCTTGACGCCGAGGCTAGCGCCACATTCAATGAGCACGCCGAGTATCTCCTTTCCTCCGCTCCCTGGGTCGAGGGTCGCTCTACTGCTGCTGTAGGGGACCACGACACCTGCGCGCAGGTCAACGAGGGCCGCCGTAACGTGCGAGCCACCAACCTCGAGAACGGGGCTGCCTCGCCCGCTTGGGCTCACCGGCCGGTTCGTCGCTTGGGGACAAGCGCCTTGACGACACGGACCGGCTCGCGCCCGATGGCTCGTACCGAATAACGACCGACCGCTGCAGGGACCACAAGCGTCTCAGCGTACACTAGCACATGGGAAGGCGCGTCTACAGGTTCAACGGCGACGCCAGCGCCGTCCACGACGTTCAGCACGTGGAAGCTTTCGCCCGCGACATCGCTCACGACGGACCCTGGGGCGAGCGTAAGCCGGTGTACCTCAAAGAACATTTCCGGCCGTCTACCTAAAAGTTCCTCCCTCCAACCCTCTCCCTCGCGAAGCATAAGCGGCTGAGGGACCAGCTCTCGCTGCACCGCAGCGCCCGTCCTGCGCGTGTCAAGGTTGGCGAAGGCGTGCTCAACGTGCACCGGCCGCAGCGACCCGACTGCATCCCTGCGTAGCCAGTCGTAAAAGCGGAGCGAGTACAGGTAAGGCGTCGCGCTCACCTCGAGCACGACATTGCCTGCACCGCTACCGTGCGGCGTGCCGGCCGGGATCAAGAAGAGCTGGTGTGGCGTCGCCGGGAACGAAGGCACGTACTTCTCGATGTCGACCGGCGTCCCGCCGTCGTCGGCTTCCCGCGCCTCTTTGTGGAACTCGCCGACGTCCACCCCATCGTTCAACCCGAGGAAAATCCGTCCTCCTCTCCCGCCTACCATCACGTAATAGGACTCGTGTTGGGTGTAGGGCCAGCCGAACACAGAGCGCATGTAAGCGGGCTGGGGGTGACAGTGTACCGACAGGTTACCCCCACCGAAGGTGTCGAGGTAATCGAAACGGACTGGGAAAGAACTGCCGAACATGCGCTGGACCGAAGGGCCAAGCACTTCCGCGGGCTGGGCGGCGACGATCAACTGGAATGGCACTTCCACGGCTGCCCCGCCTTCACTGCCCACTAGGACGCCCGCTTCAGGCGCTATCAGCTCGTAGCCCAAAGCAGTGTTGGGGGCGTCGGGGTTGTGGCCGAGCTCGCGCTGTGCCCAGTGGCCGCCCCAAGGAGTCGTGTTGAACGTAGGGCGGGTGCGGAACGGGCGGCGCGCCAGATGTGACAGTGTGGCGCGTAGCGCTTTGCCGTCGAGCCAAGCCGGGCACGCCGGGTCTTGCATGTCCACCCAGCAGCTGATGCCAGCCGCTATGCGGTCGCGGTGACCATCAAAAAGCGGCCAGTCGACAAAGAACAGTCTCTTAGTGGTGGCCGCGCCTGCCCCCATTTGTTGGCCGAAGTTGAGCCCCGCACCTGATGCCACGGCGGCCTCTGCGTAGCGTTTCGGCAGGTCCGCGTACCACAGTACATCGTGGGGAACGAGAGCTGCACCCGGCCCGTGCACCACGATGAGCACCCCTTGTGGAACGTCAAGCCGGACCGGTGGGCGGAGCATGTCGGAAAGCTGCAGGCAAGGCAGGCGTTCAAAATCGGGATCGTCCGCCAAGTCGAGCGAAGAAGTGAGTTCCCGCACCTTGGGCCACGAGACCAACCAGCGCGAGGCTGGGACGAACTCGACCGCAGCCCTTCGCGCAGCCAGCGCTTGGCCGAGACCTTGTATTAGATCGTCCCAACGCGCGACGGCAGGCCCGTCGACAGCCAAGACGTGCGTGCCATCAGCCAGCAGAGACGCCAGCGCTCCCCATCCCCGTCGGACGGTGCCGCCAACCGGTGCATAGCGCGGGTCTGGGACATACTGTCTAAGGGTTTCGGACATACTGCCTCAGAGGCCAAAGCTCACGACCGGGGACCAAGGCTGAGTGGTGGTGGGGAGTAGCCCACGCAACCAACCGGCAGGGCTGAAGCGGTACACATGGGTCCTATGTTATCGGTAGCAGAAGGATGACACCATGACCGGCGTAATCAGTCGCGCTCCAGGGCTCGTAAGGGGCGCCTTGACTTTGCTGCGTGGGTGTGCTAACAATAACACTGAAGGAGGTTCCCTCGGGATGAGGAGGACGGATGTTTGGGAGCGCCCCGCAAGGCAAGGCAGTGGCTGGGTTAACGCGTAAGGTGCACCTGGTCCCGACCAAGAGACTGCCTCGACAAGTGCCTCAGGCCGACCCCGCGGCGCGCAGCAGCGCGTCCAGACACGAAGGGCTGTCCTACCACGACGCCCTCTGCCTATTGAAGGCCATGGGCCTCCACGAAACAAAAGCCATAACCAAGTCGCTGACCCTCAAAAGGAGTGATATGAAGACTCGGTCAAGTAAGTACGCCATTGCAGCCACAACTGCGAGCCTGCTGGCCCTCGTGGGGACGACATCTCTTGCGGGTACCGCCGCTGCCCTTCCCCGCGCCACAGACGCGGGCTCCACCACCTATCTCCCGCTTGCCAACGACAAGGCTACTTGGACGACAGGTTTCAACACGATCGGTAAAGTCATTGCCCGTCTCGACGGGGTTGGCTGGAGAGCGCAGCCCTATTCGAGTACCACGGCCTTCCAAGCGGTAGTGCGTGCCGCTGCAACGACATCAAAGGCGCCCCCCCTTTTCACCTGGTGGTCCGGCCAGCAGCTCGTCCCACTGGTGCAAGCAGGAGCCCTGGCCAACCTAGACTCAGAGGTCAAGGTTTGGGAAAGCAAGTACGGGCTGAACCCAGACGTCGAGGACGCCTACAAGGTCAACGGAAACTACTACGGCGCTCCTCTTTACACCGCGTACTGGGTCATGTACTACAACAAGAAGGACTTTTCGAAGTACCACTTGAGCGTGCCCATGACCTGGTCGGCGCTCATGCACGATGCCGCGGTACTGAAGGCCAACGGCGTCGCGCCCTTTGACTACTACGTAGACGACTGGGCAGGGTTCATCTGGTTCGAACAGTTCCTCGTCGGGACCAACCCCAACGCTTACGAGCAGCTCGTCAATGGCAAGATATCTTATACGAGCGCCCCTGTCGTTGCCGCCATGGAGCAGTGGCGCAAGGTCGCCAACCTCGGCTACTTTGCCACTCCTTCGAACATTGACACGGCAACGGCAAAACGCTTCGCAAGCGGCCAGGCCGCGATGTTGCTGATCGGGTCTTGGGACGAAGCGACCCTCATCCACGATGGCATGGTGCCGGGCAAGACATTCGGGGCTTTCATCGTGCCCCCGATCAATCCCAAAGCCGGCTGGAACATGATCTTCGAGACTGGCCCTGTCGTCGTGTCGGCACACAATGCCGCCGAACAGCAAGCTATCAAGGCAGTTGACACCTTCATGGAACCGTCAGTGCAAAAATCTTGGGACAATGTGATGTCATTTACTAGTGCAGAGGCCTCAGTCCCGACCACTGACCCGACAGCTATTGCCGTGAGAAACGAGATCAAAGCCAATAAGGTCACGCTGCTCAACCGCTACTGGGAGGCGACGCCACCGGAAATAGCTGTGCCGGTGTCAACGCAGCTATCTAAGTTCATACTTAATCCGAAACTGTCCTTGAAACCGTTCTTGCAGTCACTTCAGCACATAGCAGCTTCGTATTGGTCCAGCATAAAGAAGTAGTAGCCGCGACGCAGCCGACCCCGTACGCTCGAGGTGGTGCCCGTCCCCCTCGGCCAGCAGTTCGGCCGACGGGGGACGGAGTTCGGCATGGTGGACTTTCGCCAGGGCCCACCGGAGGCTATGCACCCGTATCTGCTAGTCCGCGGGTACACAGCCTCTCAGCTGCGATGATGTCTCACATGCGATGAGCGCGCTAACGACGCCAGTGCGCAGTGCTGGTACTGTGTTTAGCCTCAGCGCGTCGGTCGGGAATGGGCCCAGTATCCGCAGCCGACGCCGGCTCGGGACCTATCTGTTCGTCGTGCCAGCCCTCGTTTTTGTGGTCGGCATGTTCTGGTACTCGATCGTTATGACCGTCTGGATCAGCCTCACTAACTCCAACGGGCTTACTTCGGCGAAGTTCGTCGGGTTGGCTAACTATAACGCTATGTTGCATGACCCAGAGCTACTGACGAACATTTACAACACCCTGATCTGGGCGATCGCGATGATAATCCTCCCTGTAGGGCTGGGGCTCCTCGCGGCTATTACCGTCCATAGGCGTAGAGGGAGGTCGATCTTCCAGACGGTCTTCTACCTTCCCTATGCGATCGGGTTCGTAACGACCGGTGTGATCTGGAGCTTCTTACTCGGCACTAGCGGTTTTCCCGAGCTTTTCCAGGCGCTCGGCCTCCGTTCGCTAGCACAGGTACAGTGGCTGAACAGCGTCCCGCTAAACACCTACTCGATGATCGTGGCCTCGACCTGGCAGACCATGGGGGTCGACATGCTGCTGTTTTTCGTTGGGCTGGACACGGTCGACCGCCAGGTCATCGAGGCGGCCAGCCTTGACGGCGCTGTGGGGTGGAGAATGTTCAGGCACATGACGTGGCCCTTGCTGAGTGCCATGACCCGGGTCATTATCGCAATAAGCATCGTCAACGCGCTCCAAGCGTTTAACCTCATCTGGGTGATGACCCAAGGTGGCCCTTATGGCTCGTCGTCAACATTCGCGGTCTGGACCTATCAGCAATCTTTCCAGTACTACAAAATGGGCTATGGTGCCGCGATAGCGGTCGTCCTAACGGTCTTCGTGCTGCTGGCTTCCGTGGGCTACTTGCGGCGGAGCCTGCGGGAGGTGAGGACATGAAAACGGGCAGCGCAAAAGGAACTGGCATCTACGTCTGCTTGGCTCTGGCGGCTTTTTTGTGGGTGCTGCCTGTCTGGTGGACGCTGATAAATGCCGACAAGTCTTCCTCGGATTTCTTTTCTCATCCTTTTTACGATATACCGAGGGAGTTCGACCTGTTGTCGAACATTGCGACGGCTTGGAGTGCCGCGGGGCTTGGCACTGGGTTCGTCAACAGCCTGATCTACGGTGTCACCGGTGCCGCCGCTTCTATTATAATAGCTTCACTGGCCGCCTATGCCATCTCGGTCCTGCGGGTCCGGGGCGGTTTCATTATCTTCCTTGTTATATTCTCCGGTACGGTCTTCCCTCTACAGATGTATATCGTCCCACTGTTCAAGATGTACAATTCTCTGGGCCTGTACGACTCGCGCCTGGGTCTGATCTTGTTCTACACAGCGATCTCCGTACCTTTTTGCACCCTTGTGCTGCGTGGCTTTTACACGACCGTGCCAGGCGAACTGAGGGAGGCTGCCTTGGTGGAGGGTGCTACAGAGGTGCGAGTGCTGCGATCGGTGTACGCGCCTCTGTCAGTCTCGGCTTGCCTTGTACTGTTCCTCTTCCAGTTCACTTGGATCTGGAACGACCTTCTGTTCGGTATAGTGCTCACCTCCTCGTCTTCGGTGCGGCCTGTCATGGCCAGTCTGACAAGCCTGATGGGCGTTTACGGTGGCTCCAGCTTGCCCGTCCAGCTCGCCGGTGCGTTGATAGCTGCCTCCCCTATGCTGGTGCTCTTCTTCGGGTTCCGTCGGTTCTTCACCGAAGGCCTCTCGCTTGTAGCCAGGAGGGGTTGATGTCATCGGGGCGGGCAAAGGGTTGTCCAGTACGCCAAGACGTGAGCACTGAAGGTATGTTTCGCGCTTTGGCAATCATTGTTGCCTAAGGAGGGAACGGTTGACAGTCCACTTACTGAAAAGTGTGTTTCATGATCCTGGGGAGTCAGCAAGGCGTCGTGACATTGACGAGTTCCGGAGGCAACTGGCAGATGTGGCCTTCTCAGAACTCGCAACGCTGCAAGGTGTGAGCCTCCAAGTCGCTTCACTGCCGCTGTTCCGACATAGCAGGCGGGGGTTGGAGCAGCTAGTCAGGTTCCGGTTAGTGGGGGGTCCCCTTGGTTCGGGTCGCCTCATGGTTGCAGCAAGCGAGGGTGCGGAGAGGGGCCACGTGTGGGACTTCGTGCACGACGGTGAGGCTCTGGTAGCGGACGCCTTCGTGGACGAGGTGACAAGTCCAGAAAGCAGAGGCTTTGAGGTCGTGGCCGAGAGCGGGGCGAGCCTGTGGCAGGGTCGGGTCGTCGTGCGGCCCCAGCGTAAATGGGCTATATCGCTCGTTCACCATAGCCATCTCGACGTGGGCTACACTGACCCCCAGGAGGTGGTGGTACGCAACCACCTTCAATACCTTGACTCCGTCCTCGACCTTGTAGAGCAGACCAGCTCGTGGGACGACGACGCCCGGTTCCGTTGGAACATAGAAGTGAGCTGGCCGCTCCAGGTGTGGTTCGCAGAGCGGAATGAGCGGGAGCGCGAAAGGATGCTGGAGGCGGTTCGTGCCGGCAACGTGAGCGTAGGAGCCATGAGCTTGAACTTGCACACCGAGGCCTGCTCGATCGAGGAACTGTACGAGATGGTGCGTTTCGCTGTCGAGTTGCGTCGCCAGTACGGTCTCGATATCACGGGCGCGATGCAGACAGACGTACCTGGGGCCGTCTCGGGCCTGGTGGAGGTGCTCTCGGATGCCGGCGTGCGTTACCTGTCTCTCGCGCATAATTATGCGGGTCGGTCGGTCCCGTACCTAATCGGTGGCGAAGTGTTGGAACGGCCCTTTTACTGGGTGGCCCCGAGTGGCAAGCGGCTGCTCGTCTGGTACACGGACACCCTTCATGGCAACGCGTACATGGAGGGCAACATCTTAGGGTTGGCAGAGTCTTGCGCTGTCGCAGAGGCGCACTTGCCTAACTACCTCGTGGCTCTTGCAGAACGTCCCTATCCCTTCGATTCGAGCACATGGTTGCCGGAAGCCGCTCAAGTAAAGCGTGACCCCTACCCCTACGACATTTTGCACCTACGTGTTCAAGGCCGCTACGGTGACAACGCTCCGCCGAGCCTTGCGGTGGCTGAAGTCGCTCGGGACTGGAACTCGCGCTGGGCCTACCCGCACCTGCGTGTGGACCTGAACGAGGGCTTTATGCGCAGAGCAGAGGAAAGACTTGGCGAGTCGGTCCCCCGCTGGCAAGGCGACTGGGCTGACTGGTGGGCTGACGGTCTCGGGTCGGCAGCCCGAACCGTGTCATGGGCTCGCCAAGCGCAGGACAAAGCTCGGCTCGGGACTACGCTTCATGTCTTGGCCGACGTCTTAGGCGGTTCTCCGCCCAAGCCGATCGAGCGACGGGTAGCCCTCTACCAGGACGCAGGCCTTTTCGATGAGCATACCTGGGGCGCGCGCCACCCCTGGGAGGACGACCAGGAAGGTTGGGGCTCAGGGCAGGTCCAATGGCAACGCAAGGCCTCTTTTGCCCGAAGCGCAAACGACGCAGCATCCTTGCTGAGCGCGTCCGGGGCTCGCAATGCCGCTCTTAGGGTGGGAAGGGGGAGTGGCCTAGCGAGCATCGTCGTACTGAACGTGGCCGGCTCAGAGCGCACTGACATCGTCAAGGTCTTCGTGCCGTTTAGCGTCGTCCCGGAGCGCGCGGAGGTGGTCGTCGAAGACGAGAGGGCCGCCAAGCCGGTCGCTACACTTGTCACGCCCCAGGAGCATGCCGACCACCGGCCAGCTGGCCGGTGGCTCGCCTTCCTGGCCGAGGACGTGCCCGGTCTTGGCTACGTGCGCTTCAACGTCGTGGAAGGACGCGCTGCCGAGCAGGACGTCACAAGGACCCCCGTCGCGAGCGCTGAGATCGTGAACGATTACTACCGAGTCGCGGTTTCGAGCGACCAGGGTTGCCTTGGTTCGGTCGTCGACCTAAGGACAGGGCGCGACCTGGTAAACAAGCACGCCCTGCTGGGGTTCAACGCCTACGTCTTTGACCGTTACGGCACCGCTAGTCGGGTGGACCACCTCTCGGGCAGGGTCTTTAGCCGCAGCCTTGACCTTATAGCGGGCCGTTCTTTGGGGGGTCCGTCGATTGTCCTAGAGAGGGCCCAGAGCGAGCTCGGGGAGACCATTGTGGTCGAGACGGTTGCCCCGGGGTGCTCGAGGTTGCTGACGACGGTGTCGTTATGGAACAAGGTGGCGCGCGTGGAGGTCGCCAACAGGCTGTGGAAGCTCCCCACCACTGATAAGCAGAGCGTGTTTTTCGCCTTCCCCTTCTCGGCCGTAGGCTCGGAACTTTACTATGAGCTGCCGGGGTCTGGAGTAAATGCGAGCGCCCCTTGTGTGCCGGGGTGCCCCCGTCATATGAGGGCGTTGCGCCACTGGGTCGGCCTCGGCGCGAACGATGGGGCGATCGCCTGGGCTACCGTCGACGCGCCGCTCGTGCAGTTCGGCGATATCCACTCCCCCTATACGCCCTTCCCTGGCAGCCTGCCCCTTGAGGCTCCGGAGCCAGCGACTGTTTACTCCTGGGCACTAAACAACATATGGGACACGAACTTCCCAAACATGCAGGGCGGTGAGATGAACTTCCGTTATGCGATCACATCATCGGGCGGCGTTTCACAAGGCGCCTGTGCTCTCGGTGCTCGGCTCGCCGAGGATGTCACAGTCCCCCTCGTGGCCACCCTTGTGCCGACCGGCGCGGCCGGGCCAGCACTCGGCCCAGTAGGCAGCCTTTTCGCCACTGACAACCCTGGGGTGACGCTGGTGCAAGCAACTTCGTCAGCGGACGGCGAACAACTGGTGTTCTGGTTGAACAACCTGGGCACTGAAGAGGTGGCCGCCGAAGTGGAGTTCCCCGGGCTCGAGGTGCGGTCTGCGGCCCTTGGGACCGTGTTCGAAGAAAAGCTTGTCGAAGTACCCCTGAGAGGTGGCCGCGCCGTCGTCAGCATTAAGCCCGGCGAGACAAGGGCGCTAATGTTGCGGGCTGGTCTTGGCCAGCCATGGAGACGATAGTTAAAATGCTCGTCATGGCATCAGGATTTGGGCCAGTAGTGCGCCCGCCCGTCGCTATTGTCGTTAGCCTACAAGGAGACCTCGTCGTCCCAGTGCAGCAGTGTCTTCCCCGGCTTCCCGCAGTCGAAGACCTGCCACGCTTCGCCAGCGTCTTCAATGCCGTACCTGCCAGTAACTAGGGCACGCACTGAGAGCTCGCGGGAACTGACGTCATCGAGCATGTCCTGAAGGTCGGGAAGGGAAAACATCCAGGCACCCCTTAGGTCAAGCTGCTTTTGGATGACCGTTGACTGGAGGTCGATGAGGTTGTCGCTGTCGCCGAAACCTACGCACACGACGCGCCCTCGGAGGGCGGCCAGTTCGAGAGCCAAGCGGCGGCCTGGTGCCGTACCCGAGCTCTCGATGACGACGCTCGGCCCTTGGCCCCCCGTGGCGCGGCGCACTTGGGCCTGGCACTGGGCATCGTCGGGGTTGCAAACCTCTATCGGGCCGAGTTGTCTCGCAAATTCCCGCCGGGGGCCACGTCCACGCAAGTGGTGTACGAGCTAACCACCACGCGATCTGTTTTCAGCTTACGCGCTGAGCGGGGAGGGGAGCTCCAGGGCCGGCCCTAGTTC
>Ga0070737_10002632_pt1 | contig 21060 bp, 18 predicted proteins | sample Coa_R1_10_FD_66438 | JGI IMG/M metagenome (GOLD analysis project Ga0070737, IMG submission 66438) | Surface soil microbial communities from Centralia Pennsylvania, which are recovering from an underground coalmine fire - Coalmine... | ecosystem: Environmental > Terrestrial > Soil > Unclassified...
AGGTACGCCGCGATGGCGGCCGCCTCGCGCTCCTTGATGCCCATGTCCGGCATGTCCACGCCCTTGATCACTTCCTGCGGATGCTGGATCCAGAACGCAAGGTTGCTGGGATCGTTCGGCAGCACCCCGGCGATGTAGCTGCGCTGGCTCCAGTGGGTCAACGGCGGTCCGACGAGCCCGTTGGCACCATTGATGCCGGGGATGGTGTGGCAGGACCCGCAGCCGTAGTGCTGGATCAATCGCGCGCCATGTTGTGCCTCGGATTGATGCGCGGATGCACGATTCGGCACGCCGATGGCAAACGCCGCAGCCAGAACGCCCACCAATATGAGGGCCGGCCGCAATGATCCGCGGATCGGGACGACCACCGATGGCCGCACCCGTGCGCGGGCCCGCTCACCGATCGCTCTGCCCGAGCGAGCGCCGCCCTGCTGATCGGCGCGATACCACGCGAAGAACACGCTGCACAGCGCAGCGAGGTGCACCAGGTTCGAAGGAATCCACATGATCACGCCCGCCAGTTCCTGGTCCTGCAGCGGCGTCAGGCCGTACGCCTGCGTCGTGTGCAGATGCACCGCGTAAAGCGGCGCGGCGGCGAAGGTCAGGACCGCACCGATCAGACCCATCACGAAACCCGACGAGACCACGAACACGATGGTCGCGCCGAAGCCGAGGCGCCGGCGCTGGCCATAGGGTTCGATCACGATCGTCCAGAACGCCAGTGAAAAACCGAGGAAGCTCAGGTGCTCGAGGTCGTGCAGCCATTCGTGCCGGACCGCCCAGTCGTACGGTCCGGGCAGGTGCCAGACGCACAAGGCCGCACTCAGCAGCACCCACACCACCAGCGGCCGGGTCAGCCAGTCGAAGACGGCTTGCAGGCCCGAACGTTTCCAGCCGCGCACGATTCCGCGGCGCGTGCCCAGATCGAACGCCCAGAGCCAGGTGATCACCGGGCGTCCGTACACCAGCAGTGCCGGGATCACCAGCAGCAGGAGCATGTGTTGCGCCATGTGCGCCGAAAAAAGATCATCGGCGAGCGCATCGAGCGGCGATTCCAGAGCCAACAACAGGATCACCATGCCCGTGAGGTAGGACAGCGCGCGCCGGCGACCCAGGATCTTCACGCGCTGCGCACGACCCATGCGCACCATGCCCACCACGTAGGGAACGGTGGCGAGCACGATGCACGCCAGCAGCCAGGGTTCCCACGTCCATTCGATCAAGATGTGCAACATTCCATTGTCACCTTCAGCCAATGCGTTTTGACACGGATCTAATCTGATAAGAGCGGATCATTGAAAAACTGTTCGTTCCTTCCGCTCTGTCCGCTGTCATCCGCTCTTATCCGTGTCACACCTTTTTTTGCTTCCACTCACCAATTGCAAACCGGCTCGATGAACAACATCACGATCGTGAAAACCACCGCGATCGAAAACAACGTGCTCGTCAACACCGCCCACTGGGCGATGAAGCGATTGCGGCGCTCCCCGACATGGGTCATCGAGGCGCCCCGCCACGCCCGCCATTGGCCCAGCGAAACCAGGAAGGCGCCCCCTGCAACGATGATCGCCGTCATGTCGATGCCGATCAGGATGTACCACAAGGGACCCCAAACCGGCGTCAACAGGGGAATGTCGATCGGATAGCACGCGTGCGCCGACAGCGCGTAATTGACGATCAACTGCGTCAGCCAGGCAGCGGGTGCGCCGAACACCGCAAACACGAGCGCGAATCCGACCGGCAGCCGCGCGTCCGCTGGAGGATTGCTGTAAGTGACTTCTTCCATGACACCGATTCCTCAGCCCGGTCCGATATACGGCAGCATATACAACGTTATGAAAATCGCGATCCACACCAGCACCAGGAAATACCAGTACATCGCGGCAATCCTCACCGCGAAATGGCGTTGCGGGGTGATGTATCCGAGCAAGCTCCACAGAAACATCGCGATCAGGATGAAAATGCCGATGATGGCGTGCAGCACGTGCAGCGCGGTGAGCGAATAAAAAAGCGAACTGTACGCACCGGCGTTGACCAGGAACGGCTCGATCTGCCAGTCGAGGAACTCCAGTACCACGTAAGCCACGCCCAGCAGCGCGGTGATCACCAGCGCCACGAACAGCATCGCGCGGCGTCCGATGCGGACGCTGTACTCGGCCCACCACATCGTGCCGACGCTCACCAGCAGGCATACCGTGATCGGGATCGAGTAGCGCAGCGGCGGCAATCCGCTGGGTGGCCACTGCTGCGCATGTTGTGACTGCAGGTAGAAATACGAGAACAACAGATACGCGAATACAGCCGCCTCGGTGCCAATGAAGGCCAGCATGCCCCACCAGCCGCCGGTGCGATATCCGACAAGGCCGACCGGCAGCGGCCGCGGCAGGTTGCGCTCGTCATAGACATTCGCGTTCATGTGCGCTCCTGCTCCTTGTCCCAGCTTCCGCGCTCGGCCCAGCCCGTCTCCGGTCGCGGCCACAGCCAGAAAAAGATGTCCAGCACCAGCGCACACATGCAACCGAGCACGACCCACCACATCGTCAGCAGCATGCCGACGAACACGCCGCCGATCAGCAGCGCCGTGATCAACGGTATGGGAGTCGGGTGTGGCTGCTTCAGGATCACGTCGGGTTCGGCATCCAGCACCGTGGTGCCGGGGATTTCGTGCTCATGGTCCAGCACCGCGCCTTCGCCGATCGTGGTCCGTCCGCCGCGATCGTCCAACCGGCCTTCCCACAGCGGATGGATGCTGCCGACGCGCGGAATCACCGCGAAGTTGTAGCTGGGGGGCGGCGACTCGGTCGCCCACTCCAGCGAGTCCGCGTCCCAGGGATTGGCGGGAGCCTTCGCGCCTGCGAAGCGGCTGCGGATCACGTTGATGACGAACAACAGCACGCCGAACGCGAAGATGAATGCGCCGATCGTGGTCACCAGGTTGACGTCGCCCCAGCCGAGGCCGGCCGGGTAGGTGTAGATGCGCCGCGGCATCCCGAGCAGTCCGCTGATGTGCATCGGGAAGAAACCGACGAGGAAGCCCACGAACATCAGCCAGAAGTTCCACCAGCCGAGCTTCTCGCTCATCATCCTGCCGGTCATCTTCGGGTACCAGTGGTAAATGCCGCCGATCACCGGAAACACGTTGATGCCGATCAGCACGAAATGGATATGCGCCACCACGAAATAGGTGCCATGGAGCTGCCAGTCGACCGGAACCGCTGCCGTCATGAAGCCGGAAACGCCGCCGATCACGAACAGCACGATTTCGGCCGCGAAGAACTTGAATGCGGTGGTGAACACCGGCCGCCCGGTCCAGATCGTCGCTGTCCAGGCGAATACCGACACGGCCGACGGGATGACGATGATGAAGCTGGCTGCGGCGAAGAACCCCACCGCGATCACCGGCAGCCCGGTGGTGAACATGTGGTGCACCCACACGCCGAAGCCCAGCACCATCGTCAGGATGGTCGCAAGGATCACCGCCGAATTCGCGACCAGCGGGCGCCGGCAATACACCGGCAGGCATTGGCTGACGATGCTCATCGCCGGCAGCACGATCGCGTACACCCACGGGTGGCCGAAGATCCAGAACAGGTGCTGCCACAGCAACGGACGGCCGCCCAGGGTCGGTTCGTAGAAGTGCGTGCCGAACTGGCGATCGAACCACAACAAGGCGAACGCCAGGCTCACCGCCGGCACCGCGAACAGGATGCCGATGTTCGACACCAGCGTTCCCCAGATCATGATCGGGATGCGGCTGATGCTCATCCCGGGCGCCCGCGTCCGGAACGCCGTCGCGATGAAGTTGATGGCGCCGGCGGTGGTCGACACCCCAAGGAAGATCATGCCGAGCGAATAGATGTCGATGTTCCAGCCGGGATTGAACTGGCGCTCGGTCAGCGGCGCGTAATTGAACCAGCCGACATCGGTGCCCTGCCCGTTCCAGAAACCGATGTAGAGGAAGATGCCGGCCAGCAGGAACGTCCAGTAGGTGAACATGTTGAGGCGCGGGAAGGCCATGTCGCGCGTGCCGAGGATCAGCGGCCAGACCCAATTGCTGAAGCCGGAAAGGATCGGCAATGCATACAGGAAGATCATCGTCATCCCGTGCATGCTGAAGAACTCGTTGTACAGGAACGGCGGCAACAGGTGCTCGTTCGGCTGTGCCAGTTGCAGGCGCATGCCCAGGGCTTCGAGCCCTCCCACCAGCAGGAAGATGAAAGCCGTCGCCAGATACCGCTTGCCGATCTTCTTGTGGTCCACCGTCGTGAACCAGCCGATCAGGCCGGGATGGTCGCTCCACATGTTCTCCAATTTCTCGCGCAGTTCCGGAGTGGCCGGGGCGACGACAGGAGTGCGGAAAGTTGGATTGGCGGCCATGTTGGCGTCCTTGCCTATGCGTCCTTCACTTGGTTCAAAAGCATTTGGACACGGATAAGAGCGGATAAATGCGAATAACAAACAAACCGCTTTTATCCGCCTTGATCTGCTTTTATCCGTGTCAAATGGCGTGTCATTTCAGCGTCTTCAAGTAAGCCAGCAACGCCTGGAGCTGCGGACCGCTGAGGTTCTCGGTCGGCATGTCGACGCCCGGCTTGATGCCCGGGGCGTTGCTGACCCACGCCGCCAGGTTCGCGGTGTTGTTGGTCAGCGTTCCGGCGCCGATCGTGTGGCGGTCCATGAGATGCGTGAGGTCCGGCCCCAGCACGCCATGATTGCCAGGCAGGCCCCGGACCGTGTGGCACAAGGCGCACCGCGATTCGAATTCGCCGGCACCCTCCGTCGCGAGGCCCCCGGCAGGTGCCGGTTCGGGAGTCAGTTGCTTGGCCCACCATGCGTCGAACGCGGATTGCGGCTGCGCGATGACGTAGAAGGCCATGTGCGCATGTTGCAGTCCGCAGAACTGGGTGCACTGGCCCCGATAGATACCGGCCTTACCGGCCTCCAGCCATGCGTGGTTCACCTGCCCCGGAATGGCATCGGTCTTGCCCGCCAGTTGCGGCACCCAGAACGAATGGATCACGTCGGTGCTCCGCAAGTGGATTTCCACCGGGACGCCTACCGGTATGTGGATCTCGTTCGCGGTCTCGAACGAGCGATTCGGATGCTCCGCTTCCTCGTATTTCACTTCCCACCACCACTGGTGGGCCGTGACGACGAGCGTGATCTTCGGCCGCCCGGGCGGCGCGGCCGCGTGGGCGAGCACGAAAAATGTCCAGATCGCCGAAAGCAGCAGGATCATGATCGAAACGGGCACGCCGACCATCAGCCACGGCATGCCGTTGCGGCCGCGCGTCACCACCGGCCTCCCCTCTGCGTCGTAGTCACCCTCGCCGCGCCGCCACCAGATGCCGATCAGCACCGCGAAGGCGATGAAGAGCACCACGAACAGGGACACCGCAATCAGGGCCCAGTCCAGTTCCTTGATCGGCCCCGCCGGCCAACCATGCGAAACCAGATAGGTCATCGGTGGTGCCGCGGCGGCAACACCGGGCATCAGCAACAGCCCGACGGGTAGTGCGTATTTCATGGCCGGCCACTGGTCGAAGGCGGTGGCGGAGCAGAACCGTGCGCGGGGCGTGCCGTCGGCGTCGCAGGTTTCTTGGGCTGGCGCGGCGGCTGTTTGGTTCCAGGCGGTTTGGGGGCCGGATTCCCGCCTGCCGTCGCCGGGTACGTTGCGCCCAGTTTGGTGTTGGGCTCGAATTCCGGATTCGGTTGCGACAGCGTTTCGACATAGGTGACCAGGGACCAGATCGCCTTGGGCGGCAGCACGGTGCCCCATTGCGGCATGCCGTTGGGCCGGCCGTGCAGGATGCTGAGATAAATCTGGCCCGGACTGCCGCCGTAGATCCAGACCTTGTCGGACAACGGCGGTCCCATGCCGCCGCCGCCGCCGGGTCCGTGGCAACCGGCGCAGTTCAGGGACTGGAAAAGTTTTTTGCCCTCCATCCACGCCTCACGGCTGCCGGCGTAGGGATTCTTCATTTGCGCAGGCGTCCCCATGACATGGCCGGTCACCGGCACGCGTTCCAGTTGGGCCGCCTGACCGCCCTGCACGTTCGGCACCACCTGTGCGAAGGCAAACGACGCCGCACCGATCGCTATCGCGCCTGCAACGCAAACCATGAGCATTGTGTGTTTCATCATGGCCTCCATGGCCAGAGCACGATTCCCGCAGGAGCACGCTTCGTGTGCGACACCGGTCATCCGGTTCCTACGGGTTATGCGCGCTCCTAACTTCTGTAACGGTTTCCGTTCCGGGTGAGACTTCATTCAATTGCAATTGCGGTACGCCATAATCCGCCAGCAGCGTGTGGATCGCGGCGTGATGGCTTGCCAGGAACGCGTTCAACTTGTCGCGCAACGCCGAGTCGCCGTGGCGAACCGCCATCGAAATCGAAAACTGGAACGGCAGGACCGTGTGCGTGTGCGTCAATGGCACCACCGTCAACTTCACCGGCTCGCGTGTGGCGAAGTAGCCGGCCAGCGGTCCCCACGCGAGCGCCACATCGATGTCGCCATCGGCCACCGCATTGATCAGATTGGATGACGGATTGGCCCGCTTGTAGTAATCCTCGAACAGCTTGTAGTTGCGCACGTTGCTGGTGATGCCACGGCGCGCCAGTGCGGTCCCGGTCGGCAGGTACGCATCGTCCGCGCCCACCGAATGCACGCCGATCCGCAGCGTGTGCAGGCGTGAATCGTCCAGCGATTTCAGCCGATACGGCGCATCGGCGCGGTAGACCAGCACGTACGCCGAGCGGTAATAAGGGTCGGTCGTCAGCACGCCATAAGCGTGGTCGGCGGTCGGCAGGCCCATCACGACATCGCACTGGCCGGCATACAAGTCGCGCAGAAACTTGGCACCCTGGATTTGCCAGACGAACTGCACCTGCTTGCCGAGCGCTTGCGCCAGCATCTGCGCGAGCTTGTTCTCGAAGCCCTGCTCGGCGCGATTGGAATACGGCAGATCGTTGGGATCGGCGCACACGCGCAGCGGTGCGTTGGCCGACACCGTGGCGCCGACAGTGCCATTGTGCGATTGCGCGAATGCCAATGCCGGTGCGAAAAGAAGCACTGCCAAAACCGTTCGCGCTGAGCGTAGTGAGCGAAGCGAACGAAGTCGAAGCGCCATCTTCCTTCGACTCCGGCCCCGTCTTTGATCAAAGCCGGGTCCTGCGCTCAGGACGAACGGAGGATTTTGCACACGCATCACGGCGCGCCTCCCGTCTTCGCCAGTGCCGTTTTCGGCAGCGCGAACACGTACAACACGCCGCCCTTGGCGGTGACGTCCGGCAGGGTCCCCGTAGCGCCCACCATGCCCAACGCGGCATACGGATCGCGTGCGTCGAGGTTGCCGGCGACGATGGCGCCGGTCGCGCCGCCGACTCCCGCCATGATGGCGACGTACTGGCGACCGTCGGGGCCACGGAAGGTGACCGGCTGGCCGACGCTTCCCGAACCCAGCCGGAATTTCCACAGGAGCTTGCCGGTCTTCGCATCCACGGCCTTGAACCAGCGATCGAGCGTGCCGTAGAAGACCACGTTTCCCGCCGTCGCGAGTGCACCGGTCCACACGGGCCAGGGCTCGTTGTCGCTCCAGACGATCTTGCTGGTCACCGGGTCCCAGGCTTCGAAGGCGCCCTTGTATCCATTGGGACCGGGTATCACCGTCATCTTCACACCCACGTAAGGCGTCCCGGCGATGTATTTCGTATGCGACGTATCCACGTTGGCGCAGAGATTGCCACGGGGGATATAGACCAGATGGGTGATCGGCGAATAGGCGGTGGGTTGCCAATCCTTGGCCGCCGCGGCCATCGGGCAGACGTCGGGCACGACCTGGTTGAGCTTCAGCGTCTTGGCCGGATTCATCACCGGCGCGCCCGTCTGCAAGTCATAGCTCAGGATCGTGTTCGCGGCCGGCATGTATTTCTGCGCCGAGAGGATCTGGCCGTTGGTGCGATCCATCAGGAACATGTAGCCATTGCGGTCGGCGTGGGTGAGTACCTCACGCATCTTGCCGTCTATCTCGAGGTTCAACAGCACGTCTTCGTTGACCGCGTCGTCGTCGTACTGGTCGTGCGGCGTGAGCTGCACTGCCCACTTGGCCATGCCGTTGTCGGGATCGCGCGCGAATATGGTGGCGGTCCATTTGTTCGCACCCGGCCGTTGGTACGGATCCCACGGACCCGGGTTGCTGGTGCCGTAATAGATCAGGTTGAGCTTGGGGTCATAGGTGATCCAGCCCCACGAAGTACCGCCGCCATGCATCCAGGCCTTCTTCGATGGCCAGGTCGTCTCGCCGAGGTTCTCGCCCTGATCCTTCTTGTAGTAGGGGTGGAAGTCCTTGCCGATCAGGACGGACTTGTCGGGGCCGGTCGCGTACGCCGTCCAGTCCACGTGGCCGGTGTTGACGTTCAGCCCCTTGACCCAGCCGCGCACGCCCATCTCGCCGCCACTCACCCCGACGATGACGTGGTCCTTCACCACCAGCGGCGCCATCGTCATGGTTTCGCCGTCTTCGATGGAACCATCCGTCGTTTTCCAGATCAGCTTGCCGGTGTTCGCGTCGAGCGCGTAGGTATGGTCGTCGAGCGTGTTGAAAAAGATCTTGCCGTAGGCGTAAGCGACGCCGCGGTTGACGGTGTCGCAGCAGGCGACGCCCTGCGCGGCGCGCTCCGGATGCGGCTGGAACGCCCACTTGATCGCCCCATCCTTGCTGAGGTCGAGGGCATAGACGATGTTCGGCCACGGCGTGATGAGATACATGGTGTCGCCCACCACGATCGGCGCGGCTTCGTGACCGTGCTGCACGCCGGTCGAAAACGTCCAGGCGAGCTCCAGGTTGTGGACATCGCTGGTATTGATCTGCTTCAGATCGCTGAAGCGGGTGCCGGAGTAGTTCTTGCCCGGCATGATCCAGTAATCCGGGTTCTCCGACAGCTTGACCAGGTCATGCGTGTCGATGTTGGGCTGCTGTGACCGCTCTTGCCGGTTCTGCGCCGCACGCGGTGCGGCCTGCGCCGGCGCGGCTGCGACCACGACGATGAAGACCGTCGCCAGGATCGTCGTGGCGGTACGTGCAGCACGTCCGAAAAAGGCCCGCGCCGGCACGCCGAACCGCCCCCACACCAACCGCGAAACGGAGGCGCTCATTTCGAGCCTCCCGCTGCAGCAAGTTCACTTTGCGGCAGTGCGAAGACATACAGCATGCCCCCTTTCGCCGTGTACTGCGGCAAATCCTGCGTGGCGCCGACGAAACCCGCGGCGCCATAGGGATTGCGCGGGTCGAGATCACCGGCCACCACGGAACCCGCCCAGCCGCCCACGCCGGCCAGGATCGCGACGTATTCGCGGCCATCGGGGCCCTTGTACACGATCGGCTGGCCGATGATGCCGGAGCCTACCCGGAATTTCCAAAGCAGCTTGCCGGTCCTGGCGTCCACCGCCTTGAACCAGCGATCCATCGTTCCGTAGAAGGCGACACCGCCGGCGGTAACCACCGTACCGCTCCATACCGGGAAGCGTTCGTGGTCGGACCAGACGACCCGCGCATGTATCGGATCGTACGCGGTGAATGCGCCGCCGTAGCCCCCCGGTCCGTCCTTCATGGCGATCGTGGTGCCGATGTACGGTGTGCCCGCGATGTAGCTGGTGTTGTAGGCCTCGATGTCTTCGCAAATGTTGTTGTGCGGGATGTAGATGAGCCCGGTCACCGGCGAGTAGGCGGAAGGTTGCCAGTCCTTGCCGCCGGTTTCGGCGGGGCACACGTTGTCGGTCATCTTGTTGAGCTGCGGCACCTCGGCGGGATTCACCACCGGCGCACCGGTCTCGAGGTTGACCTTCTCGATAGTGTTGGCGGCAGGAACGAACGGCTCCGCGGAAATGATCTGGCCGGTGGTGCGGTCCTGGATGTAGAGGTAACCGTTGCGATCCGGGTGCTCCAGCAGCTCGCGCTCTTTGCCGCCGATTTTGGCGTCGAACAGAACGCTTTCATTGATGCCGTCGTAGTCGTGGGTGTCGTGCGGATTCCATTGCACCGCCCACTTCGCCATTCCGGTGTCGGGATCACGCGCGAACAGCGTGCAGGTCCAGAAATTGAGGCCGGGATGCTGGTACGGATTCCAGGGCCCGGGATTGGCGGTGCCGTAATAGATCAGGTTCAATTTGGGGTCGTAGGTGATCCAGCCCCATACGGTGCCGCCACCGATTTCCCACGACTGCTTGTTGGCCCAGGAGGTTTCACCGAGATTCTTGCCCTTGTCTTCCGGGTAAAAGGGCTTGAAGTCGCTGCCGATCAGCACGTCCTTGTCGGGTCCGGTCGAATACGCCGTCCACTGCACTTTTCCTGTCTTGGTGTCGAGCGATTTCAGCCAGCCGCGCACGCCCATGTCGGCGCCGGCATTACCGACCAGCACGTGGTCTTTCACCACCAGCGGCGCCATGGTCATGGTTTCGCCCTTGGTGTAATCGCCGAGCTTGGTATCCCAGATCAATTTGCCGGTATTCGCGTCGAGCGCGATCGTGTGGTCGTCCAGCGTATTGAAGAAGATCTTGCCGTCGGCGTAGGCGACGCCGCGATTCACCACGTCGCAGCACGCCACGCCCTGCGAAGCACGCGCCGGATGCGGATTGAACTTCCATTTGATGGCGCCGTCCTTGGAAAGGTCGAGCGCATACACGATGTTCGGCCAGGGCGTGATCACGTACATCGTGTCGCCGACCACCAGCGGCGCCGCTTCGTGGCCGCGCAGGACACCCGTGGAGAACGTCCAGGCGACCGTCAGGTTCTTCACGTTCTGCGTGTTGATCTGCTTGAGCTCGCTGAAGCGTGTCCCAGCGAAATTCTTGCCGGGCATTACCCAATAATCGGGATTCTTCTCCAACTGCAGCAGGCTTTCGTTCGGCGAAGGCTGCGCCGCGGGGGCACTGCCGGCCGTCGAGGGAGGGGCCGGCGGGGTCTGCGCCTGCGCCGCCGCTACGCAAGCGACGGACACTGCCAAGGCCAAAGCGAGTTTTTTCATCGATGCCTCCCTGGCATCCGCGTCCGGCGACCGAACGGTCGCCGCCGATCCATCAGCCGGTGTTTTTGCTGCCCTTGATCTTGACTTCAGTCTGTTGCAGCACTTGCAGATGCTTCTTGAGCACCGGCAGCGCCGACTGGGCCAGTTGCTTCACCTGCGGATCCGACCCGTGCTCGATCTCGCCCTCGGTCTTCTCGATGGCCTGCACGTGTCCGTCTGCTTCGTCATGCGTCCAGATCGTGTCGAACTGCATGCCCGACAGGGTCTTGAGGTGCTTCATCTGGTCGCGCTGTTGCAGGTTCGGCTGCTTGGGAAGCTTCACGCCCAGTTGCTTCGCAACCGGCTTCAATTTGGCGTCCAGCTTCTGGTGATCGGTCGCCAGCATGTGGCCGGCATTGCGCACGGCTTCGGAATGGCCGCTCCTCGCGGCGAGCTCGCCCGACTGGATCTCGGCCAGGTTGTTCTGGTGCGCGCCGACCAGCCAGGTGTTGTCCTGCGACGACGGCTTGGGGGGCGCGGCCACGGACTGCGTGGCGAGCGGGAGAACGAACAGCACCGATAACAGCGAAATCCATTTCATGACTGCGGGCCTCCGTGCCCGACGTGAGACTCACGTTGAACTAACAAAACCGTACGCTGAACAAATGTGATCGTCAAGCAGAAATTTTCATCTCGTCGAATATCGACACGGCGATTCCCGCCGGAAGCGCACGCCTCATCGTGTCGACAAAAGCACGCGACGTGTTCTTCACCTGTCCGTGACAAAACCACGCTTATGTTGGTGGATTGCACAACGCCGAAGGATCGGCATGTGCACTGCAATCAACGTCGCTGCACGCCTTGGTGCGGATCGCACAAGCTCATGGAGGAGCCACCATGCGATGGAAAGCATCGTTCGTCGCCCTGTCGATTTGTCCACTCGCTGCGGTCGCCCAAGACCCTGAAACTGTTCGGAGTGCCCGTTCAATACACCAGTGATTCCGGTTACATATTCGGAGCCAGCGGTGTATTCCAGTACGACCACGACGGGTTTCGAATGGTGGCTACGATCCATCGGCGGGCGTGCCGCTGTTCAAGAGCACCGACGGGTGGAACCGCAGCGAACTCGATCCTTATTTCAAGACGTCGAACGGGCTCGAAGTGCGACTCGGCTACGACGGTAGCCGGAGCTGGACCGCCAACTACCTCCAGTACAGCTCGAAGCATCATGGCGTCTTCCGCGTCGGCCAGTTCCTGACCCGGTTGGCTGGCAGCAACTCGATTGCCCGGGCAGGACTTGAATTGGGCTTCCTGCACGGGCCGCTTTCGTGCAGGGTGAATACCTGGAAATGCCGGCACACCGCGAGAATGGGCTGCTAGAGTTCCGCGGCCGCGGTTATTACGTTCTGGCCACGTGGATGCTCACCGGCGAGACAGCGCGCACCTACAAGTTCGGCAAGTTCCAGTTGCCGAACCCCGAGCACGAATACGGGGCTTTCGAGATCGCCGCGCGCTACAGCGAACTGGACCCGAGCGACGGCATCGTGCAGGGCGGCCGCGAAGACGACTGGACCGTCGGGGTTAACTGGTACGTCGACGGGAATCTGGAGCTGCAGGCCAATTATGTGTGGGCGCACGCCAGCCACAGCCAGCCAATCTGTACGTGGCGCCGGTCGAACCGCGTGTTCGAAGTGCGCGCGCAGGTCTCTTTCGGACCGTAAGGATGCTCTGATTTTGCTCGCCGTTCCGGGCCCGCCGCAGCTGTCGCGGCGGAACCCGGAATCCAGCATCACAGCGCCGCGACCGCCGCTTCGGCGACCAGCTGATCCTGCTCGTTGTCACCGCCGCTCACGCCTACCGCGCCGCAGATAGTCCCGTCCTTTTTGAGCGGCGCACCGCCGGGAAAGATCATCACGCGCCCGTGGTTGGATTGCTGGATCCCGTAGAACGGCTTTCCGGGTTGCGCCTTTTCCGCGAGTCCCTTGGTCGGCAGCTCGAACATTGCCGACGTAAACGCCTTGTTCACCGCGATATCGATGCTCCCCTTCCACGCACCGTCCATGTGCGCGAATGCGACGAGATTGCCGCCGTTGTCGACGACCGCAATGTTCATCGGCTGCCCGATGTCCTGCGCCTTCGCCTCGGCGCCGACGATCATGCGGCGAGCGTCTTCGAGTGAAACGGTTGATTGCTGAAGCATGACGTGAACTCCTTTTGCCTGCATGCGTCGTGCGACGTTTGCGTCATGCGGCGCGGCGAACCGCGCCACTGCGATCCGCTGCCGGCGCCCCAAGTCGCAAACACACGTCACCGCAGCCTGGGCCGCGGTGATGATTTCTCCAATGAAGCGCTCGTTATGCCGCGGCCTTCTGTTGCAGGAGTTCCTGCTTGCGCGCGGCGAGCTGCTTGCCAAGACGCTCGAGATCATCCTTCGAGAAGACCTTGCGCGCCCGTTTGAACAGTTCGTGCTCTTCTTCTTCCGCGTGATGGTCGACCAGATCCCTGAGCACCTTGGCGCGACCGCCGAACTTTTCGGATGCGACGTCCGTCTCCTGCAGGTCGGGCAGCACCAGTTCCCCGGCGGCGCGGTGTTCTTCGAGTGATTCAAAATAGAGCTTTTGGTCCTCGGGCTCGCTGCTGGCTTCCTTGAACGCGGGGTAGAAGATCTCTTCCTCGATCTGGGTGTGGACCTTCAGTTCCAGGGCGATCTTGTTCAGAAGCTCGGTTCGGGATTTCGCGGCCCGCTTCGTGCTCTCGCTGAGTTGTTTCAGAAGCTGACGAACCTTCTCGTGGTCTTCGATCAGCAATTTGGTTGCGTCCATGCGTCTCTCCTCTATGTTTCGTGCTGAAAAATGAAAATGCCGATACCGATGAAGCATGAAGGCTGTCGGGTGAGGCCATCATCCATCCGCGATTCGGAATGTCGGCCGCGTGGACCAGCGATCCAGGCACTCGCCTTGCGCCAGTCCACGTACAGTCGAGCAGAGGATGCTACGCAGCGCCGCATGAAACACCGGTGAACCAGTTCAGGATTCTCGCGTTGCAGCGTGTTCTCGCGCGTCGTACGCTGAAGGGCCGCAGGAAGTCCGTTGTGGAAAAAATCCACGTGAACGCGTTGCACATCGGAGGTGCACATGAACACCAAGCTTGCCGCCGGTCAGTCGTTTCCTGACTTCCGGCTTCCGGACCACACCAAGACGCAGCGCCGTCTTTCCGAATTGCAGGGCGAGCAGGATCCCATGCTGCTGGTGCTGATCCGCGGATTCTTCTGCCCCAAGGACCGCGAGCAGTTGAAGGAGCTGACGCGCTTCCACCCGCAGCTCGTGGTCGGCAGTTGCCATTTGGTGGTGATCACCACCGACGATTGGCACACCACCAACAACCTGCGCCAGCAACTCGGTGCGAGTTATCCGTTCCTCTACGACGAAGAAAAGCTCGTGCGCGACGAGCTGGGCATCCTCGAATATACGGACAAGCAGCACGAGCCGATGATCCCGCACACGATCCTGCTGGGACCGGAGCTCAGGATCCACCGGGTGTGGAACGGCTACTACTACTGGGGCCGCCCCTCGACCGCCGAACTGCACGAGGAATTGCGCGCCTTGACGAAGAGCATCCGCAAGGACTGGGATTTGTCCGATCCGGAACTCAAGCGCAAGTGGGACGCCGGCGACAAGTCGGTGTTCTATCCCTACGGCGTCAAATCGATGGAGCAGACGCTCAAGGAAATGGCCGGCGAAACGGTCGCGGCGTGACGGCACATAGTGCCGCTGCCGCATCCTTGGATATCGCGCGGGAAAGAAAGAATGCGTCAGGCCCCGAACGCCGCCTGGCACCACGCGTACAGCACGCCCGAAAATCCGATCATCGCGATCAGGCCCAAGCCGTTGATCGACAGCAGCCAGCGCAACGCGGGATCGGTTTTCGCGGCGAGCGGTTCGGCGGCTTCGTCGGGCGCGTCGAAGTACATCACCTTGACCACGCGCAGGTAATAGAACAGGCCGACGATCGAGAAGATGATCGCGACGATCGCGAGCCACAGCATGCCGCCGTCGATCGCGGACTTCAGCACCAGCACCTTCGCCGCGAAACCCCACAAGGGCGGAATGCCGGCCAGCGAAAACATCGCGATGGCCATCATCCCCGCGAACCAGGGCGAGCGGCGGTTGAGGCCCTTCAGGTCGTCGATCATCTCGCACTCGAAACCCTTGCGCGCCAGCGCCAGGATCACGCCGAAGGCCACGGTTTCCATCAGCGCGAAGCACACCGCGTAGAACAGTGCCGATGCGTAGCCTTCCGGCGTCGGGTTGGCCAGCCCGAGGAACACGAAACCCATGTGCGAGATCGTGGAGTACGCGAGCATCCGCTTGAAGTTGGCCTGCGCGATCGCGACCACGTTGCCGACGGCGAGCGACAGCGCGGCCATGATCGCGAGCATCATGTGCCAGTCTCCCGCGAGCGGCCCCAGGCCCACCTGCAGCAGCCGGTATGCCAAGCCCACCGCGGCGAGCTTGGGCACCGCGCTGATGTACATCGCGACCGGCGTCGGCGCCCCCTCGTACACATCGGGCAGCCACATGTGGAACGGCACCGCGCCGAATTCGAAGCCGATGCCCACCACCAGGAACACCAGCCCGAACTGCAGCAGGTGCGGATGCGGCGTGGTGCCAACCGACGCGAAAATCCTGTGCAGGTCGAGCGTGCCGGTGGCGCCGTAGATGAGCGACATGCCGAACAGGAGCAGGCCCGAAGCGAGCGCGCCCAGCACGAAGAACTTGATCGCGGCTTCGGACGACAACTTGGACTCGCGGTTCAGCGCAACCAGCGCGAATGCCGGCAGCGAGAACAGTTCGAGGCCAAGGTAGAGCGTGATCAGGCTGCCCGCCGACACCAGCAGCATCACGCCCAGCACCGAGAACATCGACAGCGAATAGAACTCGCCGATGAAAAGCTTGCGGTCCTTCAGCCACGGCCGCGCCATCACGAACATCAGGATGGTCGCGATCAGCACCGTGACCTTGAGGATCTCGGCCATGTGGTCGCGCACGAACATGCCGCCGAACGCGGTGACCGTTTGCGGCGGCTGGCCGTGGATCACCAGGAAGATCGCGACCAGCATCACGATGATCCCGACCCAGTGGGTGGCGTCGCGCTGATCGTCGTTGATGAAGACGTCGAACAGCAGCACCAGGCACGCCGCAGCCGTCAGGTACAGCTCGGGCAACAACACCAGCAGGTCATTCAGACTGATCATGTTTGTTTCCTTTGCGATCGTCCCTGATCGCGAAAATCAAGAGTCGGCATCCCTGCCTGCACTTTCCGAGGAAGCTTAGACCTTGCTGGTCATCAAATGGGTCACGAGTTGCGCGACCGAAGAATCCATCAGGTGCATCAGCGGCCACGGCCACACGCCCATCGCCAGCACCGCCACGGCAAAGGCACCGAGTACCAGGCCCTCGCGGGTGTTGATCTCCGGCATCGAGGCAGCCTTCTGGGTCGGTGCGGTGCCCCACACGATGCGCTTGATCAACCACAACGTATAGCCCGCGCCGATGATGAGCGAATAGGCTGCGAACAGCGCGATCCACGGATTGGCGGTGAAGCTGGACAGGATCACCATGAACTCGCCGACGAAACCGCTGGTGCCGGGCAACCCGGTGTTGGCCATCGCGAACAGCACCCAGAACGCTGCGAACCACGGCATCACTTTCGCGAGTCCACCGTAAGCCGAAATCTCGCGCGTGTGCAGGCGGTCGTACATCACGCCGATGCAGGTGAACAGCGCGCCCGACACGAATCCGTGCGAGATCATCTGCACCACCGCGCCCTGGACGCCGAGTTGCGCCATCTGGATATCGTGCAACTGTCGCGCGAGCATGTATACGATGAACATGCCCAGCGTGACGAAGCCCATGTGGGCGATCGACGAATACGCCACCAGCTTCTTCATGTCGGGCTGCACCAGCGCGACGTAGCCGATGTAGATGATCGCGATGAGGCTGAGCACGATGATCAGCCACGCGAAGTGCTGCGAGGCATCCGGCAGGATCGGCAGCGAGAAACGGATGAAGCCGTAGGTGCCGACCTTCAGCATGATCGCAGCCAGGATCACCGAACCGCCGGTGGGCGCCTCGACGTGCGCATCAGGCAACCAGGTGTGCACCGGCACCATCGGTGTCTTCACCGCGAACGCGATCAGGAACGAGAAGAACAGCCAGCTCTGCTCCTGCATCGTGAACGGAAAGTTCCACAACGTCGGCAGGTCGAACGTCCCGGCGCGGTGGTACATGTACAGCAGGCCGATCAGGAAGAAGATCGAGCCGAAAAACGTGTAGATGAAGAACTTCAGCGTCGCGTACACGCGGCGCGGACCGCCCCATGCGCCGATGAGGAAGAACATCGGGATCAGGATGGCCTCGAAGAACAGGTAGAACAGCAGCGCATCCATCGCGCAGAACACGCCGATGAGAAGGCCATCCAGCACCAGCATCGCGGCCATGTACTGGTGCACCCGGTCCTTGATGACTTCCCATGCGCCGGCGACCACGAGGATCGAGACGAAAGCGGTCAGGACGATCAGTGCGACCGCGATGCCGTCCACGCCAAGGTGATAGCTCGTGTTGATGCCGGGAATCCAGCGCAGCTTCTCCTGCATCTGGAAACCGCCGGGACCCTCGTGGTACTGGAACAGCATCCACAAGCTGATCGCGAAGGTGATGACGGTGAACGCCAGCGACAACCAGCGCGCCAGCCGCGGGCGTGCGTTGCCGGCCAGCAGCACCAGGATCGCGCCCAGGCATGGCAGCCAGATCAGCACACTGAGGATCGGCCAGGTGGTCATGCGGAATCCTTGGAGCGGGGCTGGGGACTGGGGGCTGGGGGCTCGAAAAAGCGAGCCGAGGCGTCGTCCATCTCGCGCGATCCAAAGGGTTGGCGAGAATGATTTGATGCAGGCGTATCGGCGCGGCACGCGCGGACAAATCCCGCGTAGAGCGCACCCGTCGGGGCCGCACGACCGGATTCCACAGCCCCCAGCCCCCAGCCGCCAGTCCCGCGTCCCACGATCCTCATCGCAACCCCCAATACCAAAGCCCACCCAGCAGCAGGATCAGTCCGACGATCATTGCGAACGCGTAGTGGTACAGGAATCCCGTCTGCAGCCGGCGGAACACCCGCGAACTGCGTTCGGTCACGAACGCGGCGCCGTTGACGGCGCCGTCGAACGTCCCCGCATCGCCTCCCTTCCAGAACGCGCGCCCCAGCTTCACGCCGCCTCGCGCAAACAGGTTGTAGTAGACCTCGTCGACCCAGTACTTGCGCGTGAGCATCTTGAAGACAGGCAGGAACATCCGCGCCGCGCGATCGGCGATCGCAGGATTGAACAGATACACGTAAGTCGCGACCAGGAAACCCGCGAAGGCGATCAGGAAGGGCGCGCTCCAGAAACTGAACCAGAACATCGGAAGGGTGCCGTGGAATTCATGGCCCAGCTTTGCCAGCACGTCGTGGGCGGGCAGCACGAAGATCGATTTGCCGAACCAGTCGCCGTACAACAGCGGCTTGATCGTTACCCAGCCGATCATCACCGACGGGACCGCCAGCAGCACCAGCGGCACCGTCACGACCCACGGTGATTCCTTCGGAGGATGCTCGAGTTCGCCGGGATTGTGCGCGTGGTGCGGATCGTCCGAAGTGGACTTGGTGTGCGGTCCGCCCTCGACGCGGCCGTGGCCATGGCCGACCACCTTGAAGCGCTCCTTGCCGTGGAAGGTCATGTACAGGAGGCGGAAGCTGTACAGCGCGGTGACGAACACACCGAGCAACACGCACCAGTAGGCATAGGTGGAACCGAAGATGTGCGCCTGGCCCACCGCGTCGATGATCGTGTCCTTCGAGAAGAATCCCGAGAACCCCGGCGCCGCACACAGCGCGAGCGTCCCGACCCACATCGTCGCGTAGGTGATCGGCATGTACTTGCGCAGGCCGCCCATCCGCCGCATGTCCTGCTCGTGGTGCATCGCGATGATCACCGAGCCCGCGCCGAGGAACAGCAGCGCCTTGAAGAACGCGTGGGTCATCAGGTGGAAAATGCCGGCTGCATACGCCGACACGCCCAGCGCCGCCACCATGTAGCCCAACTGCGACAGCGTCGAGTACGCGATCACGCGCTTGATGTCGTTCTGCACGATGCCGACGAGACCCATGAAGAACGCACCGGTCGCGCCCACGATCAGGACCACCGACAACGCGGTCGGCGACATCTCGTAGAGCGGCGACATACGCGCCACCATGAAGATGCCGGCCGTCACCATCGTCGCGGCGTGGATCAGGGCCGAAATCGGGGTCGGGCCTTCCATCGAATCGGGCAGCCACACGTGCAACGGCACCTGCGCGGATTTGCCCATCGCGCCCACGAACAACAGCAGGCAGATCAGGGTCGCCAGCGAAAACGGATGCACACCGGCCACGTCGATAGTGCGGCCGGCGAGGGTCGGCGCCTGCGCGAATACGGCCGAGTAGTCCAGCGTGTGGAACGCGTACAGCACGCAGGCGATGCCGAGGATGAAGCCCATGTCGCCGACGCGGTTCACGATGAAGGCCTTGAGCGCGGCAAAGTTGGCGCTCGGGCGCTCGAACCAGAACCCGATCAGCAGGTACGACACGAGGCCCACCAGTTCCCAGCCCACGAACAACTGCAGGAAATTGTTGGCGATCACCAGCGTCAGCATCGAGAAGGTGAACAGCGCGATATAGGCGAAGAAGCGCTGGAAACCGGGATCGTCGCGCATGTAACCGATGGTGTAGATGTGCACCATCAGCGACACGAAGGTCACCGTCACCAGCATGATCGCCGTAAGCCGGTCGACCAGGAAACCGATGCCGATGGTGAGCTTGCCGACCTCGAGCCAGGTATAGACGTTGTGGTTGAAGACTGGCGCGCCACCCCATACGAGCTGGTAGAACACCACGCAGGACAGCGCGAACGACAACGCGACCGAAAGGATCGCGATGGCCGCGGCGCCCGCGCGCCCGACCTGCTTGCGCGCGAGCCCGGCGATCAACGCACCGGCCAGCGGTGCGCCTGCCAGGATTATCAGCAGGATTTCGCTGATCACGGTTGCACCTCGTGGTTCATGGCACCGATGTCCCTGTTGGCCGCGCCATCGAGGCGCGGCATGGCATGTGGCGATGTATCACCGGCTTCTCCCTAGTAGCGCAGCGTATCGATTTCGTCGACGTTGATCGTGCGACGGTTGCGGAACATCAACACCACGATCGCAAGCCCGATGGCCGATTCCGCGGCCGCGACCGTCAGGATGAAGAACACGAACACCTGCCCGGCCGGGTTGGCGAGGAACCGCGAGAACGCGACGAAATTCGTGTTGACGGCGAGCAGCATCAGCTCGATGCACATCAGCAGCACGATCACGTTCTTGCGGTTGATGAAGATGCCCGCGATCGAGATGCAGAACAGCACCGTCGCGAACACGACGTACCAGGAAAGTGGGATGCTCATGGCAGCGGCTCCTTGGTGGCTTCGCGCGTCTGTTCGGCCGGCGCGACCGACGCCATCCTGACCATGCGTACCCGGCCCGCGGCGCGTACCGCCGATTGCGCGGCCGGGTTCTGGTGCTTGGAGAACGTGCGCACGCGCAACGCCAGCACCACCGCCGCGATCAGGCCGACGGTCAGGATCAGCGCGGCGATCTCGAACGGCAGCAGGAAATGCGTGAACAGCGCCTCGCCCAGCCAGGCGATGTTGGAGACCGCCGCCGGGTTGCTGGACGCGCCGGCGGGATTCGGGCCGGCCTGCACATTGAAGGTCTTCACGCCGATGATGCCCAGCATCTCGACCAGCATGATGACCGCGGCGCCGATGCCGATTGGCAGATATTTGATGAAGCCTTCGCGCATCGGTTCGAGATCGATGTCCAGCATCATCACCACGAACAGGAACAGCACCATCACGGCGCCGACGTACACCACCACCAGCGCAAGGGCCAAGAACTCGGCCTCCGCCAGCATCCAGATGCAAGCGGTCGAAAAGAACGTCAGC
>Ga0070737_10002635_pt1 | contig 21017 bp, 18 predicted proteins | sample Coa_R1_10_FD_66438 | JGI IMG/M metagenome (GOLD analysis project Ga0070737, IMG submission 66438) | Surface soil microbial communities from Centralia Pennsylvania, which are recovering from an underground coalmine fire - Coalmine... | ecosystem: Environmental > Terrestrial > Soil > Unclassified...
CTATCGGCGCGGCGCGGTTCCGCTGAGCGTGCCCGTCGCGATCCTCGCCCACTACGCCAGCGACGGCCGGCTGCCCTGGCTCGCCGGACAGACCTACCTGGAGCCGTTTCCCGCTGAGCTGCGGCTGCGGCACAGCGTGCCGCGATGACACCTGCCCGTGCCCGGGGCGGGGCCGCGGCCAGCGAGCGTCCGGCACCGCTGGCCCGTTCCGCTGGTCAGTGCCTGGCGGCTGGTCAGTGCCCGGCCGGGGGCCCCGCGGCCGACGGTAGCGTTCTGCTGGCCCAGCCAGAAGCTGGCGAGCAGCCCGAGGGGAAAAAGCCCGCCGCGGTGAACGCGGTCAGGCGGGCTGCCTGGGAGAACGCCTCTTCGCCATGGCGCGGCCGCCTCCGGGGGCGGCGGCGAGCTGGCTTATCGCCGCGCCGGCGCTCCGCCTACCGCGTCCGCCGGCGCCCCGCGCTGCCCGGCGGGGGGCGCGGGGACACGGGACAGCCGCTGGGAGAGCTGGGCGCCGAGCGCGCTGAACAGCACCGTGCCCAAGATGGCGGTACCGAACGCCGGGCCAACCTGCCGGCTCGTGCTCTGGGCTCCGCCCCCTGGCCGCCGCTGGCCGTGGGACGTCGGCCAGCGCCACGCCGGCCAGCTGGGCCGTGGCGAGCCCCACGACCATGCCGTACACGAACAGCACCGGCACGGTCGCCGGCCGGGCGGTGGCCGGTCCCGGCGGCCAGCGGCAGCTTCGCGATCCCGCACCCCCATCGCGCCCTCATCGCCCATCGCCGCCGGCATGTCCAGCGCCGAGATCGCCGCGGCGCCGGTCCTGTCCGAGGGCGCTGTCAAGGCCCACGCCGGCCGCATCCTCGCCAAACTCGGCCTGCGCGACCGCGTCCGCGCCGTCATCGCCGGCGGCCGGGCCGGCCTCGCCAGCGCCGCCGGCCCGGCCGCGGGCGCCGGAATACCCCATAGCCAGCCGCCGGCGCGGCGGACGAGACGAGACATCCGGGGCTGACCGGGCCGCGGCGGTGATCCCGTCCCCCGGCGGGAATACCACTTCCGCGCCAAGTGCTGTTAGTCTTGGTCGCTGACCAGTCTGGTGCCCGGGCACCAGGCGTGCAAGCGGAGGACCACCTCCCACCTGGCCGGCCTGCTGGCTGGCGGGTCTGGCCGCAGCCGGCCGCACAGCCGCGCGCAGCGCGGACGCGGTGACGGGCCTGCGGCGCGGAGCGGTCGCCGGCCCGGCCGGCGGTTCCGTTGTTGTGGTTGCCCCGCGGCGCGCGCGCCTAGCGGGGCTTTTCCGTCTGGCATGGTCGCGGCAGGACGCCGCCGGAAAGGCCGGCGGCTACAGATGAAGCTCTGGAGGCCACATCAGCGCCGAAACGCGTGTCAACGAGCGCATCCGCGCTCCGGAGGTCCGGCTCGTCGGCCCGAAGGGCGAGCAGATCGGGATCGTCTCCATCAGCGAGGCGCTCCGGCTCGCTCAGGAGGCCGACCTCGATCTGGTCGAGGTTGCCCCGACCGCGCGGCCCCCGGTCTGTAAGCTCATGGACTACGGGAAGTTCAAGTACGAGTCCGCGGTCAAGGCCAGGGAGTCGCGCAAGAACCAGACGCAGACGATCGTCAAGGAGATCAAGCTGCGCCCGAAGATCGACCCGCACGACTACGGCACCAAGAAAGGCCACGTCGAGCGGTTCCTGAAGGCCGGCGACAAGGTCAAGGTGACGATCATGTTCCGCGGACGCGAGCAGTCCCGGCCGGAACTCGGTTTCCGCCTGCTCCAGAAGCTGGCCGACGACGTCCACGAGCTTGGCTTCGTCGAGTCGCAGCCGAAGCAGGACGGGCGGAACATGATAATGGTGATCGGCCCGCACCGGAAGAAGACCGAGAGCAGGGCCGATCGCAACGCACAGGCGGCCGCGCAGGCGCGTCAGGTCCCGAGCCCGCGCAGCGAGGCGGCCCCGGCGCCGACCGACGCGTAGCCCGGCCCGGCCGGGAGGTTTTGACCCGCACCGCGGGAGACGGCCATGCGGCCGGCCCAGCGCCGCATGGCCGGGTAAGGCTGCCCTCGGGCGGCGGTAAGGCTGCCCTCGGGCGGCGAAGAGCGACAGACACGGAGACGACGGCGACCATGCCGAAGATGAAGACGCACAGCGGCGCCGCCAAGCGGTTCAGGCTTACCGGCAGCGGCAAGGTGATGCGGCTGCGCGCCAACCGCAGCCACCTTTTCGAGCACAAATCCTCCCGGGTCACGCGCCGGCTGTACGGAGCGGTGGAGGTCGCGCCCGCCGACGTCCGGGAGATCAAGAAGCTGCTCGGCAAGTAGGCCCAGGACAACGAGGAGACAGAACGATGGCACGCGTGAAGCGCTCGCTTAACGCCAAGAAGAAGCGCAGGGTTGTCCTTGAGCGGGCGAGCGGCTACCGGGGCCAGCGGTCACGGCTCTACCGCAAGGCCAAGGAGCAGGTCCTCCACTCGATGGCCTACGCCTACCGCGACCGCAAGGACCGCAAGGGCAACTTCCGCCGGCTGTGGATTCAGCGCATCAACGCCGCGGCGCGGGCGAACGGCATGACCTACAACCGTTTCGTGCAGGGCCTGAAGGCCGCCGGCGTCGAGGTGGACCGGCGTATCCTCGCCGACCTCGCGGTGAGCGACGAGGCGGCCTTCGCCGCCCTGGTCCAGGTGGCACGCGCGGCGCTCCCCGAGGGCGCTGGCGCCGCGGCCTGACCCGGCCCCGCCCCCGTCCGGCAGCCGACCAGAGGGAAAGTCCCTGACGATAAGCGACTACCGCAGCGCGAGCTCGGCGCGGCTCAAGGCGGCCCGCCGGCTGACCAAGCGGGCGCTCAGGCAGCGGGAGCGGGCCTTCCTCGCGGAAGGCCCGCAAGCTGTTTCCGAAGCGCTCGCCACCGGGGCCCGGGTCATGGGCCTGTTCGTCACCGCGCCCGCGCAGGGGCGCCATGCCGCGCTCGTCGCCGCGGCGGCGGACGCGGGCATCGACGTCCAGATGGTCAGCGGCGAGGTGATGAGCGAGCTCGCGCAGACCGTCACCCCGCAGGGCATGCTCGCGATCTGCGAATTCGTCGATGTCCCGATCGACCGGGTCATCGCGGCCCGGCCACGGCTCGTGGCGCTGCTGGCCAACGTCCGCGACCCGGGCAACGCCGGCACCGTGCTGCGCACCGCCGACGCGGCGGGCGCGGACGCGGTCGTCTTCGCCGACGCCTCGGTCGACCCGTACAACGGCAAGTGCGTGCGGGCGAGCGCGGGCAGCCTGTTCCACCTTCCCGTGGTGGCAGGGACGCGCCTGACCGAGGCGGTGGCCGCGCTCAGGGAGGCCGGCCTGCGGGTTGTCGCCGCCGACGGCCGGGCGGACGTGACCCTGGACGATCCCGGGACCCGCGAGGCGCTCGCCGCCCCGACCGCGTGGCTGTTCGGCAACGAGGCATGGGGGCTGCCGCCCGACCTGCGCGCCCTCGCCGACCAGGCGGTCGCGGTGCCGATCTACGGCCGGGCGGAGAGCCTGAACCTCGCCGCCGCGGCGGCGGTGTGCATGTACGCCTCCGCGTCCGCGCTGCGCGGCGGCGCGCCCGCGCTGCGCGGCGACAGCGGCGATGCCGGTGAGCGGCGATGCCGGTGAGCGGCGACAGCGGTGACGCCGGTGGTATGAATACACCAGGGACACCTCGCGAAGGATTATGATTACATTGCGTTGCGTGCGTTGATGGCGAGTAAGAATTACCGTGGCACTGGGTATTTGCGATACGGCATAGAGAAATCCCGCGTGCGGGGCTGTCGTCGGGGCGGTCTCGCGCGCTAGAGTCTGATCACATTCCGTCACCCGCATCCCGGAACGAGCCGAGCGCCGGCCGTCTGATGCGGCCCCCTGCCGGACGGAGGCGTCGCAGTCGTGGAGGACAACACAGCGAGCCGGGGCAACCCCGGTGAGCCCGGCCATACCGGTGGCATCCCCGCTGTCCCGGCGGCCCGGCTGGCACAGTCCCTGACAGCCGCCCAGGCCCTGATGGCGGACGAACTTCCCGACGGACTCGTCGTGGCGGACGACGCGGGCCGCGTGATCGTCTTCAACCGCGCGGCCGCCCGGCTCACGAACATCGCGGCCGAGGAGGCCATCGGCAAGTTCGTCTCCGACGTCCTGCCGTTCCGCGACGACGACGGCCGGGACTGGTGGGTGTTCGTCGATCCCTACCACGGCCTCGCCACCCGGACCCGGCATCCGGAGCGGAGCCTGTACCTGACCGACGGCACGGAGCTTCTCGTCTCCGTCGGCTACGTCCGCGGCGGCCGCGGCGGCCCGGTCCGCCGCCTGGTGATCTCCCTGCGGGGCGCCCAGCAGCGGGCGAGGATCGAGCGCAGCCGCGCCGAGCTCGTCTCCACCGTCGCGCACGAACTGCGCTCCCCGCTGACCTCCGTCAAGGGCTTCACCGCCACGCTGCTGGCCAAGTGGCACCGGTTCACCGACGACCAGAAGCGGATCATGCTCGAGACCGTCAACGCCGACGCGGACCGGGTCACCCGGCTGATCACCGAGCTGCTCGACGTGTCCCGCATCGAGTCCGGCCGGATGGAGGTGCACCGGCAGCTCGTCGACGTCCCGGACCGGGCCAGGAAGATCATCGCCGGCCGGGTCGCGGCCGGCGAGCCGGAAGACCGGTTCCGCCTGGAGGCCGCGCCCGACCTCCCGGAGACGTGGCTGGACGCCGACAAGATCGACCAGATCCTCGGCAACCTCGTGGAAAACGCCGTCAGGCACGGGGCTGGTATCGTGACGGTCGTGGTAGAGCGTGCGCGTATCGGCGGCGACCCGGCGATCGCCGTGTCCGTGCGCGACCAGGGCGAGGGAATTCCCCCGGAGATGGTGCCCCGGGTGTTCCGCCAGTTCTGGAGGGGCAAGCGGCGCGGCGGCACCGGCCTGGGCCTGTATATCGTGAAGGGCCTCGTGGAGGCGCTCGGCGGTGACATCACCGTGGGCCGCGCGCCCGGCGGCGGCGCCGAGTTCCGATTTATCCTGCCCGCAGGAGCGCCCGTCGCATAGGCGCAAGCCGCGACGCGCGGCGCGCCGGCGGGCGATCGCAGACCTAGCCACGCCGCGGCGGCGGCCTTCCCGGTAGGGTTCCGGTGTGCCGGATGGGAGGCGGCCCCGTCCGTTCGGGATAAGGACCTCCAGCCTGCGCCCGCCGCGGGCCTGCCAGCCGCATGACTGCCGCTACCCGAGGAAGCGAAAGATGTCCGCACCCAACAAAAGCTACGATCCCGTCGAGGTGACGGCCTTGTCCCCAGCAGAGGTGGAGCGCGCGCTCGACGCGGCCCTCACCGCCATCGCCGCGGCGAAAACGCTCGATGAGCTCAAGGCGGCGCGGATCGCGCACACCGGGGACAGGGCTCCGCTGACCCTGGCCAGCGCCGAGATCGGCGCGCTGCCGCCGGAGGCGCGGGCCGACGCGGGCCGGCGCACCGGCGCCGCCAAGGCGCGGATCGCCGAGGCGCTGGCGCGGCGCCAGGCGCAGCTTGAGAGGGAACGCGACGAGCGCGTGCTCGTCACCGAGAGGGTCGACGTGACGCTCCCGTTCGACCGCACCCCGGCCGGCGCCAGGCACCCGGTCACGCTGACCGCCGAACGGCTCGCCGACGTGTTCGTCGCCATGGGCTACGAGGTCGCCGACGGCCCCGAGGTCGAGGCGGAGTGGTACAACTTCGACGCCCTCAACATCCCGCCGGATCACCCGGCGCGGGAGATGCAGGACACGCTGTTCATCGCACCGCCCCCGGGCGCGCCGGAAAACTCGCGCAGCGGCATGGTGCTGCGCACCCACACCTCGCCGGTGCAGATCCGGAGCCTGCTCACGCGCCCGCTGCCGGTGTACGTGGTCAGCCCGGGGAAGGCGTACCGCAACGAGGCGCTGGACGCCACCCACCTGCCGGTCTTCTACCAGATCGAGGGGCTGGCCGTGGACGAGGGGCTGACCATGGCCGACATGCGCGGTGCGATCCAGGCGTTCGTGGACGCGCTGTTCGGCGCGGGGCTGCGGACGCGGCTGCGGCCGGATTACTTCCCGTTCACCGAGCCGTCCGGCGACGTGTCCATGGAGTGCCACGTGTGCCGGGGCGAGTCGGTCAAGCCCGGCGCCGACCCCTGCCGGGTCTGCCGGTCCCAGGGCTGGATCGAGATCGCCGGCTGCGGGATGGTCAACCCGCGCGTGCTCGTGGCCTGCGGCATCGACCCGGACCGGTACAGCGGTTTCGCGTTCGGGCTCGGCATCGAGCGGGCGCTGATGCTCGCGCACGGCGTGTCCGACATCAGGGACACCGTGGACGGCGACGTGCGGTTCAGCCGGGCCTTCGGCACCGAGCTGTAGCCGAGGCTTAGGCAACAGACCGAGGAGACCAGTAGCGATGCGGGTACCACTTTCCTGGCTGCGCGGCTACGCGCCGATCCCGGCCGAGACGGACGCGGCGGACGTGGCGCGGCGGCTCACCGCCGCCGGCCTGGAGGTCGAGGCGGTCGAGCAGGCCGGCCACGACATCCGCGGCGTGGTGGTCGGCCAGGTGCTCACCGTCGAAGAGCTCACCGGGTTCAAGAAGCCGATCCGGTACTGCCGGGTGGCCACGTCGGAGGAGCAGCTGGCGGACGACCCGGAGAAAGCCCCCGGCGTCATCTGCGGCGCCACCAACTTCGCGGCCGGCGACCGGATCGCCCTGGCCCGGCCCGGCGCGGTGCTGCCCGGAGGGATCGAGATCGGCGCGCGCAGCACCTACGGCCGCCTCTCCGAGGGCATGATCTGCTCCGCGAGGGAACTGGCGATCGGCGATGACCACACGGGGATCCTGGTGCTGCCGCCCGACGCGCCGCTCGGGGCCGACTTCGTGGAGTACGCGCAGCTCAGGGACGACATCCTGGAGATCTCCGTAACCCCGGACCGCGGCTACGCGGTCAGCGTCCGCGGCGTGGCGCGCGAGCTGGCCGGCGCGTACGGCGTGCCGTTCACCGACCCGGCGCAGACCTTCATCCCGGGCGAGGACGCCGCCGGCGCCGGCGCGGACGCCGTCAACCCGCAGGTGTGGCCGGCCAGCATCGCCGACCCCGCCGCCTGCGACCGGTTCGTGCTGCGCGAGGTCCGCGGTTTCGACCCGCGGGCGGGAACCCCGCTGTGGATGCGGGTGCGGCTGGCGCGTTCCGGGATGCGCAGCGTGTCGCTCGCGGTGGACGTGACGAACTACCTGATGCTGGAACTCGGCCAGCCGCTGCACGCATTCGACCGGGCCAAGCTGAACGGCCCGATCGTCGTGCGCCGCGCCAGACCCGGCGAGACCCTCCAGACGCTGGACCACGTCACCCGTGCCCTGCACCCTGACGACATCCTGATCGCGGACGACAGCGGCCCGATCTCGATGGCCGGCACGATGGGCGGCCTGGCCACCGAGATCGACGAGGGCTCCACCGACATCGTCATCGAGGGCGCGCACTTCTCCGACGTCGGCACCGCCAAGATGAGCCGCAGGCACAAGCTGCACACCGAGGCGTCCTACCGGTTCGAGCGGGGGGTGGACAGGGAACTGCCGCTGCGGGCCACCGCCCGCGCGGCCGCGCTGCTGGCCTCGCTCGGCAACGCCACCGTGATACCCGGCTGCACGCACGCGCAGGTCCCGGTCACGCCGGTGACGATCGCCATGGCCGCCGATTACCCGGACCGGGTGGCCGGGGTCGGCTACGGGCTGGACACCGTGGTGCGGCGGCTGACCGAGGTCGGCTGCGAGGTGCGCGCCACGCGCGCCCCTGCGCCGCCCACGATCGCGCCATGGCGGGCCGGGGACGGCGCCGCGGCCGGGGACGGCGCCGCGGCCGGCCGCCACGGCATGCCCGGCGGGCCGCACCAGGGCCCGGAGGTCACGGTCCTGGAGGTCACGCCCCCGTCCTGGCGCAGCGACCTCACCGACCCCGCCGACCTGGCCGAGGAGGTCATCCGGCTCGAGGGCTACGTCAACGTCCCGGTACGGCTGCCGCGCGCGCTGGCCGGCCGCGGCCTCACCGCCAGGCAGCGGCTGGTGCGCGCCATCGGCCGCACGCTCGCCGACGCCGGGTTCGTGGAGGTGCACACCGATCCGTTCGCCCCGCGCGGCGATGCCGGCAGCCTCATGCTCCCGCCGGATGACCCGCGCCGCCCCGCCGTGCGGGTCGCGAACCCGCTGAGCGAGGACCAGCCGCACCTGCGGGCGACCCTGCTGCCGGGCCTCTTCCGCACCCTGGCGCGCAACATCGGGCGCGGTTTCCCCGACACCGCCCTCTTCGAGACGGGCCTGGTGTTCCGGCCGCGCCCGGGCTCGCCCGGGGTGGCGCCGATCCTGGCCACCGACCGGGGACCCACCGCCGAAGAGCTGGCCTCCCTGGAGGCGGCGCTGCCCGAGCAGCCGCTTCGGATCGGCGCGGTGCTGGCCGGCCACCGGGAACTGCCGGGGTGGTGGGGGCCGGGACGCCCCGCGAGCTGGGCGGACGCGATCGAGGCGGCGCGTGCGGTGGCTTCGGTGTGCCATCTGCGGTTCGACGTGCGGGCGGCGCAGGAGCCGCCGTGGCACCCCGGCCGGTGCGCGGCCCTGTACGTGCGGGCCGTCACCGGCGGCCGGGAGCCCGGGCACGGCCGGGAGCCCGGGCACGGCCAGGAGCCGGGCACGGAGTCCGGCCGGGAGCGCGAGTGGCTGGCCGGGCACGCGGGCGAACTGCACCCGCGGGTCGTCGCCGCGTACGGCCTGCCGCCGCGGGCCTGCGCGTTCGAGCTGGACTTCGCGGTGCTGGCGGCCGCCGCGGAGGCGGCCGGCCCGGTGCGCGGGCCGTCGCTGCCGACGTACCCGCTGGCCACCCAGGACGTGGCGCTCGTCGTCCCCGAGTCCGTGCCCGCGGCGGACGTGGCCGCGGCGCTGGCCGCGGGCGCGGGCGACCTGCTGGAGGACGTGCGGCTGTTCGACGTCTATACCGGGGCCCAGCTCGGCGCGGACCGCAAGTCGCTCGCCTATACGCTGCGCTTCCGCGCCCCCGACCGGACGCTCACCGCGGCGGAGACCACCGCGGCGCGGGACGCCGCGGTGGCCGAGGCCGCACGGCGGGTAGGCGCGGTACTCCGCGCCTGACCGCGGCCCGGTCACGGCTCCGCGCCTGACCGCGGCCCGGTCACGGCTCCGCGCCTGACCGCGGCCTGGTCAGGCCCGCCGGGGCGCGCCTACCGGGCGCGCCCGTGCCGTGGCGCCCGGGCTGGGCCACCACGCCCGCCCGGGCGCGTCTACCGTGCGTGCGGTCTCAGACCGCCGTCTCAAGCCCAGCCAGTCGTCCGCATGTCGTTCTCCCCTCGCCGGATGTAAGCCGGTTCGCCGTGCTCGCCGTATGTTCGCTGTGTTCGCCTCTTCGGTTCGCCGTCTTCGGTTCGCCGTCTTCGGTTCGCCGTGTTCGCCGTGTTCGCCGTGCGGGCGCCGGCCGGCGATCCTGCGCCTTGCCGGGTCGTCTTCTCGATGCTTGAATACCGCAGCATCCCCGCGCAGCGAACGGCGAAACGCCGTTAAGTAACGATTGAATAACGGCTCCCCGCGCCGGACGCCCGCCGCCAACGCTGCAAACGCTTGCAGCGTAGGGCTTCCCGCTGTTCCCGGCGCCCGCCGGGCGGTGCCGCCGGACGGGCCCCCCTGTCAGTCGGTAGCCGTGTTTTGACAGTGTGCACGTGAAATCTGTGACAATGTGGGGTGGGCATTACACGGTGCGCTATCCGGCATGCTCAGCCAGATCCGTGGCGCGCCACGCTTCGCGGCGCGCCACGCTTCGCGAAGCCGCGGAAGCCGCGGAAGCCGCGGAAGCAGAGGAGGTCCGATGGGTCAGGGGCGCGGCACCGTGTTCCGCCGCGGCTCGCCCCGCGTCCGTGACTGGCCCTTCTGGTCGCTGGCCGGCTCGTCGCGCGTGTTCATCCTCCTTGTGATCTGCGGCTACCTTGCCTGGATCGGGGCATTGTCGGCGGCGTTCCGGCTGAATGCCGACGAGCTCGGCCTGTTCGCCTCGCTGCTGCTCTGCGACGCGGCCACGGTGGAGCTCACCAGGCGCGCCAGCGAGCCCGCCGGCGTCGTGAAAGACGTGTACGCGGTATGGGAACTCCCCGTGGTGATCCTCCTGCCGCCGCTGTACGCGCTGGTGATCCCGGCGATCAGGATCGCGCTCACGCAGTGGCGGGTGAGGCGGGCGCCGCTGCACCGGCGCGCCTTCTCCGCCGCGGTGATCGGCCTCGCCTACGGCTGCGCGTCGCTGGTGTTCCACGGGGTCATCCCGGGCGAGGAGCCCCCGCGCGCCTACCTGTGGAGCGACTCCAGGGTGTGGCTGCTCGCGGCGGGGGCGTGCGGCCTCACCCAGTGGGCGGTCAACCAGGGCCTGATACTGACCGGGATCAAGCTGGCAGAACCGGCGACCGGGATCAAGAACGCGCTGCTCGGCAGGGAATCGCTGCACAACGACGCGGCCGAGCTGTGCGTCGCCGTGCTGGTCGCCCTGGGCATGACGGTCAGCTATCTGACGCTGATCGTCGCGCTGCCGCTGGGGACCTTGCTACAGCGGTCGTTCCGGCACACCCTGCTGCTCAACGAGGCCCGCGCCGACGCCAAGACCGGCCTGCTCAACGCCGCGGCCTGGGAACGGGCGGCGGCGGCGGAAGTCGCCCGCGCCGTCCGCACCCGCACGCCGCTCGCCGTGGCGCTGCTCGACCTGGACCGGTTCAAGCAGATCAACGACAGCTACGGCCACCTGCTCGGCGATGAGGTGCTGCGGCAGATCGCCGGAACGATGATCCGGGTGCTGCGCGACTACGACCTGGCCGGCCGGTTCGGCGGGGAGGAGTTCGTGATGCTGCTCCCGCAGACCCGCGCCGTGGACGCCTTCCGTATCGCCGAACGAGTCCGCGCGCACATCGCGCAGCTTCCCATCTACGCCAGCGGCGCGGCCGGGTCCGAGCGGGTCCCGGTCACCGTGTCGATCGGCGTGGCCGCCCTGGACGCCGGATCGCACCGCGAGCTCACCGAGCTGCTCGCCGCCGCCGACGCCGCGCTGTACCGGGCGAAGGCGTCGGGCAGGGACCAGGTGCAGATGATCAGCACGAGCCGGGGACTGAGCGCGGTCCGCCCGCCGGCCGGCGGCGAGCTGTCCGCGGAGGGCATGCTGCTGTGGGGCGGCGGGCGGCTCGCGGACGGCGACGCGATCGCCGCCGGCGGCCTGCCCGGCGGTCCTCAGCTGCCCGGCGACGGCAACGCGAGCACGGCGACCACCTCGGCGCTCGTGGTGTGACACTGCGAGGCGTCCCCGGTCCGCAGCACCTCCGGTGTCGGGTACCCCTCGCAGACCCAGCCGTTCACGCTGACCGGAGCCCCGCCGCCGTTGCCGGGCACCTTGCCGTCCTTGATCATCGTGGCGTAGCTGTCCTCGACGCGCATCACGGTGCCGCAGTCCACGTTTCCCCTGACCACCTTGATCACGACAGGCACGTTGGCGCCGGTGCGCGTGGTGCCGCAGGATGAGCCGGCCGAGCCCGCGGACGAGCGGGACGACGCACACGCGACCAGGCCCACCGCCGCGAGGCCGGCGATGGCCGCCGCCACCCGGTACGCCTTCAACTGCCGCATTGTCCCCGACGCCGTCCCATCTCCGTGCGCAGCCGCCTCCATACCCTAGCGGCCCCTGGCGGAGCGGGCCCCTGGCGGACTCCGCCCGGCGGCCCCGAGCCCGGCGGCCCCTGGCGGACTCCGCCCCGCAGCCCCGCGGCCCCGCCGGGGAGCGCCGCGCCGCACCCTCTTGCATATTCATTCATTAGAATGCATACTTCTGCAAGAGGGAAGGAGGCGGTGGCATGGGCATACGGGTCGCGGTGGCCGGGGCCAGCGGGTACGCGGGCGGGGAACTCCTGCGGCTGCTCGCGGGGCACCCGGACCTGGAGATCGGCGCGGTCACCGGCGCGTCCAGCGCGGGCAAGCCGGTCACGTCGGCACACCCGAACCTTACCGGTCACCCGGCGTTCGACGGCCGGAACTTCCAGGCCACCGACGCGAGCACGCTGCGCGACGCCGAACTCATCTTCATGGCGCTCCCGCACGGGGAGTCGGCCGCGCTCGCCCGGCAGCTCCCCGGCGCGCGCATCGTGGACCTGTCGGCCGACTTCCGGCTCGCCGACGAGAGCGCGTGGCAGCGCTTCTACGGCGTCCCCTACGCCGGCCGCTGGGCCTACGGCCTGCCCGAGCTTCCCGGCGCCAGGGACGCGATCAAGGCCGCGCGGACCGTGGCCGCCCCCGGCTGCTACGCCACCGCGTCGATCCTCGCGCTCGCCCCGCTGCTCACGGCGGGGCTGGCGGACCCCGCGGACATCGTGATCGTCGCCGCCTCCGGCACCTCCGGCGCGGGCCGCTCGCCCCGGCCCGACCTGCTCGCCAGCGAGGTCATGGGCAGCGTGTCCGCGTACAAGGTCGGCGGGACGCACCGGCATACTCCGGAGATCGAGCAGGCTCTGAAGGAAGCCCGGGATATTTATTCCGAACGGACCGGGGTGACTCCCCAGGACGTCACCGTCTCCTTCACCCCCGTTCTCGCGCCCATGCCGCGCGGCATCCTCGCCACCTGCACGGCCCGGCTGGCATCGGGCGTCGCGGACCTTCCGGACGTCGACGACGTGCTGCGCGGCGCCCTCGCCGACGCCTATGCGGGCGGCCCGTTCGTGCACCTGCTGCCCGCCGGCCAGTGGCCGTCCTCGGGATCCCTGTCCGGGTCCAACGGCGCCCACCTCCAGGTGACCGCCGACGCCCACGCCGGCCGCGCGGTCGCGGTGTCCGCCATCGACAACCTCGGCAAGGGCGCGGCCGGCCAGGCCGTGCAGATCGCCAACCTCATGCTCGGCCTGCCGGAGACGGCGGGCCTGACCTCACACGGAGTGGCCCCATGAGCGTGACAGCACCGCTGGGTTTCCGCGCCGCGGGCGTCGCGGCCGGGCTTAAGAAGTCCGGCGAGCGGGACGTCGCGGTCGTGATCAATGACGGCCCGTCCCGCGCCGCGGCTGCGGTCTTCACCGCCAACCGGGTGCAGGCCGCGCCGGTCAGGTGGACGCGTCAGGTGGTCAGCGGGGGGCGGGTGCGCGCCGCCGTGCTGAACTCGGGCGGCGCCAACGCGTGCACCGGCCCGCTGGGTTTCCAGGACACGCACGCCACCGCCGAACGGCTCGCCGCCGCCATCGGGGACTCGGCAGGGGAGATCGCGGTCTGCTCCACCGGCCTGATCGGCGAGCGGCTGCCGATGGACAAGCTGCTGCCCGCGGTGGACGCCGCCGTCGCCGAGGCGGACCGGAGCGGGGGAGTGCACGCCGCCGACGCGATCCGCACCACCGACACCGTGGTGAAGATCGCCTTCCGCCGCGAAGACGGGTACTCGATCGGCGGCATGGCCAAGGGCGCGGGCATGCTCGCCCCGGCCCTGGCGACCATGCTCTGCGTGCTCACCACCGACGCGGACCTGCCGGCCGCCGAACTGGACTCCGCGCTCCGCTCGGCCACCGCGGTCACCTTCGACCGGCTGGACACCGACGGCTGCATGTCCACCAACGACACCGTGCTGCTGCTGGCCAGCGGCGCGGCGGGGGTCAGGCCGGACCGCAAGGACTTCGCCCGCGCGCTGACCGAGGTCTGCGCGGACCTGGCGCGCCAGCTCCAGCTGGACGCCGAGGGCGCGTCGAAGATGATCACGGTCGAGGTCATCGGCGCGGCCAGCGAGGCGGACGCGGTGACCGTCGGCCGGGCGGTGGCAAGGAGCAACCTGCTCAAGTGCGCGATCGCCGGCGAGGATCCCAACTGGGGCCGGGTCCTTGCCGCGGTCGGCACCACCGACGCGGTCTTCGACCCGGACCGGCTGAACGTCGCGATCAACGGCGTATGGGTGTGCCGCGGCGGCGCGGCCGGGGACGAGCGGTCCAAGGCCGACCTGCGGGGACGGGACGTGACGATCACCGTGGACCTGTCCGCCGGGCCGAACGCCGCGGTGATCCTCACCACGGACCTGACCGAAGCCTACGTCCACGAGAACTCCGCGTATTCGACATGACGACCCTGGCAAGCGAAGGAAAGAGCGAAGACAAGGACGCGGCGCGCCGGTCGGCCGCGACCGCCAAGGCCGCCGCGCTCATCGAGGCGCTGCCCTGGCTGGACCGCTTCCACGGCGAGACCGTCGTGATCAAGTACGGCGGCCACGCGATGACCGACGAGGACCTGCGCGCCGGGTTCGCCCAGGACCTGGTGTTCCTCCGCTACGCCGGGCTGCGCCCGGTCGTGGTGCACGGAGGCGGCCCGCAGGTCACCGAGCACCTGGACAGGCTCGGCATCGAGTCGACGTTCACCGCGGGGCTGCGGGTGACCACGGCCGAGATGATCGACGTGGTCCGGATGGTCCTCGGCGGCAAGGTGAACAAGGACATCGTGGGGCTGATCAACCGCTACGGGCCGTTCGCGGTCGGCATATCCGGCGAGGACGCGAACCTGTTCACCGCGGAGCGCAAGGTCGCGATCGTGGACGGCGAGGCGGTGGACATCGGCCTGGTCGGCGACATCGTGGTGACCGATCCGGGCGCGGTCCGCGCGCTGATCGCCGACGGCCGGATCCCGGTCGTGTCCAGCCTGGCCCGCGGCGCCGACGGCGAGGTCTACAACGTGAATGCCGACACCGCGGCCGCCGCCCTGGCGGTGGCGCTTGACGCGGCCAAGCTCGTCGTGCTCACCGACGTGGAGGGGCTGTACCGGGACTGGCCGGCCTCGGCCGAGGTCATCAGCCAGCTTCGCGCCGCCGAGCTGGAGCGGCTGCTGCCGTCGCTGTCCGCCGGGATGATCCCCAAGATGGAGGCTTGCCTGACCGCGGTGCGCGGCGGCGTGCCGCAGGCCCACGTGCTCGACGGGCGGCTCAGCCACGCCATCCTGCTCGAGATCTTCACCGACTCCGGCATCGGCACGATGGTCACCCCCGACGCGCCGCGGCACCACGCTCCCCGCTCCAACGACCCCGATCGCGCGATCAAGTACCCCCCGGCGGCGTCGATTGCGCAATCAGCTCCCCATTCCCTTGGAGGTACCCGATGAGCGCGAGCGACGCGCTGCGCAAGCGGTTCGAGGCGGCGATGATGCCCACCTACGGCACCCCGCCGCTGGCGATCGCCCGCGGCGAGGGCTGCCGGGTGTGGGACGCCGACGGCAACCGGTACCTGGACCTGATCGCGGGTATCGCGGTGAGCGCCCTCGGCCACGCCCATCCGGCTATCGTGAACGCCGTGAGCAGCCAGGTGGCCACGATCGCGCACACCTCGAACCTGTTCGTGCACGAGCCCGGCGTGGCGCTCGCCGAGCGGCTGCTCGGCCTGCTCAAGGCCGACGGCCGGGTCTTCTTCTGCAATTCGGGGGCCGAGGCGAACGAGGCCGCGATCAAGCTGGTCCGCCGCCGGGCGGGCACGGGCAGGCGGGTCGTCGCCGCGATCGGCAGCTTCCACGGCCGGACGATGGGCTCGCTGGCGATCACCGGCAAGGAGTCGATCAGGGAGCCGTTCGGGCCGTTCGGGATGGACGTGCGGTGGATCCCCTACGGTGACGCGGCGGCGCTGGCCGGCGCGGTGGACGACAGCGTGGCGGCGGTCTTCCTCGAGCCCGCGCTCGGCGAGGGCGGCGTGGTCCCGCCGCCCGGCGGCTACCTCCGCGCCGTCCGCCAGGCCTGCGACGCGGCCGGCGCGCTGCTGGTCCTCGACGAGATCCAAAGCGGCATCGGCAGGACAGGTGCCTGGTTCGCCCACCAGAAGGAGGGTGTCGCGCCCGACGTGCTGACGCTCGCCAAGGGCCTGGGCGGCGGGCTGCCGATCGGCGCCTGCGTCGGCTTCGGGGAATGCGGCACGGCCTTCGCCAAGGGCGACCACGGCTCGACGTTCGGTGCCAACCCGGTGGCCTGCGCGGCCGCGCTCGCCGTGCTCGACACCATCGAGTCGGACAACATCCTCGCCAACGTCGAAACCGTCGGCAGGCAGCTCGCGGACGGCATCGCCGCGATCGGGCACCCCCTGCTGAAGGGCGTGCGCGGCAGCGGCCTGTGGCTCGCCGCGGTGCTCACCGAGGCGGCCGCCCCGGCGGTCGCCACCGCCGCCCAGGCACACGGCTTCCTGGTCAACGCCGTGCAGCCGGACGCGGTACGGCTCGCGCCGCCGCTGATCCTGTCCGCGGCCGAGGCGCAGGAGTTCCTGGACGCGCTGCCCGCGATCCTGACCGAGGCGCACGCGGCGGCGGGTGCCTGATGGTCAGGCACTTCCTCCGCGACGACGACCTCGCCCCGGCACAGCAGGCCGAGGTGCTCCGGCTGGCCGCGGCGATGAAGGCCGGCCGGTTCGCCCGCCGTCCCCTCGCGGGCCCGAAGGCGGTGGCCGTGCTCTTCGACAAGCCGTCGCTGCGCACCCGGGTGTCGTTCACCGTCGGCATCGCCGAGCTCGGCGGCTTTCCCCTGGTCATCGACACGCAGACCACGCACATCGGGCGCGGCGAGACGATCGCCGACGTCGCCCGCGTGCTCACCAGGCAGGCCGCGGCGATCGTGTGGCGGACCTTTGGGCAGGAGCGGATCGCCGAACTCGCGGAGCACGCCACGGTGCCGGTGATCAACGCGCTGACCGACGAGTTCCACCCCTGCCAGGTCCTGGCCGACCTGCAGACGATCACCGAACGCCTCGGCCCGCTCCCCGGCCGCACGCTCACCTTCCTCGGCGACGGGGCGAACAACATGGCCCACTCCTACCTGCTCGGCTGCGCCACCGCGGGGATGCACGTGCGGGTGGCCGCCCCCGCCGGGTACCAGCCGGACCCCGCGGTGCTGGCCGCGGCGCAGGCGATCGCCGCGCGCACCGGCGGCTCGGCGGCCGTGCTCGACGACCCGGCGGTCGCGAGCAAGGGTGCCGATGTGCTCGCCACCGACGTGTGGGTATCGATGGGGCAGGAGGACGCGCCCGCGCGCCGGGCCGCGCTCGCCCCGTACCAGGTCAACGGAGAGCTGCTGGGCCTTGCCGGACCGGAGGCCATCGTGCTGCACTGCCTGCCCGCGCACCGCGGCGAGGAGATCACCGCCGAGGTCCTCGACGGCCCGGCCAGCGTGGTCTGGGACCAGGCGGAGAACCGGCTGCACGCCCAGAAGGCGCTGCTCGCCTGGCTGCTTGAGGGGTCCTGATGGCGGGCCAGGCGACTCCGGCCGCCCCGGCGACGAAGGCCGCCAGGCAGGCCCGGATCGCCGCGATCCTGTCCAGGGAACAGGTCCACTCCCAGGAGCAGCTCGCCGCGCTGCTCGCCAAGTACGCCGGCATGCACGTCGCGCAGGCCACGCTGTCGCGGGACCTGGACGAGCTCGGCGTGGTACGGCTGCGCGCGCCGGACGGCACGCTGGTGTACGCGCTGCCCGAGGAGCCGGGCGGTCCGGGATCCCTCCCCGGTACCGGCCTGTCCGCGCGGCCGGCCGACGCTCCCGCCGCGCAGGGCGGCGAGCCGGCCGTCCCGCCCCCCGCGGCTGGATCGGCCGGATCCGCCGGCGCGGCTGGATCGGCTGTATCCGCCGGCGCGGCGGGCGGCGCCCCGGCGCGGCTGGCCCGGTACCTGAAGGAGCTGCTGACCTCGGCGGAGGCGAGCGCCAACCTCGTCGTGCTCCGCACGCCGGCCGGCGCGGCGCAGTTCCTCGCCTCGGTCATCGACCACGCCGCGTGGCCCGCGGTGCTCGGCACGGTGGCCGGCGACGACACCGTCCTCGTCATCTCCAGGGACCCGCTCGGCGGCGAGGCCCTCGCCGCCGAGTTCCGCCGCCTGGCCGAACGCCGCCGCTGACGCCCGCCGCCAGGCGCCATGGTCAACGACAGCCTCATCGGTAGCATGCGCCACAGGCGATCCGTGCCGGGCGATCGCCGGCCCCCGGCCGCCGCCCCCCGGCCGCCGGAGCCGGCTGAGCGCTGCGGCCCCGCCTTCATCTTCCGGGGTGTTCCGGGGGGTGCGGCCGGCCTCAGTAGTGGCTGTGCGCAGCCGTATGCGTGGGCCCCGTCTGGGCCAATAGGGTTGGGTAACGGGGGCCGGAACGATGGAAGTGGGATCAGGTGGGACAGATGGAATCGGGCGCCGCGGCGGAGCAGCCGGGCGCCGGACTCGGGGCACAGGGGCGGGCGACCCGGCTGTGGGGCGGCCGGTTCGAGGGCGGCCCCGCGGACGCGCTGGCCCGGCTGTCGCTGAGCGTCCAGTTCGACTGGCGGCTCGCCCGCTACGACCTGCTCGCGTCCCGCGCGCACGCGCGGATGCTGCACCGGGCCGGGCTGCTCAGCGACAGCGAGGCCGACTCGATGCTGAAGGCGCTCGACGACCTGGACGCCGCGGTGGAGGACGGCTCGTTCCGGCCGACGGTGGCCGACGAGGACGTGCACACCGCACTCGAGCGCGGGCTGCTCGAACGCCTCGGCTCCCTCGGCGGCAAGCTGCGCGCCGGCCGCAGCCGCAACGACCAGGTCGCCACCGACCTGCGGCTGTACCTGCGCGACCACGTGCGGCTCATCGTCAGCCGGCTGGCCGAGTTGCAGACCGCGCTGATCGCGCAGGCCGAAGCCTGCGGTGAGGTGCCGGCTCCCGGGATGACGCACCTTCAGCACGCCCAGCCGGTGCTGTTCGCCCACCAGCTACTCGCCCACGTGCAGGCGTTCGCGCGGGATGTGAGCCGGCTGCGCGACTGGGACAGGCGCGCAGCCGTGAGCCCGCTGGGCGCGGGCGCGCTCGCCGGATCGTCGCTGCCGGTCGACCCGCAGCGGCTCGCGGCCGAGCTCGGCTTCGACAGCGCCGCGCCCAACTCCATGGACGCCGTCGCCGACCGTGACTTCGCCGCCGAGTTCTGCTTCGCCGCGGCGCTCACCGGGGTGCACCTGTCCCGGCTGGGCGAGGAGATCGTGCTCTGGTCGTCGCAGGAGTTCGGCTGGATCGAGATCGACGACGCCTACGCCACCGGGTCGTCGATCATGCCGCAGAAGAAGAACCCCGACGTCGCCGAGCTTGCCCGAGGCAAGGCCGGCCGGCTCATCGGCGGGCTCACCGGCCTGCTCACCACCCTCAAGGGGCTTCCCCTCACCTACAACCGGGACCTGCAAGAAGACAAGGAGCCCGTGTTCGACGCGGTCGACACGCTGCTGCTCGTGCTCCCGGCCATGGCCGGTCTGATAGCGACCTTGCGCATCAATGCCGAACGGCTGCGCAGCGGCGCCCCCGCGGGCTACACGCTGGCCACCGACCTCGCCGAATACCTGGTCCGGCGCGGCGTGCCGTTCCGCGACGCGCACGAGATCGTCGGACACCTGGTGGTGTGGTGCCAGGTGAACGACGTGGGCCTGGACGAGGTGAGCGACGCCGACCTCGCGAAGGTCTCGCCGCACCTCACGCCGGACGTCCGGGCGGTCCTCACCGTGGACGGCGCGCTCGCGGCCCGCAAGGGGTTCGGCGGCACGGCGCCGGACCGGGTGGCCGAGCAGCTCGAGGCCCTGCGCGCCACCGTCAACGACGCCGCGGCGTGGGCGGCGGCCGACAGCGCCTGACCGCGGTGACCGCCGGCTCCCGCGCCGCCGCGGGACTCATGCCCAGGGACTTCTTCGACCGGCCCGCTCAGGAGGTAGCACCGGAGCTGCTCGGCTGCGTGCTTGAGCACGAGACCCCCGACGGGCTGGCCGCGGTGGCGCTGACGGAAGTGGAGGCCTACGCCGGCCCGGCGGACCCCGCGTCGCACGCATACCGGGGGCGGACCGCGCGGAACGCCGTGATGTTCGGGCCGCCGGGACACGCGTATGTGTACTTCACGTACGGGATGCACTTCTGCATGAACGTGGTCTGCATGCCGCCCGGCACGGCCTCGGCCGTGCTCCTGCGCGCCGGCCGGGTAATCGCGGGGGAAGAACTCGCGCGCCGCAGGCGCGCCGCGCGCCAGCCGGCCGCCGCCGTGCGGCCCGCTGGCCCCGCCGGCCTGGGGACCCGCGACCCGCGGGTCCCCGTGGACCGGGCCGACGGCCCGCAGCCCCCGGCCTGTGCCGCGCCAAGGCATGCCGCGGCACGGCACGGTGCGGCACGGCACGGTGCGGCAGCGCGCGACCTGGCCCGCGGGCCCGCGCGGCTATGCCAGGCGCTCGGGATCGGCCGCGAGCTCAACGGGGCCGACCTGTGCGATCCCGCGTCGCCGCTGCGATTGCTGGCCGCGTTGCCCCGGGGGGACGGCCTCCCGGGATCCCCCGTGCTTCCCTGGCGCGCCGGGCCCCGGGTCGGCGTGCGGGAGGGGGCGGACGTGCCGTGGCGATTCTGGCTGGACGGCGAGCCCACGGTGTCCGCCTACCGGCCGCACGTTCCCAGGCGGCGTTAGCCCGGCGGAGCCGTTCCACCCGGCCGGCCGCCGAGTGCCGGCAACGCCCGCCACCGCAGACCCGGCCGCCCCGGAAGCAGACCCGGCCGCCCCGGAATTTTCGCGCCGCCACGGCGCCGCCCAGGCACCCGCGCCGCCCAGGCACCCGCGCCGCCGCGGTGTCTGTTCGCGGGCGCCCGCAACGCCGTGCCCGCCGTGCCCGCCGCGGGCCGGGCAGGTTACGACAGGTTTGCGGGAGGCGGGGATCTCCCGATTTGACGAAGGTTTGCGACGGTCGTAGAGTTCTTTCTGCCCCGAGGGGGACGGGCCGCCGGGTGGCGGGCCGGGACCCGGGGAGCCACCAGGAAGCCTTTGCCCGCGGGTCTGTGCGTGCCGCAGTGCCCCAGGGTGCTGGTATGCTGGGGGTACGGGAAAGCCCAAGGGTCAGCAAAGTCCGCAGGGATGTGGTTGACGCGGGGGTTTCCCGGGAGTAATGTGGAGGGGTTGCCCCGGCGGGAGGCGCTGGTTTCCCGGTGGTGCGCGCCGGTTTCTTGAGAACTCAACAGCGTGCTTTATGCCAGTGCATGATGAGTGCATACCCCCG
>Ga0070737_10002638_pt1 | contig 21006 bp, 21 predicted proteins | sample Coa_R1_10_FD_66438 | JGI IMG/M metagenome (GOLD analysis project Ga0070737, IMG submission 66438) | Surface soil microbial communities from Centralia Pennsylvania, which are recovering from an underground coalmine fire - Coalmine... | ecosystem: Environmental > Terrestrial > Soil > Unclassified...
GGTGGAAAATCCGGCATAGCCGGTGTTCAGAGTTCTGTTCTGAAATGGCGCACCCGAAGGGATTCGAACCCCTGGCCTCTGCCTTCGGAGGACGTACTCCTAACTACGACGAATGTCGATGGGGTCGCCTCCAATGCGCTATGCTACTGTAATCACAAAACAATTTGATATCTGCCCCCGCCGGATCTATCCTCTAACGCGCTCCGACTTGCGCCCTACTGCTTACGTGGTGCTTACGCGAGGATGGGCGTTTGGACGGGAGAAGTCCCATGCCTAAGATCACGAAGCGCCTTGTTGACGCCGCAGAGCCTCGCGAAAAGGACTACGTCGTTTGGGATGACGAGCTACCAGGCTTCGGCCTTCGCGTCTTCGCCTCTGGCAAGCGCAGCTACGTGCTCCAATACCGAGCACTTGGACGCTCCCGCCGGTTCACGATCGGCCTGCATGGGGTATGGACCGCGGAGGGGGCAAGGCAGGAGGCGAAGATCCAACTTGGGCGCGTGGCGCAGGGCGATAATCCCGCTGAAGAGCGCCAGCTCGACCATAAGGCCATCTCGGTCAAAGAGCTTTGCACGCTTTACCTGAATGACATGAATGCTGGTCTGATCATGGGAAAGGGTGGGCACCCTAAGAAGCCGCGCACGATCTTGACCGATATCGGCCGTATCAACCGGCACATCATCCCGCTTCTCGGCACACGCCGCGTCAAAGATTTGACCAAGGCCGACATCAACAAGATGATGAAGGATGTCATGGCTGGAAAGACGCGGATATCCGAAAAAACCGACAAACTGCGAGGCAAAGCCATCGTGCGAGGCGGCCCCGGCACGGCAGCACGCTGCGTCGGGCTGCTGGGCGGAATCCTTACTTATGCGATCGAGGCAGGCATCATTGGCACCAATGTTGCCCATGGTATTCGGAAGCCCAAGGATGCTGTTCGCACGCGCCGACTCAGCGAAGCCGAGTATCGGATATTGGGCGATCTGCTTCGTAAAGCTCAGGCCGACGAGAAGTACGAGCCGAGTATCGGCATCATCCGCCTGATCGCGCTGACGGGCTGCCGCCGGAGTGAAATAGTCGGATTGAAGTGGGCGGAAGCGGACATTGAGGGAAGCTGCCTCCGCCTGATCGACAGCAAAGAGGGGACGTCGATCCGGCCGGTCGGCTTGCCCGTCGTGGAGCTTCTTGAGGACCGGCAGAAAACGGCCACCGGCACATACGTCTTCCCTGGCTATGGAGACGACAATGCGTTCGGTGGCTTTCCGAGGCACTGGGAGCAAATCTTCAAGGACTCTCCGCTATCCGACGTGACCCCTCATGTCCTTCGGCACAGCTTCGCGAGCCTGGGCAACGACCTCGGCTTTACCGAAATGACAATCGCCGCCTTGGTTGGGCACTCGAAGGGTTCTGTCACGAGCAATTACATCCATACGCTCGACACGGCGCTCATCATGGCGGCTGACACGATCGCCGGCTATATCGCGGGCCTCCTAGACGGGAAGGAGTTCAAACAAACTGCATACGCGCTGGACCGCGACTCCCGTAAAGCGGCGCTCGCGCGGTTCCTCCAGAAGGCTGCAGGCGAGCACGAACCCGAAGAGGAAGGACGCTGGGCGGCATAGTTCCAAGGGCCGGCAATATCATCGGTTGTCTACTATTGGCTCTTGGCCACCCTAACTTGCGTCCCCGGTCCCCAGGGGTCCACCGATGTCGTTCCCTCCGGCCAAATTGCCCTGAAAACGGGCTAGGCTTTAGGCAGCCAGCCTGCGCGCTGGATGGCGGCTCCCGAAAAGCGGCGCCTGCGCGTCAGCAAAGCGAGAGTGGCGGCAGGCGCTGACCGCGAACGTGGCTAGCGACATAGTGTGCTTTCGTATTGTATTGCAAATTGCACTACGAGGGACTATGTTGTCGCCCGGGAGCTGATCATGGCCACAACCGCCGAACGCAAGGAACATCCGATTTCGATGCGCCTCCCGGAGGCTGACATCACGATGATCGATCGCGCTGCGAGCCTACGCGGCAGGTCGCGGACGGATTTCGTCCGTGACGCCGCCGTGCGCGCAGCCGAAGAAGTGCTGATGGAGCATCGGCTGATCCGCATGAGTCCTGAAGGCTTCGCCGATTTCATGGCCGCTCTGAGCGGCCCTGCAACGCCGGTCTCCGCAATGGTCGAACTAGCGAAGCGTCCTTCCCCTTGGGAGGCGCAAAGCACCACCAAACGTTGAATCGTGGCAATTTCGGCTCCCGAGCCGCTCACGGCGGAGCATGATGTCTCCGATTTCAACTGCGGCAAGCCTGCTCTCGACCACTGGCTAAAAACACGGGCCCTTTCCAATCAGGAGAAGGGCTTCACGGCGGTCCTCGTGGTGCACGAGGAGCGACGCGTCGTGGGCTATTACGGCCTCTCCCCGACTGGTGTCGTGCCCAGCATCTTGCCTCGCTCTCTCCGAACAGGCCAGCCGCCCGATCCCGTGCCATGTCTCCTGCTCGGCCAGCTTGCGACCGACCTCGCCTGGTCTGGACGCGGAATCGGCACGGGGCTAGTGAAGCATGCCCTCGAACGTTGCGTGCAAGCTGCGAGCCTCGTTGGCGGTCGCGCGCTCGTGGTCAACGCGATCGACGATCAAGCAGCGGCTTTCTGGCAGCGGCGGGGGTTTATCGCCTCCCGAGACAATCCGCTGGTCCTGTTTCGGTCAATAGCCGCCATAGCGGCATCGCTGGGACAGGCGCGACTCTGAAATCCGCAGCGGGCACGGAAGGCCCCGACCAGCACGAGGTCGCGATCGATGCCGTCGCGCGATGTGCCTACTCCAACATGATCGATCGGACCCCGGATAAGACCTCCTCGGTAAGAACGCGCATCGGCCTTTTTCCCTTAAGACGTCCCCATTCCGAAATGGCGGTGCTGAGCGCCGCAGCAATAACCTGTCCGGCCGCGTTGTCAGGAAGTGAAACTTGCTTCGCCCCTCTCCGACGAGCCAATGCCAAGCTCACTCCGCGCCCGAGCTCTCGAAGGTTTATGGCCGCTTGGGCGTCGAGCTCGGGCTCGTGCTGAATCAGCGCCAACCGCGCTAGCACCAATTGACGAAACTGGCGCTCGGCTTCGTCAAGCCTCGCCGCGAAGCCGAGGATCGCGTGGCGGATACCAAACTGTTCGACGGCTGCGAAGAGGCTCTCCGCAATATCCTCTTCGGCCTCGTCCCAAAGAACGATTCGGTCCTTCGTTCCGAAGTGGCGGAAGATCGTCGCCACGCCAACCTCCGCGGCCTGGGCAATCGCTTCGATCGAGACAGCGCCATATCCGTCGTTGGCAAAGAGAACCAACGCCGTACGTTGCACACGCTGCATCGTCTCCAGGCGCCTTCGATCTCGCAGTCCGTGCGGCTTCATCAAGATCGCGGCCTTCCAAAAGTGATATTGACTACCAATTGATAGCGTCTATCATACGAAGTTCACGAGAGGCAATGATGTCGTGACTCCGGAAATTAAGGTCCTCATCGGCGCTATCGTACTCGGATTTGTTCACATCCTCTTGGCGTCACATAGCGCGAGTCTTCAACGGGGATATCGCTGGAGCGCCAGCGCGCGCGATGAGCCGGTAGCCGCTCTGACCGGCATCCCGAGTCGGCTCGAGCGCGCAAGCCGAAATTTCGCCGAGACATTCCCGTTATTTGCCGCGGCGGTGCTTCTAATCAACACTCAAGGAATCTCGAACGATCTGACCGTTTACAGCGCCTACACCTATCTTGCCGCCCGCATTGCCTATCTCGGCCTCTACGTTGCAGGCACGTTTTTCTGGAGATCGATGATCTGGAACATTGCCACCGTAAGTATTTTCACCATGCTCTGGGGGCTGCGATGGTCATGAAACGTCCCGCCTTCGCAAATTCGGGAACACTCTCGATCTCGCTTCTACTGCTGATCGCCGCCAGGTCTCTTGGCGAGATTTTCAGGCTGCATTGGATGGGTGTTGCGGCTGCGCAACCCGAAACCATGTACGTCACTGGAGCGCTGATCGCGGTGCTTGCAGCGCTCGCCGCAACTCTGCTTCACGTCTACGGCAGAAGAAGAGAAATACTCGGTCTGACGGCGATGACCGTTTTCGGGCTGCTCATCTATAAGCTGGTTGCCGGATGACAAATCCCGGAGCGGACGTCGGTGACCCGGCGCGAGAGCAAATCTCCGTCACATCCAGTCCCAGCTGACCCGCTCTCAGCTCCTGACAACATTGGGTTCGATCTCGTTCCACATGGATGTCGTTGTGGACTTGTAGCTTCCCCGGGCACACACTTTTGGTGCGCCACCATCCAGTTAAGCCGCCAGAAACAAGGAGCAAGCGATGAAGAAGACGAAGACCAAGGCTGGAACGTCGCGGCCAGCCTCAACGGCGAACCCACTTTCTAAAGCGCACGCCATAAATCCGGACGCAATTCAGCCGATCGACCTCAACTCTAAGGCGCTGGCGCCAGGTTCGGATGTAACGCCCTTCTCCGCATTCCTTTGGGCTGTCGTATCAGGAGATACCCTGACCGCTGAGGCGCAACTCGCCGACGGGGTGGAATGGGGACTGATGCCCTACAACAAGGTTCTCAAGGGGAAGGATCAAGTGATCCCGTGGCTGAGAGCCGCCGCCGCGGACAAAAAGAAACCAGTCGTGATAAGCAACGCGACCGCAGGCAACTGGGGCGTGTTCGAATATTGGAATATAGGGACCGTAAGCGATGAAGTGATTAAACTCGGGAACGAGCAAGGCTGGCCGTGGCCCGACGATCCAGAGAAATTCAAGGGCAAGGAGTACAGGGTTGCCCAATGCTTCACTTATCACGTGAACGATGATGGAAAGATAGACTTCATGAGGCAATATTTGGATACGGGGAGTGTCTTCGCGCAATTCAAGTGATGCTCACCGATCTCCTGGTACGGCTCGTCGCAGACGACTGCCTATCTCGTCATATTGCATCAATGCAGTAGCCTGCTCCAGTTGTCGCTCCATCATCTGCGGGGCGTCGTGTCGATGCGTTCCTGCCGGACGCCGACGACGAGAACGCGCAGGAAGAGCCGTCGCAGCGGGCCGATCTGCTGCATGATCTTTGCGAATTTCGGCACGGCGGAAACCTTCCCATGCAGCGCCGGTTCGACCAAGCGCTGCTGCGCGACGCGCTGAAGCAACTGAATGACTGCGGTCGGCAACCAACGTCTCCGCTGCACGGCGCTGAGCAACCGCTCTGGAACCTCGTCGCCTGTGTGCTGAATTTCCTTCAGCGGCCCGGACAGGATGTTGGAAGCGGCGACCGCGTCCTGAATGGCATAGTTGACCCCCACGCCGCCCATCGGCGACATGGCGTGCGCGGAGTCGCCGATCAATAGCAGCCCAGGCAGATGCCATCGCGGCGCGCGGTTGACCTGCACCTCAAGAAACTTGATGTCATCGAATGACGTCAGTTCGTGGACGCGATCGGCCACTTCGGGCATGGCCTCGGCCAGTCGCGACCGGAATTGGTCGATGCCGGCCCTCTGCACTTCATCGCGCGCGCCCTTCGGGATGATGTAGGCGATCTGGATATAGGTGCGGCGGTCGAATCCCACGACCCAGCGATAGGGAACGACCTTGAAATAGAACTCCTCCTTGCCGGGATCCGGCTTCGACAGCCGAAACCAGAGCACATCAAAAGGCGCGCCGAAATTGTGCGTCGGCAGCCCAACAGATTCCCGGATATTGGAATGCCTCCCGTCGGCGCCGACGGTGAGCTGGGCTCGCAGCTCCTTCTCCTGCCCGGTCTCATCGCGGTACCGCACGCCAACCACGCGGTCTCCGTCCCGGAGCGCCGCAAAGGCCTCGCTACGCATGAGCAGATGAAAGGCTGGATATCCGCGAGCCTCTCCGGCGAGAAGGTTCAGGAAATCCCACTGCGGCGCGATCGCGATATAGGGGTGCTTCAGCTTAAGTTCGGCGATCGATCCGAGCTGCATGTCTTCCCGCAGGCCGAGCCTCTGGAACTTGCCCTGTGGTATCTGCTTGAACTTCTCGCCTAGCCCGAGCTGGTCAAGCAGGTCCATCGTCGAGGGATGGACCGTGTCACCGCGAAAATCGCGCAGGAAATCACCGTGCTTCTCCAACACGGCGACGTCGATGCCCTGTCGCGCCAGGAGCAAGCCGAGCATCATCCCCGCCGGTCCCCCGCCGACGACGGCAACTGTGGTCCTCTCAGGCGCTGCCATGCTTGCGCTTTCCAATGCCGGTGACACTCGACTATACTACGAATCTAACATTATGCCACACCTTCGGTTCCATCCATGAGCACCGTTCCTCCAGAGCTCGTTGATGCCGCGATCCGTGCGGCGCGGCAGCGGCACCAGTCAGTGGCGGAGACCCCGATCGCGGCCGTAGCGGAAGAGGCCGGCGTGTCCCGAAGGACCCTTCTGCGACGCTTAGGCGGCACCCGGGCGGCGTTAGATGCGGCGCTCGAGGAAAGAGGGATCGATCCTGGCCGAAAACCCACCGTCCGGGAACGTGCCATCAGCGCAGCCGCCAAGCTCATCAGTGCGCAGGGACTTGGAACGGTGACACTCGATGCGGTGGCGGAGGCTGCAGAATGTTCGGTGCCAGGTCTTCATGCCGTCTTCGGCGGGCGCGACGGTCTGCTCATCGCGGTCTTCGATCAGTTCGGACCCCTTCGGGAGATCGAGAAGCTCGCAGAAACACTGCCGGAGGACATCGAGGGTCGCGTACTTGCGCTTTATCGCGTGCTCATTGAGGCGTTCGGCCGGGAACCGCGGGTCCTTCCGGCGCTCTTTGCCGATCTTCTCGCCCGGCCCGACGGCCCGGCGAGCCGAATGCTCAAGGAGAGAATGCCGCGGCTGCTACACGGGCTTGGAACGCTGCTCGCGTCCCGAGTTGGCAAAAGCAGTGAGGTTCCCGTTCCGCTCCTCATCCAGCTCCTTGCCGGTCCCATGATCCTGCACTTGCTGATGCGGCCGACCCTTAGCGATGCAATGGATGGCGAGTTGCCGACCCTGCAGGAAGCCGCGGTAAGCTTTGCGAATGCCTTGCTGCACGGGCTTCAACCCCGCGGCGCAGATTGAGGCGAAAGCCCTCCACGTTGGCTCTTTCGATGAATGGGCCACGTCGAACCGCACCGTGCGTCACTTGGCGCTTGACTCCGGCGGGCCTGATAGAACAAATATAGAACATGCAACCAATCGTGCCCTTGGAGGACACACTACGCCGTGCGGCCCCCGTCCGCTCTCGAAGCCTTGCGCGTTCAGGTCCGGCAAATCGAGGGCCGAGACCGCCGCGCCACAACGGTGCTCCCCTTTGGGATCGCCGCCGTGGACTCGCGGCTTCCGGCGGGTGGGCTTCCGTGCGGCGCCTTGCATGAGGTCGCAGGCGGCGGAAACGGCGCCATCGACGGCGCCGCTGCCGCGCTCTTCACCGCCGGCATCGCCGCGCGCACACGGGGCAAGGTGCTCTGGTGTCTCACGCGGCCAGACCTTTTTGCACCGGCCCTTTCCCAAGCCGGTCTGAAGTCCGACCGCGTCATCTATGTCGAGGGCGGCGACGAGAAGACCGTCCTCGCCTGTTTTGAAGAGGGCCTACGCCACGGTGGGCTCGGGGCCGTGGTGGCCGAGGTCGCGCGACTGCCGATGAGCGCTTCGCGGCGGCTCCAACTTGCCGCCGAAGGCTCCGGCGCCATCGGCATCGCGCTGCGTCGTTGGCGGCGCCAGACCGAGGCGTCCGATTTCGGTCAGCCGACGGCCGCCACAACCCGCTGGCGCGTCTCGCCGCTGCCTTCCACACCGCTCCCCGTCCCGGGCGTCGGCCGGGCACGCTGGCTGGTCGAGCTGATCCGCTGCCGCGCTGGCGAGAGCGCAGATTTCGAACTGGAGGCGTGCGATGACAAGGGTCATCTCCGTCTTCCTCCCGACCTTGTCCACCGACCGGGTCAGGCGGAAGGCGGCCGATACAGCGCCTCCGCCTGAGACGCCGCTGATCCTGGTCGGCCGGGACGGAAGGCGGCGGGTGGTGCTGGCGGCGGATGCCGCGGCCCGCGCCGCGGGTTTGCGCGTCGGCATGCCCGCGACGAAGGCGCAGGCACTGGTCCGGGACTTGGTGATTCAGGACGCCGATCCGGCCGCGGACGCCGAGGCGCTCGATCGGCTCGCCTTGTGGATGCTCCAGCGTTTTGCGCCAATCATTGCCGCCGACCCGCCGAACGGAATCGTCATCGACTCCACCGGCGCCGATCATCTGCATGGCGGCGAAGCCGTGATGCTCGCCACGCTGGTCGAGAAGCTCGCCGGCGTCGGGCTTCGCGCCCGCGCCGCTATCGCCGATACGTGGGGCGCGGCGCACGCTCTTGCCCGCTTCGGCGCCCGGCCTGGCTACATATCCGAACCGGGCAAAGCCGCGAGCGATGTCGCGCCCCTTCCGATTGCGGCTTTGCGGCTCGCGCCCGAGCTGGTCGACAGCCTGCGGGTGCTCGGCTTCGAGCACATCGGCGATCTGTTGGCAGAACCGCGCGCGCCCCTCACGCTGCGCTTCGGCCCCGAGCTCGGCCGCCGCCTCGACCAGGCGAGCGGCCAGATCGCCGAACCGATCGATCCCATCCGTCCGGAGGAATTGATCGAGATGCGTCGCGCCTTCGCCGAGCCCATCGGCGCGGCGGAGACCATCGCGCGCTATATCGGCAAGCTCGCCGCTCAGCTCTGCGCGAGCTTGGAAGACAAGGGCCTCGGCGCGCGGCGGCTCGACCTCATCTGCCACCGCGTCGACAGTCGCGCGCAGGCCGTGCGCGTCGGCACCGGCCTGCCGCTTCGCGACGCCACGCGCATGACGCGGCTGCTGTGCGACAAGATCGAAACCATCGATCCCGGTTTCGGCATCGAGGTCATGACGCTGGCCGCCATCGCGACCGAGCCGCTGGCGCCCAAGCAGGTTGTCTCCAGCCTAGTCGAAGAGACCGAGCCCGATGTGTCGGGCCTGATCGATCTGCTCGCCAATCGCGTCGGCGAACGGAATCTCTATCGCCTCGCGCCGGTCGCGAGCGACGTGCCGGAACGCACGATGCGCCACATCCCGGCGCTCGCGCCCGAGACCCGCGCGGAATGGCCGGGGCACTGGCCGCGGCCCTCGCGCCTGCTCGCCCATCCCGAGCCGATCGAGACGATCGCGCTCCTTCCGGACCATCCACCCGCGTCCTTCACCTGGCGCGGTGTGCGCCGGCGCGTAAAGCGCGCCGACGGTCCCGAGCGCGTGTTCGGCGAGTGGTGGAAGCGCGACCCCGAGCTCGCCGCGGTGCGCGACTATTTCCAAGTCGAGGACGACGCCGGCGAGCGCTATTGGGTCTATCGCGCGGGTGACGGCGAGGACCCGCTAACCGGCTCGCAGCGCTGGTTCCTGCACGGGATCTTCGGATGAGCGGCCCGCGCTACGCCGAGCTGCAAGTGACCTCGCATTTCAGCTTCCTGCGCGGTGCGTCGTCCTGCGAGGAGCTGTTCGCCACCGCTTCGGTCATGGGCATCGAGGCGCTCGCCATCGTCGATCGCAACTCGCTGGCCGGCATCGTGCGCGCCTACGAGGCGGCCAAGACCACAGGCGTGCGCTTGGTGGTCGGCTGTCGCCTCGATCTTAGAGACGGCATGTCGGTGCTCGTCTATCCGACCGATCGCGCGGCCTATTCGCGCCTCTGCCGGCTGCTCTCGTTAGGCAAGAAGCGCGCCGGCAAAGCCAAATGCGATCTCGCCTGGGCGGATCTCGTCGCCTATGGCGAGGGTTTGATCGCGGCCCTTGTGCCCGACCAGGCGGATGCGGACTGCGCTCTGTACCTGCGACGGCTGCGCGAGACCTTCGGCGATCGCGCCTATCTGGCGCTGTCGCTTCGGCGGCGGCCGAACGACCAGCTCCGCCTGCACGAGCTGTCCAATCTCGCCGCCATGATGCGCGTGCCTACCATCGTGACCAACGACGTACTCTTCCACGAGCCGGGCCGGCGCATCCTGCAGGACGTCGTGACCTGCATTCGCCACAACGTCACCATCGATGAGCTGGGTGATCGGCGTGAGCGCCATGCAGATCGCCACCTGAAATCCGCGGATGAGATGCACCGCCTGTTCGCGCGCTATCCCGAGGCGCTTGCGCGCACGCTCGAGATCGTCGGACGCTGCCGCTTCTCGCTCGACGAACTCGCCTATCAATATCCGCAGGAACGGGCGGACCCGGCGCTCACCCCGCAACAGACGCTGGAGAAGCTAACCTGGGACGGCGCCGCCCGGCGGTATCCGGAGGGCTTGCCCGACGATGTTGCCACAACTCTGCGTCACGAGCTCTCCCTGATCGAGGGGCTGAACTATGCGCCGTATTTCCTCACGGTGCATGCGATCGTGCGCTTCGCCCGCACCAAAGACATCCTCTGCCAGGGCCGCGGCTCGGCGGCGAACTCCGCCGTCTGCTACGTGTTGGGCATTACTTCGATCGATCCGGCGAGAAACGATTTGTTGTTCGAACGCTTCGTCAGCGAGGAGCGCCGCGAGCCGCCCGACATCGACGTCGATTTCGAGCATGAGCGCCGCGAGATCGTCATGCAGTGGATCTTCGAGCAGTACGGCCGCGATCACGCGGCGCTGTGCTCGACGGTCATCCGCTATCGCACCAAAGGCGCGATCCACGACGTGGGCAAGGCGCTCGGCCTCACCGAAGATCTCATCAAGATGCTGTCATCTCAGGTCTGGGGCTGGTCGGAGGATGGCGTCGAGGCCAAGCACGTCGAGGCGCTGAACCTCAACCTGTCCGACCGGCGGCTGCGCTTGACGCTTGATCTCGCCCGCCAGCTCATGGGTGCCCCGCGCCACCTCAGCCAGCATCCAGGCGGTTTCGTGCTGACGCATGACCGGCTCGACGACCTCGTGCCGATCGAGCCAGCGGCGATGCAGGGGAGGCAAGTGATTGAATGGGATAAAGATGACATCGATGCGTTGAAGTTTATGAAAGTTGACGTGCTAGCGCTCGGCATGCTGACCTGCATGAAGAAGGCGTTTGATCTCCTGGCCGACCACAAGGGCGTCACTCTCGACCTCGCGACAATCCCAGCCGAAGATCCGCGCACCTACGCCATGATTCGGAAGGCAGACACGCTTGGGACGTTCCAGATAGAATCCCGCGCGCAGATGTCGATGCTGCCGCGTATCAAGCCCCGAACTTTTTACGACTTGGTGGTCGAGGTGGCTATCGTGCGGCCGGGCCCGATTCAGGGCGACATGGTTCACCCTTACTTGCGCCGCCGCGAGGGGCTGGAGCCCGTCATCTATCCTAAGCCGGAGCTGGAACAGGTGCTTGGCAAGACGCTCGGCGTGCCGCTGTTCCAGGAGCAGGCTATGAAGGTGGCCATCGTTTGCGCCGGATTCACGCCGGGCGAGGCTGACCAACTCCGGAAGAGCATGGCGACCTTCAAGTTCACCGGCGGCGTCTCGGCGTTCCGCGACAAGCTCATCAATGGCATGGTCGCCAACGGCTACGAGCCGAAATTCGCCGAGGACACCTTCAAGCAGCTCGAGGGCTTCGGGTCTTACGGATTTCCGGAATCTCACGCGGCCTCTTTCGCTTTGATCGCCTACGCCTCGTCTTGGGTGAAGTGCTGGCATCCCGATGTATTCTGCGCGGCGCTGCTGAACTCACAGCCGATGGGATTTTACGCGCCGGCGCAGATCGTGCGCGACGCACAGGTGCATGGGGTCGAGGTGCGCCCGGTCTGCATTAATGCTTCACGATGGGACTGCACACTCGAGCCGATCAATGACGAAGATCGCTTCGCGGTGCGGCTCGGCATGCGTATGGTGCGCGGCCTTGCCAACGGCGACGCGGCCAAGATCGTTGCGGCGCGCGCCGACACGCCGTTCGCTTCGATCGACGACCTGTGGCAGCGCGCCGGGGTGCCGTCCGCCTCGCTCGTGCAGCTCGCCGAGGCCGACGCATTCCGCCCGGCCTTGGGCTTGGCCCGAAGGGAAGCGTTCTGGGCGATCAAAGCGTCGCGCGACGAGCCGCTGCCGCTCTTCGCGGCTGCCGCAACGCGCGATGAAGAACGCGTGGCCGAGATCGAGGAACCCCATGTCGCCCTCAAGCCGATGACGGCCGGCGGCGAGGTGGTGGAGGATTACTCCCATGTGGGCCTGACCTTGCGGCGACACCCTGTCGCCTTCCTGCGCGCGGACCTGCAAGCGCGGCGTATCGTTACCTGCGCCGACGCCATGCAGGCGCGTGACGGCGCCTGGCTGGAGGCCGCCGGTCTGGTGCTGATACGCCAGCGGCCCGGCAGCGCCAAGGGTGTGCTGTTCGTCACGATCGAAGACGAGACTGACATTGCGAACCTCGTGGTCTGGCCTCAGACCTTTGAGAAATTTCGCCGTGTCGTGATGGGCGCCAGCATGCTCGCCGCGCGCGGGCGAATCCAGCGTGAGGGTGAGGTCGTCCATCTGGTCGCCCATCGCCTCGCCGACCTCTCGGCCGATCTCGCAACGGTCGGCAGCCGCGAGGCAGCGTTCCCGTTGCCACACGGCCGCGGCGACCAGGTCAAGGCTAGCGGCGGACCCGATCCGCGCGAGTTGCCACCCAAAGGCCTGCGCACCCGCGACATCTATATTCCTGATTTGCATATCGATACGATCAAGGTGAGGAGTCGAAATTTCCACTGATGGCGCACCGTTCGCGATAGACTGGGATCGAATAGAGCCACACCCATGACGTCCACCATATTGTTGATCAATGGAAGCTTGCGGGCTGGCTCCGTGACTGCGGCGGTCCTGAAAACCGCGGTGGACCTCGCCCCTTCGCACGTCGTCGCAAGGCTTTACTCGTCGCTTGGTAAGCTGCCCCACTTCAACCCCGACGACGATCATGATCCTTTACCGGCTGCCGTTGCTGATTTGCGCGCGGAGCTTGGGCGATCTGATGCGGTTCTGTTCTGCACGCCCGAATACGCTGGGGCTCTTCCCGGCTCCTTCAAAAACCTGCTCGACTGGACGGTGGGCGGCGTCGAAATGAACCAGAAGCCGGTCGCCTGGATTAATGCCGCTTCGTTGGCCGCGCCGGCCGGTGGAGAAGGGGCGTACTCATCATTGCGGACAGTGTTGAACTATGTCAGCGCCTTGATCGTGGACGCAGCGTGCATTCGCATTCCACTGTCTCGAGTGGATGTCTCTGCCGAGGGCGTCATTTCGAACAGCGAGGTTCGCTCGCAACTTGCGGCGTCTGTCGCAACACTCATAAAAGCAGCGAAGACTAAGTCGCCCTCATAGCCACTGAACGATGACCCTAAGCGGCTCCGTCACGCTCAATGGACAGGCTGAGCTTGCGCAATAGCGCCGCAAGCGTTTGTTGTTCCTTTTCGGTAAGGCTACCGAGCTTACGCGTTTCAAGTGCCATGTCCTCACGAAAGGCGGTCTCTACCCTGGCTCGCCCGTCCTCGGTCAATTCGACCATCAGGCTGCGCCGATCTTCGGGAGACGGCAAACGGCGCACGAGCCCTCGCTCCTCCAGCCGGCCCAGCCGGTCCGTGAGGCCACCTGACGAGATCATCAGCGAGCGGTAAATCTCCGTTGGCCTCAGGCGGAAGGGCGCGCCGGAACGGCGCAACGTCGCCAGGACGTCGAACTCGCCAGCGTCCAATCCATGACGAGCGAAAACGGCTTCAATGTCCGGCCTCAGCGCGATCGTGACCAGGCGCGCACGCCCAATCACCTCCATAGCGGAAGTGTCGAGCTCTGGCAGTTCCCGCCGCCACTGAGCGCGAAGGCGATCGATATGATCCACGCAGGTGGGCATGAAGAGTCCTACTCCTATGCAAGTATCTTGACGTCAAGATAGTCGCACATTATCTTGATGTCGAGACAAGTTAGGAGCTACCGATGACCGCCATCAAACCCGCGCGCGCAGCGTCCGCGCCATTCCGCATCACCGGTTTGGATCATGTTGTGCTAAGAGTCCCGGACGTGGATCGGGCGCTCGGCTTCTACTGCAACGTGCTGGGCTGCTCGGTGGAGCGCGGACCATTGCCAAGCGGCTTGATCCAGCTTCGCGCCGGGGCATCGCTAATCGATCTCGTGAGGGCCGATATCCGCCCCGGACAACCCAACGACGGTTCTTCCGACATGATGCACCGCAATGTCGATCACATCTGCATCGGCGTGCGTCCGTTCGATGAGACCAGCTTGCGCGCCCATCTGAAGGCGCACGACATTGAAGTCGTCGACTCCGGTATCAATTACGGCGCGGAAGGAAACGGTCCGTTCGTCTATCTAAGAGATCCGGCCGGAAATGGAGTTGAGCTAAAGGGTCCGTCAATACCTCGCTCAACAGAGTAAGAAAGAACTTACGACTTTAGTGAGACAGCCGAGCTTCCTAGCGAAGGGTGGCCCATCGTGCGATCATCAGCCCCGGCGCGCGCGGAGCCCATGCAAATGCGCGACAAGCTCCGCCAAAGGAAGGTCGATGGCGCGCAATCCGAGGAAGCCGATCAGATCGGCCGCAGGCCGTCCTCCGGCCTGGATCGAACCGCAATTGACGCGGCTCGTGGACAATGCACCCGATGGTCCCGGCTGGCTCCACGAGATCAAATATGACGGCTACCGCATGCACGCGCGCATTGACGGCAGCGACATCCGGTTGCTGACCCGCACCGGCCTCGACTGGAGCCATCGCTATCAGGCCACGATTGCCGCGCTTCGCGCCCTCAACGTCCAGAGCGCCTATCTCGACGGCGAACTGTGCGCCGTCCGCGCCGATGGTGTAACGTCCTTCAGCCGGCTGCAGGCCGCAATGGACGAAGGCCGCACGGCCGACCTCCTGTTCTATGCCTTCGATCTTCTCTTCCTGAACGGCGAAAGCACCTCTGGCCTCCCTCTCATCGAACGCAAGAAACGTCTGCAAGCGCTGTTCGCCGCGGACGTTCCGCGCCTGCGCTTCAGCGAGCACGTCGTCGGCGACGGACCGAAGTTTCGGGAGCACGCCTGCCGACTCGGCCTCGAAGGCGCCGTCTCCAAGCGCATCGACCGGCCGTACGCCTCTGGCGATCGTGGTCTCTGGGTGAAATCGAAAAGCCTCAACCGCGAGGAATTCGTCGTCGTTGGTTGGACCGACCCGACCGGCAGCCGGCCGCATATCGGCTCGCTCCTTCTCGGCTACTACACTGATGACGGCACGCTGCAGTACGCCGGCCGCGTCGGCACCGGGATAACCGTCGCCGAGCTGAAGCGCCTGGCCGGGCGGCTTGCCACCTTGAAGGCGCCGCGCATGCCGCTCGGCATTCCACCGCCGCGCGAAAGCCGGTTCGGGTCACCCCTTGAATTGTCGCGCGTTCATTGGGTCGAGCCCGCGCTCGTCGTCGAAGTCACCTATCTGACCTGGACCGAGGACAACCTGCTCCGTCAGGTCTCTTATCAAGGCGAGCGCAAGGACAAGCCGGCACGGCAGGTCGTCCGCGCCGTGCCACATCCGTGAAAATCTGCCGCGCCCGCCGTCAGATTTCAACCTACCTGCTCGACGTCCAGTGTTCCGGGCGCCAGGGGCTTGATCAATGATTTTGCCGAAACGGACGGATCAAGCCAGGCGGCCCAGTCCGCTCGGTCGAGGATGACAATCTGACGATCGTGGTAGGGCGCGATGTCGGGGCCCGGCTCCATCGTCAGCATCGTGAAGGCCTCGCCCACATCGTTGTTGGCCCGCCAGATGCCCGCGATGCAGAACCAGGGCTCGCCTTTCTTGGTGAAGAGCCACTTGTCCTTCCGCTTCTTCTTATCCGTCGGATCGGTGAACTCATAGAAGCCGTCCGCGATGATCAAGCATCGGCCCATGTTGAACTCGCGTCCGTCAGATCGAAAATTGTAGACCGGCTTGCGGTTCTGGCCGGGCCAACTCCACCGCCGTTGAACGAGATCGCCCGCATTCGGCTCGCCCTCGATCGTTCGCACGATCGGCGCCGTGTCCGTGATCTTGATATCCGCGCGCGCCTGAATGTTAGGTGCTCCCTCGGAGAAGCGGATTTTGATCTTAAGGTCTGCGAAATCCTCGAATATCTTCGATGTCTCCACCTCCAGGCGATAATCATTGCACATGGGCGTCTCCGTCGCGCGCGTTCAGTTGCAAGCATGCCCCGTTCCTATTATGTTCATAGCCATGATCGCAACCACGTTCGATCTCGACACGCCGCTGGGTCAACGCCGCGCAATCATACGGCGGAACGCGGACGGCGTTGAGATGGTGGAGGCGGCATGGGGTCTGCGGCCCGGGCCGGCCTCCGACCGTCCCTTCACGCTTGTTCGCGCCGAGGGCCGGAGCTTCCCGAACCATCGCTGTCTGATCCCGGCGTCCGAGTTTCGCCTGCGCACTCGCGGTCGAGCCTACACCTTCTCTCTCGCTGACGGCGACTGGTTCTATTTCGCTGGAATCTGGCAGCCCGCCAAATCGGAGTGGCCTGAATCCTACGCCATCCTGACCGTCGCGGCGAGCCACGACGTCGCTCCCTACCACGACCGGCAGATGGCGGTGCTACGGCGCGACCAGCGACTGGATTGGCTAGACGCGGCTATTCCCGAGGACCGGCTATTGCGCCCTTTGCCGGTCGGCAGCTTCCGGGTGCGGGAGCACGGCCGATCCCAGATCAGCCAGCGCGAGTTGGCGTTCTAGGCGCTTCGATCTGATGACCCGCTCAACGGCGCTGCGCAGTTACATCCCGTCGCAGACTTGAGAAGGAGCCTCGACCAAGCTTCGTTTCAGCTTCCTCGAAGTCAACGCGTCAAGCGCACAAGCTGATATGCCGAAGCAAATCCCGACGCCGCAAATCGAATCCCAACCCCACTTCACCCATACGATGCCCGCAAGCGCAGATCCAACCGCCGCGCCAACAAAGAACAAACCTGTGTAGAGCCCATTCACGCGACCACGAATCTCCGGACGCAGCATGTTGACTGCATGTCGTCCTAGCGTTTGATCCCCAATTACTCCCATATCGAGCACGACCGCCGCGAGCGTGAGGCAAATGAGGTTCGCTGTTGGTGTTGTCAGCGCTGGCAACTTCGGCCAGCTTGTTCCGACCAGGAGCGCCAGCGCAGATCCCGCAACCACCAATATATGAGCGATCCGGGTTGCCGCTTCTCCCGATGATCGATCTCCGATCCATCCTGCAAGAGGTGCGACAACGATTCCGCCGGCGCCAGCAAACGCGAACAGACCAATTCCAACCTGCCCGAAATCAAAAGGCGGGGATGTCAACAAGAGTGGCGCCGCCGTCCAAAATGAGCCGAATGCTCCCATGCAGAGCGCTTGGCAGGTCGCTCTGCGCCGCAGAACCGGCTCCTCCCGAAGCACGAGCCAAAGCGACCGAACGAGCTTTGCATAGCCCAAGCTGGACCTGCGCGCCTCGATCCGGTGCGGAAGCGCACAAATGAAGCCGATCAGGACCACGCTCAACAACGCCGCCTCGATGATGTACGCCCCGCGCCATCCGACCAGATGGGCGGAGAGGCTCGCCACTGGGCGCGACAGGAGCACCCCGACCATCAGACCGCCCATCACCTTGCCGATCATCCGACCACGCTCGTCGGATCGAACCAGGCCGGCCGCGAACGGAATCACCATTTGCGTGGCGCTCGTGGCCACGCCGACGACGAATGCGCAGACGAAAAAAAATGGTGCCGTCGATGCGAACGCGGCGCCAACGAGACCGAAAACGCCAGCTAAAAGCGTCACGGGCACCACAGTGCGAACACCGAAGATGTCGATCAACGGGACGAGCAACACGAGCCCGGCAGCGTAACCCAGCATCGGCATCATCGCGATGACGCCGGTGGTCTGTTCAGGCATCGCCAGAGCCATTGCAACCGGCCGCGACAGCGACTGGGCCCCGAACAAGGGCAGCACGATAAGCGCGACGGCTGCGCCTAGCGCGGCGGTAATCGTTTTCATCGCGACGGGCTTTTCGCTTCGGCTCGCGCCTTACAATGGCTTCATGAGGTCGGCAGGCGCCGCGCCTTCCGCCGCTATGTAGATCGCCAGCAACTTCGCCGGCTTGGTCAAACTGCCATTACGGGAAATCCGGTGCGCAGCTCCGACCGGCTCCCACCACGCTTCTCCCTCCGTGTACGTCTCCTGGGGTCCGTCGCCAACTTGCGACACGATGGTCCCCGATATGACATACGCGATCACTCCGTTGGGATGGACATGAGCAGGCGACCCGGTTCCGGGAGGGTAGTCGACTTCAACAAGAGTGATTTCTCGCGCAGGTTCACCTGGCAACCGTTGCCTGATGACCTCCCGTCGACGTGATGACCTGGAGCCCGGAGCGCTCGGCGATCGTGCCGAAGCGGTCGATCCGCTGGCCCCGAGGGCAACCGCAAACAATGCCAATAGAAGATTAAAGTCTCTACGGTCAGGCGTTTCGATTCTCATCGCTCGATCCAAGTTCAATATGTCTACCGCGATCCAGCTTCGTTGAATTCCCGTATCACCGGAGCGGACCACGTTTGTTTCGTCACATCTTGTTCGGAGACGTACCTGAAGCTGATGGCGATCCGATTCCAGACATTGATCAGGCCAACGAGGAGCGTGAGATCCACGATCTCCTTCTCGGAAAACTGAGTCTGCAGCGCTTCGTACAATTCATCCGGCGCACCGCTTTGAGCGATCTTTGTGATCGCATCTGTCCAGGCCAGAGCCGCGCGCTCGCGCTCGCTGTAAAGTCCGGATTGGTGCCACGCGCTCAACACATGAAGACGCTGTTCGCTCTCTCCGCTCTTCCTGGCCTGCGTGCTGTGCATCTCCAAGCAATAGGAGCAGCCATTGATCTGCGATGCCCTTACTTTGACCAGCTCGGCCAGCGACGTCTCGAGAGCGCTTTGGGCCACGCATCCCTCAACCGCCTTCAAGGCTTTGATGGCATCAGGTGCAATTTCCCAAGCGCGCAGACGCTCCGCTTTCATGACGAACACTCCTCGCGCCCAGCAATCACAATCAGACAGCGTACAGTCTCGTGTGGAGCATCTACCGGCCGAACGGCCTAGGAAGAAGTGGCAAGATGGCGTAAGTTGACTAGGCCATGTTGGCACTGCCGTCGACGCGCGTTGGAAACCATGAGCCGCTCCGCAGATCCCCAATATCGCAAGATCTACGATCGCTTCCGGACCGCGATTTCGACGGGTCAACTCCGGCCCGGCGACAGGTTGCCGTCAATTCGTAACTTGGCGGATGAACTCTCGACGGCGCGGGGGACCGTTGACGCGGCCTACGCCATGCTTGCTGGGGAAGGCTATGTGGTCAGCCGCGGCCAGGCCGGAACGATCGTGGCGCCAGACCTTGATACTGCGCTGATTGCGCAGGCCAGCAAGCGTTCGCCTTCACCTGCAAGAGCGCAAGAGCCTCGCCATGCAGAGCCAAAGCCGCTTCAATTGGGTCTTCCCGCGATCGACGCCTTTCCGCGCAAACTATGGGCCCACCTTGTTGCCCGCGAATGGCGGCGGCTCTCGCCCTCCGACATGATGTATCCAGACCCCGCGGGTCTTCCTCGGCTGCGGCAAGCCATCGCCGCCTACCTTGCATCGTCCCGGGGGATCGCTTGTCGCTCGGACCAGGTCGTGGTGACGAATGGATTTCAAGGCGGCCTCGATCTGACTGCTCATGCCCTGCTCCGCCGCAAGGAACAGGTTTGGATCGAAGATCCGTGTTTTCCGCCTGTGCGTGCGGCGCTGAAGACTGCTGGCGCTGATCTCGTTCCAGTCCGGGTCGACGAAGACGGCGTTTGCGTCTCCGAGGGGTCAAGACAAGCACCCAAGGCTCGATTGGCCGTGATAACTCCGTCGCACCAAAGCCCGTTGGGGGTAGCCCTTTCTTTACCCCGCCGGCTCTCGCTTCTGCATTGGGCAAATGACGCTAACGCCTATGTCGTCGAGGACGACTACGACAGTGAGTTCCGGTTCGAAGGCCGCCCGCTGCCGGCGCTGAAGAGCCTCGATCACCAGCAACGTGTGATCTATGCCGGCACCTTCAGCAAAGTGCTCTTCCCGGGCCTGCGGCTTGGGTATCTCGTCGTGCCAGACACTCTGCTTGGCACCTTCATCGAAGCCAGCTCGTCGCGGGCGGCGGGCCAGACATCATTCTCGCAGCGCGTGGTCGCTTCTTTCATGGCCGATGGCCATTTCGCGCGGCACCTAAAGCGTATGCGCCGTCTCTATGCGAGCAGGCGCACAGCTTTGGCGAATGCGTTGTATGGCGAGTTCGCCGGGCGAATAGTCATCGACCTCCCTCCAGGAGGGATGCACATCCTCATTCGTTTCCGAGAACGTATAAACGATGACGCTATCGCAAGAGTCGCCCAAAATGCCGGCTTCGGGGCTGAGCCGCTGTCGAGCAGAGCGATAAAATATGCATGCGGCCAAGGCCTACTGGTGGGATTCACGAACGTCGCCGAGTGCGATGCCCTCAAGATTGCCCGAAAGTTCAAGCAGGCCCTAGCGCGCCGTTGAAAGCCGCAGATCCGCCGATACGGAAGCGCGGTTTGGAGGGGAACGCCTTCCCCCTGGCCGGCGCCTCGCTCGCCGGCACACCCCCTTCTGCGGGGAGTTCCCCGCAACGCCCCCTCAGAGTGAGAGTGCGGACCGGGTTGGCCGCGACGGGTTGAAGGCTGGAGGAGAGACTTCCGGCGCCCGTCGCGGAGACCCGCGATGTCCAGAAAGACAATATCCGCTCGCACCGGCTCAGATCGGGCGAGCCTCTATGACGAGATCACCAGGAAGATCATCGCCGAGCTGGAGGCGGGGCGCGCGCCGTGGGTTCAGCCTTGGGGGACAAAGGCCGTAAATGCGCCACTCGCCATGCCAAAAAATGCCGCCACCGGCCGGCAGTATTCAGGTATCAATGTGCTGATTCTTTGGGGCGCCGTGATCGAGCACGGCTTTCCCGGCCAGAGTTGGCTCACCTTTCGCCAGGCGCTCGCGCTTGGTGGCAACGTCCGTAAAGGCGAGCACGGC
>Ga0070737_10002639_pt1 | contig 20994 bp, 15 predicted proteins | sample Coa_R1_10_FD_66438 | JGI IMG/M metagenome (GOLD analysis project Ga0070737, IMG submission 66438) | Surface soil microbial communities from Centralia Pennsylvania, which are recovering from an underground coalmine fire - Coalmine... | ecosystem: Environmental > Terrestrial > Soil > Unclassified...
GCGCACCACAGCGGCCAGAAGCCAGGAGAGCACAAGCGGCGGAATGTGCGCACCCATGGCGAGCTGAACGGTGGCCTGCGCTGCGCCCGAGTCGCGCAAAACGCCGCTCAGACCGCCGGCCGCCGAAAGGATGACGAGCACGCCGGCGATAGGGGCAAACGAGTCGGCCACGAGCTTGCGCAAACCGGCGGAGCCGCGCCAGTCAGGGTTTTGCACATAGGGTCCAAGCAGGGCCAGCGCCGCCAGGGCCGAGAGCAGCATGGAGACGTCCGGGTAGCCGGCCAGGTGCAGGAGCTGGCTGGACAGGCTTGCCGGCGCAGCAATACTGTCGGCCCAGCTTCCGGCGCAGATGAGCACTACCGGCAGCAGGATGGCGACAAGCGCCCGCCACGCGGCCGGGGCCGGTCCAGTCTCGCTTTCCGCCCCGTTTGTCGAGCCGCTGTTTTCGGCCGCGACGGCCGCGCCCAAGGCAGGCGCGGCGCGGCCATCGAGAAGAAGAAACCGCTCGCGGTCCTTTTCCCGGTAGTGCGTGAGCACGGCGCTCAGCACCGGTCCGGCGAGGATGCCTGCGGGGATGCCTGCGGCCAGACCCCAGAGGATGGTCCGGCCTACGTCGGCGTGGTAGACGGTAGCGGCGAGCATCGCAGCAGGGTGCGGCGGCACGAGGCCGTGCATGATGGAGAGGCCGGCCATGACGGGAATGCCGAGCAGAATGGGCGGACGGCCGGTGCGCCGCGCCGCTTCGACTACGAGCGGCATGAGCAGCACCAGGCCAACCTCAAAGAAAACCGCCAGGCCCACGAGCAATCCCAGCGCGAGCAGCAGCCAGGGCAGCAGGGCGGGGCTCGAACGGGCCACCAGCGCGCTGCCGGAGGCGCTGGCCGCGAGCAGCTGGCCGAGGATCGCACCCATGGCGAGGATGATGGCGATGTGGCCCATCATGAGGCCGACGCCGCCGGTGAAGGAGATTGGAACCTGGCTGAGCGGCATGCCCGCGGCCGCGCCCAGGGCCAGCGCCGTTACAGCAAGGCCGAGCGCCGCATGCCAGCGCAGGCGCGCCACCAGCAGAAGCAGCAGAAGCACTGCGCCGGCTACGCAGGCCAACAGATACCAGGGATGAGCGGATGCGGCAGGGTGCACGGGGCGATTATTCCATACGGCGCGCGGCGCATCGCACGCAGAGCCGCGCGAGGCACCGGGCGCGGATTCTCCGCATCCTGCAGATGCGGCAGGCCTGAAGCCGAGTGCGCGCCTCGCGCCGGAGTCGATTCGAACGGAGCAGTCATCTTATTTGTAGCGGTTCTGTAGCGGCGCCGGAGCGTAAATTTCGGCGGAAGCTTCCACAGCCTGCGGGTTCGCGCGTGCGGGCTGAGCCGGTTTCGCCCGCTAGAATCGATACGGGACACCATGACAGACAAACGCGAAACCGTCCGCGACACAGTAATCCTGGGCTCCGGCTGCGCCGGGCTTACGGCAGCCATTTACACCGCGCGCGCCGGGCTCAGGCCGCTGGTGCTCGAAGGCCACGAGCCCGGAGGCCAGCTCTCCATCACCACGCTGGTCGAGAACTTTCCCGGCTGGCCGGAAGGCATCCAGGGGCCGGAGCTGATCGACAACATGAAGAAGCAGGCGCAGCGCTTCGGCGCGCGCTTCGAGCTGGCGCACCTGAACAAGGCCGATCTTGGCCAGCATCCGATCCGGCTCGATACCTCTGTGGGCGAGCTGACGACGCGCACGCTCATCATTGCCTCGGGCGCGAGCGCCCGTTGGCTGGGACTGGCGAGCGAGCAGGCGCTGATCGGACACGGCGTTTCGAGCTGCGCCACCTGCGACGGATTTTTCTTCCGCGGCAAGGAGATTGCGGTGGTGGGCGGCGGCGATTCGGCGATGGAAGAGGCGCTGTTTCTCACCCGCTTTGCTTCAAAGGTTACGCTGCTGCACCGCAGCGAGCGTTTCCGCGCCTCCAAGATCATGCTGGAGCGGGTGATGGCGCACCCGACCATCGAACTGCGCACCAATACCGTGGTCGAAGAAGTGCTGGGCGTGCATGAAAAGGAGGTCCGCGGGCTGCGGCTGCGCGATGTGGTGACGGGCGTGCAGAGCGAACTGCCGGTGCAGGGTCTGTTTCTCGGCATCGGCCACGAGCCGAATGCGAAGATGTTCCGCGGGCAGATGGATCTCGACCAGGATGGCTACGTGAAGACCGTTAACCAGGTCTTTACGACGCACCAGGGCAGGGTGATTCCCGGCGTCTACGCCTGCGGCGACGTGCAGGACCGGCGCTACCGGCAGGCCATTACGGCTGCGGGCTCGGGCTGCATGGCGGCTCTCGAAGCGGAGAAGTTTCTGGAAGAGCACGGGCGGTGATGCGGTTTCAGCTGTGAAAAATCGATGAGTGCGCTCGGCGAAAATCTCGAACGGCTCGAAGAGCGCATCGCCGCGGCCTGCCGCGCAGCCGGCCGAGCGCGCGGCGAAGTGGAGCTGATGGCCGTTTCAAAAACCTTCTCCGCTGAGGCGATCATCGAAGCGGTTTCGCTCGGTCTTACGCTCTTCGGCGAAAACCGCGTGCAGGAGTGGGCTTCGAAGGCCGCGGCCCTCGGTCCAAACCGCAAAGGCGCGCAGCGCTGCCATCTCATCGGGCATCTGCAATCGAACAAGGCGGCGCGCGCGGCTGAGCTCTTCGACGGCGTCGATTCGCTCGATTCACTGCGGCTGGCCGAGAGATTGAACGATGCGGCAGGCAGATGCGGCAAGCGTCTGCCGGTGCTGCTCGAAATCAAGCTGAGCCCGGAGGAGACCAAGTCCGGGCTCGATCCGGAATCGGCGCAGATGGCGCAGCTTCTCGAACGTTTGCCGGATCTTGCGAGTCTGCAGGTGCGCGGGCTGATGACGATTGCTCCATGGGGAGCGCCGGAGCATGAAACCCGCGCCTGTTTCCGTGCGCTGCGCAGCTGGCGCGACCGCTGGGCCGCGGCGCATCCGCGGCTCGACCTGAGCGTGCTGTCGATGGGCATGAGCGGCGACTTTCCGCTGGCCATCGCCGAGGGCGCAACGCGCATCCGCGTGGGTACGGCGCTCTTTGGCAAGCGGCCGGGCGCAGCCCAGCACGCCGCCGTGGAAGCCAAAGCGCCGAAGACGGATGCGCCGGACTCCGCCTGATGCGCAAGCCGGCGGCCGGGTTCCGCGACTTACGGAACCTCGGCTGTGGAAAGCTGTTCTTTCACGATTTCGATCGCGCGCTCAAGACGCACTCCCCGCGAACCCTTGACCAGCACCACATCCCCGGCGCGCAGATTGGCGGCAAGCCATTGTCCGGCAGCTTCGGCATCCTTGAGGAAAACGGCCGTCGCGCCGCCGGCGCAGGCTGCCGAGGCCAGGCGTTCGGCGTGGCCGCGCACGCCGGCAACGATGTCGATGCCGGCTTCGGCCGCAGCGCTGCCGCAGGCAGCGTGCAAAGCCGGCGCGTGCTCGCCCAGTTCCAGCATCTCGCCCGCCACCAGAATGCGCCGTCCCGCCGCCGGCCGGGCGGCAAGCGTGCGAATCATCGATTGCAGGGCTTCGGGATTGGAGTTGTAGCTGTCGTTGAGAATCGTGGCCCCGGCCAGCTCGATAATCTGCCCGCGCTTGTCGCCGGCCGTCAACCGATCAAGAGCCTTCGCCGCGGCATCGATCTCTACGCCCGCCTCGCGGGCCACGGCCAGGGCGGCCATGGCGTTCAGCGCGTTGTGCGCGCCCAGCAGTTGCAGCGTCAGACTCGATTCGAACTCGCCGGCGCGGAAGCGGATATGAATTCCCGCGGCGTCTTCGCGCACGTCGAGGATGCGCGGATCGCTGCTCGGCGTCTTGCCGAAGTACACGACGCGGCCGGGAAAATCGCGCCCGAACTGCGAAACGTAGGGATCGTCGCCATTCAAAAACGCCACGCCGGCTGCGGGCAGCGCTTCGACAAGCTCGAATTTTGCGCGCGCCACGCCTGCCTGCCCATCGGGGAAATTCTCTACATGCGCATTGCCTACGTTGGTCACCACGCCCCAGTCCGGCGATGCGATGCGCGCCAGCGCGGCGATCTCGCCGGCGTGGTTCATGCCCATTTCGATCACTGCGTACTCGTGCTCGGGCTCAAGACGCAGCAACTGTAATGGGAGGCCGAAGGCGTTGTTCAGATTTCCGTGGGACTTGAGGACAGCGAACTTCGCGCCGAGGGCTGCGGCGACGGCTTCCTTGGTGGTTGTCTTGCCAGCCGAGCCGGTGATGCCAATCACGCAGCGGCCCCACTGGCGGCGGACGTGCGCGGCGAGCGTATGCAGGGCAAGCAGCGGGTCGTCGCAGATCAGAAGCGGCGCAGACAGCGCGGCATCCGGCAGAGCCGCAACGCGCATCCGCGAAACGACTGCCCCCACGGCTCCTCGTTCCAGAGCGGCGGCAACGAAGTCGTGTCCATCCAGCCTCTCGCCCTTTACCGCAAAGAACAGCTCGCCGGGCCGCGCAGTGCGCGAGTCGATGGAGTAGCCCTGCGCCACAAGCGCCCCCGCATTGGGCACGCTTGCCGGCGCCTCCAGCACTGCTCCCGCACCGATTGCGGCTTCTGCCAGCGTCAGCTTCATTGTTCCTCACAATACGGCGATTGCGCCCGCCGAGGCAATTGGAATTCCCAGGGCGTCAGATCACGCAAGTTACCTTACACGCCATACCCCAGTTCGCCCAGAGCGCTGCGCGCCACCTCGCAGTCGTCGAAAGGGATCGTGCGGTCGGCCAGAATCTGCTCCTTTTCGTGTCCCTTGCCGGCGAGCAAGACCACATCGCCGGGTTCGGCGCTGCCGAGCGCCAGCCGGATGGCCTTCGCACGGTCCGGCTCGACAACGTATTGGATGCCGGTTGCGCGCAGGGCAGGCTCGATCTCGGCAAGGATGGCCAGCGGGTCTTCAGAGCGGGGATTGTCGCTGGTTGCCACCACCAGATCGCTGCCTTCTCCGGCAGCATGAGCCATTTTCGGCCTTTTGGTGCGGTCGCGGTCGCCCCCGCATCCGAAAACCGTGATGACGCGGCCCGATGAATTTCCGGCGATGTCCCGCCCCAGTCGGATCAGGTTGCGCAGCGCATCGTCGGTATGCGCGTAATCCACGATCACGGAGAATGGCTGGCCGGCATCCACCGGCTGAAAGCGGCCGGGCACAGGAGCAAGCTTCGGCACGGACTCGACCAGCAGATCGAAGTCAACCCCGCGGGCATGCGCGGCGGCGAAGGCGGCGAGCAGGTTGAGGATATTGACTTCGCCGGCCAGGCGGGAGGTGAGGTGCGCCGAACCAACCGGAGTTTCGAGTTCGATCTCCGCGCCGCCCGGCGTGAGCCGGCGCCGGGCAGCGCGCCAGTCGCCCTTACCGATGCCATAGGTGCGGATCTCGGCGCCGGCCGCGCGCGCGGCGGCCGCAAGCTCTTCGGCGCGCGGGTCCTGTGAATTAATGACGGCCGCGCGCGGAGCCGGATAGACGGAGCCGTCGAAGAGCAGGCGCTTGGCGGCGAAGTACCGGTCCATGGTCTGGTGGTAGTCGAGATGGTCGCGCGTGAGATTGGTGAAGACGGCGACATCGAAGCCGACCTGGGCCACGCGGCCCTGGTCCAGAGCATGGCTCGAGACTTCGGCGACGAGCTCCGTCGCGCCGCGGCCGGCCCCCTCGGCCATCAGCTCGAACAGGTCGCGCGACTCGGGAGTTGTGTGCAGCGAAGGCCGCACTTCGCCGGCGACGTGGTATTCGATCGTTCCGATGAGCACCGTTTTGCGCTTCGCAGCGTTCAGCAATGCTTCGGTGAGAAAGGCGGTCGTGGTTTTTCCGTTGGTTCCGGTAATGCCGGTGGCCCTGAGACGCCGCTCGGGGTGGCCGTAAAATGCAGCCGAAGCCTGCGCAAGCGCGCGGCGGCCGTGCTCGACTTCGAGCACGGGCAGGCCGGGCTCGTAGACAGTGAGGCGATCGAACGTCTGCGCCGAATCGGTGACAATGCCAAGAGCGCCGGCGGCAATTGCCTTCTGCACAAAGCGGTTGCCGTCGGTCGCGCCGCCTTTCATGGCGACAAAGACCGCGCCGGGCCGGACGCGCCGTGAGTCGTACTCGATGCCGGCGATCTGCGCCTGCGATGCGCCTGCTGCGCCCACGTGCGCCACTTCGGCGATGAGTTCGTTCCAGTTCATCCCTTGGCTGATTGTAGTTTGTGGGCGCGAAGTTTCAGCGCGCGCAGTGGACGACGATTTTTGTTCCCGGGGGAACCATTGCCCCGGCGGCAGGAAACTGCTGGCGCGCAATGCCGTTGCCGCTGATCTCTACGTTGAGGCCGTCGATCGCCGCCTGCTCGATGACCTTGCGCACGGGCAGCCCGGCCAGCGAGGGGACAGGCACCAGCCTGGTCTGCAGCACTATGGATCTGGGCGGAGGCGCAGAGGCTGGAGAGGCGTTTGGCGCTGCTGCCGGCGCAGGCGCGGCACGGCCCTGCTCGTTGCTTTGGCCTGCGGGCGCGGCTGGACTCGATGCCGGCTGCGGAGACTGGGCCGCGGCCTGGAGCGCCGGCCTGCTCAAGGGGTCATCCTGCGGCAGGTCGTTGGCGGCGTCGTAGAGCGCCTGGAGGTCCTGCGGCTGCTCGTTGGAATCGTCCTCGGTAACCGGCGCCTGCTTTTCGTTTTTCGCCGTCGTGCCGGCCGGGCGCAGCGGGATGTCATGCGGAACGCCGAGATATTCGAGCACCTGTTGCGCGACTTCTGCAAAAACCGGCGCGGCGACTTCGGCCCCGTAGTATTGCCCCTTGGGCGAATCGATGATCACGGCTACGGCGATCGCCGGATTGTTCACCGGTGCAAAGCCGGCAAACGAGCCGATGTGCAGGTTCTTGTTATACAGGTGGGTCACAGGATCGATCTTTTGCGCCGTTCCCGTTTTGCCCGCCGACGAGTAGCCGTTTAACTGCGCATTTTTCCCGGTGCCATCCAGCACGATGTTCTCCATCATCGCGCGCATCTGGGCGGCGGCGAGCGTGGAGATAACGCGGTGCGCGCCGGCCGGCAGTGGATCGGGCAGGTCTTCGTTCGCCCGGAAGGGCTCGGCCTGAGCCGGCTGAGGCGAAGCCGGGCTCTGGCCGGGGTTCGCGGACGGTTCAGAGCCCGGCATGAGAATGTGCGGCGGCAGATAGACGCCGCCGTTGGCGATGGTGGAAACCATGGTCACCAGCTGCACGGGAGTGACCGCCTCTTCCTGACCGATGGCGACATAGCCGATCGACGCCGGCTGCCAGTATTTGACGGGGCGCAGCAGCCCGCGCGTTTCGCCGGGCAGTTCGATGCCGGTGCGCTGGCCGAAGCCGAAGTCGCGAATGTATTTGTAGAGAAGATCGGGCCCCAGCATGAGCGCCACTCGGATGACGCCGACGTCGCTCGAGCGCGCCAGCGCCGTGGCAACCGGCACGATGCCCATGCCGCGATCGCTCTGATCGTCGTGAATCACGCGGCCGAAGAGATTGATCTGTCCGCCCCGGCAGTCGACCATCGTGTCGGGCGTGATCTTGTGCTGATCGAGCGCGGCCGCGTAGGTGACCAGCTTGAACGTCGAGCCGGGCTCGTATACATCGCTCACGGCGCGGTCGATGAGCAGATCGGGCGAGGTGTGGCGGGCGTCGTTGGGGTTGAAGGTGGGGCGAATGGCGAGGGCGAGAATCTGGCCGGTGTGAACGTCCTGGATCACCACGGTGCCATGCTCGGCGCGCGTCCGCGCCATGGCGCGATCGAGCGCCTGCTCGGCCATGAACTGGATGTTTTCGTCGATGGTGAGCTGCAAATTGCGGCCGGGCTCGGGCTCGCGCTCGGTCGAGCCCAGCACCTTGCGCCGCGCATCCATGGCCGCGTACATGCGGCCCGGCGCGCCGTGCAGTTGCGAGTTGAATTTCTCTTCCAGACCGCCGAGGCCGTTGTCGTCGATGCCGACGTAGCCGAGCACCTGCGCGGCGATCTCGTTGTCCGGGTAGTAGCGCTTGAACTCCTTCTGGAAATAGATGCCCTGCATGTTCAGGGCGCGCACGCGCGCGGCAACATCGGGCGCAACTCGGCGCGCAATCCAGGCGAACCTGTCGCCATTGGCCAGCCGGGCGGCGATGGCGGCCTCCGAGGTCTGCTTATCCTCAGGATCGGTGTGAACGATGGCGGCGAGCGTCCGCGCGGCAGCCTGCTTGTCGTCGATCTCCGAAGGATCGGCGTAAATGGAGTCGGCCAGCACCGTCATGGCCAGCTCATGCAGGTTGCGGTCGTAGAGGATGCCGCGCCGCGGCGCGACTTCGAAGGTCCGCTGCTGCTGCTTTTCCGCGCGCTCGACGTATTCCTTGTGCTGCACGATCTGCAGCCAGAACAGCCGGCCGGCGATGGCGCAGGTCCACAGCGCAAAGAGCAGGCAGATGATCCAGAAGCGGCCGCGCCTGAGCGGAACGACGCGCGGCGCCGAAGCGCGGCGGGGAACAGGACGCAGGGCGGTGGCCATCGGTGCGAAGCTCCTAGCTGCCGGCTTTCCGCTGCGAGCGGCTCGGATCGGCCTGAGTGCAAATGCGGAACCCGGCCGCCGAAATATCTGTGCCAATCCTGCGCATGACCTGGAAGCCGGAAGCCGCTTTCCTCACTCAGCCGGCGAGTCCGAGGCCGGCGGCGTCATCTGCGCCAGCACAGGGCCGTTCGCGTCGGGCCGGGCGCTGGGATGCACCACCTGTCCGGGCTGCGGAGCGCTCAGTCCCAGCTGGCGCGCCATCTGGTCGATGCGCGCCGGCTGCGTAAGCTCGGCCTGGCTGAGGCGCAACTGACGGTTCTGTTCGCGCAACTGCTCCAGCACAGCCTTTTCGCTCTCCACGCGGTAGCTGCTCTCGATGGCGTAGAAGTGCTGCAGGCCGTACACCATGATGAGCGAGAAGAGAACGGCGACAGCAGCCGAGAAGACGCGCATCTGCCGCGCGCGCACCGGGTCGGAAGCCTTCACGAGCCGGGAATTGTCGAACTGCTTATGAAAGTGGAACTCCGGCGTGCGAACGCGCCGGCGGCGCAGCGGCTGCTCGGCCATCAGCTCGGCATTGCGCTCGGCGATCCGCGCGCTCAATCCGCGGCCTGAGTCCAGATAGGTTGTTGCAAATGCCGCCATGTGCTCTCCTTCGTCGGGCCGGAAACAAGCGGCCGGCGAACAGCAAATCCGCTGCGATCATCTGCTGAGCGAATTCGCGCCTTGTTCCCTGTCCCCTGTTCCCTGCCCTTGCCTTTCCGCCGCTCTCAACTTTGCGCTGCGCGAGCGCGGATTACGTTCGATCTCTTCTTCGCCGGCCGTAACCGGCTTCTTCGTCAAAACTGTCCAGATGCCCTGCTTTGCTCCGTTGCGCAAACTGTCTTTCGCAATGCGATCTTCCAAAGAGTGAAAACTGATGACGACCAGCCGTCCGGAGGGCTTAAGCAACCTGGGTGCGGCCTCCAGCAGGACCCGGATTTCGTCGAGTTCGCGATTGACGTAGATGCGCAGCGCCTGAAACGTCCGGGTTGCCGGATGAATCGGCGAGTTTTTCATTGGCGGGACGGCCGAGGCGACAATCCTGGCTAGCTGCCGGGTTGTCGTGATCGGCCGCCCCCGCACAATGGCTCTGGCGACTGTCCGCGACCTCCTTTCCTCACCGAATTCGTAAATCAGGTCCGCCAGCTCGCGCTCGCTCGCCTCATTTACCACCTGTTCGGCGGTCGGCCCCGAGCGCGGATCCATGCGCATATCGAGCGGGCCCTCCGCCTGAAAACTGAACCCCCTGCGCGCTTCGTCGAGCTGCAGACTGCTCACGCCAAAATCGGCCAGCATGCCGTCAACCGACCCCGGCGCAATGTGCCGGGAGATGGCGCTGAAAGCCTCGCCGATCAGCTCCAGCCGCGGCGCACCTGCCGGCATCCGCTCGCGAGTCCGTTCCAGCCTCTCCTTCGCAAGCGCCAGGGCCTCCGGGTCACGATCAAATCCCAGCAGCTGTCCCGAAGGCCCCAGCTGCCGGAAAATGGCTTCGGCGTGACCGCCCATGCCCAGTGTGCAGTCCACATACGTCCCGCCAGGACGCACGCGGAGAAAGTCCATCGCTTCCTTTAAAAGAACGGGCACATGACGTACCTGCGGATCTTCATCCCAGGGACCGAAACCCGCTCCTGGGAACCCTGGGTCCGTCATGCGCTTTCCCCCTGAGGGGATTTGCCCCCGGCGGCCAAAGAACTCCCGCCCGGGCCCCGCTGAAACCAATCAACTCATCCTGCGGCTCAACAGCGCCGCTACCGCCCTGCGATCCTCGGCCGTCATCGTGCTGGCCGGCAGGGCCTCTTCAAACTGCGCCAGGTTATGCACCTCGAGGTAGTTGATCTTGCCCATCACCGCTACCTCGGCATCCAGCCGGGCCGAGCTGCGCAGAATCTGCGGCAGAACAATCCGCGCCTGGCTGTCCATCTCCACCTGCTGACCGTAATAGCTGGTCAGGTTCAGGTACTTCTGTACGGCGTCGTCCAGGTTGCTGTGCTCGGCCAGCATCGCCTCCCGCTTTTCCCACTCCGGCAGCGGCCATATTTCGGCGCTTTTGCCGTCGGAGCTGGTGACGTAGAACTGCGTCACGTGCTGGGCATCCAGCAGCTGCTTGAAGGCGGACGGCACCTTCAGCCGTCCCTTTTCATCCACCTTCGCCGGATGGTTACCCCTGAACATCGCAAACCCCGTGCTTTCATCGGCTTCCGGATCCGGTTAGGAGGCTGGTTCCTCAGCCTGCTTTGTGCCGATACCGTGCGCCGCGGGGAGAAAACTGGAGTAAACTTGCCTTAAACGCAGTCAGATGGCTCCCCAAAACTCCATTTGACTCCAAATTACTCCACTCATCCCGATAGTAACCGCTTTCTGCCTCTGCGCAAAGAGAAAAATCTCTTTTTCAGAGGACGGCGGTCTGCCGCCTGTGGGAAATTCGCCTAATTGCGAATATCTCCGCCGTCAACACCAGATATTGTGTTTATCGCTTTGGTTCCCGGTCTGGACAGACTGCCAGGAACGTGTTTGGCGCGAGTGGGAGTTGAATCTGTTTGCCAGCAAGGCAGAGAGGGTCATGCCGCCGCTTTGCGCCGCCTGCCCGGCTGCTGCCGGTCGATCACTGCGCGCACCAGATAAACAAACACAGCAATATTGATGACGAGCAGAATCAGACGAGGCCAGGTGAGCCGCCGCGCAATCTCCATAATCTCCCAGGGGAGAAACGAGGCGGTGATGAGCAGAGTGAGAATCTCGCCCCACAACCTCTCAAGATAGAGGCCGATGCCCTCGGCCATGCTGATTCCGGCATAGCAGAAGGCCGCCGCTCCGATGCGGCGCAGCAGCGGGTCGTTAACCAGCGAGGCTTCTACAAGGATGAAGTGCACGATGCGCACCTCTGGGTTGAAGCGCAGGTGATCGGCAAGGAGCAGGAACATATCGCCGACGTCCTTGTGCAACAGACGGAGCGCGCCTACGCCGATGGCAATGAACAGCAGGGACTGAACCAGCTTATAGAACGCAATGAGCAGCAGCCAGTGGTTATGGCGGGAGCCGGAACGGAGCATCTTGTTGGACTGGCGCATGCGGGCGAAGGGAGTATCTGCTCTCTAGTGTACCGATGCGCGGCCGGTGCGACGGGTTAGCGGAGGCGCGCGCGTTGATGGCGGCCCTCTCCGGGCTCTTTGCGATGAGATTTCCATCAGGAAAGGGACGGTGATTCCGGAAATGCCGTAGAATAGTTTCTCCACCGCGGGCTGGCGGCTTTGGGGTTGGCAGATTTGCGTTTGCGAAGCTCGCCGGCGCCTGCGCTATATCGGAGCGGGGAATGGAAACGGGACCTAATCCAGCGCGCAATGCGCTGGCCGAGCTGCTGCCCCCTTTAACCGCACAGGCTGCGGCGGTCGAGGCCGACCGCTGTCTATATTGTTACGATGCGCCGTGCACCCACGCGTGTCCGACGCATATCGATATTCCACGGTTCATCAGGAAAATCGCCACCGGCAACCTGCGCGGATCCGCCGCCACAATCTATGCCTCGAACCTGCTGGGCGCAACCTGCGCGCGCGTATGCCCGGTGCAGGAGCTGTGCGAGGGCGCATGCGTGCTGGGCGCGGATCACAAGCCCATTGCCATAGGCCGTCTGCAGCGCTATGCCATGGACTATGCGCGTGAGCATCGCGCATTCCCCGCAGTGACAGCGGCGCCGGCCGGCCGCTCGATTGCGGTGATCGGTGCGGGACCGGCCGGGCTCTCCTGCGCAGGCGAGCTGGCCCGGCGCGGCCATGCGGCAACGATCTTCGAAAAGCGTCCATTGCCCGGCGGACTTTCGACCTACGGCATCATTGGCCTGCGCGAGCCCCAAGAGATCGCGATTGAAGAGGCGCGCATGATCGAGGCGCTCGGCGTAAAGATCCGCACGGGCGTCGAGTTCGGCAGGGATATAACGCTGGCGCAACTGCAGAATGAATTCGACGCAGTGGTGCTGAGCGTGGGCCTGGGGCGCACGCCGGCTCTCGGCATTGCCGGCGAAGAGGCCATCGTCGACGGGCTGGAATTTATCGAGGAGAGCAAGACGGCTCCGGAAAAGATGCGGATCGGCCGCGATGTGATCGTAATCGGCGCGGGCAACACGGCGATTGACTGCGCGACGATTGCCAGGCGGCTCGGCGGCGGGCGCGTGACCATGGTATACCGCCGCACAGACCGCGAGATGACCTGCTACAGGCACGAGTACGAATTTGCGCGCGGCGAGGGGATCGAATTTCGCTTTCTGAGCCAGCCGCAGCGGGTGGTATTCGACGGCGGGCGCGTAGCCGGCCTCGTGTGTCTGCGCGTGGAGCTGGGCGCACCCGATGCCTCGGGGCGTCCGGCGCCGCGAACGGTGCCGGGCTCGGAGTTTGTGCTCGAGGCCGATCAGATTGTGAAGGCGGTGGGACAGGAAAAGCCTGCGCTGATTGCGCAGCTTGGCCTGAAGACAAAGAAGGGATTCATCGCCGTGGATGAAGAGTTCAGGACCAGCATCGAGGGCGTGTACGCGATCGGGGATTGCACGCGCGCGGCTGGCGCAGCTTCAACTGTGATGGCCGTTGAAGACGGCAAGCTCGCGGCGGCGGCGATTCACAAGGCGCTCTGCGGTACGGAAGCAGGCTATGAGCGCCAGCCATCGGCAGCGGAGGTGCGATAGCCATGGCGGACCTGTCGATCGATTTTGCGGGCATCAGGTCGCCGAATCCGTTCTGGCTGGCGTCGGCCCCGCCGACGAACTCCGGGGCGCAGATTCACCGGGCATTCGAGGCAGGCTGGGGCGGCGCGGTATGGAAGACCATCGGCGCGCCGGTGCTGAATGTTTCGAACCGCTATGGCGCGTGGGGGTTTGGGCATCAGCGCATGCTGGCAATCAACAATGTCGAACTGATCTCCGACCGGCCTCTCGCAGTGAATCTGCGCGAAATTGCCGAGGTAAAGCGCGCCTGGCCCGATCGCGCCGTGATTGTTTCGGCAATGGTGGAATCGAAGCCCGAAGCGTGGCGCGAGATCATCCGCCGCATTGAGGACACGGGCGCCGACGGGATCGAGCTGAACTACGGCTGCCCGCATGGCATGAGCGAGCGCGGCATGGGCGCAGCCGTCGGCCAGGTGCCGGAGTACTGCGAGCAGATTACGCGCTGGGTGATGGAAGCGGCGACGATTCCGGTGATCGTCAAGCTGACGCCGAACATCAGCAACATCGTGATGCCGGCGCGGGCCGCCGTGGCGGCGGGCGCCAATGCGTTGTCGCTGATCAACACGATCAATTCCATTGTGGGCGTGGACCTGGACACGCTCGAAATCACGCCCAACATCGGCGGCAAGGGCGGCCACGGCGGTTACGCCGGCCCGGCAGTAAAGCCCATCGCCCTCAATATGCTCTCGGCGCTCGGCGCCGATGAGATTGTTTCGCAGTCGGGCCTGCCTATTTCCGGCATGGGCGGAATTGCGACGTGGCAGGATGCGGCGGAATTTCTGCTGTTGGGCGCGAGCAGCCTGCAGGTATGCACAGCGGTGATGCACTACGGTTTCCGGATCATCGAGGACTTGTGTGACGGGCTTTCGAACTGGATGGACGAGAAAGGCTTTAAGAGAATCGCCGATGTAACAGGACGCAGCCTGCACCGGATCTCCGATTTCAAGGACTTCGATCTTTCCTTCCGCGCTGTGGCCCGCATCGATGAAGAGAAATGCATCAAGTGCAACCTGTGTTACGTAGCCTGCAATGACACCGCGCACCAGTGCATCGATCTTATCTCGCGCGACGGCAAAATCGTTGAGCCGCACTCGTACGATGTGCGTTCGAATGGCAAATATGAGGCGACGGAGACGCGGCCGCAGCCGACCGTGCGTGAACAGGATTGCGTAGGCTGCCGTCTGTGTTACAACGTCTGTCCGGTCGACGGCTGCATCAGGATGGTGGAACTGCCTTCCGGCCGGCCCCCGGTAACCTGGAGCGAACTTTCGCAGACGCAAAGAGCGGTGACCGAGGACTGGGAAGCGATGGAGAAGTATCGCAGGCAGGTGGGAATCGAGATTCACTAGACCGGCCTTCGGCGGGCTGCGGCGCTCAGAAAAAATCGCTCGGGAGAACTTCCATGGCAATGCTGATCAAGGGCGGTGAGATCGTGACGGCGGACGCGCGCATGCGCGCCGATATTCTGATCGAAAGCGAGACGATTCGCGAGATCGGCCGGAACCTCGCAGCGCCGCCGGGAGCCGAGGTGATCGATGCGGCCGGCAAGCTGGTTTTCCCCGGCTTCATCGATCCTCACGTGCACATTTACCTGCCCTTCATGGATACTTTCGCCAGGGACACGCACGAGACGGCGAGCAAGGCCGCGCTGGCCGGCGGCACCACGACGTTTATCGAGATGGTCTGCCCCAACCGCAATGAAGATGCGCTCGAGGGCTACTATCTGTGGAAGCGCAAGGCCGAAGGCGCGAGCGCCTGCGATTATGCCTTCCACATGGCGGTGACGCATTACGATGCGGACACCGAGGCGCAACTGCGCCAGATCGTAGCCGACGGAACAGCGTCATTCAAGATATTCCTTGCCTACAAGAATTTCTTCGGCGTAACCGACGAAGAGATGTACCGCACGCTCAAGCTGGCCGCGAGCCTGGGCGTGATCGTCACGGCGCACTGCGAGAACGCCGAGCTGGTAGGACAGTTGCAGCAGATGCTGCTGGCCGAGGGCAAAACCGGGGCCGAATGGCATGAGCCCAGCCGGCCGGAGAGTGTGGAAGCTGAGGGGACGGGGCGGTTCGCTACCTTTCTTGAGGCGACCGGCGCGACGGGCTACGTGGTGCATCTGTCCTGTGCGCCGGCGCTGCGCGCAGCGGTGGAAGCGAAGCTGCGCGGCGTGAAGATCAGCGTGGAATCGGTGCTGCCGCACTTTTTGCTCGACAAAACCTATGCCGAGCGCGAGGGCGTGGAAGGCATGAAGTACGTCATGTCGCCGCCGCTGCGGCACGAGCGCAACCAGGCGGCCCTGTGGACGGCACTCGAAGCAGGATTCATCGACACGGTTGGCACCGATCACTGCCCGTTCGATATCGAACAAAAACTCCTGGGGGCATCGGCCTTCACGCAGATTCCAAACGGCATTCCCGGTATCGAGGACCGCGTAAACCTGATGTACACCTATGGCGTCAGGCGCGGCCGGCTGAGCCTTCACCGCTTTGTGGATGCGCTCAGCACGCGCCCGGCAAAGCTCTTCGGGCTTTATCCGCGCAAAGGAACGATCGCCGCCGGCGCAGATGCCGATATCGTCGTCTACGATCCCGAGTATCGCGGGACGATCTCTGCCTTGAACCAGTACACCAGCAACGACTACAACGGCTTTGAAGGGTGGGCTATCGAAGGCCGTCCGGCGGTGGTGACGGTGCGCGGCAAAGTGCAGGTGCGCGACGGCAGATTCGTGGGCGAACCGGGACGCGGGCGCATGCTCAGGCGCAGCACGCAGCATGTAGAGGCGCCGGAGGCTTTGTATGCCTGTTAACGCCCAACGAACCAGCGCCAGGCGTGTCGATGCGCGCGGCGCTATCGATCTGCTGAAGGAGCTGCGAACGCTTACCGCCGACGAGAACGGCGCGCAGCGGCTGGCATGGAGCCCGGCGTGGCTCAAGGCGCGCGAGTGGTTCCGGACAAAGCTGCGCGCGCTGCCGGTGGAGCACCACTATGACGCGGCGGGCAACAGCTGGACGACGCTCAAGGGCGCGTCAGAGAAGGCGTTGCTTCTCGGCAGCCACCTGGATTCCGTTCCCAACGGCGGATGGCTCGATGGCGCGCTGGGCGTAATGGCAGCATTTGCAGTACTTCGCCGCGTCGCGGAGGAATACAACGGAAAACCGCCTGTAACCGTGCGGCTGGTGGACTGGGCCGACGAGGAAGGCGCGCGCTTTGGCCGCAGTTTGTTCGGCTCATCGGCATTTGCGGGAACTCAAACCATCGAGGCCGATCGCGGGCGCACCGACGCAAATGGAAAACGGCTTGAAGATGCGCTGGCTGAGTGCGGCGTGCGCATCGACGAAATCGGCGATGCCGGAAAGGAGCGCAAAAATGCCGCGGCGTATCTCGAACTGCATATCGAGCAGGGACCTGTGCTCGAAAGCATGGATTTGCCGCTGGGCGCAGTTCTCGGCACCAAAGGCGTGGAGCGCCACCTGATTACCTTCCACGGGCAGGAGGCGCACTCCGGCTCGACGCCCATGAATGCGCGGCGCGATGCGCTCGCCGCAGCGGCCAGGCTGGCGCTTGAGATCCGGACGATTGCAAAGAAGCATCCCGACGCGGTGTGCACCATGGGAAGCCTGAAAACCTTCCCGGGAATCGCGACCGCCGTGGTCGGCCGCTGCGAGGCGACGCTCGACCAGCGCGATCTGGATGCGGAGGTACTTGCCGCAATGTATCGCGAGGCGCAGGAAAAGAGCCGGGAATTTGCCGCCGAAGAAAACTGCACCGTGGAGTGGTCGCGCATCTGGAACATCGCGCCGGAGCCGTTTCACCCCAGGCTCATTGAGTTTTGCGAAGAGGCGATCCGCGAAACGGTGGGACGCGCGCACCGGCTGCCATCCGGACCGCTGCACGACGCTGCCGAGGTTTCGCGCGCCGGCATCCCCACGACGATGATGTTCGTGCAGTCCCTGAAGGGCATCAGCCACAACAGGATTGAGGACACGCGCGAAGAACACCTGGAGCAGGCGATCGTCGCCTATGACCTCTTGGCGCAGAAGACGATGGAGTGGATTCAGGCTTTCTGAGGACAAAGCGCTCGGACCGATGCGGAGCGAGGGTAATGGATCAGTTTGAAGGGTACGGGCTTGAACCTGCACATAAGTTAAGCAAAATGCCTCCGGGCTTCCGTTCCGGAGGGAATGCAACTTCAAACGGACCCACTACCGGAGCGGGTCGCGCCTTGTACAGGCGGCGCGCCGCGGTCTTTAATGGAGATTGACACAAGGAGCGACAAGGATATGGCGACTGCTGAAACATTGACGACGGCCGTGGTTTCCCACTGGATCGACGGGAAGCCGGTTGCATCGGCCTCGGGCCGGTCGGGCGCGGTAATGAACCCGGCTACGGGCGAGGTAATTGCCGAAGTGGGATTCGCCACGGCGGCGGAGGTGGATCGCGCGGTTGCATCGGCCAAAGCAGCGGCGCACGAGTGGCGCGCGACAGCGCTTTCGCGCCGCGCGGAGATTCTCTTTCGCTTCCACGAGCTTTTGGTTCAGAACCGGCAGCAGCTGGCAGAGATCATCAGCCGCGAAAACGGCAAGACCATGGCCGATGCGCAGGGAGAAGTGGCGCGCGGGCTCGAGAACGTCGAGTTTGCCTGCGGCGTTCCGCATCTGATCAAGGGCGGATACACGGAGCAGGCCAGCCGCGGCGTCGACGTCTATCAGATCCGACAGCCGCTGGGAGTCGTCGCCGGCATCACGCCGTTCAACTTTCCCGGGATGGTGCCTCTGTGGATGCTGGCAAACGCCATCGCCTGCGGGAATGCGTTTGTGCTTAAGCCTTCGGAGAAGGTTCCGGGCGCGAGCGTGTTCATCGCCGGGCTGCTGAAGCAAGCCGGACTGCCCGACGGCGTGCTGAATGTGGTGCACGGCGACAAGATTGCCGTCGACCGCATTCTCGAACATCCCGACATCAAAGCGGTAAGCTTTGTCGGCTCGACGCCTGTGGCGAAGTATATCTACGAGACTGCAACGCGCAACGGCAAGCGGGTGCAGGCGCTGGGCGGAGCGAAGAACCACATGGTCGTGCTGCCGGATGCCGACATCAACATGGCGGCCGACGCGGCGGTTTCTGCAGGGTACGGCGCGGCCGGCGAGCGCTGCATGGCGATCTCGGTGGTCGTGGCGGTGGGCAAGGTGGCCGATCCGCTGATCGAAGCCATCCGCGAGCGCGTAGCGAAAATCAAAGTAGGTCCGGGCTCCGATCCGTCGAGCGAGATGGGCCCGCTCATCACGCGCGAACACCGCGACCGCGTAGCCGCGCACCTGGACAAGGCTGCGGCCGAAGGAGCGACCGTGACCATCGATGGGCGCAGAACTCCGGCGCCGGATAAGAACGGCTTCTACCTTGGGCCATCGCTCATCGACAACGCCAGGCCGGGCATGCAGTGTTACGACACGGAAATCTTCGGGCCGGTGCTGAGCGTGGTTCGCGTGAACACATATGCCGAAGCCATCAAGCTGATCAACGAGAACCCCTTCGGCAACGGTACGGCGATCTTCACGCAGAACGGCGGCGCAGCGCGCCAGTTCCAGTTCGACGTGGAGGTGGGCATGGTGGGCATCAATGTGCCGATCCCTGTGCCGGTGGCCTATTACAGCTTCGGCGGCTGGAAGAGTTCGCTCTTCGGCGACCTGCACATGTATGGCCCCGAGGGTGTGCAGTTTTACACGCGCGCAAAGGTCGTCACCAGCCGCTGGCCCGATCCATCGACCAGCAAAGTGGACCTCGGTTTTCCGCAGGTGCGCTGAGCCGCCCTGCCCAGTCAGACGGGATCGCATGGATCGCTCATGGTCCGGCGGTCCCGGCAATGTTTTTCGGACAGTTTCCAGGAGAGCCGCATGATCGAAGTTTCCGACGCCACGACGCTCAGCTCCGAAGAGATTTCCGCGATCACCCGGCAAACGAACTATGGAACGTGGCGCTACCAGAAGGGCTGGAAGCCGCTGCATGTGGCTGACGCCGAGGGCTGCTGGTTTACCGACGGCGCAGGCAAACGCTACCTCGATTTCAGCTCGCAGTTGATGTGCGTCAACCTGGGTCATAAGAATCCGCGGGTGGTCGAGTCGATTGCCGAGCAGGCGCGGGAGCTGGCCTACATGGCGCCGGGCTACGCCACGGCAGCGCGCGCGCGGCTGAGCCGGAAACTCCTCGAGGTGCTGCCCGAAGGACTGACGAAGTTCTTCTTTGCCACCAGCGGCACCGAAGCCAACGAAGCTGCATTCAAAATTGCCCGCATGTATACGGGCAAGACCAAGATCATCTCGCGCTACCGTTCGTATCACGGATCGACGACGGCCTCGATCGCCGCCACCGGCGACCCGCGGCGATGGGCGATGGAGCCGGGCGGCAAAGGCGCCGGCTTCATCTTTGCTCCCGAGACCAACTGCTACGACTGCCCCATCAAGCACGCCTACCCGGGCTGCAACATCGCCTGCGCGGATTACATCGAACACATGATCCGCAACGAAAGCGATGTGGCGGCGGTGATCGTCGAGCCGGTCGTAGGCACAAACGGCGTCCTCGTTCCGCCGCCCGAGTATCTCCCGCGCCTGCGCAGGATTTGCGACGAGCACGGAGTGCTGCTGATCGCCGATGAGGTAATGACCGGATGGGGGCGCACCGGCAGGTGGTTTGCAGTCGATCACTGGGGCGTAAAGCCGGACATCCTCGTCACCGCCAAAGGCATCACCTCGGCTTACGTTCCTCTTGGCTTGTGCGCCACCACGGGAAAGATCGCCGAATATTTCGAGGACCACTACTTTGCCCACGGCCACACCTATGAGGCGCACCCGCTCACGCTGGGACCGGCAACGGCCACCATCGAAGAGATGCAGCGGCTCAGGCTTGTGGAGCGCGCAGCGGAACTTGAGCCTTACGTGCGCGCAAAGATGGAGATGCTCAAGGCCAGGCATCCTTCGGTGGGCGATGTGCGCGGCCTGGGGCTCTTCTTTGCAATTGAGCTGGTGAAGAACCGCACGACCCGGCGGCGCTTCAACACGATGCGCGACAAGGTGGAGGGCAAGCCGTTGGTAGTCGAGCAGATTGCCGCCAGATGCATGGCTCAGGGGGTTGCCATTCAGGCCTGGATCAGCCACTTCGTGATTGCGCCGCCCCTCATCGTAACGAAGGAAGAAATCGATCTGGGAGTGGCCGCGCTCGATGAGCATCTGGCGATCGCCGACGCGCTGGTCGAGACATAACGTGAGCCGCGGCCGCCGCGGAGCGCTCGTCGCCCGGCTGCTGCCTCCGCCGCCGGCCACCCGCTTCTGCTACACTTGAAAAAGCGTACCGGAGACAGACCGCGCCAGGCCGCGCGTCGGATTTTCCACCCTCTCCGGGGCGCATCCGCACTGCATGTCGGGGAGTGGCTCAGCCTGGTAGAGCACCTGGTTCGGGACCAGGGGGTCGGAGGTTCAAATCCTCTCTCCCCGACCATCTTTTAAAATCAAACACTTACAAACATTCACCCGCTCTGAAATTGTCTCGCCAAGGGGTCAATTTTGCAAGCAATTTTGCGGTGCTGGATGCGCTATTCAGATTCAGGCTAGCTAAACACGGGAGGCCCCCCTGACCTGCCCCGGTTTTCTCATCCAGCCATAGCTGGAGTTTCTCGGTTTGGTGTTGTGGGCGAGTATATCTCGCCGCCGTAGTCAGGGCTGTGGAGATGTGGGAAGCGTTCTTTGCTTT
>Ga0070737_10002641_pt1 | contig 20990 bp, 20 predicted proteins | sample Coa_R1_10_FD_66438 | JGI IMG/M metagenome (GOLD analysis project Ga0070737, IMG submission 66438) | Surface soil microbial communities from Centralia Pennsylvania, which are recovering from an underground coalmine fire - Coalmine... | ecosystem: Environmental > Terrestrial > Soil > Unclassified...
CCATAGACGTGCTCCTCGAAGTTCCCGAAGACATCAGCGACGTTCTGGAAACCGAACTGTACGCCCTGCGCGACCGCCTGCAGGCCGCAGCACTGGCCTAGCCGTCCGCGCCCCGCTTCCGGCCTGATCTGAAACTCCCGCCTCCTGCGGTGTGATCCCATCCCGTTTACCCCGTTAAGTCGATTACGTTCCGTAACGGGACGGTACCCGTACGACCCGCTCGCGTCCGCGCTGGGCGCGCGGCCGCGAGGCTGCGCGGCATCACGGCGCGCTGGCGCGCCGCCGGGTATGCCGCCGCCGGCATCCTCGGTCCCGGCCCGGCGTGGTGCTGGCTGACCCGGCCCGGGGATGGCCGCGTGCGGCCTGGGCTACCCGGCCCGGCCGCCGGCGCTGGCCCGGCTGGCGCGCATCCGCGCCGTGCTGGCCGCCCGGCTGTGGCCGGAATCCGGGCAGGCCCACGCCGACGGCCGGGCGTGGTGGCGATCCGAGCGGCGCATCCGCGCCGCCCTCCCCTGCTGACGCCGGCACCGCCCACGTGCCCGACGCGGAAATCCACTGGCCGGGCACTGACACCTGCCCGCATGCCGGGCAGGTGCGGGCCGCCGAGGCCGAGCTGACGCCCAAGCCGGCCGCGCGCACCGCGCGGATCATGCACGGGCTGCTGTCCCCGCCCCGGTACGCGCAGGCGGTGTACCTGCTAATGGTGCGATGACCAGCCTTGCGGCCCCGTCCGGGCACGCGCACGGCCGGCTGATGCAATGGTTCTTCGCCACCCGCACCTTCCACGCGATGAACGGCAAGCCCGGCGGAAGCACCGGCGCCGACGACGCCTTCGCGGGCAACCGGGGAGCGGGCATCGGCGCGGAGATCATGGGGCGCGACAGTTCGGGCCCCAGCGCGGCCCGTGGCCGGACGAGCAGCGGAAGGGCTGGTGGGGGGCGATGAGCCGCCGTTCCGCACCCCGGTGCCCGTGCTCACCCGCCACCGGCGGTCCGGCAGTTCCTGGCCGCCGGCCTGATCGGCCACATGCACGTCGTGGTGGTGCCGCGGTAGTCCTCGGGCACGGGGAGCGGCTGTGGGACGGGCTGGAAGACCTCGAGCAGCGCTTCACCGTGGAGCCGGTGACCGCTCCCAGCGGCGTCACCCACCTCACGTTCACGCGCAGGTAGCGGCGGCGCCGCCACGCGCGGATAGCCGGCGGTGTCGCGAAGGCACAACGCGGCGGCCGGTTTCCCTGGGCCGCGGGCGGTTCCCCCGCCCCCGGCGGGGTGAGAACCTCAAGGCATCGCCTGCCAGGGAGGTCAGGATGCCTGATGTACGCGCCAGCGGCCCCAAGGACGTGCTGCGCCGGTTCTTCGCCACGCTGAGCACCGGGGACTTCGAGGCGATCGGGGAGTTCTTCGGTGACGATTCGGTCTGGATGGTCAACGACGTGGCGCGCGGGTTCCCGTCCGAGCGCGGGCGCCGGGCGATCATCGAGGACTTCCTCCGGCCGGTGCGCGAGGGCCTGTTCGAGCCGGGAGACCCGAAGGTGGAGGTCGTCCGGATGATCGGCGAAGGCGACTGGGTGGTGGCGGAGACCGTGGGCCGGGGGAAGCTGCGCAACGGGAACACGTACGAGAACTCCTACGTGTTCGTCGCCCAGGTCAGCGGGGAGCGGGTGACGTTCCTGCGCGAGTACATGGACACCGCCTATGCCCACGACGTCTCGGCCGGCGCGGCGGAATCCGGGCCGCAGGCCGACGGCCGGTTCACCGAGCACCTGCGCCGCCTCGGGCACTGACGGCCCCGGGCACTGGCGAAGCCCGGGACCGGGGCTGTGCCGCCTGGGTCCCGGGCCTGTGGCCGGCCACGGCCGCGTGCTCACCTGCCGGCGGCCGGCACGGCGACGGCCCGGGCCGGGCGCCGCGCGCCGGCCCGGCGGGCCCTGAGGGCCAGGGTGCCGGTGCGGGCCAGCAGCATCGCGACGGCGAGGAAGACCAGGCCGTCGGTGAGCGCGTCGACGGTGATCTGGCTGGCGATCATCCAGCGGCCGATCTGCTCATGGAACGTGTGCTGCGCCGCGTACGTGAAGTAGAGGCGGGCACCGACCACGGCGATCCACAGCAGCGCGTACGGCAGGCCGGCGTGAGTGACGACCTTGCCCTGCCGCCCGTGCGGGTAGACGCGCATCAGCGAGGCGGCCAGCACGCCGAGCGCCAGCCCCGCCGCGGCCGCGGCGATCTCGAACAGCAGGCCGTTGCCGGAGGTGGCTGCCGCCTTGATGAAGAACGGGACGATGACGGCCGCCGCGATGAACGGGCGGAGCAGCCGGGCCGCGGAGACGGGGCGCCGGCCAAGGTCGGATATCAGCACGGCGGCGAGGATGAGCAGGTTGGGGATCAGAACGCTGGCGTCCACGGGAACTCCTTGGGTGAGCCGTCTTCCGTTACGGGTCCCACGCTAGGCAGCCGCCCCCCGCCGCCGCGCCGGCCCGCGGCTCGATACCGGGTGGAGGCCGGGTGGAGGCGCGGGCGTCCGCCCGGCGTCCACCCGCTCGCCGGCGCGGGCCGGCTGCCCGGCGGGATACGTTGGAGGGGTGTTCCGCTCCATCGCCGCACGCCTTGCGCCGGCAGCCGGGGAACGGGCCGCCGGCCCGGCCGACCTGCCGCGGGTCGTCGAGGGCATACGGATCCTCGTCCTGGTGATGGTGCTGGTCACGGTCCCCCTGGCCAGTCCGCACCCGGGAGCGGGCAGCAGCGGCATCGCGGTCGCTGTCACGCTGGGCGTCTCGGCCGCCGCGTGCGTCGCGTGGCTGCTCGCCGGGCCCGGGCATCCGCTGGCGACCCCGATGCTGGTCGTGATGGGCGCGGCCGGAGGCGCGCTGGCCGGCGTGTCGTTCAACAGCCCGGCCGCCGCGATCGGCTGCATGGTCACCTCGGCCGCGGGAGCGCGGCTGGAGACCGAGGCGTCGCTGGCGATCACCGCCGAGACGATCGCCGCGTTCCTCATCGCGGGGATCGCGGCCGGGGCGCCGGCGGGGGCGCTGGCGGGCTATTCGGCGGCGTTCATCGGGCTGTGGGCGTTCGGCCTGAGCCGCCGCGCCTACGTGCTCCGCGCCGAGCAGGCCGAAGAGGCCCTCGAGCAGGCCCGCCGCGCGCACAAGGCCGAGACCCACGCGGCCGCGCTGGCCGAACGGGCGCGCATCGCCAGGGAGATCCACGACGTGCTCGCCCACTCGCTCGGCGCGGTGTCGGTGAACTTGCAGGCCGCCGAGGGCCTGCTCGCCGCGGCACCGCAGCGGTCACCGGAGCTGGCCAAGGCCCTGGAGTGCATCGAGCGCGCCGGCGTCTTCACCAGGGAAGGCCTGGCGGAGGCGCGACGGGCGGTCCGGGCGCTGCGTGACCCCGGCACCGGCGCGGCGCCGGCCGGCTCGCTGGACGCCCAGCTCCGGGCGCTGACCGATTCCTGCCGCGCGGACGGCGGCATGCCGGTCAGCTACGCCGTCACCGGGGAACCGCGCCCGCTCGGCGCCGAGGCCGGCCTGACGGCCTTCCGGACCGTCCAGGAGGCGCTGACGAACGCCCGCAAGCACGCGCCGGGCCAGCCGGTCAGCGTTACCCTGCGGTTCGGTCCCGGCGAGACGACCGTGGAGGTCGTCAACCCGCTGCCGCCAGACGGCACGGCCGGGCCGCTCGCCCGCACGGGTGCCGGGTACGGGCTCGCCGGCCTGCGGGAGCGGGCCGCGCTGAGCGGCGCCGCCTTGGCAACCGGTCCGGCCGGCGGACAATGGCGGGTATGCCTGACGATCCCAGCCTGACCCCAGACGAGCCGGTCACCGTGGTCGTCGCCGACGACCAGTCGGCGGTCCGCGAAGGCCTGGTGCTGCTGCTCGGCACGCTGCCCGGCATCACCGTCGCGGGCGAGGCCGCGGACGGCGACGCCGCCGTCGAGCTCGTCGCCAGGACGCGCCCGCGGGTGGCGCTGATGGACCTGAACATGCCCGGCTGCGACGGCGTGACCGCGACCGCCCGCATCACCGCCGAGCACCCGGGCACCCGCGTCGTCGTGCTCACCACCTACGCCGACGACGAGTCGATCATCGGCGCGCTGCGGGCGGGCGCGCTCGGCTACCTGACCAAGGACGCGACGCGGGCCCAGATCGGCCGGGCCATCCAGGCCGCCGCGGCCGGCCAGGCGGTGCTCGACCCCGCGGTCCAGCAGCGGCTGCTCTCGGCCGCGGCCCGGGCGCCCCAGGCCCCGGCGCCGCCGGCCGGCGGCGCCGGGGACGATCTCACGCCGCGCGAGGCCGAGGTGCTGCGGCTCATCGCGGCCGGCCAGTCGAACCGGGAGATCGCCCGGGCCCTGTTCGTCAGCGAGGCGACGGTCAAGACGCACGTCAACCGGATCTTCGCCAAGACCGGGTCGCGGGACCGCGCCCAGGCGATCCGCTACGCCTACTCCCGCGGCTACGCCGACCCCGCGCCGCCCTGACCGGTGCCCTGGCCGGCGAAGGCGCCGCGGGCGGCGCTAGACGGCGGCGACCCCTCCGTAGGCCCAGGCCCGCTCCGCGTTCGGCCCCGGGTCGCCGCCCTCCGGCCGCCAGTAGGCGACCAGGACCAGCCCGGGGTCGAGGAGTTCCCGGCCGTTGAACATGCGCGAGATCGCGTCCTTGCCGCGGGGTATGAGCACGGCGCCGCTGCTTTCGGCCACCTCGGAGTTCGCGCGCATCTTCTCCGGCGAGCGTTCATCGGTGGCGTGCGAGATGACCAGGTAGCTGCCCGGCGCGAGGGCCGCCAGGTACCGGGCCACGATGCCCGGGGGGTCGTCGGAATCTACGATGTGGTGGAGGCAGCCGACGAACAGCAGCCCGACGGGCAGGGTGAAGTCGATGAGCCCGCGGGCCTCGGACAGCACCTGATCCACGTCCCGCAGGTCGGCCAGCACGACGGCGGTCGTGTCGCCGCGGGTCATCAGCGCACCGGCGTGCGAGAAAACCACCGGGTCGTTGTCCACGTACACCACGCGGGCGCCGGTATCGCCTTCCTGGGCGATCTCATGCACGTTGGGGCTGCTCGGCAGGCCGCTGCCGATGTCGATGAACTGGCGGATCCCGGCATCGCGCAGAAAGCGGACCGCGCGGACCAGGAACTGGCGGTTGCCGCGCACGGTGTCCAGGATCTCGGGCATCACCCGCATCACCTGCTCGGCGGCCGCCCGGTCGGCCGCGAAGTTGTCCTTGCCGCCAAGCCAGTAGTCATACACCCGGGCCGGGTGCGCGATATCCGTGCGGATGCCCGCCGGAAGCCCGTTCCCCGGCTGAGTCGATCCTGTCATTCCGCTCCTCCCTCGCGATGGCCCGCCCGCCTCGATGATGTCACGCGAAGGCAGGCAAGGCACGGCGAAGGTGTCACGCGAAGGCAGGCAAGGCAAGGCACCGCAAAGCGGCGCGGCCGGCCATGCGCCGGATCGTCCGGCAGCTTCCGTGCCAGGCGCGCTTTTAGACTCGCAAGGTGAGCATCGTCCTGAACCTGCTCGCGGACGTGCGCTGGCGGGGAAGACCTGTCGCGGGCGATCGTCCACGGGCGCTGCTGGCGGCGCTGGCGGCGGGCGGCTGCCGCCCGGTGCCGGCCGGGGAGCTCATCGAGCTTGTCTGGGGAGACGGGGCGCCGCGCAACGGCATGAAGAGCCTGCAGGTTCTCGTGGCGCGGGCGCGGAACGCGTGCGGTGCGGACGCGATCGTCCGTGACGGTGCCGGGTACCGGCTGGGGGCCAGGCCGGAAGAGGTCGACAGCGTGCGGCTGGCGGGACTCGTCCACGATGCCGCGGCCACGCTGGACCAGGATCCGGCCGCCGCCGCGGCGCTCGCGCGAGAGGCCCTGGCGCTGGCGGCCGGCCTGCCCCCGGCGGGCGACGGGGACGCCGGCCCGCTGGCGGAGCTGCGCCGGGCGGCCGCCGGGGACGCGGCGGCCGCCCGCGTGATCCTGGCGCGGGCCTCCAGCCGGACGGGGGCGCACGCGGACGCGCTGGCGCCGCTTGAGGCGGCGCACGCGGAGCGGCCGCGCGATGAACCGCTGCTGGCGGATCTGCTGCGCAGCGAGGCTGCCGTCCGCGGCCCGGCGGCCGCGCTCGAGCGATTCGAGCGCTACCGGCGGGAGCTGCGCGAGCGGCTCGGCGCCGACCCTGGCGAGCCGCTCCAGCGGGCGCACCGGAGCCTGCTGGCGCTGGACCGGCCGGTCCGCCGGGGGGTGCGGTACGACGCGACCCCGCTGATCGGCCGCGACGGTGACCTGGACCGGCTGCGGGCGCTGCTGGCCAGTTCGCGGGTGGTGTCCATCGTCGGTCCCGGCGGGCTGGGCAAGACCCGGCTGGCGCACGCCCTCGCACGGGACGCGGCTGAGCCGGCCGTCTATGTGGTCGAGCTGGCCGGGGTCGCCTCGGCCGAGGATGTCCCGGGCGAAATCGGGTCCGCGCTCGGCGTCCGCGACTCGGTCAGCGGCCGCCGGGTCCTGACGGCCGAGCAGCGGGCCGACATCCGGGCGCGTATCGCGCAGCTGCTCGGGCAGTCGCCCAGCCTGCTGGTGCTGGACAACTGCGAGCACCTGGTCGAGGCGGTGGCCGGCCTGGTGGCATTCCTGGTCTCGGCAACGGCCGACCTGCGCGTGCTCACCACCAGCCGCGCCCCGCTCGCGATCGCCGCTGAGCGCGTCTACCTGCTCGGCGAGCTGGGGTCCGGCGACGCCGCGCGGCTGTTCCGGGAGCGGGCCGTGGCCGCACGGCCGAGCGTTCGGCTCACCGGGCCGGCCGTGACCAGCATCGTCGCCCGGCTTGACGGCCTGCCGCTGGCGATCGAGCTCGCCGCGGCCAGGGCGCGGGCGATGTCGCTGGAGGAGATCGACCGCCGGCTGGAAGACCGGTTCGCGCTGCTGCGCGGCGGCGACCGCAGCGCACCCGGCAGGCACCAGACCCTGCTCGCGGTCATCGACTGGTCGTGGAACCTGCTGAACGCCGCCGAGCAGCGCGCGCTGCGCTGGCTGGCCCTGTTCCAGGACGGGTTCACGCTCGATGCGGCGGAGGAGGTGCTCGGCGGCGACGCGGCCGAGGCGGTCCAGGGCCTGGTCGGCCAGTCGCTGCTCAGCGTCCGGGAGACCCGCGCCGGGGTGCGCTACCGGATGCTGGAAACGGTACGCGAGTTCGGCCTGATGCGGCTCGCGGAAGCCGGCGAGGAGTCCGCGGCGCGTGCCGCCCGGCGCCGGTGGGCCGCCGGCTATGCACGCGGCCATGGCGCCCGGGTCATGAGCCACGGCCAGTTCGAGGCGATCGACGCGCTGGGCGCCGAGGAAATCAACCTGGCCGACGAGCTGCGCGGCGCGATCGCCGACGGTGACCGCTGCTCGCTCGTCCGGCTGCTTTCCGCGCTCGGGCTGTTCTGGACGCTGCGCGGCGAGCACGTCCGGCTGCTCGCCCTGGCCGGGGCGGTCACCGACGCGGTTCGCGGCTGGCAGCCACCGCCGGATCTTATGGACGAGGCCCGTGGCGCGGTAGCGATCACGCTGAGCAACGCGCTGATGACCGGCACGGCGAGCGCCGGCCCGCTCCGCGCCATCCTCCGGCGGCTGAGCCCGGATACCAGTGGCAGCGCGCACGTTTCCGGGCTGGTGCGGGTGCTGCTGGCGTACGACCCGGCCGATGCCGACGCCGGCGCGTTCTCATCCCGGCTCGAGCGGCTCGCTGACGACCCCGGCCGGCATACCGCGCTCGCCGCCGGCCAGTGGCTCAGCCACCTTCGCGAGCACGCCGGCGATGCGGCCGGCGCGGTCCGGGCCGCGCAGCGTGCGCTGGCGCTGGCCCGCAGCGACGACGGCCCGTGGTCCGCCGCGATGCTGCGCACCATGCTGGCACAGCTCAGCATGCACATCGGTGACCGCGCCGCCGCGGTCGAGCATGCCCGGGCCGCCCTGCCGGTGATGCGGCGGATCGGTGCCGGCGATGACGAGATCCAGCTCCGCATGCTGCTGGCGCTGTGCGCCATCGCCGACGGGCGGCTCGCGGACGCCGAGGAGGAGCTCGACCGGATGGACGGTGTCGACGAGGGCACGGCCGCGTTCGGCGCGGGCGCCTTCCGCCAGGTCTGCCGCGGCGAACTGGCGCTCGCCCGCGGCGACCGCGCCGCCGGCCTGCGCATGCACCGCGAGTGCGCGGCCCGCATGCGCGAGATGCGGATCCCGGGAGTCCCCTGGACCGGGCTGGAGCCGTGGGTCCTGTTCGGTGACTCGATCGCGCTGAGCGCGCACGCCTGGTACGCGACGGACGGCGACGAGGCGCACGGGCGGGCGCTGTTCCGTACCTGCCGCGACGAGGCGATTAAGGTATTCGGGGCCGCGAGCGCGGACTTGGACTATCCGGCCAGCGCCCTGCTGCTGTTCGCCCTCGGCACCTGGGCTCTGCTGCGCCGGGCCGCGCCGGCGCGGGACGCGGTGCGGCTGCTCGCGCTCGCCGGCCGGTTCTCCTACCACCGCACGATCCCCACGCTGACGTGGGAGCGGATCGTGCCGGCGGCCGAGGAGGCGGCGCCCGGCCTGCTCGCCGGGTTCCAGGCCCGGTACGCCGGCCGCCAGCCGCCGGACCTGCTGGCGGAGGCCCGGCGGCTGGCGGAGCGGCTGCCGGCTGAGCTGCCCCTACAGGTGCCGCCGGTAGCTGCGCACCGATAGCGGCGCGAAGACCGCGATCACCACCAGGCCCGCGAGCAGTGTCCAGCCCACCTCGCCGCTGATCGCGGCGTGGTTGGCCAGGTCGCGCGTGGCCGACACCAGATGAGAGACCGGGTTGATCTTCACGAACGCCGCCAGTCCTGACGGCAGCGTGCGGACCGGCACGAACGCGTTGGACAGGAAGGTCAGCGGAAACAGGATCAGCATCGAAAAGCCCTGCACGCTGCGGGCGTTGCGGGCGATCGTGCCGACCCAGGTGAAGACCCAGGCGATCGACCAGCCGGTGAAGATCGCCAGCGCGATCGCGCCGAGCACGCCGGGCACGCCCCCGCCGGGGCGGTAGCCGATGATCAGTCCCATCACGAACGTCAGGCCGGCGGCGATCAGGTAGCGCACCAGATCGGCGATCATCGGCCCGGCCAGCGGGGCGATCCGGGCGATCGGCAGTGCCTTGAACCGGTCGAAGACGCCCTTGTCCATGTCCTCGCGGAGCTGCACACCGCTGGACATGCATGTCGTCAGGACGGTCTGGGCGACGATCCCGGGGATCATCAGCGGCAGGTAGCCGCGGACGTTCCCGGAGATCGCGCCGCCGAAGACGTAGGCGAACATCGCCGTGAACAGCAGCGGCTGCAACGTGACGTCGAAGAACTGCTCCGGGTTGCGCCGCATCTTCTTCAGCGCCCGCCATGCCATCGACAGCGTCTGGCTGACGGCCTCGGCGGCGCTGGGGCGCGGGCGCGTGCGGGCCACCGCGGCGGCGGGGTCGACGACCCGCGGCGGGACACGGCCGGCGGGCGGCACGGGGTTGACGGTCGCGGTACTCACTTGACCTCCAGAGGCGGGCGCTCGGCCGCCGCGGGCCCGGCAGCATCCGGATCGCCGGCCTGCCCGGTGCCGTGGCCGGTGATCGCGAGGAAAACCTCGTCGAGCGTTGGCTTCGCCACGCTGACCGAGATGACCGTCACCCCGGCCTGGCGGAATCCGATGAGCACGTCGGCGGCCTGGTCGGGGGTGTCGAGGGGCACGTTCATCCGGCCCGACTCGGGTGTCAGGACCGGCTCGGCGCCCGTGACCCGGCGGACGACCTGGCGCGCGAGTCCGGTGTCGGCATCCGGGGCAAGGCGCAGCTGCAAGGCCGAGTCGCCCACCGAGGTCTTCAGCTCCTCCGGCGTGCCCTCGGCGACCTTGCGGCCGTGGTCGATCACCGCGATCCGGTCGGCGAGCTGGTCCGCCTCGTCGAGGTACTGGGTGGTGAGCAGCACCGTGCAGCCGTCGGCGACCAGGCCGCGGATCGTGTCCCACATCTGCCCGCGGGTGCGCGGGTCCAGGCCCGTGGTCGGCTCATCGAGAAAGATCAGCGGCGGCCGGGTGATCAGGCTGGCCGCGAGGTCAAGCCGCCGCCGCATCCCTCCGGAGAACTGCGCGATCGGCTTGTCCGCGGCGTCCTCCAGGCCGAACTGCCCCAGCAGCCGCCTGGCGGCGGCGCGGGCATCGGCCGAACGCAGGCCCTGAAGCCGGCCGAACAGCCATAGGTTCTCGGTGGCGGTCAGGTCCTCGTCGACCGACGCGTACTGGCCGGTGACCCCGAGCAGCTGGCGGACGCGGTGCGGTTCCCTGGCGACGTCCACGCCGAACACCCGGGCCTGCCCGGCGTCGATCGGCAGCAGCGTCGCGAGCATCTTCAGCGTCGTCGTCTTTCCCGCCCCGTTCGGGCCGAGGACGCCGAAGATCTCGCCCTGGCGCACGTCAAGGTCGATTCCGTCGACCGCGCGGAGCCCGCCGAAGGTCTTGACCAGGCCGGCGGCGTCGATAGCGGCTGTGGCTGTCATCTCATCGCTTTCTCAGACCGGGTGGACACGATGAGCACGGTAGGCGGCCGCGGCTTCACCGCGGCTACACGGCGGTATCACCGGCCGGCTACGCCAGGATCGTCCCGGGCCGGCTACGCCAGGATCGTCCAGCCGTGGGGCGGGACGAGCAGGGGGTCCTCCGGCGCCGCGCCCGCCTCGGCGGTCTCGGCCACCGCGAGCGGCCCGGGGTCCACCGGGAACCGGTACGGCTCGTCGCCGACGTTGAGGAGCAGCAGGAGCTGGCCGGACTCCCCCGTCACCCGCAGCGCCATCGCGTGGCCGGCCAGGTGCTCGGCGGCCGTCCGCGCCCGCACCAGCCACGGGTGCCGCCGCCGGAACCCGATCAGCCGCTGGTGCAGCCGGTAGCAGCGCCAGCCGTCCGGCGGCAGGTCCGCCGGGGACTCCGGGAAGGACGGCCGGATCGCGTCGTCGCCGCCCTCCCGGTGTTCCTTCATCCCCTGAAACCCCTGCTCGTCCCCGTAGTACACGCTGGGCACGCCGGCCACGCAGAACAGCACGGCGAGCGCGTGCCCGAGGTGCCGCTCGTCGTTCAGCGCCGTCGCCAGCCGGGTCACGTCGTGGTTGCCGGCGAACGTCTGCGGGAGCACCCCGCCGAGGAACGCGTTGTGCCGCCCCAGCGCATGGTCCAGTTCGTAGAAGTTCCGGTCGTTGAGCGAGGACCAGATCGCCTTCCACAACTCGTACTGGGTGATCGAGTCCAGCCCGCTTTCCGCCGCGTAGGCGGCGTAATCCCCGTGGATCATCTCGCCGAGGAACCACGCGTCCGGGAAGGACTCTCGCACCGCGGGCAGCGCCTTGGCCCAGAAGCCCGGCGGGACCGCGTAGGCGGCGTCCAGCCGCCACCCGCCCGCGCCCCGGCCGAGCCAGTGGCGCATCACCTCGACCACGTAGCCGAGGACGGCGGGCTCGTCGTGATCGAACTCGACCAGGTGGGCGTGGCCCTCGAAGACCGCGAACCCGCCGCCGGGCGCGCGCTTGAACCAGCGCGCCGCCGGCGTTCCCGGTCCGCCGTGCAGCGCCGCCTGGAACGCGGGGAACCCGCGGCCCACGTGGTTGAACACCCCGTCCAGGATCAGCCGCAGGCCCCGCGCGCCGGCGGCCGCCACCAGCGCGTCGAAGTCGTCCTCGTCGCCGAGCCGCGGGTCGATCCTGAAATGGTCCACGGTGTCGTAGCCGTGCGACTGCGAGGCGAAGACCGGGCCGAGCAGCAGTCCGTCGCACCCGAGGCCGGCCGCGTAATCCAGCCACGCCTCCAGCCGCCGCAGCCGGTGCCGGACAGGCTCGTGCGGCGGCACGGCCGTCTTCTCCGCGCCGGTGAAGCCGAGCGGGTACACGTGCCACAAGATGGCGTGATCAGCCCAGGACGCCACGTGCCTTAGGGTAGCGGCTCCGCCCGGCCATCACCTGGAAACGCGCTGCGGGCGCGGCCCGCCGGGGCCTGGCCTGCCATGGCTGTGCGGTTTGGTGCGGATATCGCCCTGGTACGCGGCTGGGGGCCGCGTGCCCGGAACGCGCGCGTAGCGGACGGGCTGCCCCTGCGGCACTCCCCGGGGCGGCCGGGCCGGTAACCGGCGCGGCACAGCTCGCAGGCCCCGTCGCGCTGCCGGAAACCGGATGGCCGCCGCGCGGCCGGACCGTTCCCTCCCGCAGATATGTGCCAGGGCCTGCCGCAGCCCGGGTTCTCGAACCGCCACCTGGGAAGAAGTCGCTTATCGCGGCCGTGTTCCGCTCAGCGGCGGAGCATGCCGCGGCAGGCCAGCGCGGAAGGGGGCATCGATGTCAGACAGCGTCTATTCGGTGAGCGAGATCGTCGGCTCGTCCACGGAGAGCATCGACGATGCGATCAGGGCAGCCGTCGCCCGCGCCTCGAAGACCCTGCACAACCTCGACTGGTTCGAGGTCAGCGGAATCCGGGGCCGGATCGAGGACGACCAGCGCTGCCACTTCCAGGTGACGCTGAAAATCGGCTTCCGGCTCGACGAGCGCCCAGCCTGACCCCGGCGCGGCGCGCCACGTTCATCGCGGCGGGCGGGCCGCCTGGCCGTCCCTGACCGCCTGGATCTGCGTGGTCTGGGCGACCAGGCGGTCCCCGGAGTCGTACAGGCTGGTCTGGGCGGTGACCGTGGTGCGTCCGCGGTTCAGCGGCATGGCCACCGCGCGCACGGTCCCGCCGGTCACCGGCCGGAACAGCTGGCTGGTCGAGGTGATCGTCGCCGTCGTCGCCCCCGGCGGCAGGCCGAGGAACGTCACGAGCGCTCCCGCGGTGTCGGCGAGGGCCATCAGGACTCCGCCGTGCATGACGCCTCCGGCGGTGCACAGGTGCGGCGCCCAGGCCAGCCGCGCGATGACCTGGCTGGGGCTCGCCTCGTCCACGATCAGCCCGAGGTGCTGGGCGAACGGCATGAGCGCCACGAGGGCGCTGGGGTCAGCGGACATGAGGCAGAGCCTAGCCGGGCTCGCGGCCAAGCCATTCGACCCACTGGCCGGAGGGATGGGCACGCGCCAGCAGGCGCCCCCGGTCGGTGCCGCGGTGGAAGGTCCGGGCGCCGAGCACGGCGAAGACGCCGTCCCGCTGATAGCTGGCGACCAGCGGCGCCGGCAGCCTGAGCCCCTGCACGCTTTCGCGTCCCGCGGGCCCGAGCGGGACGAGAGGGTCGAGCGAGAGCCATGTCACCGGACGGCCGCGGCCGGCCTCGGCCATGATGCCCGCCAGTTCCGCGCGGCGCTCCGGCGGCAGGAACACCGCCAGGTAGGCATCCGTCACGAGCACGCGGCGCCCCGGCGCGAGCCGCCCGAGCAGGCCCGGCAGCAGGCCTATCACATCGCCGGCGAGGACCCGCGCCGGATGCCGCCGGGTCACCTCGGCCGCCGCGGCCAGCCGGTCCAGCGCGGACGGCTCCGGCGGCGCGCACGCCAGCAGCCAGGACCTCGCCGCCGGATCCCGCAGGTCGACCGGGGCCACGTCGATCCCGGCCCGTTCGGCGATGGGCGGCAGGCTGATCCGCGGCGGCTCGCGCGGTCCGCGCGCCTGGCAGCTAAGGCACAGCGCAGCGGCCCGCGGCCCGGACGCGCGGCCGCCCACCAGGTAGCGGAACCGGTCTAGCTGCAAGCCGAAGCCCGCGCCCGTGCCCAGGTCCACCAGCCCGACGGGCTGCGCCCGCGATCCCGTCGTCGCGGCGATGCCCAGCGCGAGCTGGGTGCACCGGGCCACTTCGTTCATCTGGTACCGGTGCCGGGCGCATTCGGCCACGATGTCGTCCAGGCGGGCGGAGACGAACGCCCGCGCCGCCGGGAAGAAGCCGGCGTCGAACGGCGGCGGGGCCGCTCCCGGCTCCGGGAAATAGCCGGCCAGCGGCTCTGGCCGGTCCCGGCGCACCAGGAACGAGATGGCCGCGCTGGCCAGGAGGGCAGGCAGCCGGTCCGGCGGCAGCCCGGCCAGGCGTCGCAGCAGCTCCTCGTGGGCCGCGATCGCCTGGAACAGCGCCGCGGTGAGCCGCCACGAATCCGGCGCGTCCGCCGGCGACCACCCGGCGGCGACCTCCAGCGCCTGGGCCCGGATTTCCTCGGCCGGGCCGGTCACCGGCGGCGGCATGTCAGCTCCGCCAGGCCGGGCCGAGCAGGGCATTGGCGGGAACCGCCCGCGGGGCCAGTACCCTCTCGGCCTGCTCGGCTCCCACGACGGGCAGGCCCGCCGGGTCCAGCAGCCCGACCTGGACCAGCAGGGAGGCCTGGTCCCAGTAGATGTGCTCGTGGGTGATCTTGCCGTCCCGGAAGCCGGCGACCACGCAGACCGCCAGCCGTACCCGCCTGCCCGTGGGCGGCACGCCGGGAAGCAGGTGGTCCATGGCGATGTCATGGGTGAACGACATCACCAGCTCGTCGACCACCTGATCGGTGCCGACGGTCCGGGAGACCCGCCGCGTCGTGGTGTCCCGCGGCCAGTGGCCGACGAAGACGTTCTCATAGAACCGGCGGACCTCCTCCCGGCCGGTGCCCCCCGTCATGACGGGGACGTGGTTGAGGTACGGGTCGCCGGTCATGGTCGCCATCGTGGCGTCCACGTCCCGGGTGACGAACTCCGCCGCGAGGTGGTCGTCAAGCACGTGCGCCGGCGCGGTCCGCCGGCCCGGGCTCCTCGTCATGTCATCCCCCCATCGCCAGGCCCCGCCCAGCATTCCCCCGTAGCTATTGTGTCCGGTGTCCCCGGGCCGGAATCGTCAGCCCGGAGCCGGCCGGACGCTGGTCTTCCCGCTGGAGTCCGGGCTGCCCGCGCTGTCCGTGCTGCCCGGCCTGGAGCCGCGGCCGGTCCCGGACGCCCTGCCCGGCGTCCAGTCAGTGCCGCGGCGCGCGGGCGGGGCGGCCCAGGACACCGCCGCCCGGTGCCGGGTGGGCTAGTGTCTGGCTGTGCTGGATGGGCTCGCTGACCCTTTCAAGACCGCGGAGCTGCGCGAGCGGGTGCTCGGCGCCTGGGCGGCGTCGCCCGCGCGGTTCCGCGAGGACGCCAACGCCGAGGAGGACTACGCGCTCGGCGGCTACCGGGACCGGGTCGTGGTGGAACTGGCGCAGAACGCCGCGGACGCGGCGGCGCGCGCCGGAGGGGGCGGCCGGCTGCGGCTGACGCTCCGCGGCGACACGCTGGTGGCGGCGAACACGGGGGCGCCGCTGGACGCCGCGGGGGTGGCGGCCCTGGCCACGCTGCGCGCCTCCAGCAAGCGAGCAGGCACCGCGGCAGAAGGCACGGTCGGCCGGTTCGGCGTGGGTTTCGCCGCGGTGGTCGCGGTGAGCGACGCGCCGCGGATCTGCTCGGCGACCGGGGCCGTCCGCTGGTCGCGCGATGCCACGCGCGAGCTCGTCCGCCAGGTCCCGTCGCTGGCCGCCGAGCTCGCCGCACGGTCGGGGCACGTGCCGGTGCTCCGCCTGCCGTTTCCCGACGACGCCGCGCCGCCGGAGGGGTTCACGACCGCGGTGACGCTGCCGCTGCGCGACTCCAGCGCCCGTGAGCTGGCCGAGCGGCTGCTGGCCGAGGCCGGCCCGGCGCTGCTGCTCGCCCTCCCGGCGCTGGAGAGGGTGGAGATCGAGGCCGGCGGCACGGCCCGCGTGCTCACCGCGGCGCGTGACGGCGACGCCGTCACGATCACGGACGGCGGCTCGGTCAGCAGGTGGCGCACGGCGACGTCGGGCGGCGCGGCGGACGCGGAGCTGCTCGCGGACCGGCCGACGGAGGAGCGCGGCCGGACGTCGTGGTCGGTGTGCTGGGCGGTGCCGCTCGCGCCCGGCGCGGAACGGGCGGACGTCCCGGCCGGGCGGCTGCCCGGCGGGGTGAGCGCCGTGGTGCACGCGCCGACACCGACCGACGAGCCGCTGGGGCTTCCGGCGCTGCTGCTCGCGTCGTTCCCGCTCAGCCCGGACCGGCGGCACGTCGCGCCGGGCCCGCTCACCGACTTCCTCGTCGGCCAGTGCGCCGCGGCGTACGCGGGCATGCTGCCCGGCTTCGCGCCGGGTCCCGGGCTCCTCGACCTGGTGCCCGGGCCGGCCGGGCGGGGCGAGCTCGACGCGCGGCTCGGCCGGGCGATCCGCGAGCGCTTGCCGGAAACGCCGTTTCTGCGCGGCGTTTCCGGCAGGCGGATCCGCCCGCGGGACGCGCTGCTGCTCGGCACGGGGATCACGGGGCTGGCCGAGTACGTCGCGCCGGTGCTGCCTGACCTCATCGCGGGGCCGGCGCGGCATCCCGCCTACGCGGTCCTCGGCGTGCGCCGGCTGCCGCTCGCCGGCCTGGCCGACATGCTCGCGGCGCTGGACCGGCCGCCGGCCTGGTGGCGGCGGCTGTACCAGGTGCTGTCGGGCGGGTCGCCCGAGGACCGCGGCGAACTCGGCGGGCTGCCGGTGCCGCTCGCCGACTCGCGCCTGGTGCGCGGCCCGCGCGGGCTGCTGCTGCCCGGGCCGGGGCTCGCGCGCCCCGAGCGGCTCGGCGTGCTCGGGCTGCGCGTCGTGGCCCCCGAGGCGGCGCACCCGCTGCTCGCCCGGCTCGGCGCGGTGGAGGCCACACCGCGCAGCGTCCTCGGCCATCCCGCCACCCGCGCCGCGGTCGAGGCCTCCTGCGATGAGGAGGACCCGGCGCCGGTCGCGGACGTGGTGCTCGGCCTCGTGGCCGCGGCGCACGCCGCGCCTGGCGAATACCCGTGGCTCGCGGACCTGGCGCTGCCGGACAGCGACGGCGAGTGGCGCCCGGCAGGGGAACTGCTGCTGCCCGGAGGGCCGCTGGCGGGCGTGGTGGCGGCGGACGCGCCGTTCGGGATCGCCGGCCAGCAGGTGCTGGACCGGTACGGCGCCGCGACGCTCCAGGCCGCGGGCGTGCTGTCGTCCTTCGAGCTGCTGACCGCGCGCGACGTCGACCTCGGCGACCCCGACCTGGACCTGGACGGCGCCGAGGACTGGGCGCGGCACGCCAGGGAACGGCTCCCCCGCGGCGCCGTGCCGCCGGTCGCGCCCGAGGTCACGGCCGTGCGCGACCTGGAGTTCGTCGACCCCGGGCGCTGGCCGCAGGCGCTTGAGCTGCTCACCGGGCCGCCGCTGCGGGCGGCGCTCGTCGAGCCGGCCCGGGTGCGGCTGGCCGACGGCCGCCACGCGGACGTGCCGTCCTATACCGCCTGGTGGCTCCGCCGCCATCTGGTCCTCGGCGGCCGGCGCCCCGCCGAGCTGCGTGCCGCGGACGCGGACCCGCTGCTCGCCGGGCTGTACGACGAGGCGGACCCGGCTGCCGCCGCCCCGCTCGCCGACCCGGTCATCGCCCGGGCGCTCGGCGTCCGCACGACGCTCGCGGACCTGCTCGCCGACCCCGAAGGCCCCGACGAGCTGCTCGGCAGGCTGGCCGACCCGGCACGCCCCGTCTCGCGCGCGCAGCTGCGCGCGCTGTGGGCCGCACTCGCGACCGCGGACCTCACGCCGGACGACGTCACGCCGCCGGAGGAGGTCCGCGCCGTCCGCGGCGGCGAGGTGACCGTGGCCGGCGCCGGCGAGGTCCTGGTCCTCGACGCCCCCGACCTGTGGCCGCTGGCGGCGGACCGCCCCCTCGTCCTCGCCCCCCACCGCCTGGCGGAGCGCCTGGCCGACCTGCTCGACCTGCCCGTGGCCTCCGCGGAGATAGCCGGCGTCGTCGAATCGGCGGGCCGGCGCCGCCCGGTGCCCGCGGTCGTGCGGACGCTGCTGCCCGCCGCTCCCCCGGCCTACACGGCACACGACCGCCTCATCGTGGACGGCACCATTGTGCCGTGGCGCTTCCGCGACGGAGAACTGCACGCCGCGGGCCCGGCCGGCCTCGCCTGCGGCCTGGCCTGGGCGGCGGGCCGGTGGCCGCTGCGCCACCTGCTCGCGGGCCTGCTGACGATCCCGGACTCGGCCGCGCGCCTGCTCGCGGAGGCGGACCTGGATCCGTTCTAGCCCGCGGCTAATACGCGGTCTTGCGCACCTGATCAAGGCCGCGCAGGATGACGCTGAGCTGGCCCGGGCTGTCCAGGTACTCCAGGACCGCGCTGTAGAAGGCGTTCTGCATCGCCTGGGGCATGGAATCAGACGCATCGAAGCGGACATCGGCGGCGCGGGTGAGGTCCTGCGCAAGGTCCCGCGAAACGGGGTCGGGATAGTCGCTGAGCGGTACCAGCCGGTTCACGGAGATTGCCCCGCTGCCAGGCCGGCTGATCCAGGCCTCCTGTGCCTGGGGCGTCGTCAGGTAAGCGATGAGCTCGCGGGCCGCGGCGGTGTCATGGAACATGCCGAGCAGATCGCCGGCGACTTCCTCCGCGCCCTGCCCCGCCGCCGTGAGCGCCGGGAAGGGGACGAAGCGGAAGTCGGTCCCCGGCCGGGGATGCGCGCCGGAACCGGGGGCGCCGAGCCGGTCCTGAGTGTAGAAGCCGGTGATGAACGAGCCCTCGTGGTCCAGGTAGCAGCCCGGCTTGCTGGCGAACATCGGCTGTCCGGCCTGACCGTAGTTGGTGAGCAATTCGGCCCTTATCCCGCCGTACACCTGGCCCGGAGTGAGCGCGATCTGACCGAATGCCTGCCATGCCCGCACGACCGGCGCCGACGTCCACGGCAGCGTGCCCGCCACCCAGCTGTCATAGACTCCCGGTCCGGACTGGTGCAGCAGGATGTCCTCGATCCAGTCGGTCCCCGGCCACCCGGAACTGGAGCTGTCTTCAAACCCCATGCACCACGGCGCCGTGCCGGCAGCCGCCAGGTTTGCGGTCAGCTCCTTGAGCTGTCCCCAGGTGAGGCGGGGTGACGTGAGCAGCGCCAGGTCACGGGGCGGCATTTTCCGCGGGTCGTACCAGATGACGCTCTTGAGTGCCGCCTTGACGATGATCGCGTAGTAGTGCGAGGCGCCCGATGGCCCGGCCGCCCGCATGAGATGCAGCCAGCCGGGTCCGTACTCGCTGGTCAGCCTCGCGGAACTCAGCGCCGCGTCGATGGGAACCAGCGTCCCGTTCGCCGCCTCCTGGCGCAGCTCGCCCGGCGTGGCCAGCACCGCCAGGTCCGGGGGATTGCCGTTTTCCAGGTCGCTGGCCAGGACGGCACTGGCATCCCGCGTCCCCGTGTAGTCAACCTGGATGCCGTACTTCTCCTCGAAACCGCGGATCATCGCCAGGAAGCCGCTCTCTTCCTCCCCGGTCCAGGAGCCGAGCACGGTAACGGTGGCGGCGGCGGCCGGGCTGGCGCACCCGCACAACAGGCAGGCGGCGGCGAGCACCAGCGCGAGCAGGGCGTGCGAGGCCGTACGAGTCACTGTAACCCTCGGTATTCGTTAAGTCGCGGCCTGAACCCGAGATATCCGAGGACGGCAATGGCGACGGCCAGCGCCGGGATCCCGGCCGTCAGGCCATCGGCGGCCGCCGCCGACGTCATATCCGCGCCGAACGCGCTGCTCGCGCGCTGCGTAGCCGCCGCGTCCAGGCCACCCGGTGAGGCCGGGGGCACGCTGGCCCGCAGCGCGGCGGCCTCGGCGTCCACCGTCCTTATCTGAGCCTGCCAAAGCCCGGTCAGCCTCGGGAGCGCCGTGGCCCTGGCAGCGGCGAAGGCCGAGTCGGCGCGCAAGGTGGCGGCGATCAGCCAGACGGACAGGGCGCACGCCGCCGCGGCGGCCAGCAGCAGCGGCACGCTGACCGCCCGGTTGAACCTGCGCCGCAGGAACGCCTGCGCGGCGGCGATCCCGGCAAGCGTGCACAGAGCCGGCACCGCCAGCACGAGCAGCAGAGCGGGATCCGCCCATGGCGACGCCAGCTGACCGCGCAGCGCCTGCTGATCGGGACCAGCTAGCTGACCGATGCTTGCCAGCAGCCCGCCTTGCGGGTCGCGCATCGCGTTCGACGCGTAGGTAAGGTACGCGAATCCCAGGTCTCCCCTGCTGGCCGTTCCCAGCGCGATATCCCTGCGGTACTCGGCGTCCGCCTGCTCGACCAGGCCCTGATAGTTCACCAGTTGCCCGCTGATCGTTTGCAGCAGCGAGTTCTCCGGGCTGCCGGGCGTTCCGAGCGCCGCGAGTCGCTCGATAGCCTGCCCCGCGTTGGTGATGTCGTTCTGGTACTGCTGTCCGGGACCGGTGAGCTGCGCCGCGCCCGACCGGAAGCTCTGCCACGCCGCACGGTCCGCGTCCGACAGCGCGGCGCGCGCCTGGATCGCATCCAGATACGCCGGGAACGTGGTGTCACGAACCGACTGGGTAACGGATTGCATCCCCCGCTGGAGGACCGTCGCCGTGATCCAGAACAGGACGGTACAGGCGAGCAGCACGATGAGCAGTCGCCTGAGCTGGACCGGCGTGGTCCGCCGCGGGCGGCCCCCGCGCGCCGCCGACGGCGCGGTCCTGGGTGCGGACATGCCAGACCTGCCCCTTCGCATGTTGCCGGTTACCGGACATTATCGTCATGGAGTCAAGGATCTGGCCCGCATTGGCGAAGGCCGATGACCGCATGCGAAGCCGCCATTGGCGTTACCGGGCCATGGAGGTTGCCGGGCGGCGCGCCGGGGGGCGGAGCCACCGCGCGTACGTTCGGGATGAAAGACCAGAGCGGCGGGGGACGGGCGGCGGGGCTAGCGCCTGGCCGGCTGACGGTCCGCCTCGTCGAGCAGGCGGCGGTCCGCCTCGTCGCCGAGCAGCGCGCGGCACAGCCCGGCGAGCACGGGCCGCAGTTCGGCCCGCCGCTCTGGCGACCAGCCGGCCAGCTGGCGGCACAGCCAGTCGTGCTCGGCGGCGAAGATCCGCTCCGCGGTCCGCCGTCCGTCGCCGGTCAGCGCGAGGACACCGTCGTTCCTGGTGATCAGCCCCTTGCCGATCAGCTGCTCGGCGACCGGGTGGCCTTCCCCGACGGTCACGCCCGCCTGCCTGGCCAGCTCCGCGCCCGGCGTCGCGCCCTGCCGGGCGAGCCGGGCCAGC
>Ga0070737_10002645_pt1 | contig 20988 bp, 26 predicted proteins | sample Coa_R1_10_FD_66438 | JGI IMG/M metagenome (GOLD analysis project Ga0070737, IMG submission 66438) | Surface soil microbial communities from Centralia Pennsylvania, which are recovering from an underground coalmine fire - Coalmine... | ecosystem: Environmental > Terrestrial > Soil > Unclassified...
GGCGCCGGCGAATATGATTCTCTCGCCGCATGCCTCCGGCGTCTGAATCGCTGCCTTCTGATCTTTCCGCCGCGCACGCGATGATCTTGGCCGAGCGGTCGGCGCGACTTGCGGCGGAAGGCAAACTGGCGAGCGCTTGCGCCGATCTTGACGAAGCGCGCGCTGAGGCCGCCAGAGCGCAGGTGGATCGCTCCAGCCACGAAGCGTTGATCGCCTACTTTAAGCTCGAGATCGAGAAGCTCCGTCGCCAGATTTACGGCCAGCGCTCGGAACGTACGGCGCGGCTCCTGGATCAAATGGAGTTGCAGCTCGAGGAAGTCGAAGCCTCCGCGACCGAGGACGAGCTCGCGGCGGCGCATGCGCCGGCGAAAACGGCGACAGTCCGCTCCTTCGAGCGCAAGCGGCCGGTTCGCAAACCCTTTCCAGATAATATTGAACGCGAACGTGTGGTGATCGCGGGGCCGACGAACTGTCCGTGCTGCGGAGGCAGCCGGCTGTCGAAGCTCGGCGAGGATGTCACCGAAACGCTGGAGGAGATCCCGCGGCGGTTCAAGGTCATCGAGACGGTGAGGGAAAAGTTCAGCTGTCGAGACTGCGAAACGATTACCCAGCCGCCAGCGCCGTTCCATGCCACGCCGCGCGGCTATATCGGCCCGCAATTGCTGGCCACGATCGTGTTCGACAAGTTTGGAATGCACGTTCCGCTGAACCGGCAGAGCAATCGCTTCAAGTGCGAAGGCCTCGATCTGTCGGTCTCAACATTGGCTGACCAGGTCGGCGCCGCGAGCTTTGCCCTCATGCCGCTCTACCGCTTGATCGAGGCGCATGTGCTGGCGGCTGAGCGGCTCCATGGCGATGAGACCACGGTTCCGATCCTGGCGAAAGGCAAGACAGTCACCGGGCGAATCTGGACTTACGTCCGCGACGATCGCCCCTTCGGCGGTCAGGCCCCGCCGGCGGCGGTCTACTACGCCTCGCGCGACCGGCGGGGCGAACATCCGCAGCGGCATTTGCAGAACTTCACCGGCATCCTGCAGGCCGACGCCTATAACGGCCTCAATGCCCTCTTTGAGGCGGAGCGCCAGCCGACGCCGATCACGCCCGCTTTTTGTTGGGCGCACAGCCGAAGGCAGTTCTTCGAACTCGCCGACATCGCCAAGAACGCCCGGCGCGGCAGGAACGCTACGGCGATCTCGCCGATCGCGTTGGATGCCGTCAAGCGCATCGACGCGTTGTTCGAGATTGAGCGTGAGATCAATGGCCTAAGCGCTGAGGAGCGACTGCTCGTGCGCCGGGAGAGAAGCGCGCCGCTCCTCGTCGAGCTGGAAGCCTGGCTGCGTGACCAACGCAACAAGCTCTCCCGCTCATCCAACGTTCTCAAGCCGATCAATTACATGCTCAACCGTTGGAACGGCTTTGCTCGTTTTACAGAGGACGGCAGAATCTGCGCCACGAACAATGCTGCCGAACGTGCGCTGCGCAGCTTGGCTCTGGGCAGAAAAGCCTGGTTGTTCGCTGGGTCCGATCGCGGCGCCGAGAGGGCCGCTGTCATGCTCACCCTCATCATGACCGCGCGCCTCAACGAGGTCGATCCCAAGAGCTGGCTCGCCGACGTCTTCACGCGCATCGCTGAAATCCCACAGTCTCGCCTGCGCGAACTACTCCCGTGGGAGTGGAAGGCCAAAGCCCAAAACGCCGCCACCGCTCAGGCCGCCTGAACAGCAATAATCATAGCCGACGGCGACTATCCGCGCGCGTGGAAATACCGCGGTGCTACTCGTATGCTTCCCCTGGAGGTGAAGATCGATCTTTCCATCGTCGACCTTTTGAAGGGAGAACATAAATCGAAGGCCTACCTTCTGATCAACCCAAACAGCAAGGTGCCCCTCCTGGAGGACGGGACCTTCGGCCTGTGGGAATCCCATGCCATCATTCAATACATCGCGGATAAGCAGGGCGACGATAGTCTCTACCCCAGCAGTCTGCAGCCTCGCGCAGACATCAATCGATGGCTATTCTGGTCCGCTTATCATTTCACCCCAGCGGTTGGCCTCATCAGCAGAGAGCGAATCTCGAAGAAGATGGTGGGTGGCATCGGTGGTCCCGATCCGGCCGAGATTGCCCGCGGTGAGGCCTTGTTGGCCGCCGCCGCCGCTCAAGTACTTGATACGCATCTCGCCGACAGGCAATGGATCGCGCAGGACAGACTCACACTAGCCGATCTCGCGATCGCTTCCCCACTCATGCATACCGAGGCAGCTCAGCTGCCCGTCGCCGAATATGTACATTTGCAAAGATGGTTCGCGAAGGTTCGCGCCTTAGAGGCCTGGCAAGCATCGGAGCCAAATCGCGCAGAAGAACTCGCAAAGCGGCTCGCTCTCGTCTCACCGCTAACGTCTGCGCCGACAGCACAATCCCTCGAATAAATCGGCGACCTTCAGGCGCAGCCTCAGCCGACCTCGCCTCTGGCCCGTGATCCGCGCGGCGCGACGCCGTTGGTCCGTAGCATTCTCGATCAGAGCATCGAGCAGCGCTTTCATAGCGCTTTCGTCACACCAGGTGACACTCAATCGCAAGCACCGCAATCATAAGACCCTCCTTGAGCAGATGCGGTTCGCGTCCCGTGAACTCTGCCATCTCGCCTCCTCGATCTCCGCGAGACAGCCACCCTCGCCGATCACAACGCCGAAGATGAAGCCATAGGTCCCACTATTTGGCTGACGGCATGCGACACGGCTCCTGTCGGCGAGAACCAACCCGCGGTCATTGGCGCTGATCCTTGGTTCGGCCACGGGCCTGACGCCATCAACCCGCAAGGGGTCGGCTTACGCTAAGCGTGCCGCCGCTTCGTCTTCGTCTACGCGGTGATTGCGGCCCCTGGCCGAACACATCGGGCGCCTTGTCGCGCGGGGATGGCCCCCGCCACAGCACAGGAGCCGGATCAATGTCTCAGTCTCTCGCGTTCGCCAACGGCTGGAACCTCGCCAGAAACCTCATGGTTTGCGTCGTCATCTTCCGCGCGGGCACGGGCGGATACGGTGCCATGCCCACAACCGAATACGACGGCGACCCAGCCGCCATCGTCCACGAATTCGACCCCTTCCAACGATGATCGAGCCGATTCTCACGACTGCCGGGCGGCGGAACTCCCACGGGATTTCCGCTCCCGTTCCTGTCCGTTCCCGGCTATACTCGACCTCGCGCCGTGGCGGTGGTGGAAGGCGCGACCGTCAGACCTTTCTCACGGAGCGCACCACCATGATTATCTTCGGACCATTGCTCGTCATCGTCGGCATTGGCTTCTTCTGCTGGCTGCTGTTCAACCTTGCTGTCTTCGCGCTGCCCTTTTTCGCCGGCCTGACGATCGCCATCTGGGCCTTCCACACCGGAGCCGGCGTGCTCGGCGGCATTGCCGTGGGTCTCGTGGCCGGCGGCGTAACCTTTGGCCTTGGCCAGCTCGCGCTCGCCTTTGTGCCTTGGGCGTGGCTTCGACTCCTGATCATCCTCCTCTACGCTGCGCCCGCCACCGTCGCCGGCTACAGCGCCACGCACGGAATCGCCCAGATGGCGATGCCTTCACCCACCTGGCAGACGATCTTCGCCGTCATCGGCGCAATCGCTGTCAGCGTCACGGCGTTCGTCCGCTTCACCGGAATGGCCGCGCCCGGACCAGCCGGACGCGGCTTAGCGCGGGGCTGACACCGTCGCACCGTTGGACCGAACCAGATCAGGCACCTACGACGCCCGCGGTCCCTGTCATCTAAGCCGGCCGGAGAGCGGTTTGGCGGGCGAAGCTCAGGCCGCCGCCGCAAAGTGGCCGGAGTTATACGGTCGTCACAGCGGCAGGGAGCAGATGGCGACGCCTACGAAACCCGGCCAACGAATCCCGTGAAATGGGCGTGCAGCCGGAGCTTGGGAGTCGAAACGGGAGATCCCTTGGCGGCCAGGGCAGGGCTCGAACGCCGTCGCTTTCGCCGGCCGGAGCTCGCGGCGACTCGATAATCGCCACGTCCCCTTGATGTCGGTTCTGTCAGGCCGAGCGCACCGAACGGCCTCTTCGATGGACTGATCTGGCCGAAGGTCGGCCAAAGCCTCGACCGCCTATGGCGCAACAGCGGCGTCAAAACTTTCTTCCCCTGCCGGCTGCGCCGTCATTCCTCGCGAGACAAGAAAGCCCCTCCTTTGCTGTCGAGCCCCTTCGGGGTGCGCCGTCGATCGCCTCCGACCAACCGATCGCCATCGAGGCCGCAATGGTGCGGGCTCGAAACAGAGATCAAGGAGAACGACCATGGCCACCATCGGCACCTTCAAGAAGACCGGCACGAACGAGTTCACCGGCGAAATCGTCACCCTCTCGGTCCAGGCCAAGAACGTCCGGATCGTCCCCGAAGCCGCCCGCACCGGCGACAACAGCCCCAGCCACCGCGTCTATGTCGGTCGGGTGGAAATCGGCGCCGCCTGGTCCAAGCGCTCCAACGAGGGCCGCGACTATCTGGGCCTCAAGCTCGACGATCCGAGCTTCACCGCCCCGATCTTCGCCAACCTCTTCGACGACGAGGACGGCGAGGGCTATAGCCTGATCTGGTCCCGCCCCAACGGCCGCCGCGGCGACTGATCCCGCCCACAATGCCCCGTCCGGCCGCCCGGGCGGGGCATCGCCTTATGCCAAAGGCGACCACCTCCCGACCTTGAACGAGCGGAATACCTAGTTTACTAGGTGGCAGCATATTAGGTGGCACGGCGATCTCACCGCATGAGCTTGCGGGAGATCGTCGCCACGAATCTGCGAAGACTGAGACATGCCAAAGGCTTGTCGCAGGAGGAGCTTGCCGACCGTGCAGGCATCAATCGCAACTATGTTGGCATGCTGGAGCGCGAACAGCACTCCGCGACCGTCGACATGCTGGAGAAGCTTGCCGAGGTCCTTGAGGCGGATCCCGTCGAATTCTTTCGCCGCGAGACGTGAACCACGGTCGTCGCGGAATTTAAGGCTCGACTGGCGCCTTTTTCCGAGCCTTCACGGGCACGGCGCACACCAGTTCGGTTGCTTCCACCTCAAGCGCCTCCGCGATCCGGCCAAGCACGGTGACGCTCGCCGAGACGTCGGCGCGTTCGATCCCGCCGACGTACCGGGCGCTCAACCCGGCTCTTTCGGCCAATTCCTCTTGCGTCATCCCTTTCGCATGACGCAATCGACGCAGATTGACCGCCATGACCTCCTTGAGATCCATAGCGGCAGGGGAGCCGACAAAGGAACGATCGTTCCAGGAATGATCGTTCCGATTCGTCCGGGTGCATGATACTCATGGATCGCCCCAGGAGCTTCCTTTGCCGACGCTTTGAGCAACGTGATGCGCTCGATGCATCACGGGGAGCCCCGAGAGCGCATCAAATCTTGCAAAAATCTGCGGTAAATGAATGCCTAACGCATTGCGTAAATCTGGTGGGGGAAGACCGCAATGAATAAGGTGCAATTCCAAGAGCGACCGCCGCACACCGAACGGGTAAATGCCTATGACGAGCAGCATCTCGCGATCTACCTTCGCTTGCTGATTGCCGAGGAAGAGGGCGCCGACTGGCGCGAAGTGGTCCAAGTGATCTTCGGGCTTGACCCGTCCGAAGAGCCGGCGCGTGCCAAAGCGGTCCACGACAGTCATTTAGCGCGAGCGCGTTGGATGAGTGAGATGGGTTATCGGCATCTCCTGGAACCCCGGATGCAATGAAAACTCGCCCGACTTTCGCAACGTGCAGTCGCGCGTGATGCAACCTTTAGGTCTAGTTTCGCAACAGGCTTTCCGGATCGTGGGGTCCCCCAACGAGGGGATGCAACGAGAGGAAACGCCATGCCAACAGAGTATTGGCGCTCGCCGGAGACGATCGACCGTCTGAACCGCCTCGAACGTCCAGGCTTCGCCGTCGAATTCCTACGCCGCAACGCCGCTTATCGCCGTGACTTCGCACGCGCGGAGCGCCTGGTCGCGCGTACCGGTGGCGACCCGGAGACTATCCGGTCCGGTCTCGCGCGCCGTTGGGGGTTGCGCTTTCGCCCATGACCCGAACCTTCCGGTAGGACCCGCACCCGTCATCTGGCTACCTGAACTGTCGCCAGCTACGCTGATCCTCGAGACGGCGCCAAGCGGGTTTGACGACCTGACTTCGCTTGATCCTTCGCGCCTTGGACCTCTGCTCGCCGAGAGCACGGACGCCGAGGGACGTGAGCTTGTGGTGGTCGACAGCTCTGGCGAACTCCATGTCCGTTTGTCGCGCGGTGAGACCGGTGCACGGTCTGCCATTCTGCTTCCTCCCGATAATTCGTTCGAACTTCGGGTTGAGGTCGCATTGCGCTTCGTCCGACGCCTTCGCGGGCGTCGCACCAAGCTTCTTCCTGCGGCGCTTCGCCTGACTGCGCAAAGGAAGCACCGCCTCGTCCAACTCCTGCACGCTTTCGATGTTCACGAACTCGGTGGAGGTCCGCGCGACGTCGCCGAAATCATCCTTCGATCCGAGCACGCCAGCCTGCCGTCCGTCGAATGGAAGGACTCCCACGCGCGCCGGGCCGCGAACCGGCTCATCCATGATTCAATCGCTCTTGTGGAAAGTGGCTACCTGAAACTTCTCCGCGGTCGATGATGCCGCGTTGCCGACGAGAGCAGACGCCGAGCGAACGATACGGAGACCGCCCAGGGAGAGGGGGGACACGCCTCCTGTAAAATCTTCGTCCACCCCCAACGCCCGATCCCTCCGCCACCGTGACCCCGACACGCCGCGCTTTGGCCGCGGCGCTTCGAGGCAAGACGGAGGCTCCCCATGCTCGACAAATCCGCGCAGCTCGCCACACGCTACGTCCGAACCCACGAGGCGGCGCGAATTCTCGGCATCTCGCCCCGCACGCTGGAGAAGTACCGCTGTCATGGGAGCGGTCCAACCTTCCGCAAGCTCGGCGGCCGCGTCGTCTATGCCATCGGCGACTTGGACGCCTGGGCCGACCACGCGGCGTGCAGCTCGACGTCCGATCCGCGCTATGTCGAGGCGCGCGCCGCCGGCCACGCGCAGCGCTGAGCCGACGATCGCCGATGTCGTCGCGCCGCCTCATCACGTCCAGCGAACGGAGCAAGCTTGATCCGTTTGTCGTCGCCGCCGGCGACGCGAGCCCTCGCGATCAGCGCGATCTGATGGAGCGGCCATTCTTCTCCCTCGCCAAAGCGAGGCGCACGGCACCGATCCTCTACGAAGCCGGCGATGTTCGCGTCGAGGTCTATGCTGTTCCCGAGCACGGCATGGCGACCATCTGGGACGCCGACGTGCTGATCTGGGCCGCAAGCCAGATCGTCGACGCCGAGAATCTCGGCTTCAAGACCTCCCGCTTCCTCCGCTTCACGCCGTACCAGCTTCTCACCGCCATCGGCCGGCAGACCGGCGCGCGCGACTACAAGCTGCTAAAGGGCGCGTTGGCGCGGCTGCAGTCAACCGTCATCCGCACGACCATCCGCAATGGCGAGCATTGGCGGCGTCACCAGTTTTCCTGGATCAACGAATGGGAGGAATGCACGACCAGCGGCGGCCGGGTGGAGGGAATGGAGTTTGTCCTTCCCGACTGGTTCTACCGTGGCGTCATCGATCGGTCGCTGGTCCTTACGATCGACCCGGCCTATTTCCGGCTGACCGGCGGCATCGAGCGCTGGCTTTATCGGGTCGCCCGCAAGCACGCGGGCCGCCAACCGAAGGGCTGGCTGTTCGAGGTCGCGCATCTCCACGAGAAATCCGGCAGCCTCGCCAAGCTCGCCGATTTCGCCTTCGACCTCCGTAGAATCGCTGCCCGCCAGCCGCTGCCAGGCTATCGCCTTCGCATCGCGCGCGACGGCCGACGCGAACTTCTGCGCATCCTGCCGGCCCATTTATCCACAGAGCCTGTGGATATCCCTGTGGACGGGTTCGGGACTTCGGGCGTTACGGCTATCGGGACTTCGGGCGTCCGGGTATCGGGACTTCGGGCGTCCAAAGCGAAGCTAACGCTTTGGCCTGAAAGCACGATTCCGGGCCTTAACTTAGAATCTAACTCAGAATCTAACACTTGTTGTTTGCCCGCACGATTTGCGGACAACCAGTCTGCGCGCGCCGAGTCCTCCTCCAGACGGTCCGACCGACAGCCCCCGCTGCCCTTCAACCGCGAGCCGGGAGGGAAGCAATGATCGTCGCCCTGCTCAATCAGAAGGGCGGTGTCGGCAAGACGACGCTCGCGCTGCACCTCGCCGGCGAATGGGCGTTGCACGGCAAGCGCGTCACGCTGATCGACGCTGATCCGCAAGGCTCGGCACTGGACTGGTCGCAGCAGCGGGCGCGGGAGAATGTATCCCGGCTGTTCGGCGTCGTTGGATTGGCGCGCGATACGCTCCACCGCGAAGCGCCTGAACTGGCGCGCACGGCCGATCACATCGTCATCGACGGACCGCCGCGTGTCGCCGGGCTGATGCGCTCAGCGCTTCTTGCCGCCGACCTGGTTCTCATCCCCGTGCAGCCTTCACCCTTCGATGGTTGGGCCTCGGCGGAGATGCTGGGACTACTGCGCGAGGCACGCATCTATCGCCCACAACTCACGGCCCGCTTCGTGCTCAACCGTTGCGGCGCGCGCACACTCATCGCCCGCGAGACGGCCGAAAGCCTGGCCGACCACGATCCGCCGGTGCTCACCAGTACGATCGGCCAGCGCGTCGCTTTCGCGGACGCCGCGCAATCTGGCCGCCTCGTCTTTGAGCTGGCTGAGCAGAGCGCCGCCGCCCGCGAAATCAGGGTGCTCGCCGCCGAGATCGCGAGGCTTTCGCCGTGAGCCAGCAAGCCGCCAACATGGTCTTGATCGGCGATTGCCGCGCGCTCATGCCTGCGCATGGTCCATTCGACCTGATTATCGCCGATCCACCCTCTGGCGATACGTCGCTTGCCTGGGACCGACGGGGCGACGGCTGGTTGCCGCTCGCCCACGCCGCTCTCGCTCCCGCTGGATCCCTTTGGGTGCTCGGTTCGCTGCGCTGCTTCATGGCGACCGCTACCACCTTCCGCGATGCCGGCTGGAAATGCGCGCAGGAAATCGTCTGGGAAAAGCAGAACCGCAGCTGCTTCCACGCAGACCGCTTCAAGCGCGTCCACGAGGTGGTCGTGCAATTCTATCGCACGGACAGTGCATGGAGCAGCGTCTACAACGACGTTCAGACGACGCCCGACGCGACAGCGCGATCGGTTCGACGCGAGCGCCGCTCGCCCCATACCGGCCATATAGAAGCTGGCCGGCACGTGAGCGAGGATGGCGTCCCACGTCTCATGCGCTCGATTATCTACGCGCGTAATGCACACGGCCGCGCGATCCATCCGATCGAGAAACCCGCCGCGCTCATCGAAATTGTGATCCGCACGAGTTGCCCGCCACGGGGCCTGGTCGGCAATTGGTTCGCCGGGTCCGGCGCCGTCGGCGAAGCCTGCCGGCTCACCAGCCGTCGCTATCTCGGGTGCGAGATCGACAGCGAAATGGCCGAGCCCTCGCAAGCGCGCATCGCCGGCGCCCTCCCTTTTGACGATGGAGCCGATGCATGAGCGAACGCTCGAGCAGGCGCGGCTTCGCCTCGCGGCCCGGTGATCCGGAGAGCTGGATCAAAGCTCCCGAAGGGCCGACCCGGCGCACGGATGAAACCGGGGCTTTCACCGCCAGGCTGACGATCGACGTCACGCCCGCGCTGCGCGGCCGCATCAAGGTCGCCGCATTTCGTCGCGGTGTCACCGTCGCCGACATGCTGCGCGACCTCCTCGCGCGCGAATTCGCTGCCGATCCCGGAGAGCCCTCATGAACGACAACGAGCCTTCGCGCGTCGTGCCGCCGTCACATCGCCGCACCGTCGCGCTCACCCATGTCGAGCTGACGTGGATCGAGAAGAAGATCGAGCACTGGCTGCGCTTCGGCCGCCGCGCCGAGGATAAGATCCTCGACCGTCGCCGCAGCATCTCCAGCTTTAGGCCCGGCAGCATCTTCGGGTTCGTCCGCTGGGCCTCGAACGACTACGGCACCGTCGTCTCGCGCATGGACATCGTGCGTGCGGTCGAGCCCGGTGCGCGCTACCAGACGCTGCCCTTCGTACGCCCCGGTGGCGAAGTCCTGCTGCGGGTGGATAGCTGGCCGAAGGTCGAGCGGGTGCTGCAGGCGATCGACGCCATCGAAGCGCTCGACATCGATCCGGCCGACGTCGCGGCGGAATACTGGCGGCACCTTCATAACCGTCTCGCCGTCGGCCACCAACCACGCCCCTACACGCGCGAGCAGCATCAGGCGTGGCTCAAGCGCCGGAGCATCATCCTGTGACCCGCTTCGGCTACGTCATGACGACGTATTTCGCGATGCTTGGCGTTGGCGTGCTGACGTTCTTCCACCCGGCGCCGTGGCTGATATGGAACGCGACCGCCAGCACGCCGACGGGGCTCTATGCGCTGCACCCCCCCAGCAAACTCCATGCGCTCGAGTTGGTCGCTGTGCGGCCGCCCGAACCGATCGCCAGCTACCTAGCCGACGGCGGCTTCCTGCCCAAGGGTGTGCCGCTCCTGAAGCATGTCATGGCGCTTCCTGGGCAAGTCGTGTGCCGGTCCGGCGCCGCCATCACCGTCGATAACGTGGACGTCGGCGTGGCGCGCGATCGCGATCATCTCGGCCGCCCGCTGCCGCGCTGGAGCGGCTGTCACACGCTGCAGCCCCGCGAAGTCTTCCTCATGAACCCGACCGTCCCCGACAGCCTGGATGGTCGCTACTTCGGTCCGCTTCCCATCACCTCGATCGTCGCCCGCGCGGTCCCGCTGTGGACCGACGAGGCCGGCGACGGCCGCTTCGTGTGGCGCGCAGCCACCGATTGACCCGCTTCTCAACCCGCCAACCAAGGAGGTTTCCCATGGCGCAGATTGGTCACTTCACCCGCGGCAAGTCCGGCTTCACCGGCCGCATCCAAACGCTGTTCGTCTACCGAGACCTTTCCCTCGTACCGGCCGAATCCTCCGATGCCGAGAATGCGCCGGACTATCGCATCCACATGGGCGACGGCGACGGACCGGAGATCGGCGCGGGCTGGAAGCGTACCGGCGAGAAGGCCGGCGAGTATGTCTCGCTGGTCATCGACGATCCTGCGCTCGCGCAGCCGATCCGCGCCAATCTGTTTCAGTCGGGCGATGACAAGTCGGCGTGGGTGCTGAACTGGAACCGTCCGCCGAAGCGCGGCGATCGGGATTGATCGCATGCGACACATTCTACTTACGTTCGTCAGTCTGGCGGCATTCGGCGTTCCTGCTGTCGCCGTTCACGCCCAAGCGGCCCCGATCACTACTCGGCCGATCAGCGGTCCCTACGCGGGTCTGATTGCACAAGCGGCGCGGCGCTTCAGCATTCCGGCGGCGTGGATACGGGCAATCATGCACGTCGAGAGCCGCGGCGACCGACGCGCCCTCTCGCCCAAAGGTGCGATGGGCCTGATGCAGCTCATGCCCGAGACGTGGGCGGCGCTACGCGCGCGCTATGAGCTCGGGCACGACCCGTTCGAACCGCGTGACAACATCCTGGCGGGCGCGGCCTTCCTACGCGAGATGTACGATCGCTACGGATCGCCGGGCTTCCTCGCGGCCTACAATGCCGGGCCCGGGCGCTATGAGGACTATCGCGATCGGGGGCGCCCGTTGCCGCCGGAGACCATCGCCTATGTGGCCGATCTCCTTCCTCTTCCCGGCAATGGCACCGCCGACGGGCCTGTCACCACCGTGGCCTCGGAGGCGCTGGCTTGGACGCAGGCGCCGCTCTTCATCATGCAGCCGGCGGCCGCTGAACATGCCGATCACGGCGCATCCAATCCGCCGTCACACGAGACACCGACCTTTCTCGCCGTGCGCGACATGTCGGGTATTGCACCGCAATCCGCCGGCCTGTTCGTGCGCATTTCCGCGACGGCGACGAAGCCATGACCGCACCATTGCCTTGTCAGCAGACGGCGGCACGGCGTCGGTCGGCGTGCGCTTTTCCTCGCGGCACGACGCTTGATACCGGCTCCCGTTGTGAGACCGGGCTGTTCCCGCGCGAAATCGCAGGCAGGCGCGGCACAGCGTATTGCCGGAAAGAAGGAAGGGCGGACACGGGAGGAACGCAGAAATCGACCGGTAGAGGGCGAGATAAAAGCCCCTGCCACGCCGGCATCCAAACCGCTGATGCGGCTTGTCTTTTGGCGGGCAGGCCGGTCGGTCGGTGGCAGGTTTGGCGATATTCGCGAAGAAATTCAGGACTGCGGCATGCACAGCGCCTTCCGGAACGCACCCTTCGTCTTCAAGGCGCGGCGCCATGAGCGGAGAAGAGAACGGCTTCCGGGTCCGGCCCGGAAAAATCCGGCATGGCAGCGGCGGCCCGAAGGCTAAGACTTTCGTTGCGCAGGTCCTGAGAGCGGCACGCAAGGCCGGGCCAGCAGTGCCAGGTACCTCCAGCGCGGGACGATCCTTCGGCTCCACCCGCTCGGGCTTCGGGCGCGGCCGCGCCGCCTTCAGCCGCAGCCGCCTCTTTAGTCCGGCGCGGCGCGTGGTAGTGAAGGCGCGCGTTGTCCGCCATCAGGGTCGGACCTTCCGATCCGCACCGCTGTCAGCCCACCTGTCCTATCTGAAACGAGAGGGCGTCAGCCGGGACGGAGAACGCGGCATCATGTTCGACGCCGGCAGCGACCGCGCCGACGACCGCGCCTATGTCGAGCGCTGCCAGGGCGACCGGCATCATTTCCGATTCATCATTTCGCCCGAAGACGCCGGCGAGATGACCGATCTGAAGGCGTTTACCCGTGATCTCGCCCGGCAGATGGAGAGTGATCTCGGCACCAGGCTCGACTGGGTCGCCGTCGATCACTGGAACACCGACAACCCACATGTCCATCTCCTCGTCCGCGGCGTCGATGAGACTGGCGCAGATCTCGTGATCTCCCGGGACTATATCAGCCAAGGCCTGCGCTCGCGTGCCGAAGACCTCGTTGCGATCGAACTCGGGCCAAGGCCCGAACATGCGATCCGCTCGGCGCTGGAACGTGAGGTGGACGCGGACCGGTGGACCAGGCTCGACGTGGAGATCCGATTCGCGGCCGATGAGACCGCCCTGGTCGATCTGCGTCCCGACCAACCCGGTCCCAACGATCCCGAGCAGCGCCGGCTGATGGTTGGGCGTTTGCAGAAGCTCGAACGGATGGGCCTAGCGACCGCCACCGGACCCGCGCAGTGGACATTGGGTCTTGGGGTCGAGAAGACGCTCCGCGACCTCGGCATGCGCGGCGACATCATCAAGACTATGCACCGCGCCTTCACCGAACGCGGCCAAGATCGCGGCATCGGCGACTATGTCGTGGATGCCGGTCCATCGGACACGCCGATCATCGGTCGGCTGGTCGACAAAGGCCTTCACGACGAGCTTTCCGGTGAAGCCTATGCGGTGATCGACGGCACGGATGGTCGCGCCCATCATGTCCGTTTCCGGGGCATCGAATCGTTCCAGCACGCCGCCCCGATTGGCGGCATCGTCGAGGTGCGGCGCTTTGGAGGACAGGACGACCCGCGCCCGACCCTGGTGCTGGTCACGCGATCGGATATCGACCTCGATCGGCAGGTCCGTGCGCCCGGCGCGACTTGGCTCGATCATCGTCTGGTGGAACGCCAGCCAATGCCGCTGGCGATGGGCGGTTTCGGTGGCGAGGTCCGGGAAGCGATGAAGAACCGGGCAGAGTATCTGATCCAACAGGATCTCGCGCGCCGGCAGGGCGAGCACGTCACCTTCGAGCGCAATCTGCTTACGACCCTGCGCCACCGGGAGTTGGACGAGATAGCCGCGAAGCTTTCGGTGGAAACCGGCCTTCCCCGAATGCAATCTGCCACGGGCGAGCACGTCACCGGCGTCTACCGCCAGCGGCTCGCACTTTCGTCCGGGCGCTTCGCCATGATCGATGACGGGCTTGGCTTTCAGCTCGTGCCCTGGTCGCCGAGCCTGGAGAAGAAGCTCGGCCAGCATGTCTCGGGCTCTGTCCGCGACGATGGTGGCATCGAATGGGCCATCGGGCGAAAACGGGGATTGGGACTTTAGGCCGGCGCCGAACTCCCTACGGGAGCATTTTGAGTTTCGCGTCGGTGGAATGGCTCGGCGCCCCTAACACCGTCCGCAATGCGCCCGCACCGAAAGCCGCTTACGCCCCTTCAAGTATTTTTTCGCGCCAGATCGACCGGCTACGAACGAGCGTCCAAGACGCTTGCAATCCGCGAACTCCGGCACCGACCTCTCCTGCGAAAGGAGAAATGTCTGTGTCCGCGACCAAGATTCTCTGGGGCCAAGTTATCACCGTCTTTGCGATCGTGCTCCTGACGATCTGGACGGCGACCGAGTGGACCGCCTGGCGGCTCGGTTTTCAGCCGCAACTCGGGCAGCCGTGGTTCGAGGTGCTGCACTTTCCCTTTTATTTGCCGGCAGCCTTCTTCTGGTGGTGGTTCGCCTATGACGCCTATGCACCGTCCATCTTCATCGAGGGCGCATACATTGCCGCGTCGGGTAGCCTGATCGCCGCCGCGGTCGCGATCGGCATGTCGGTCTGGCGGGCGCGCGAGGCGAAGGACGCCGAGACCTATGGTTCGGCCCGCTGGGCGCGGCGCGACGAGATGCAGGCGGCAGGTCTGCTCGGGCCAGACGGTGTGGTGCTTGGTCGACACGAACGCTCTTATCTTCGTCACGACGGGCCCGAGCATGTCCTTTGCTTCGCGCCAACGCGCAGCGGCAAGGGTGTCGGCCTTGTAGTGCCGACGCTGTTGACCTGGCCCGGCAGCGCCATCGTTCACGACATCAAGGGCGAGAACTGGCAACTCACCGCCGGATTTCGGGCACGGTTCGGAAGAGCGCTGTTATTCGACCCGACCAATAGCGCCTCGGCCGCATACAATCCGCTGCTTGAGGTCCGCAAGGGCGAGTGGGAGGTGCGGGACGTTCAGAACGTCGCCGACGTGTTGGTCGACCCGGAAGGTTCGCTCGAGCGTCGGAACCATTGGGAGAAAACCAGCCATTCGCTGCTGGTCGGAGCCATCCTCCATGTCCTCTATGCCGAGGCGGACAAGACACTGGCCGGCGTCGCCGCTTTCCTCTCGGACCCGAAGCGCCCGATCGAGGCGACGCTGCGCGTGATGATGACCACTCGCCATCTCGGCGAGGCGGGCCCGCATCCCGTCGTCGCCTCGGCTGCGCGCGAACTGCTAAACAAATCCGACAACGAGCGCTCGGGCGTGCTGTCGACAGCCATGTCGTTCCTTGGCCTCTATCGCGATCCCGTCGTCGCGAAGGTCACGAGCCAATGCGACTGGCGAATTGCGGACTTGGTCTCGGATGCGCGGCCGGCGACGCTATACCTTGTGGTGCCGCCGTCCGACATCAGCCGCACCAAACCGCTGATCCGCCTGGTGCTCAACCAGATCGGCCGCCGCCTCACCGAGGAACTGCACCCGAAGAATCGTCGGCACCGCGTTCTGCTGATGCTCGACGAGTTTCCAGCGCTGGGTCGGCTCGATTTCTTCGAGAGTGCGCTCGCCTTCATGGCAGGCTACGGCTTGAAGAGCTTCCTCATCGCGCAGTCGTTGAACCAGATCGAGAAGGCCTACGGGCAGAACAACAGCGTCCTAGATAATTGTCATGTGCGCGTGTCGTTCGCCACGAATGATGAGCGCACCGCCAAACGGGTGAGCGATGCGCTCGGCACCGCGACCGAGATGAAGGCGATGAAGAATTATGCCGGCCATCGTCTCTCGCCATGGCTCGGCCATCTGATGGTCTCGCGCTCCGAGACAGCGCGCCCGTTGCTGACGCCGGGCGAGATCATGCAGCTTCCGCCGTCCGATGAGATCGTCATGGTGTCGGGCGTTCACCCGATCCGGGCGAAAAAGGCGCGCTACTACGAGGACCGCCGGTTTGCCGAACGGGTCTTGGCGCCGCCCAAGGAAGCGGCCCATGCGCCACGGCCCGACGATTGGTCCAACATGCCAGTCCAACCGCCCTCGGCCGACCTTTTGGCGGCCCTCAAATCTGAGGACGAAGCCAATAGCGGCCTGCGCCGTGAGCCCGAGCTGCCGGACCATGTCGCCGTCGTCAAGGAGACAACGCCTCAACGGCCGAAGCGACGTGAGTTTGACGTCGTCGACGACACGCCCGACGAGGCGGCCCGCCAGCAGGAGGTTTTGCGCCAGCGCATGCGGGGCGTGGTGCGTCAGACGTCGCTCGATCCGGCCGATGATCTGGGAATGTGAGAGGACGGCAATGCGCGACCGGCTGAACCTCTCCCTTCCCGTCGAGATGATCGCCCAGATCAACGAATTGGCAACACGCAAACGCCTGACCCGGTCGGCGATCGTCGAGGCAGCAGTCGCATCGTTTCTCTCGCCGGATGGCGTGGACCGCATGGAGGCGGCTTTCGCACGGCGCCTTGATCGCCTGACCCGTCAGGTGCAACGGTTGGAGCGTAACAGCGCCATTTCCACGGAGACGCTGGCGCTTTTCGTCCGATTTTGGCTGACGATCACGCCGCCGCTCCCAGAGGATGGGCAGGCAAGCGCCCAGGCAAAGGGCCGAGAACGCTACGAGGGGTTCATCGAAGCGCTCGGCCGACGGCTGAACCAAGGCCGCACGCTCATGGACGAAATCCCGAGGGATGTTGTCCAAAGCGACTCAAGGGTGAACAGCGAAAGCGACGAAACAGACGCAGAGCGATAACCTCGACAAACGCTCCAGCAAGTATTTTTTCTCCGCTCTACGCTCGCCCCCTACGCCGCGTGAATACTTGTTGAACTGCCCCAATTCCTGCCTTTTCTAATCATCCCCGTCGCCAGTCGCGTGTCGCGATTGGCCTTCGACGGGGACGATCGTGGCGGTTACTTCACGTCATTCCGAGGCCTTCTCTCGCGGTGCGCGCATGCTGCGCACCGCGCTCGGCCCGGCGATCGCCGCCTTCCTCGAAGACCCGTCGATCGTCGAGGTGATGCTCAACCCCGACGGTCGGTTGTGGATCGACCGCCTGTCTGGAGGCCTGGAGGACACCGGGCGAACCATGTCCGCCGCCGACGGCGAGCGCATCGTGCGCCTGGTCGCGCACCATGTCGGCGCCGAGGTCCATGCGGAGCGGCCGCGGGTCTCCGCCGAGTTGCCCGAGACGGGGGAACGGTTCGAGGGGTTGTTGCCCCCTGTCGTCACGGGGCCTGCCTTCGCGATCCGCAAGCCCGCCGTCGCGGTCTTCACGCTCGACGACTACGTCGGCGCCGGCATCATGACGGCCGGGCAGGCAAGCCTGCTGCGCGAGGCCGTCGCGTCGCGCAAGAACATCCTCGTCGCCGGCGGCACCGGCACTGGTAAAACCACCCTCACGAACGCGCTCCTGGCCGAGATCGCCGGGACCAGCGACCGCGTGGTGCTGATCGAGGACACCCGCGAGCTTCAGTGCCGCGCGCCGAACCTTGTGGCGATGCGGACCAAGGACGGGGTCGCTTCGCTCTCCGATCTCGTCCGCTCCTCGCTCCGCCTCCGGCCCGACCGAATTCCCATCGGTGAGGTGCGCGGCGCCGAGGCGCTCGATCTCCTGAAGGCGTGGGGCACCGGCCACCCCGGCGGGATCGGCACGATCCATGCCGGGACGGCGCTGGGCGCGCTGCGCCGGCTCGAACAGCTCATCCAGGAAGCTGTCGTCACAGTCCCCAAGGCGCTGCTCGCCGAGACCATCGATCTCGTCGCGGTGCTGCGCGGCCGCGGCGGCGAACGCCGCATCTCCGAACTCGCTCTCGTCGCCGGTCTCGATCCCGCCACCGGCGATTACCGCGTCCAACCCGCCGAGGCGGGCGGCGATCCCGGAGACCTCTCATGATCCGTGTTCTCGCCACCGCCCGCCGGATGCACCGGCGTGCCCTCGATCTTATCGCCTTCTCTACGCTCTCGTTGGCATTCGCACCGGCGGCCTATGCCTCCGGCTCCTCCATGCCCTGGGAGACGCCGCTCAACTCCATCCTGGAGTCGGTGCAGGGACCCGTCGCCAAGATCATCTCGGTGATCATCATCACGGTGACCGGCCTGACCCTCGCGTTCGGCGACACGTCGGGCGGCTTCCGCCGGCTGATCCAGATCGTGTTCGGCCTCTCGATCGCCTTCGCTGCGTCGAGCTTCTTCCTGACCTTCTTCAGCTTCTCCGGCGGGGCGCTGGTCTGATGGCCGCGATCGTCGATCCCGATGTCCCCGGCTTCTTCGCGCCGGTCCACCGCGCGCTCACCGATCCAATCCTGATGGGCGGGGCACCGCGGACCGTGGCGATCGCCAACGGCACGATCGCGGCTGCGATCGCGCTCGGCCTCCGGCTCTGGATTCCAGGCGCTTTGCTCTGGGCGGTCGGGCACGCGGCTGCCGTCTGGGCCGCCAAACGCGATCCGCTCTTCGTCGACGTCGTCCGTCGGCACCTCCGCTATCCCGCCCATCTGGGGGTCTGAGGCCGTGATGCTGAACCTCGCCGAATATCGCAACCGCCCTGCCGGTCTCGCCGACTTCCTGCCTTGGGCCGCCTTGGTCGACGAGGGCGTCGTTCTCAACAAGGACGGTTCGTTCCAGCGCACCGCGCGCTTCCGTGGTCCGGACCTCGACAGCGCCACGCCCGCCGAGCTGGTCGGCGTCACGTCCCGCCTGAACAACGCGCTGCGCCGTCTCGGCTCCGGCTGGGCGATCTTCGTCGAGGCGCAGCGCATCGCCGCACAGACCTATCCGCACTCGACCTTCCCCGATCCAGCGTCGGCGCTGGTCGATCTGGAGCGGCAGGACGCTTTCGAGGAAGCGGGCGCCCATTTCGAGAGCCGCTACTTCCTGACCTTCGTCTGGCTGCCGCCGGCCGAGGATGCTTCGCGCATCGAGAGTTGGCTTTACGAGGGCCGTGCCCAGAGCGGCGTCGATCCCTGGGAGCTGCTGCGCGGCTTTGTCGATCGCACGAACCGCGTCCTGCAATTGGTCGAAGGCTTCATGCCCGAGGTCGGCTGGCTCGATGACGGCGAGACGCTGACCTACCTGCACTCGACCATCTCGACGAGGGCCCAGCGCGTCCGCGTCCCCGAGACGCCGATGCACCTCGATGCGCTGCTCGCGGACGAACCGCTCGCCGGCGGGCTGGAGCCGAGACTTGGCTCGCATCACCTGCGCACGCTGACCGTCGTCGGGTTCCCAACAGCGACCCATCCCGGCATCCTCGACGAGCTGAACCGGCTGGCCTTCCCATATCGCTGGTCCACCCGCGCGATCCTCCTCGACAAGACCGAGGCGGTGAAGCTGCTGACCAAGATCCGGCGGCAGTGGTTCGCCAAGCGCAAGTCCATCGCCGCCATCGTCAAGGAGGTGATGACCAACGAGGCGTCGACGCTGGTCGACAGCGACGCCGCCAATAAGGCCGCCGACGCCGACATGGCGCTGCAGGAACTCGGCACCGACGATGTCGGGCAGGCCTATGTCACCGCCACGGTCACCGTCTGGGACGAGGACCCCAGCCTCGCGGCCGAGAAGCTCCGCCTGATCGAGAAGGTGATCCAGGGCCGCGACTTCACCTGTATGCCGGAAGGAGTGAATGCGCTGGAGGCGTGGCTTGGGTCCATCCCCGGCCACGCCTACGCCAACATCCGCCAGCCGCCGGTCTCGACGCTGAATCTCGCGCACATGATTCCGCTATCAGCGGTCTGGGCCGGTCCGGCCCGCGACGAGCATTTCCAGGCGCCGCCGCTGCTCTTCGGCAAGACCGAAGGCTCGACGCCGTTCCGCCTCAGCCTGCATGTCGGCGACGTCGGCCACACGCTGATCGTCGGCCCGACCGGCGCCGGCAAGTCGGTGCTGCTGTCGCTGATGGCGATGCAGTTCCGCCGCTACCGCAACAATCAGATCTTCGCCTTCGATTTCGGCGGCTCGATCCGCACGGCCGCGCTCGCCATGGGTGGCGATTGGCACGACCTCGGCGGCAGCCTGTCGGCCGGGTCGGAGCATTCTGTATCGCTCCAGCCACTGGCGCGGATCGACGACCAGGCCGAGCGCGCATGGGCGGCCGAATGGGTAACGGCCATCCTCGCCAAGGAAGGCGTCACCATCGATCCGACCGCGAAGGAGCATGTCTGGTCGGCGTTGACGTCGTTGGCATCGTCGCCGGTGGGCGAGCGCACGATCACCGGCCTCGCGGTCCTGCTGCAATCGACCGCGCTGAAGCAGGCGCTGCAGCCTTATTGCGTGGGCGGCCCCTCGGGACGGCTTCTCGATGCCGAGACGGAGCAGCTCGGCTCCGCACCTGTCCAGGCATTCGAGACCGAGGGGCTGATCGGCGCAGGCGCAGCGCCCGCCGTCCTGACCTACCTGTTCCATCGCATCGAAGGTCGGCTCGACGGTCGCCCGACCTTGTTGATCATCGACGAGGGCTGGCTGGTCCTTGATGACCCGGCCTTCGCGCAGCAGCTTCGGGAGTGGCTGAAGACGCTCCGCAAGAAGAACGCGTCCGTCGTCTTCGCCACCCAGTCGCTCTCCGACATCGACGGCAGCAACATCGCGCCCGCGATCGTCGAGAGCTGCCCGACCCGCATCTTCCTACCGAACGAGCGCGCGATCGAGCCGCAGATCACGGCCATCTATCGCCGCTTCGGCCTCAACGACCGCCAGATCGAGATCCTCGCCCGCGCGACGCCCAAGCGGGACTACTACTGCCAGTCACGACGCGGCAACCGCCTCTTCGAGCTGGGGCTCGGTCCCGTTGCGCTCGCCTTCTGCGCCGCATCCTCGAAGGCCGATCACGCCGCCATCGAGCGCGTCACCGCCGAGCGTGGCCGCGAGGCCTTCACGCCCACTTGGCTGGCGGACCACGAGCTTCAGTGGGCCGCCGATCTCATCCCTGACCTGACCAACCTGGAGACGCCATCATGATCAAGCTGCGCCATCTG
>Ga0070737_10002646_pt1 | contig 20983 bp, 14 predicted proteins | sample Coa_R1_10_FD_66438 | JGI IMG/M metagenome (GOLD analysis project Ga0070737, IMG submission 66438) | Surface soil microbial communities from Centralia Pennsylvania, which are recovering from an underground coalmine fire - Coalmine... | ecosystem: Environmental > Terrestrial > Soil > Unclassified...
TCAGGGTCCGCAACCAGCTCCTCCAGCCTGGGGACTTCGAACAGTCCCGCCCCGCCCGACCTGCGCGGCACACGGGCCAAGCTTCGATTGGCCCTGATCCGCATGCTTCACCTCTCCGGTCGGCATGGTTGACCGAGTTACGCGGCGGCTCCCCCTCCCCATGAAAAGCGCAGCCGTTGGTTCCGATGTCGGTAAATCCGGCCGCCCGCGATCACCGCGTTGCAAAGATACGAGGTCGGGTAACGAAAGGATTCGGGCAGATTGCAGCAGTGAGCGGCGGCGCATGATTGCTAACTGCGAGTGTGCTCGAAGGTGATGTACCGCAGAATATATTAACTTTTCGTTTTCCTGACCAGACCAATGACACGCTTTTTACGTCGGCTCAGGCTTCGCGTTGTGGATAGTTATAATGGCCAATCCTCCTAAATCTTTCGTCCTGCATCGCCATACCGAGCAGGACGCCTGCCTGGGTCTGGTTTCTATTTCGGAAATTTTTTTGTTTCGGATTGCGCCTTCGCCGTGGGCGAACTTACACGGAACGCACATCCGGTATTGACGCTTGAAGCGTTTGCCGCACCACTCGATAAAAAAGGTCTGGCCAGCAGATCCAATCGTAGAGCCCGCAAACTCGCTGATGCGGAGGCAAAGAGCACTTGGCCGACGGGAGGCCTGCTGCAGCCGATTTCCGGGCTTGGGAACAGCGGCGGCCGAGCGGAAGGCTCGGCCGCCGCGCGCGGATTTACTCAGTAGCAGTGCGATTCACGATGTAATCGGCGGCTTTTTGCGCCTGGGCCGCGGCATGAACGATCAGCCTGCGGTCGTCACGTAGCTTCTTGAGCCAGCCGGCAACATAAGCCGCCTGGTTCTGGATGACCGCGTTCGAGATGCCGGCTTCGGCGCACAGAAACGCGGCTGAAAGCTCCGCGACAAGCTCTTCGCGGCTGTATACGGCGCTGCCGAACGGCGCCACTTCGGTTATCCCTTCGCGGCCAAGCCGCCTTTCATGGCCGGTCGAATGACTCAATTCGTGCAGCGTGGTTGCCGCGTCCTCGGCGGCCGACTCGAACAGTTCCCTCGGCGGCAGCGTGATGCGGTCGGTGATCGGCGAGTAGTAGGCCTTGGAGCCGGCGCGCACGATCTCGGGCGGGTTCGGCATATCTGCGATGATCTTCTCGACCGCTTCGATCGGATCGTGCTGATGGGTCTCGATCTTCGGCAGCTTGTCGAGCACGGCCTGCGGCAAGTCGCATTGTTCGAGGTTCCAAACCCGGTAGAACCTGAGCACGAAGCGGCGGCGGTTCTTCTCATCCTTGGGCTCGGCGTCGAGGTCTTCCGTCTCCTCCTGCTTAGCGTCGTCGATCTTCCAGAAGGTCACGATCGTGCTCTCCTCGCCCTTGCGGATCGATCCGCCAAGCGCGTTGGCCTGGCGCATCGTCAGCCAGAAGGGCGATACGAATTTCGACGCGGATAGCAGAAAGTAATTGATGCCTCGATACGGCTTCCTGGTGATCAGATTGCGGGGCAGTCCCGTTGAGGTCCACGGCCGGCGCCACGGCACGACGCCGCTTTCGAGCAGGTTGATGATCTTCTCGGTGACAATCGCGTAAACGTCCATGGTCCGATGCCTCCTCGCTCAGTAGCCGTCTTCGTCGATTCGATGGGCGGTGAAGTCGCGCTCGGCCTTCTCGCCGTGACCGCAGCGATCGCCGTAGAGGGCCTTATCGCCGGGGTAGTAGAAGGCGCGTTCGCCGGGGTTGATTTCGGACTGGCAGTTCGGTTCCGCGCATCGGGCCGGATACCTGGCGGTGATCCACCTGGGGTCGCACTTGAAACGTCGTCGCATCGTTGCTCCTCCTTTGCTTCGCCCGCTTCCGCCTAAGGGGCAGGGCGCTGTGGTTCGTAAAAACCCGAACCTTTCTTTCCCCCTCGGCCCTTCACCCCTGTTTGAGGGCGAGGGAGGAAAGGGATCCGGCTGCGAAGCGAAGCGGAGCTACCAATGAGCGGGGCGCAGCAATTCAAGGCCGCTGTGACAGAGCGCAGCGGTCCGTAAGGACTGGCGCGACGGACTTGAGCGGAGCGCCGCAAGGCCGGGTGGGGCGGTGCGCCCTTGGGTGCATATGATCACGATGCTGCGCGGGAAGCAGAAAAGACGTACCGCCGAATGTGTTCAGGCTCACCTAAACAGGAACGATGCGGCGCAGCACGAAACAGAGAGGAGTGCAATGCCAACCCTAAGGGCGCGGTTCACACGCGAAGGGTGACATTTTTTCCTCTGGCACTCGTTGACGACCAATGATGTTTGCACCATCATTGCGCATTACATGTAATCCTTCATGGCGCCGAAAGCCGGACCAATGGGCAGAACTATGTCTTCACGAGAAGGCGGAACCGACGTACGCAAGCTGGTTAAGCAGCTCCGCGACAGGTTGCAGATGACCCAGGAGCAGTTCGCTCACAAGGTCGGTGTTACATACAGCACTGTGAACCACTGGGAGAACGGAAAGCGGTTACCGCTTCCCTTTCTCGTTAAGCGTCTTTTAGAGATGAAGCAGGAGCTCGATGATGACGAGAGCAAAGCGCCGAAGGGGAAGACGCCGCGATGAGCACCGCCTACCACGCGAAGTACTTTGCGTACGAACTCACCCGCGTTGGCGGAGCGGGAGTGGAGCGCCTTTCGCGGTCCCTGTTCGATGCCTGCGTGGATCTGAATCCACATCAGATTGAGGCGGCCCTCTTTGCGTTCCGATCTCCAATCTCCAAAGGCGTTCTCCTCGCGGATGAAGTCGGCCTTGGGAAGACCATTGAGGCCGGCTTGGTGCTCTGCCAGCTCTGGGCTGAAAGGCGGCGACGGGTTCTCGTCATCTGCCCCGCCTCCATCCGGAAGCAGTGGTCGCTTGAGTTAGCCGAGAAGTTCAATCTTCCCACAGTCATCGTCGACGCCAAGGAGTACCGGGAACGACAGGCTCGGGGGCTGTCCAATCCCTTCGAAGCAAACGAGGTGGTGGTCACCTCAACACACTTCGCCAGCGCCCGGTCGGCCGATGTGCGTTCCGTCCAGTGGGACTTGGTGGTCATTGACGAGGCTCACAAGCTGCGCAATGCATACCGGCCCTCGAATCGAATGGGTCAGAACATTCGCTGGGCGCTCGAAGACCGACGCAAAGTACTTCTAACAGCGACGCCGCTCCAGAACTCTCTCATAGAACTCTACGGGATCTCGACCATCATCGATGAACACATCTTCGGAGACCTTCCATCCTTCCGAAGCCAGTTCGTGAATACCGATGGGGCTATGGACGATCTGCGGAACAGGCTTCGCACCTTCTGCATTCGCACGCTCCGGCGGCAGGTGGTCGAGTACATCCAGTACACAGAGCGCCGCCTCATCACGCGGCCCTTTAAGCCGACGGACCAGGAGCACAAGCTGTACGAGGCGGTGTCGGCGTTCCTCCAGCGAACGGACACCTACGCTCTTCCACATCGGCAACGGCACCTGACCGCGTTGATCGTACGCAAGCTTCTCGCCTCCTCGCCGCAGGCGGTGGCGGCCACGCTCGAAGCCATGCGCGATCGGCTGATCGCGATCCGTGACAAGCTGCCCGTCCCCGAAGACCTGGCGGAACGCCTAATCGCGGACGAGGAGATCGAGGACGAACTGCTTGATGAGATGATCGACTCGCCTGCGCAGTCTTCCGCTGACGAGGATTCGCAGGAGCAACCCGAGATTGTAGAGACCGAAACCGCGAAACCCGCCATTGATCGCCAAAAACTCGACGCAGAGATAGATGAGCTCAACCGTTACGCCCAGTGGGCCAGAAGCATCGGCATCGATACGAAGACCCGCTCGTTGATTAAGGCCCTTGAAATCGGCTTCGGGAAGATGACCGAGATGGGAGCGGCGCAGAGGGCCGTGATCTTCACGGAATCGAGGAGAACGCAGGCCTATCTGAAGGACTTTTTGGAGGGAAATGGCTATGCGGGTCGCGTCATCACGTTCAACGGGACGAATAAGGAGCCGGAGACGACGGCGATCTACGAGCGCTGGGTCGAAGCCAATAAGGAAAACGGCCGGGCGACAGGGTCCCGACCCGTAGACGTCCGCACGGCCATCATCGAGCACTTCCGCGACCACGGGCAGATCCTGATCGCAACGGAAGCTGCCGCTGAGGGTGTGAACCTGCAATTCTGCTCCCTCGTGGTGAATTTCGACCTGCCGTGGAACCCGCAGCGGATCGAGCAACGGATAGGCCGCTGCCATCGGTACGGCCAGAAGCACGATGTGGTCGTCATCAACTTCCTCAACGAGAAGAACGACGCCGACCGGCGTGTTCACGAACTTTTGGAAGAGAAGTTCAGCTTGTTCAGCGGCGTGTTCGGAGCCTCGGACGATGTTCTCGGGACCATTGAATCCGGTGTGGACTTCGAGCGAAGGGTGCTCGACATTTACCAGCAGTGCCGAACTCCGGAGGAAATTGAAGGCGCATTCCAGAGGCTGCGCGAGGAGCTCGAGGACAAGATTCGGGGCAAGCTGGCCGAGACCCGGCAGAAGCTTCTGGAGCACTTCGACGAAGACGTCCACGCACGCCTCCGCGTCAATCTGGAAGGCGCGCAGCAGCAGCTGGACCGCGTGGGCATGATGTTCTGGCGGCTCACCCGGTTTATCCTGGATGGGCGGGCGAAGTTCGATGAGGCGAATCTGGGATTCGACCTCGAAACGCCTCCTCGCGATGGCATCCAGCCGGGGCACTACCGCCTGATCTCGAAGGAGCATGACAACATCGCCGGTGCGTTCCTCTACCGCCTGTCCCATCCGCTGGGCGAGTACGTCGTAGAGGCCGCGAAGAGCCTGCCCACGCCCACAGCCCGCGTAACGTTCGACATCAGCGGGCGACCGACCAGAATCCTACTGGTAGAGGCTCTGAAGGGCCGTTCCGGGTGGCTACACCTGCAGAGGCTCGTTATCGACTCCTTCGAACGGGAGGAGTACCTGCTCTTCTCCGGCGTTGACGACGACGGAAGATCGCTTGACCAGGAAACGCTGGAGAAAATGTTCCACTGCGAAGCCAAGGCCGAGCCGCTTCCTTCGCTTCCCTCCGATATCGAGGCCCGACTGGCGGCAGAAGCCGACCGGCACGCGAAAGCCACGATCAGCCGCTCGTTGGAGGAGAATAATCGGCACTTCCACGAGGCGCGCGAACGGCTGGAGCGATGGGCTGACGACATGGTCGTCGCAGCCGAGAAGGAGTTGAAGGACACCAAAGAGCGGATCAAGACACTGAATCGCCAGGCGCGCCTCGCGACCACGACGGAGGAGCAGCACGCGATTCAGGAACAGGTCAAGGAGTTGGAGAAACAAAAGCGCCGGCAGCGCCAGCGCATCTTCGATGTCGAAGACGAAATCATGGCCAGGCGTGACGGCCTCATTGAAAAACTGGAGAAGAGGATGCGGCAGCGGACGAGCGCGGAACCTATGTTCACGATCCGCTGGACCGTTGTATAGCGAGCATCGCAATGTCCCAGAACCTCGAGCGACTTAAGCAGTTACTGGCGGAGATGTTCCAGCTCGATCAGGCCGAGCTGGACTTCGGCATCTACCGCATCATGAACGCCAAGCGGGATGAGATCACCCGCTTTCTCGACAACGACCTTCTGCCCCAAGTCCGCGAGGCTTTCCAAGCATACGAGGCCGAAAACCGGGTGGCCGTCGAAGCCGAGCTGGCCGAGGCGATCGGGAAGGCTAAAGAACTTGGAGCGGACCCGGAGACGCTGCCTCGCGTCAAGGAGCTCCGCGGGAAACTCGCTCAGGCCGTGGACGTGACCGCCCTAGAGAACGAGGTGTACTCGCACCTCTATAACTTCTTCCGTCGGTATTACCAGGAGGGCGACTTCATTTCGCTGCGCCGTTACAAGGAAGGAGTTTACGCCATTCCCTACGAGGGCGAAGAGGTTAAGCTCTACTGGGCCAATCACGATCAGTACTACATCAAGACAAGCGAGTATCTGCGCGACTACACCTTCAAGCTTCCCTCGGGCAAGCGCGTCCACTTCAAGCTCGCCCAGGCGGATACGGAAAAGGACAACAACCGCGCCTCGAACGGGAACGAGCGCCGGTTCATCCTCTCCCAGGAACAGCCGCTAGCTGAAGAAAACGGCGAGCTCATTATCCGATTCGATTACCGCCCGCATCCAGACAAGGCCAAGCAGGCGGACCTCAACCTCGCCGCGGTAGAGCGAATCCTAACCCAGACCACGGGGTTTGACGACTGGCGTCGGGAGCTCGCCGCGCTCCGCCCCACCGAGAAAAACCCGAATCGCACGCTCCTGGAGAAGCATCTCACTGACTACACGGCACGGAACACTTTCGACTACTTCATCCACAGGGACCTGGGTGGTTTCCTGCGTCGCGAGTTGGATTTCTACATCAAGAACGAAGTGATGCACCTCGACGATGTCGAGAGCGACACCGCTCCTCGTGTCGAACAGTACCTAGCGAAGATCAAGGCCATCAGACGGATCGCCCACAAGCTCATCGATTTCCTGGCGCAGATCGAGAACTTCCAGAAGAAGCTGTGGCTCAAGAAAAAATTCGTGGTTGAGACGCAGTACTGCATCACGCTCGACCGCATCTTCGCGATCGAGGACGAAAAGACCCGCAACTGGCTCATCGACGAGATCATCAAGAACGATGCCCAGCGTGAGGAGTGGGTGCGGCTGTGTGCGATTGACGAGATCACGGGCGACCTGACGACCCCGGGCTATAGTAAACCGCTCGAGCCGGAATTCTTGAAGGCGCACCGCACGTTGGTCGTGGACACGTGCAACTACCCGGCCGACTTCACACGACGTCTCCTCGCAGCCATCCCGGACCTGGACGAGATGACGGATGGTCTCCTCATCAAGGGAGAGAATCTCCAAACAATGTCCCTCCTAGCTGCCCGCTTTGCCGGGACCTTCGACTGCGCGTATATCGATCCACCGTACAACACCGGAAACGACGGTTTCATTTATAAGGACAGCTACCGGGACTCTTCATGGATAGCACTTATGGATGGACGCCTGGGCGCATTTCTTCCCCTCGCCCGAAATGACGCGGCCTTATTCATCTCTATCGATGACAACGAGATCGGTAACCTAGTAAATCTGCTCAAGAACCACTCGCCTTCTGCCGCGTTGGTCACGCTTGTGGCTGCCCAGTTGAATCCCCGTGGGCGAACCTTGGACAAGTACCTGGCGAAGACCCACGAGTATGTCGCCACATTCGCGGTTTTCGGCGCACCAGATGCAATCCACGAAGTCACAAAGAGCGAAGAGGCGCAGGCGGAGTATCGTGAGACAGATGAAAACGGTCATTTTCGGCTTCTTGAGCTCAGGAATCGGAATCCAGTATTCACGCGAGCGAATCGTCCCAATCTCTTTTACCCGTTCTTCGCTGACGCCAAGCGCGGCACCGTGCGCCTGGAACGGGACGCGACCCACAGCGTCGAGATTCTGCCCCGTAATTCGCGGGGAGAGGATGGCTGTTGGACTTGGGGGAGGGACAAGGCCCAGGAGAATATCGGCGAGCTAGTAGCGCACCAGGCAAGGACCGGTGCATGGCGCGTGTTCCGCAAGGATCGACTTCACAGTGAGGAAGGGGAACTCGCAACAACGAAGGCAAAGTCGATCTGGATCGACAAGGAGATTAACAACGAGAACGGAAAGGAACTGGTGGGTGATCTCTTCGGCCGGGCCGTCTTCGATTTCCCGAAGCCTGTTGCCCTAGTGGAGCGATGTGCCGAGATCGGAACGGCAAAGGACGGGTACTTCATCGACTTCTTCGCCGGTTCCGGTACATCGGGACACGCGATCCTGAACCTGAACCGGCGTGATGGCGGAACGCGTCGTCTCGCGCTTGTTGAAATGGGCGACTACTTCGACACAGTGCTTCTGCCTCGTATTAAGAAGGCGATATTCACGCCTGAGTGGAAGGACGGAAAACCGAAGCGGTCGGCTACGGAAGAGGAGCTCGAGCGGAGTCCGCGCATCGTCAAGGTTCTGCGTCTCGAATCCTACGAGGACGCCCTCAACAACCTTGAGCTTAGGCGCACGGGCCCGCAGCAAACCCTATTGGAGCAACAACCTGCGTTCCGCGAGGACTACATGCTCCGCTACATGCTCGACGTCGAGACGCGGGAAAGCCCGTCGCTCCTGAACATCGAGCGCTTCGAGGACCCGTTTAACTACAAACTGAACATCGCTACGGGAACGGTTGGTGAGACGAAGCCGACGGTCGTCGACCTCGTCGAGACGTTCAACTACCTCATTGGCCTCCGCGTGAAGACTATTGACCACATCGGGGGCGTGCGAGTGGTAACGGGCCTGAACCCCGAAGGCGAACGAGTGCTCATCCTCTGGCGAAAGATCAAGGAACTGAACAACGACGCCCTCGACGCGTGGTTCCAAAAGCAAGGCTATAACACCAAGGACCAGGAGTACGACGTCATCTACGTAAACGGAGACAATAACCTGGAGAACCTCCGCAGGCCTGACCAGACCTGGAAGGTCCGGCTCACGGAGGAGGAATTCAAGCGACTCATGTTCGACGTACAGGACGTGTAGGAGCTCGCGGTGCCGAGAGGACGACCTAAACGAGGGAACCCGGGAGCCGCGAGCGAGCAGCAGAGACCCCTGCGCTTCGAGCAGCGGTTGGTGCTCCACCAATGGCTGCTCGACCTGTTCGGCGTGCGCAGCTTCGAGCGCCTGGCGGCCAACCTGAGGGCCCCAGAGTACGAGGGTTTCGACGAGAACAACACCACGCGCTTCCACCATGGCCTGCGGCTGCTCTTCGACCGGCCGGAGCTGCCGAATGACCTGCTCTTGGGCTACGACCAGAACATCGTGCGCCATTGGCGGCGAATCACGCAGAAGCGGAATCACGCCGGACCGTTCCTGTATCCGAAGTACTTCCAGTACCTCGCATTGCTGTTCGCCGAAATTTACCTCGACCGGTACTTCAGGGACCCGGACAGACTGCTCGCAGAACTGAACGCCCATGTGGACGCATTCAACCGGGGCGACGACCCAGTTCCGGGCACGACTGGCGGGCCAATCCCGGAGCCGAGCCGTGTGGAGCCGTACACCAGGCAGGACCTGAACAAGGTCGCCTTCTGGATGGCGACCGGAAGCGGCAAGACGCTTCTCATGCACATCAACATCCTGCAATACCAGCACTACCTGAACCTCCACGGCGGCAGACAGGTGAACCGGGTGATCCTGCTCACGCCGAACGAAGGGCTCTCGCATCAGCATTTGGAGGAGTTCCAGCTTTCGGGTATCGACGCCGAACTCTTCTCGAAGGAGGGGCGTGGCCTCTTCACCGGGCGCGCGGTGGAAATCCTCGATATCCACAAGCTGCGGGAGGAGATGGGCGAAAAGACCGTGGCTGTGGATGCGTTCGAGGGGAACAACCTGGTCCTTGTAGACGAGGGGCATCGCGGGACCAGCGGCGCGGAGATCGGCGCCTGGATGCAGAAACGGAACCAGCTCTGCGAGAACGGTTTTTCGTTCGAATACTCGGCAACCTTTGGCCAGGCGATGAAAGCCAGCGGAAACCGCGCGCTTGAGCAGGTGTACGCCAAGTGCATCCTGTTCGACTACTCCTACAAGTACTTCTATGGCGACGGATACGGAAAGGACTACCGCATCCTGAACCTCGCGGACGACTCCGACGAAAACGTGCGCCGACAGTACCTGACGGCCTGCCTCCTCTCCTTCTATCAGCAGTTGAAACTCTACCGCGAGCAGACCGGCGCGTTCCGGCCGTTTCTGCTTGAGCGCCCGCTCTGGATCTTCGTCGGCGGCAGCGTCAACGCAGTCCGCACGCAGAACCGCCGGAAAGTCTCTGATGTCGTGGATATCCTTTTAACCCTGTCGACCTTCGTGCGAGATCGCGGGGAAACCGTCGCGTCGATCGAGCGACTACTCGCTGGACGCTCGGGTCTTCTGGACCCCAAACGGCGCGAGCTCTTCCAGGGCGCGTTCAAGTATCTCAACACGCTTGGCCTCACGCCCGATCAGATCTTCGACGACATCCTGCGCGTTCTCTTCAATGCCCCCACCCCGGCGGCGCTGCACGTGGAGAATCTCAAGGGCACGGACGGCGAGGTGGCCCTCCGATTGGGCGACAACGAGGCATTTGGCGTAATCAACGTTGGCGACGCGTCGGCCCTCTGCAAGCTCTGCGATCAGCAGGAAGAGCTGGTTGTCACAGAAAAGGAGTTCTCGGGCTCGCTTTTCCGCGCCCTCAATGATGATGCGTCCACGATCAACGTTCTGATCGGGTCCAAGAAATTCACCGAGGGCTGGTCAAGCTGGCGCGTCAGTACGATGGGGCTCATGAACATCGGGCGCAACGAAGGCCCCCAGATCATTCAGCTCTTTGGTCGCGGGGTCCGGCTCAAGGGCAAGGACTTCTCCCTAAAGCGCAGTCGCAGGTTAGAGGAGCTGGCCGCGCCCAAGAACATCGAGACTTTAGAGACCCTCAACATCTTCGGCATCCGCGCGGACTACATGCGCCAGTTCAAGGAGTACCTCGAGGACGAGGGATTGCCGGCAAACGAGGACCGGATCGAGTTCGTGCTTCCGGTCATCAAAAATCTCGGGAGCAAGAAGTTGAAGATCGTTCGCCTTCAGGAGGGCGTTGACTTCAAGAAAGACGGACCGAAGCCTGCCCTGGACGAGCCCCCTGACTACGTGATCCGGCACCCCGTCGTGGTGGACTGGTATCCCAAGGTACAGGCCATGGCCAGCGGCGCCGGTCGCATCAGCGCCCAAGCGGCGGAACGTGATCGCGCCTTTTTCGAGGAGACGCATTTGGCGTTCCTCGACCTCGACGCTATCTACTTCGAGCTCCAGCAGTTCAAGAACGAGCGCGCCTGGCACAACCTGACTCTTCCGCGCAACAGTCTGGCAACTCTCTTGAGGCGCAAGGACTGGTACGTACTGCTCATCCCTAAACAAGAGATGCAGTTTCGCTCCTTTCAGCAGGTTCTTCGCTGGCAGGAGATCGCGGCGGCCCTTTTCAAGAAGTACCTGGACCGCTACTACAAGTTCAGAAAGCAGGAATTCGAGAGCGACCATCTGGAGTACCGAGAGCTCTCCGAGGACGACCCAAACTTCTTCAATGAGTACCATCTGCTCATCGAGGAGTCGCGCGACGACATCATCAAAAAGCTCGAGGAGATCAAAGGACTTATCGGCACGGGAAAACTGCGAAATGTGCAGTTTCAATCGCTCTACGCGATTGCCTTCGACCGCCACCTCTACGAACCGCTCGTCTACGTTGGCGATGACCTCATCGAGGTCAGACCGGTGGTTTTGGAGAACGAGGGTGAGCGCGACTTCGTGTTGGACCTCCAGACTTTTTGCGAGACCAAGAAGGAGCTCCTCAAGGGCAAGGAACTCTACCTGCTTCGCAACATGAGTCGCGGTCGGGGGATCGGTTTCTTCGAGGCAGGCAACTTCTATCCGGACTTCATCCTCTGGCTGCTGGCCGGCGCTCGCCAGTACGTGAGCTTCATCGACCCCAAGGGGCTCCGGAATCTTGAGGGGCCGGAGGACCCGAAGATTCGGTTCCATCTGACGATCAAGGATCTGGAACGCCAACTGGGTGACCCGGATGTAGTCCTGAATTCCTTTATCGTGTCCGCCACGCGAGTCCCGGAGGTCGCTTGGTGGGACGGTGGGATGACGAAAGAGGAGTTCGAAGCGCGGAACGTTCTCTTCCAGCGAGAAGATCGGGCCACCTACATCGAGAAGCTCCTTGAGAAGGTAACGAGTGGCGAATGATTCGCGTGGCCGGCGCTGGAGTACGGAGAAGCCGGGGATGCCGCGACATTTGGTGATCGGGGGTTCGCTCTCTCAAGGCCAACGAATCGCGATACTTGACTTGAATTCAAGTCGGGTTGTAAGATGCGAGTGTGAGCGAGACTTTAGGAAGCACCATTCGGGAGCTGCGCCGAGCGAAAGGCATCACGCAACAGCAGCTTGCTGACGCCGCGGGTGTCGACGACACCTACATCTCAAAAATCGAGAAAGATCGCCTACCGTACGCCCCATCAGCGGAGACCCTTCGGTTAATCGCCAAGGCGCTCGACAGTAATCCTTTGGACCTCTTCGCGAAAGCCAACCGAACCCCACCAGAAATTCAGGGAGTCTTCGGCAGCTCTGAGGCCACCGAGTTCGTGAGACTGCTGACGCGCCACGGCCTCGGGAAGAATGACTGGAGAGCGCTGAACGAGTTCGTTCGACAGCGTGTGGCGCCGCCCATCCCGCTACGAGGGAAAAAACGCCGATGACGGTGGTTAGCTTTTCCGCCGATGCCACGTTGCGGATATGCGAACGCAGATGGCTCCTTAGCGCCGTAATCGCCCACCCTACGGCGAAGGATGCACTCCGGCGCGAAGCCCATTGTTTAAGACAGCTGGCGCACCCAGCGGCATGGGCCGGGAAAGTTGTCCACTCAATCCTGGAGCGATCGATCATACCGATGATTCGCAGTGGCAAGCCGCTCGATGGGCTGCATTTAATCGACGATGCACGCGAACTCTTGCGAAAACAGGAGGACTTTTCTCGGCGGAGACTCTACCGTACGACCGCGAAGGCAACCGCGCCGGACGACTTTTGTGCGCTTTTCGCCGACGAATACGGAATTGGCTTGACAGAGGCTGACCGCAAGGAGGCTGAAGATCGCGTGACGCTTGCCCTGTCAAATGCTGTCAGGCTAGACGAACTTTGGTCGGATGTGCGTAACGCGGCAATAATCTATCCGGAGTATCCGTTCCGCGTAAATCTCGCGAGCGCTGTACTCGAAGCAAAGCCGGACCTAGTCCTTATTTCTGGCTCAACCGCGACTGTGATCGACTGGAAATGCCGGACTTCATTGAGGGCCGACCCTTCCGACCAACTGCGATTCTACGCTTACGTACTTGATCGATATTGGCAAAATCGAAAAAGACGGCCGGAAGACTTCCGCCTTCAAGCTGTCGATCTGTTCACCCCATCATTTGTCGAAGTTTCCTGCGAGCCCAAACATTTTGATGAAGCGGATGATAGGGTGACTGAGTTCCTCGAGCACTCCCTAGATCTACTTGACGGGCGGAGGTGGGAAGATATTCCCCTCCGATCCTTGCGAGGCCCACGCAATCCCGGGACGTGCGAGTCATGCAAATTCCGCGGGATCTGCCGAGATACGGCTCCCGCGATCAAGGAGGGAACCCAGTGGCTGTTTCCCTATTACTCAATGCCTTCCAAATCCCGCTTTTTGACTGCCTGACTGTTCCCTACATCTTTGTAGGGTTTGACGGTCTGACTCCGGATGACGCTGAATACGAGAGCAATCTCTGGTTGCTCGCAACTTCGCTTAGCCGGAAGCTTCGCGTGCCGGCAGCTCCGGTTTGCCGCAACGGCGAAGACATCATCGCTATTGCGGCAGGCACCGAGACGATTCCCGACACCATTCCGCTCCGCGGTGTGTTGACACGCCTTCGCCCGGAGACGAACTCGCGTCAGCTTCGATTCACCGGAGGTGATAGCTTAGAGCAAGACATAGCCAAGAAGTTCGTTAGATGGGAACTTGCCGGCTCCTTCTACCGCGACAGAGCGTTCTTTGAGCACTATGGCCGACAGGCTGAGAGGCGGGCGTTTACGATCGAAGGTTACGATGGACCCATCTCCTTCCACCGGACTTTTGCCTACGGTCTCGTCCCAGCACAAGACGGGCGTCTCGATCTCGCGGTGGACGTGGGCTTTTGTTACGTAGCGAAACTTCCCCTGAGCCTGTTCGCTGCCGGAAATAAACTTAGCGACCGCCGATTCGAGCGATGCCTATACAAATACGGGCTGGACTGGTACCCCGTTGACATATCCGGTCCAGCACGGCGACTCTACGAAATCGTGTTCCCTCACCCACGAACTCGGCGCCTAGTAAAGATCAGGGAATTCCTCTTAGAGGAATGGGGGCGATACCGCATACCCGAGATCGAGGCTCTGACTGACGACGACCTCGCGCTCTCCTACAAAAATGGAAACAACCAGACACGCTGGGCCCCGGCGGCTCTTCTTCATCCCATCTACTCCACCGACACGCCGGAGGGCGCGGCTGTCCATCGACGCGCGATCATGGCACCTGAGACGAGACGCCGCCGCATCGAGCGCGCAGTCATGCAAGTCTTCAGCGGGCGAAAGCTTTTCGGTCAACCGATATCCTTGACACCCGCGATGCGCCGTCTCCCAGTTGTGGAGGCACCGCTGCCCAAGCTTTCATTCGGAAACGACACCCAGGTGTCCCTCACCCATGAGAAGCTTCGGGAGGCAAAATGGGAGGCCCTTAGAGCTCCGGGCGTGGGACCGCATGTCACGACCCCACTTGATCCCCAGTACGCGCTCCTGCCGACCAGCGTTCCGCCCGACGTCCGCATCCATCTTTTGCGCAGCATCGATGAAGAACTGCAGCGCATCTATTCCAGACCGTATCGCCCGCAGCTTCTCACTTACGATGACACCTCCCCCAGGCTGTGGGAGCAGCTCGGGAACATTAGCGGAGCGCTCACGGATAAAAACGGATACGCGCTGGTTGTTCTGCCGAGGCAGACCCATCCCAAACTGTACATACTGCTCAAGCGGCGCCTGGCGGAAATGAAAGTGCAGTCCCAGTTCGCGCGAGGCGACACGATGTTGCGCTTCTTCAGGCCCGATTTGCACGGCCGTTGGGTCCTCAGAGGAGCTAGCGTAGCGCGATATAACTCGTACATTCGATACTTGAGCCTTGGCATCCTCGCTGTCAACCGAAAGTGGCTGTGGAGGCTCGCCGATGGAACCCTCAGCAAGCCGGCCTACATCGGGATAGACGCGCTGAAAGGAACGGCGGTTTTTACGTTCGTGTATAGCGACGCGAGCGACATATATTTTCAGATTGCCAAGTCCGGCAGAGAGGAGCGCCTTTCCAAGGACATGATGGCAGCGCTCCTCTTGGACCGCCTACCTAAGGACATTCAAAGGCTCCGACTAACCGGGCTGAGCTGCATCGTGATTCACCGCGATGGCCGCCTGTGCATGTCGGAACGTCTCGCGCTTGAACACGTGGCAAACCAATTGATCCGGAGAGAACTCGTTTCACCGACTTTCGCTTTCAAGGTACTTGAGGTCCATAAGAGCAGTGCCTATCATCCGCGCCTTTTCCTCGATCACGATGGAGTGACCAGAAATCCCCGGCTAGGAGCCTATCATTTCATCGGAAATCGAGAGGCCCTCGTTTGCACCACAGGGCAGCCTTTGCTGACCCAAGGTACGGCGGACCCGATATATCTCGTTGCCGTTGTGGGAACTTTGCAACGCACAGATGTCGAAGACTTTAATGCGCTGAGCCACCTGGGATTCACTTCTCCTGGTGCTTGCCACCGCCTAGCACTCACTCTGTCGCTCGGAGATCACATTCTGCGCGAACGGCGTCCAGAGGCAGCCGAGGAACAAGCCTGGGACGATGAGGTGCCTGCGCAAGAACCCCAACCATTCCAAGCCCCACAGGAGAGCGCCTAATGAGTACGACGAGTCAAGTGTATTCTGATTTTCGGGCGATCAGCGAACTTCTGACCACACTAAATCATGCTCTCATAACGGCCAAGCGCGTGGTGTTCAAGATCCAGCCCAGCCCCGATCTGGATGAAATACAGGAGGCTACTAATACGCTTTTGAACTTCATGATCCAGCAGTCATCGCGAGCTGACGACAGAGCGCGAGCGGGAATACACTCACCTCGGCCCGACCCTCGGCGCCTGTTAGCGGTACCCATAAACGCTAACGATGCGCAACGATGCATTGACCAACTTCGACGCGGACTTCCTGCGCTCGATCAGCTCAGCCTTGACTTTATCGAAAGCGTTGTCCGCCAACTCGGTCAATCTTCCGAAGGACTATACCGACAGATGGCGCGGCTGTGAAAGATCTAATCGATGCGAGTCTTATACTTCTTCTGCAACGGATTGCTTGCGTCATAGAACTCCTCGAGGACGTGCACGCTAACTCGCGAATACAGCACAAGTGTCAAGCTGTTCGCGAGGCTCTCGACAATTTCGCACGGAATGCGCAGCAAGCCCGAGGTCTCCTCGCAGCTTCCCCGAGCCTCGTTGCGGACATTGCGCGCCAATACAATGCCATCGCACAGCAAGTTTACCTGATTGAGCAGCTCGTTGTAGGCCCACTCTCTCGTTTCGGAGACGACGACGAAAGGCTGTCGAGACTGTGTGAGAGGGTATGCAACGAAATAGGTGTCAATGATATCCCGGTCGTCGTCGCCGCCGCGAGTCAATACTTTGCTGCACTGCCTCCCTACGGGTTGATCGTCACGCCTCCGGTAGAGTCGCGGTTACTACTAAACCTGCCCGACCTTTATCACGAACTTGGACACCACATTGACGGTCGCGGCGAACGCTTGGTCGGGCCCCGATTCGAGGCAGCGCTCAGGGACTATCTCGGTAAAACCGAAGACGAGATAACCCGCCTCTCTCGGCCGGTTGATCTTCACCAATTCCGCGACCTAATAGGTAACTGGTTCGACTGGGCGCTTGAAGTCGCTGCCGATGCCTTCGCAACGCTCCTTGTTGGTCCCGCCTACGCCTGGGCTAACTTCCACCTTATGCTCCGCGTGCCCAGCATCTTCGCGTATTCTTACACTCATCCTGCAGATGCCGCGAGGATGGACTTCATCTTGCGACTCTTGGCCTCGGACGCGCGCTTCCGTTGGGACAGCGAAGCTCTGGAAACGCGATGGAAAGGGTATCGCGAATTTCCGCATCCCGATGCCCCAACCCTATATGAACTTCTACACCCCGCCGAGCTCTTTTCCTCAGTATTGGACGACGTGCGAGAAGCCCTCGATAGGTTAAGGATCGAACCAGACCCACTCAGGCCCGGCACTGTACCGGCCATTCTCAACGAAGGGTGGCATCGCCTTCTGAATGACCCCGATGACTACAGAGCCTGGGAGACAGCGACTATTTCGGAATTGGTTCTCGCAAAAGAGTAATTTGCTGCGCCTTCTCCACCAAACCTCGGCAGCTTCTAGCAGGCTGTTGATAAACGCCTGAATTATCCTCGCATATAGTTCGGCAGAGTGCGTAATGGTGGTTGAGGAGGAAGCGGCGGATGCGTGGTGAGGAGCGGCGGCAGCGGCCGATGCTGATGGTGCTGAACGTGGAGCAGCGGATTGCGAAGGATCACCCGCTCAGGCGCATTAAGCAGATGGCCGACGTGGTGCTCAAGGATCTCTCGCCGGTGTTCGACCGGATGTACAGCACGGTAGGACGTCCGTCGATTCCGCCCGAGCGTCTGCTCAAGGCCTCCCTGCTGATGGCGCTGTACACGGTGCGCAGCGAACGCATGTTCTGCGAGCAGCTCGACTACAATCTTCTGTTTCGCTGGTTTCTGGACCTGGAAGTGGACGAACTGAGCTTCGACCATTCGACCTTCTCGCGCAACCGTGCGCGGCTGTTGGCGCACGAAGTGGCGGGCGAGTTCTTCCGCGGGGTGGTGGAGCAGGCACGAGCGCTCAAGCTGCTCTCGAGCGAGCACTTCACCGTGGACGGCACGCTGATCGAAGCGTGGGCCTCGCTCAAGAGCTTCAAGCGCAAGGACCGCGGTGCGGGCGTGCCGCCGGACGATCCCGGCAACCCGACGGTGAACTTCCACGGCGAGCGCCGCGGCAACCAAACCCACCAGTCGAGCACCGATCTTGAAGCCAGGCTGGCGCGCAAGGGTGCGGGCAAGGAGGCCCGGCTCTACTACTCGGGCAACGCGCTGATGGAGAACCGCAACAGCATCCTGATTGATTTCCAGGTCGAGCCCGCCGATGGGTTTGCCGAGCGACGGGCAGCGATCGCGATGGCCGACGAGCGCCTGCCCGGAACCCAGCGGATCACGCTCGGCGCTGACAAGGGCTACGACACCCGCGACTTCGTCGGCTCCTGCCTCGCGCTCAAGATCACTCCGCACGTGGCACAGAATCAGACGCGGACGGGCGGTTCCGCGCTCGACGCCCGCACTGCGCGGTATCCCGGTTATGCAATCAGTCAACGGATCCGAAAGCGGGTCGAGGAGGCGTTCGGCTGGATGAAGACCATCGGCGGTCTGCGCAAAACCCGCTATCGCGGGCGGGACCGAGTCCAGATGCATGGTTACATCGTCGCCGCGGCCTACAACCTCATCCGAATCGCGCACCTGATGCCGGCTCCCGCATGAAAACCGCGATCGCGGACCTCCGTTCGCGACCGCCGCCGGCGAAGCCGGCCCAACCGCGCCTCTGAAGCGGACCCTGCCACCCCGCCGAAAACTATGAAACTGAGTAATCAAAGGCTTTTGTCAACGGCCTGCTAGAGGTTTTCCCGCCGCAAACACTTCGCATTTTAGCGGGCTTTGCCGAACCATTTCTGTCTCGGACCGCCAAGTAGGTCCAAGGCCAGCTGCTTAACAGGTGCGAACTTAAAAAAAGTGGTAGCCCATCCTGAAGAAGGCGACTTAAAAACGTCACTGTCAGCTGCCGGACGAGTTCTCGATCGCCGTTACTTCTTTCGCGGCGTTCGAAGGTGCACCCGGACACTGCACGCGGCTTGCGAGGTTCCAGCACGTTCACGCTTGCCGCCGTTGCTCTCGACCTGGAACTCGCGAGTGCGCAATGCGATGCGGTCAGCAGTCCCAAAGCGGTCGCTCAAGCGGCACGCCTGCGCCTCGACGCGTCGATGTATGAGACAACTTCTTTCCGGGTGCCGCCCATCCGCAGAAGCGAACGCACCATCAGATCGATGTTAACCGGCGGACCGGCAGACTCCATCCTTGCAACACTATTACGACGGCGTCCCAAACGATCTGGTACACCATCCTCCAGGAATTACCCCAGCCCACTGAGCTTACCCCTTTAGGTATTCCATTCGTAAGTTAGTGCTGGCCGGTTTCTATTCCGCTTTTTGCGTCTGTCTGTTTCTTCCCTCTTCACCCATTTTTTCGTCCCGCCCTCCACGCTTAAAGGGCGGGCGAAAAAATAGCGGGTTTTGGATCCACGGACGGCGCGCTCTGCACCGCGCCTGCCAGCCGTAGTTTGGCTGGCACAGCGGTGCGCGCGGCGGCCGTGCTCCTTGTTGGGGTGGGGTGGCGGGTGGCGAACTCATGCGGCGTCAAATAACCGAGACTCGAATGTGGCCGCTCCTGGTTGTACGCGATTCGCCACTGTTCGATCTTTCTGCGCGCGTCCGCCAGCGATACGAACACATGCTCGTTGAGGCATTCCTCGCGAAAGCGGCCGTTAAACGATTCGATGAACGCATTCTGAATCGACTTGCCGGGTTCGATGAACTGCAAGCGCACCCCATGCTCGTACGCCCACTGGTCCAGGTTCCGCGAGCTAAATTCGCTGCCATTGTCGGATTGAATCACCGCCGGCAGTCCACGCGTTTCGCTCAGCCTGCTGAACACCATTGCCACTCGTTCCCCCGTGAGCGAGAAGTCCGCTTCCAGCGCCGGGCTCTCGCGGCTCCAGTGGTCGATGATAGTCAGCACCCGAAAACATCTGCCGTTAGCCAGCGTGTCGTGCACAAAATCCACTGCCCACGTTTGGTTTGCGCCGTCAGGCGGTTCGCTCACCACCCGTACGTGGCTCAGGTTCTTACGCCGGCGCCGACGACGTAGCGACAGCCCTTCCTCGCGGTACAGTCGCTCGACGCGTTTGTGATTCACTTTAAGGCCTTCGCGCCTGAGCATCTGGTACAGCAACGGACATCCCCAGCGCCGTTTCTCTTCCGCCAGCTCGCGCAGACGTTGGCGCAGTCCCTGGTTGCGGTCCTGACCAGCCTTGAATCGGTATGCGCGTCGGGTGATACCGATCAGCCCGCAGGCGCGACGCTGCGACAGTTCGTGCAGGGCCATCGCCTCTGTCACCAGCTGCCGCTTCACCGCGGGCCGTACCCGTTTTTTGCCAACATCTCCTTCAGCGCACGGAGGTCCAGCGCCTGGTCCGCCACGATCGATTTGAGCCGCCGATTCTCCTCCTCCAACTGACGCAGGCGCCGCATCTCGGAGACCTCCAGCCCACCGTACTTCTTGCGCCACGTGTAAAACGTCGCGTCGGAGATCCCGTGCCGCCGGCACAATTCGCCGACCTTTCCGCCCGCCGCGCCTTCCTTCAGGATGTTGATGATTTGCTCTTCGCTGAACCTCGTCTTTTTCATGCCTGCTCCTTTTCGGGCAAGCACTAACTTCTCTAGCTGGGATACTTTCGTGGGGTAACCTCACCACGATCTGCAATTCGTTCCGGTCGCCATCGCGACCAGCATTGTTCGCTTGCGATCCGCGAGTGCTCGCTTGGTGCAGCGTTAGCCTCGCGCTGGGTATGGATCGAAGCAGCTGTACGAGTTGGGTCAAGAATTGAGACAAACGTACCCGGTATGTGTCAGCACGTTCTGAGGGCCGAGCGAAAGCTTTTTCGCTTCAACGCTGACCATTCGTCCATTTCAGACGAGCGCATAATCGGCGGGGCCGTTCTCGGTTGGCTATTCCGTAACCGCATGGGCGGTCAACGGGGGCAGATCCAGATCCGGCTTGAATGGAACGATCATCCAGCCCAGATCGCGAAGCTTGGGATCTACCCGGCTTCTGCGCGTCTTTAATTCCATCTCTTCGCCCCCCGACTGCACCCTGACGTCCCCCGCCTATCGGTTACGCCAACGCCGGCGCCGCCGAAGCGCTTCCGCGACCCTTCGATGCAACACGGCCGCGTCTGCGCGATGTTGAGCGCGGGACGAGATCGATCTTGAGGCTGGCCCCGAGCGCTCGCGCCGTCCTCGCCAGCGTCTTTAGCGTCAGATTATTCAGCTTGCCGGACTCGATCTGCGCGATCATCGGCTGACTCACCCCCGACCGCTCCGCCAGCGCCGCCTGAGTGAGACCGCGACGTTTCCGCAAG
>Ga0070737_10002648_pt1 | contig 20958 bp, 17 predicted proteins | sample Coa_R1_10_FD_66438 | JGI IMG/M metagenome (GOLD analysis project Ga0070737, IMG submission 66438) | Surface soil microbial communities from Centralia Pennsylvania, which are recovering from an underground coalmine fire - Coalmine... | ecosystem: Environmental > Terrestrial > Soil > Unclassified...
AACGCCGTGGCCCTCGCGCGCCTACTGGAGCGCGAGGGCATCGCTGAGGAGGAGGTCCAGTTCACGGCGCTACCGTTCCCCGACATGAACCCCGCGCTGGCCAACCGTGCGATCGACGCCGCGTTCCAATCGGAACCGCTACTGTCCACCGCGCTGCAGCAGGGCATTGCCGTGCGGGTCGTCGGCAGCGACGAGATCTACCCGAACCAGCAGCTGGGGATCGTGGCGTACGGCGCCGCATTCATGCGCGAGCAGCCCGCGGCGGCGCAGCGGTTCATGGTGGCCTACCTGCGCGGGCTGCGCGACTTCGTCGACGCCTTCAGCCGCGGCCGCGACCGCGCGGTGGTGGTGCAGGCCCTGATCCACCACACCCCAGTCAAAGACCCGGCGGCGTATGACCGCATGATCCCTACCGGCTTCAACCCGGACGGCTACATGAACGTGGAGAGCATGGCCGCGGACCAGGAGTGGTTCGTGGCGCAGGGGCGGCTGCCGCAGCGCGCCGACCTGACGACAGTGGTCGATCACCAGTATGTAGAGTACGCGCTGGCGCGTCTGGGCCGCTATCAGCCGTAGGCTGCGGGCCGCCGGCGGACCCTATTTATGGTACACTCATGAATGGTGCTGCACCGACCGGCGATCGCCACCCGCCACGATTCGTGGCACGGGTAGGGGAGCTGGGCGGCGCGCGGCCAAACCGATGGCGCGGTGCAGGGCGTAGACCGATGGGAGGCACGGGCCAGCAAGGGGGAGCCGCGCCGGAGACGCGTTGGAGAGGGCTGGGCGGCAGTGAGGAGCGATCCTCGCGCCGCCCGACGTATGTCTATGGCAGTGCACAGGCGGTGCACAGCGGCGGGCCGTGCCGGACGGTCCAGCCCGACCGCGGGAGGCAATGATGCCGAAGAACGATCTGGTCATTCGAGTAGCGGGTGAGGCCGGCGAGGGCGTACTCAGCACCGGCCAGCTGCTGGTCCAGGGCGCGGCGCGGGCGGGCTACCGCGTGCTCACCGATTTCAGTCCCCCGGCGGAGATCAAGGGGGGCTACTCGTTCTTTCAGATCCGGATTGGCAGCCGACTGTTCTATTCGCGCGGCGACAGCGTGGACCTGCTGCTGGCGTTCAACCGGGAGGCGTACGATCTCAGCAGCGGCGACCTGACCGAGGGCGGGCTGCTGATCTACGACCCGGCCGAGGTCAGCCCTCCCGCGAGCCCCACCCGCACGCAATACCCTGTGCCGCTCAGCGAGATCGCGCGTACGCAGCTCAAGTTCGAGCTGGGCAAGAACGTGGTCGCTGTAGGCGTGCTGGCCGCGCTGTTCGGGATGCCCGAGGAGTACCTGCGCAAGCTGCTGGAGCAGCGCTTCGGCGGCCGTGGCCCGGACATCCTGAACAAGAACCTGGGCGCGCTGGAAGCCGGCTTGCGCTACGTGCGCGAGCACATTATCAACCAGCCCGGCTTCCGCCGCGAGCTGTTTGAGGTGGAGCGCAGCCCGGCCGACGGCCGGCGCATCGTGGTCTCGGGCAACCAGGCGGCGAGTCTCGGCGCCCTGACCGCGGGCGTGCAGTTCTTCGCCGGCTACCCGATCACCCCGGCCAGCGACATCATGGAATTTCTGGCCGCCGAGCTGCCCAAAGTGGGCGGCGCGGTCATCCAGGCCGAGGACGAGATCGCCTCGATGAACATGGTGCTGGGCGCCTCGTTCGCCGGCAAGCGGGCCATGACCTCCACCAGCGGTCCCGGGGTGAGCCTGATGGTCGAGGCGCTAGGGTTGGCCTCGATGGCCGAGCTGCCCTGCGTGCTGGTCGACTGCCAGCGCGCGGGGCCCTCGACGGGCATGCCCACGCGCCACGAGCAGGGCGACCTGTGGCTGGCCGCGTTCGGCGGCCACGGCGAGATCCAGCGCATCGTGCTGGCCCCCACCTCGGTCGAGGACTGCTACTATCAGATCCAGCACGCCTTCAACCTGGCCGACAAGTACCAGCTGCCGGTGATCCTGCTGCTGGACACGGTGCTGTCGGTGCGCACCGAGTCGATCCCGCGGCCCGATCCCCAGCGCATCCCCCGCTGGTCGCGGCTGCTGTACCAGGAGCCGAACGGGCAGGGCGTGCCACCGCATGAAGGGATTTTCCTGCGCTACCAGCTGACCGACAGCGGCATCTCGCCGATGAGCATCCCCGGCCAGCGCGGCGGGCAGTACGTGGCCACCGGCCTCGAACACAACGAGGAGGGCCGCCCGCGCTACGACGCCGAGACCAAGACGCGGTTCACCGAGAAGCGCTTCAAGAAGCTGGCCGCGGCGCCGCAGGACGCGCCGGAGCCCGATTTCTATGGCGATGCGAGCGCCGAGATCGGCATCATCACCTGGGGCTCGACCGCAGGCGCGGTGCGCGAGGCGATCGAGCGCGCGGCCGAGGAAGGCATCCGGGTGGCCGGCATCGCCCCCAAGATGCTGTGGCCCGTGCCGGACGCCCAGCTGCGGCCCTTCCTGGAGGGCAAGCGGGAGGTGATGGTCGCCGAGGTGAATTACAATGGCCAGTTCGCGCGTATCCTGGAAGCACACTGGGGCCGGCCGCTGCGCCACGTCAACGCGTATGCCGGCGAGCCGTTCAAGGTGCGCGACTTGCTGGCCGCGATCCGCACGGCGGCGCGGGCCGGGGCGGTGGCCCGCTAACGGGGTACAATGACATTGTGAATAGCGGCCCGCGCGGGCCGTGGGCGGGGTGGCCCGCCGTTGAGTAGAGGAATTAGCGATCATGGCTGACACTGCAACGCTGCAGTATACGGTCGACGACTACAAGAGCAGCGAGAAGCCCACCTGGTGCCCCGGCTGCGGCGACTTCGGCGTGCTCAACGCGCTGTACCACGCCATGCGCGAGAAGAACTACAACCCGAAGGACGTCGTGCTAGTGTCGGGGATCGGCTGCTCGAGCCGTCTGCCGTTCTTCGTCGCCACCTACGGCTTCCACGGCGTGCACGGCCGCGCGATGCCCATCGCTACCGGCGTGAAGGTCGCGCGCCCGGACTTGCACGTGCTGGTGCTGGGCGGCGACGGCGACGCCTTCGCCATCGGCGGTGGGCACTTCATGCACGCGGCCCGGCGCAACCTCAACGTCACCTACGTGATCATGGACAACCAGACCTACGGGCTGACCAAGGGCCAGGCGTCGCCTACCGCCCAGCGCGGGTACGTGCACAAGGCGGCGCCGCAGGGCACGCTCGAGGAGCCGGTGAACCCGCTGCTGCTGGCGATGGCCTGCGGCGCGAGCTTCGTGGCTCGCGGCTTCTCCGGTCAGCCCAAGGACCTGGCGCAGCTCATCCTTGCGGGCATCGAGCATCAGGGGCTAGCGATCATCGATACCTACAGCCCCTGCCCCACCTTCAACAAGGTGAACACCTTCAAGACCTACCGCGAGGAGGTGGCGCCGCTACCGGCGGACCACGACCCGACCAACTTCGAGGCGGCGCTGAAGATCGCGGCCAGCTCCATGCCGCGGTATCTCGGCGTGATCTACCGGCGCGAGGGGCCGAGCTACGAGCAGCTGCTGGAGCAGCGCAAGACGGGCACCGAGGCGGACCTGCCCCGCCTGCTCGACAGTCTCTTCGACCGCTTCAGCTGAGTCCGGCGCTGGCGTCCGCTCACGCCTACAACATGGCCGCCGTGCGCATCCCAGCACGGCGGCTCTTCGTGAGGCTAGCGGAGACGCCTACGCCTCGGTTGCCGTGGCGGCGGGCAGCGGGCTGGTGCCGACCCAGTGGCCCACGTCGAGAATCAGGCCCTGGGGCGTCTTGAACTTCGCCTCGTAGTATGCCTGGCCGAGCTGCACTGGCCGCAGCTCCTCGGCGCCCCGGGCCAGTAGCCGCTCGCGGGTCGCCTGCTCGTCCTCTACCGTGAAGCCGATGTGCTCCACCCCGGGCCGGACCTCCACGCCGGCCGCGTTGAGGTGCAGCGGCAGGATGGTGATGTTCACGTCGCCGTCGCTCAGGTCGATCGGGCCGTGCGCGCGGCGCTGGACGAGCGTCAGCTCGAACGCCTCCACCAGCAGGCGCGCGGTCGCCTCCGGGTCCGCGGCGCGAATCGCGATGTGGCGCAGCTTGGCCATGGCATTTCCCCCACCTGTGGCATCGTGGCCGGCTGCCACGTGTGCTCATTGTAGCGCAATCTCTGCCTGCGGACGGGCGCCGTACAATTCCTCACGGGAGGACACAGGTTTAGCGAATGCCTACAGTGCTGCCGAGAGGCCCAGGAGCTAGCGTGTCCGCGCGCGCCCGTCTGCTCGTGATCGACGACGACCCGCAGCTGCTCACCGCCCTGCGGCGCGCGCTGGCCTACGAGGGCTACGAGGTGCTCACGGCCGAGTCGGGCGAGGCCGGGCTGCGCCTCGCCCGCGAGCGCCCGCCCGATCTGGTGGTGCTCGACGTGCTCCTGCCCGGGCTCGACGGGCTGGAGGTGTGCCGGCGGCTGCGCGCGGGCGGCGACGTGCCGATCCTCATGCTCACCGCCCGCGACGAGGTGAGCGACCGCGTGGCGGGGCTCGACGCGGGCGCCGACGACTACCTCGTCAAGCCGTTCGCCGTCGACGAGTTGCTGGCACGCGTGCGAGCCCTGCTGCGCCGGCGCGGCCCGCCGCCGGAGGAGTGGCGCTTCGCCGACTTGGTGCTGCGCCCCGCCACGCGCGAGGTGTTCCGCGGCCAGCGCGCCCTCGTGCTCACCCCGCGCGAGTTCGACCTGCTCGCCCTATTCTTGCAGCACCCCCGGCAGGTGCTCACGCGCGAGGTGCTCATGGAGCGCGTGTGGGGGCCGGGCTACGACGGCGAGTCGAACGTGCTGGAGGTGTACATCGGGCACCTGCGCAACAAGCTGGAGGCGGGCGGCGAGCCGCGGCTGCTGCACACGGTGCGCGGGGTGGGCTACGTGCTGAAGGAGTGAGCGCCTCGTCGCGGCGGGCGCGGGAGTGAAGCCATGTCGCTTAGCGTGCGGCTGACTCTCTGGTACACGGCGATCACGGCCCTGGTGCTGCTCGCCGCCACGGCCATCGTCTACTTGGCGGTGGCCGGCAACCTGCAGCGCGACCTGGACGCCGATCTCGCCACGGCCGGCGAGCGGCTCAGTGGCACGCTGGTCGTGCGCGAGGCGCCGCCGTTCCGCTCGCTGCGGCTAGTGTTGCCCGATCTCAACGCCTTCGCCGGGGCCGACCTGCTCGTGCAGGTGATCGACGCCCGCGGGGGGCTGCTCGACCGCTCGGAGAGCCTGGGCCGCACGGTCCTGCCGCTGGACGCGAACCTCCAGCAGGCGCTCGCCAACGGCCAGCCGCGCTATACGACGCTCGCCCTGCCCGGCGGGCGGCTGCGCGTGTACCTGCACCCGCTGACCATCGAGGGCCAGTTGGTCGGGGCGGTGCTGGTGGCGCGGCCGCTGGCCCCGCTGGATAGCGCCCAGGCCCGGCTGCTGCAAGCGTTGGTGGCGGTCGACCTGGTGCTGCTGCTAGTAGCGGCGGGTGCCGGCTGGGCCATGGCGCGGGGGGCACTGCGTCCTATCGCGGCCATGACCGCGACGGCCGCGGCTATCGCCGAGTCCGGCGAGCCCGGTCGCCGTGTGCCCGTGCCCGATACCCACGACGAGGTAGGCGCGCTGGCCCGCACGTTCAACCGCATGCTCGACCGGCTCCAGGCGGCCCTGGCCGCCCAGCGCCGCTTCGTGGCCGACGCCTCGCACGAGCTGCGCACGCCCCTGACGACCCTGCGCCTCAACCTCAGCACCCTGCGCCGTGGGGGCGGCGCGCGCTCGCCTGAGGAGTTGGAAATCCTCGCCGATCTCGACCACGAGGTCGAGCGGCTCGGCCGGCTGGTCGAGGGGCTGCTCAGGCTGGCCCGCGCCGACGCCGGCCAGCCTGTCGAGCGCGAGCCCGTGGCGCTCGATGCGCTGGTACGGCGCGTCTGCCGCGCTCTCCAGCCGCGCCTGGGCGGCCGAACGCTGCAGTGCGACGCCCTCGCCCCCGTGGAGGTACTGGGCAACGCCGACCAGCTCGAACAGCTTGTCTACAACCTGCTGGACAACGCGGTGAAGTACACCGCTCCCAACGGCACCATCGCGGTGCAGCTGCGGACGGACGGCCCCGAGGCGGTGCTCGTGGTGCGCGACGACGGCGTGGGCATCGCGCCGGCCGACTTGCCCCATATCTTCGAGCGCTTCTATCGCGCCAGCACGGCGCGCGGGCGCAGCGGCGCGGGGCTGGGCCTCGCGATCGCCGACGGCATCGTGCGCGCCCACGGCGGGTGCATCGAGGTCACCAGCGAACTCGGCCAGGGGAGCACCTTCACCGTGCGGCTGCCGCGACGGCCCCGCACCGCCGGCGGGGAGCCGTCCGCCCCGCTAGCCCCGTCGGCGGAGCCGGCCGGGATGCCTGCTCTAGCGCCGGCCGGCGCCCGCGAGTGAGCAGCAGCGATGGGGTGCGCCCTCAGGCGTCCAGCGGCGGCCGGCGCTGGGTCCAGTCGGTGGCCGCCTCGTAGGCGCCGGCCACGCGCAGCACGGTGGGTTCGTCGAACGGCCGCCCCACCACTTGCAACCCGATGGGCAGGCCGCTGGCCGTGAACCCACACGGCACGCTGATGGCTGGCAGGCCCAGCAGGTTGAACGGGCGCGTGAAGCGCAGCGTGGCGGCGCGCATGTCCTCGCGCGTGCCGTCGGGCCAGCGGATCTGGTCGGCGTCCTGTCGCGGCGCGGGCAGCGGCACAGTGGGCGTCAGCAGCGCGTCGTACCGCGCAAACAGTGCTTGCGCCTCACGGACCAGCACCGCTCGCGCGCGCTGCGCTTGCAGGTAGTCGAGCGCCAGCAGCGTGGTGCCCACGCGTAGCCGGTTGCGCACGGCGGGGCCGTAGTCCTGCGGGCGAGTGCGCAGCCACTCGGCGTGATAGGCCGCCGCCTCGGCGTACAGGATGGTCGCCCCCGCGGCCGCGGTGGCGGGCCAGTACGGGAACGCCAGCGGCTCGACCCGCGCGCCCAGACCGGCCAGGACCTCGATCGCTGCACGTACCGCCCGCTCGACCTCCGGATCGACCCGCTCCCAGAAGAACTCGCTGGGCACCCCGAGACGCAGGCCACGCACGCCGGCGTCCAGCGTGGCAGTATAGTCGGGCACCGGCGCGGCGCTGCACGCCGGGTCGCGGTCGTCCGGCCCCGCCAACACCTGGAGGAGCAGGGCGGCATCGCGTACCGTGCGCGTCATGGGGCCGACGTGGTCCTGCGCCCAGCTCAAGGGGATAGCGCCGTGGCGGCTGACCCGCCCGTAGGTGGGCTTGAGCCCCACCAGGCCGCACAGCGCCGCTGGCTGACGGATCGAGCCGCCGGTGTCGCTGCCGAGCGCGGCGGCACAGAGGCCGGCGACGACCGCCGCCGCCGAGCCGCCGCTGGAGCCGCCGGCGATCCGCTCGCGGTCCCACGGGTTGCGGCAGGCGCCGTAGTGAGGGTTGATGGTGGTCGCGCCGAAGGCGAACTCTTCCAGGTTCGTCTTGCCCAACAGCACGGCGCCCGCCGCCCGCAAGCGCGCTACGGCCGCGGCGTCCTCGGCGGGCACGAAGTCGGCTAGGATGCGCGAGCCGGCGGTGGTGCGCACCCCAGCGGTCCAGAACAGGTCCTTGATCGCCAGCGGCACGCCGTGCAGCGGCCCGCGGTAGCGGCCGGCGCGGATCTCCTGCTCCGCAGCCCGCGCGGCGGCCAGCGCCGCCTCGGCGGTCACCGTGATATAGGCGCGCAGGGCGGGGTCGTAGCGCGCGATGCGCGCGAGGAACAGCTCGGTGACCTCCACTGGCGATAGCGCGCGCCGTTCGAGCTGGCGTGCCAGCGCGGTCAGAGGCAGAAACGCTAGCTGCTCGTCGCTCATGCGCCCCGCTCCGGGCCGAGCAGGAAGTAGGCCGCCGGCTCGGCCTCGGCCAACGGCAAGCGCGCGAAGGCGTCGAGGGCGGCGATAGCGGCCGCGGCGGCGGGCAGCAGCTCGGCCAGCTCGGCGGCGGCGAGCTCTAGCCCCGCCTGGCGCGTGAGCACGGCAAGCGACTCGGGGGTGAGCGGCGGGCGGTGGTCGGACATCGCGTGGCCTCCCTGGCAGCGTCGGCGCGCGATCACCATAGGCCCGCGTCGCGGTGGTTGTCAATCGGGCTGCGGCGGCTCAGCGGCCGAGCCCACCCAGCAGCAGGCCACCGAGCACGGTGGTGCCGATGCCGACCCACCCGCGGCGGCCGATGCGCTCGCCTAGCACCCAGGCGCCGAGCAGCGCGGCGAACAAGGGGCTCGTCGCTGCTAGCGGCTCGACGACCGTCAGGGGGCCATGCTGGAGCGCGAACAGGCGCAGGCCCCAGCCGATCACGTCGTTGGCCACCCCGGCCGCCACCGCAAGCGCGGCCCCGCGTGCCGTGAGGACAGGCTCGCTCCGCGCCGCCCCGCTGGCCCCCAAGGGGAGGGTTCCCGCCAGGAACAGGCCGCCCAAGACACAACTGGGTACCATCGTCCGCACCCAGTTGGTCGCCAGCGGGGGCAGCTCGCCCACCCCGACCTTGAAGCAGAAGCTGGCGATCCCCGTGCACCCCGCGCTGGCCAGCGCCAGGGCCAGCAGCGGGCTGCCCCGCAGACGCCCCCAGAGTGGCCGGTCGCTCGCCTCCCTAGCCGCGGCTGTCCGCGGGAGATGCTGGCGCGCGCGCCGGAGGCCGGCCTGGTGGAGTAGGTGGACGCCGACCAGGACGAGCACCGCGCCTAGCCAGGTGAAGCTGTTCGGCCGCTCGCCAAGAAACAGCACGGCCAACGCCATCGCTACCACTACCGAGCTGTTGAAGATGGGCTGGGCGACCGAGACGGCAAGGTGGGGCAGCGCCCGCAGATACAAGAGCCACCCCACGACCGGCCCGCAGATCGCGCCGAACGCGAGCACCAGCACCGCCCCGGAGAGGTGAAGAGCGCTCCACCCCCCACTCGACAGCATGGCCAGCGTCATCGCCGCCGCGCCGGTGCTCCACCGCACGGCCAGCAGCGCGCGGGCTGCGCCGGCGCCCATCGCGCGCTTGAAGCAGAGGTGGGCGACGGCAGTACCCACGGCGCCGGCCAACGCGAGCCATTCGACAGGAGCGGATGCACTCGTGGGCAACGTGCCCAGTGGGCTCGCCACCCCACCGCTCACGGGGCGCCCGGCCTAGGCCGAGAGATCAAGAGGGATCGGCGCTGGTCGTGCGGCGGCCGACTGGCGGCTGACCAACTCGCCCTGTAGCGCCCAGGGGCTCGTCTCGGTGATGCGCACCTGCACCAGCTCGCCGCCCAGCGGCTCGGGCGAGGCGAAGAACGTCAGCTTGTTGGTGCGCGTGCGGCCGTACCACTTACCGCCCTTCTGGCCCTCGACCAGCACCTCGACAGTGCGTCCGAGTAGCCGCGCGTTGAGCTGGGCAGCGATCTCTTTCTGGAGCTCCTCGACGGCATGCAACCGCCGCTTCTTCTCCGCGCGCGGCACGTCGTCGGGCCACGTGGCCGCTACCGTCCCGGGCCGCGGCGAGTACATGGCCACGTGGACCACATCCCAACGCACCTGCTCCATCACGCGCAGGGTGTTCTCGAACTGCGCGACTGTCTCGCCCGGGAAGCCGACGATGATGTCGGTGCTGATAGCCACCTCGGGGATGCGGGCACGCAGGGCCTCGACCACCCGCAGGTAGTCGGCCACCTTGTAGCCGCGCGCCATGCGGCGCAGCACCGTGTCGTCGCCCGCCTGGATCGGCAGATTGATGTCCTCGCACACCTTGGGCAGGGTGGCCACCGCCTCGATCAGTTCGGGCCCGAAGTCGGCAGGGTACGAGGTCAGAAAGCGGATGCGCTCCAGCCCGTCGATGGCGTTGAGCTGGGCTAACAACTCGGCCAGCGTCGTGCGCGGCTGCAGGTCCCACCCGTAGCGCTCGACGATCTGGCTGAGCAGCACGACCTCGCGGGTGCCCCGCTGCACCAGCCCGGCCACCTCGGCCAGAATCTCGGCCGGCCGGCGGCTGCGCTCGGGCCCGCGGCGGAAGGGGATGATGCAGTAGGTGCAGCGGCGGTTGCAGCCCTGGTGGATGGTCACGCCGACCGACACGCCGGGCGTGCGCAGGGCGCCCTCGGGCTCCTGCCGGTAGCGCTGGTCGAGGTCCAGCAGGTCGAGGATCTGGTTGCGCAGCGAGATGTCGGCCTTGGGCGACACGAACAGGTCCACGAATGGGTAGGCGCGCTGCAGCGCCGCCGTCTCCTCGCCGGCCAGGCAGCCCGCGAGGACGATCTTGTAGTCGGGGCGCCGGCGCTTCACCTCGCGCAGGCGCATGAGCTGGTTGTGGACCTTGTTCTCGGCCGCCTGCCGCACGACGCACGAGTAGAGCACGACGAGATCGGCGTCCTCCGCCGATTCCGAGGGCGCGAAGCCGACCAGGTCCAGCTCGTCGCCGAGGCGGCGGGCATCGGCCTCGTTCATCTGGCAGCCGATGGTCCAGATGTGGTAGTTCGCCACCCTGCTCTCCCTGCCCGTGGGCATAGTAGGCACCGCGCTGGAGATTATAGCACCCTTCAGGGCCGGCAGGCGGCGCCCCACCCGGCGACGGTGCGCCCCCTGGCCTTCAGGGGCAAGTCAGGGAGCTTCCCCGAGCGCCCGCCGCAACGCCGCGACGAACTCGCGGCCGCTGGCGTAGCGTTCGTGGGGTTGCTTGGCCAGCGCGCGCAGCACGACCAGCCCGAGGCTCCGCGGCAAGGTGCGGTTGAACGCCGTGGGCGGGGGCGGCTGCGTCGAGCGATGCATACTCGCGACCGCGAGTGGCTCCGGTGCCTCGAACGGAAGCCGCCCCGTGAGCATCTCGTACACTACCAAGCCCAGCGCGTAGATGTCCGAGCGCGCATCGGCCGGCTGCCCCGCGGCCTGTTCCGGCGACATATAGGCCGGCGTGCCAATGATCATACCTGCTTGGGTATACTGTGTGCCGTCGAGCCGCCGCGCGATCCCGAAGTCGGTGAGCGTCACGCGATCGCCGGCCTCGATCATGATGTTGGCGGGCTTGATGTCTCGGTGGATCACGCCGCGCGCATGGGCGTAGTCGAGCGCCTCGGCGACCTGGGCGACGATGGCCAGCGTCCGGCGCGGCGGCAAGGGGCCCTCGTGGGCCAGCAACTCTTGCAGGCTCTGGCCGTCGATCCAGCGCATGGCGATGAACAAGCTGCCGCCCACCTGGCCGATATCGTAGATCGGCACGATATGGGGGTGCTCGAGCCCGGCGGTGCGCTTCGCCTCGTCATGGAACCGCCGCAGAAACTCCGGATCGCTGCTGAACTCCGGCGACAGCATCTTGAGCGCGACGTAGCGGTCGAGCGCCAGCTGGTAGGCCTTGTAGACGATCGCCATGCCCCCGCGCTTCGGCTGCCCCACGATCTGGTAGCCGACCGGCAGCCCGAGACTTCCTCCCGCGCCGGGCCCCGTGACGGGCGGTGTGCCCCAGCCCGGCGGCGCTGGCACGGTGGGCGACTCCAGCTGCGGCGGCCAGCTCAACGGCCGCGCTATCCTGGGGGGCGGCGAAGCCGGCATGGCGGGCGGCGGCACCGACGGCGGCCAGCTAGCTGGCCGCCATGTCGCGGGCGGGCCTGCGCGATCGGCCGTGGCGAAGGCCCGGTCGAGAGCCAGCCCCGAGGGCGCCGGCTGCGAGCGGCGCGTCACGATGATAGCGGCCGCGATGATGCCCGCGGCGATTACCACGGCGGCCATCAGCAGCAGAGCCGGCGAGTCACTGCTGGTGCTCGACGTGCCGGCCACGTTGCTGGTCCTGACCGGGGTGGGGGCCACTGCCGCCGCGGCCTTCTCGGCCGTCGGCGCTGGCGCCGCGGTAGCCGCCGGGGGCGCGGTAGGGACCGGGTCCGCGGTGGGGGTCGATCCGGCGGCGGGAAGCACGGCGGCGGTCGGTGGCGGGGCCGCTGGGGCTGCTGTCACCAGCACGCGCCGCTGCAAGTTGGGAAACCCCTGCTGGTCTTCCGCGCCCGTAGACGGGTAGCTATACAGCCGGTTGCCCGCATCGCGCACCGCCACGCGCGCGAGCAGCACCACGCTGCCGCCGCCGGGCGCGCGCACGCGAGCGACCAGCTTGCGCTCGGTGCCGGGGGCCCAAGGCTGCTCGCTGTACCACTCGACCAGCGGGTACTCGGCGGGCAAGCGGCGATTGTAGCGGATGTTGGTGATCTCCGCGCCTGGGCTGAACACGCGTGCATGGGACGCGGAGGCACTGAACGGCACGGGCTCGATCAAGTCGACCTCGGGAGCGGTCGGCAACGAGAGCGACAGGCTCCACTTCGGAGCGACCTCGCCGACGTTGACCGCGCGCAAGGTCACCGAGAAAGGTTCATAAGCGCGCACCTCGGTGGGGGCCTCGATCTGCACCATCACCGCCGCCTCGGGCAGCTGCTGCGCGGCTGCTTGCCCGGCTGGCCAAAGGAGTCCGATCGCCAGGGCCACTGCCTGCAACGCTCTCCACGCCATCCCTAGCCGCCGCATGCTTTTGTCCCCCTCCCCCGCGTCCATAACCCTCAGCAGCGTTGGGCAGCACTGCCCAGCGGGTAGTCGCTCTCCGGCGCGACGGGCAGCCGCCCGCAGGCGGGCAGCTCGCCGAACAGCACGGCGACCGCCGCCTCCACGAGCTCGGCCCGCGGCGAGTAGGCCGCGATATACGGCACAGCGGGCGTCAGGCCCCCCACCTCTTCCGGCCGACCGAAGCCGATAACGGTCAGCGGAGCACGCCGCGCGGCGAGCTGGCGCACGAGTTCGCGCTGCCAGGGGCCGGCGTTGCTGGTGCCCATGACGACTAGCTCGGCGTCGCGCGCGGCGCTCAGGATGCGGTCCTGTAGGGCCGCGTCGGCTTGCGGGTCGAAGACGAACTCCTGGGTGCTCGGTCGCCGCCGACGCACCGCCTCGCCTAGCAGGGTGCCTGTGCCTGTCTTGGGCAGCAGCCACGGGCTGACGACTACCGTCGGCCCCACACCCCGCGACGCTGGCACCTGGCCGTTGGGATTCCGCACCAGGGTGATGGCCTGCTCCGCGATTTTCCGCACCAGGCCCCGATGCTCCTCCGCGCCGACCCCGGCGGCAGTGGCCGGCGGCGGGGGGGCGAGCAACCCGTACGCGGCCTTCACCCCCAGCACGCGCCGCACCGCGTCGTCCACGCGGGCCATCGACAACTGTCCCGCCTGCACTGCCGCCAGCAGCCCGTCCACCGTGCGCTGTTGCCGCGCGGGGTCGCCCACGACCATCACGATGTCCGCGCCCGCGCGTATCGCTTGCACGGCGGCCGTCTCGGGCGTGTAGTTGTCGGTGATGGCCCGCATGCCGCCGAAATCGTCGGTGATGATCAGCCCCTGGAAGCCCCACTCGGCGCGCAGCAACTGGGTGAGCACGCGAGTCGACAGGCTAGCCGGCCAGTCGGCATCCAGAGCGGGTACCACGATGTGCGCGACCATGACCGCGCTAGCCCGCGGCAGCACCTCGCGAAAGGGGACGAGATCGAGGTGCTCCAGCGCCGCGCGGTCGGCCAGCAGCCGCGGGAGGACGAGGTGCGAGTCCTCGCGCGTCCGGCCGTGACCGGGGAAGTGCTTGGGCACGGCGACGACGCGCTCACGCTGCAGCGCGTCGACGAATGCCGTGCCCAGCTGCGCCACCAGGCCGGGGTCCGCGCCCAGTGCCCGCTGGTATGCCCCGATGATGGGACTCGGCGGCGAGGTGTCCACGTCGAGGACCGGCCCCAGATTCATATTGATCCCCAGGGCGCGCAGCTCGCGCCCCACGACCGCGCCCTCCCCGGCCGCCAGGCGCGGATCATGGGTTGCTCCGAGCACCAGCTGGCTGGGAAACCAGGTCACGCCTGTCTGCAACCGCTGGACCGCTCCTCCCTCGTGATCGATGGCGATGAACAGGGGCACCCCAGCCCCGGTCTGGAGGGCCAACCGCTGCAGGCCTGTGGTGAGGTCGGCGGTCTGGGCGGGGCTGGTGGTGTTCTCGTACAGGATGATGCTGCCCGGTTGGTAGCGCTCGATCAGCAGCGCCGCGCTCGCGGCGGTGGTTCCCTGGAAGCCCAGCATGAGCAGCTGGCCGACCTTTTGCCGCATATCCATGCGCGCCAGCAGCTCGTCGACACGCGGGGCCTCGTCGGCCGGGGGCGACGGGGCCGCTGGGCTCGGGAGCGGGACGCTGCTCGGGGTAGGCGTCCGCGGTGGCGGCGTGGGGTCGGGCTCGCGATGCAACATGATCACCGTGGGCGGGGGCACCGCCCCTGCGGTCGGCGTGGGCGGCGAGGTGAGAGCACGGCTGCTGGGCAACCAGGCGCAGGCGCCCAGCGCGAGCAGTACAACGCCGCTCAGCCACGGCAGCGCGCCGCGCGCCGGGTGCCAGCCCGCCCACCGTCGCCGCGGCCACGGTGGGGGTGGCGCGGCGGCACTTGCCCTCTGGTCCATGTCCCTCACCGCTCCGAGCACCCGGATGCCCGCTCGCGGCGGCGCGGTGCTAGCCTGTCCCCCCGCCTTGGCACGCGGGTCGTCAGGGGCGCGAGAAGCATAGCCCGCTGGCCGCTTTCTGTCAATACGTGTCAACTACCGTTGCAAGCGAGCGGCGGCCGGTGGGCAGCCCCGAGATGGGCGGCACGCGATTCTCGCGGTCCCGGCTCGGCGAGCCCCATGGGGCTGCTGGACCTGGAGAACGCGCGGTTGACAGCAGGGGGCAGGGAGTGTATCGTTTTGTGACATAGAGAGGAGTGCTATGGCTCGCATCCTCCTGGCTAGCGACGACGCGATGGTGAGCAGCCGGGTCGGCGTGCGGCAGACGCTGGAGGCGGCTGGGCATGTGGTGTACGAGACGCACGATGGCCCGAGCACGCTCGCCCAGGTCGAGGCGCTCGTCCCCGACCTGTTGGTCCTCGACACCGCGCTGCCGATCCTCGACGGCTTCCACGTGTTGGCCGAACTGCGGCGCAACCCTCGCTTCCAACGGTTGCCCGTGGTGATGTTCTCCGGGCTGCCGCGCGGGCTGGGGAGCGAGCTGGCGCGGCCCTACGGAGTCGCCTACTTCCTGGCGCGTCCGTTCCGGACCGCGGACATCGCCGCCGCGGTCGAGTACGTGTTGGCTCTCCAGCGCGGGGAGGCGCCGGCCAGCCAGCCGCGCCCGGTTCCCCTGGCCGAGGCCGGCGCGCCGCCAGCGGGCGAGGTGGTCGAGCTGCCGCCGAACCGTGGCCGCGGCGAGGGCGTCGACCGGCGCCGCCACCGGGCGTAGACCGCTGCCCAGGGCGCCGCGCCCGTGCGGAACGTGTTACCATCCCCCCGGGCGGGCGTCCGCCGGCTTTCGCCGCATGCGGGCTGCGCCGTCCTGCCGGTTCGGAGGGGAGAGCGTCTGATGGCCCTGCGCTACCGCCGCGTAACCTACCGCTACACGGGGCCGGGCACCAGCCTGGACCAATTCCTGCGCCGGATCTGGGAGCTGAACCGGCAGCCGTCTTGGCAGACGGGAACGCGCTGGCGCCCCCCCACCGACGTGCTCGAGGGGCCCGCCGGCCTGCTCGTCAAGATGGAGCTGGCGGGGGTGACCGAGAATGATGTCGAGGTGACGTTGTTCGAGGATGTGCTGGTCGTGGCCGGCCAGCGGCGCGAGGAGTACCCCGAGGAGCTGGGCTGCCGGCTGTATGAGTGCCGCTACCACGAGAGCGGCATCCGCTACGGACCGTTCCAGGCTGAGATCTACCTGCCGCTGCCGGTGGATGCCGAGCGCGTGACGGCGCGCTTCGAGAACGGGTTCCTATACGTCACGCTGCCGCGCGCCGACCACCACGCGCCGCGGAGGACGTCCTGATGGTCGTCGATCCCACCCGTCCCGCCCCACCTCCTTCCGGCGAGCTAGGCGAGCGCATCCCCGACGAGCTGCCGATCCTCCCGCTGCGCGATGCGGTGCTGTTCCCTATTGGCGTCGTGCCGCTGCAGGTGGGCCGGCCCCAGGCGCTGCAGCTGCTCGACGACGTCATGCGCGGCGGGCGTCTGCTGGGAGTGGTGGCGCAGCACCGGCCCGACATCGAATGGCCCACGCCCGATCAGGTCTACTCCGTGGGCACCGTGGCCCGCGTGGTGCAGCTCCTGCGCCAGCCGGAGGGGGGCCTGCTGGTGGCCGTGCAGGGCCTGGAGCGGTTCCGCGTGGTGGGCTGGACGCAGACCGAGCCGTACCTGCGCGCGCGTATTCTGCTGATCCCCGACGTGGTCGAACAGAGTACCGAGCTGGAAGCGCTGCGGCGCGTGGTCATCGACCAGTTTCAGCGCCTGATGGCCGCGGCCAACCTCCCCAGCGAGCAAGTAGCGGCGGTGAACACGATCGAGGACCCGCGCGCCCTGGCCTATGTCGTGGCCGGCAGCGTGCGGCTGGATACGGCGGTGCGCCAGGAGATCCTCGAACTGGATAACGTGACCCGCAAGCTGGAGCGCCTCAGTCGCGAGCTGGCGCGGGAGATCGAGATCATGGAGGTGGGCCGCCGCATCCAGTCCTCGGCGGCCGAGCAGCTCAGCAAGAGCCAGCGCGAGTACATCCTACGCGAGCAGCTCCGCGCCATCCGCAAGGAGCTGGGCGAGGACGAGAGCCAGGAGTTCGCCGACCTGCGCGCTCGGTTGGAGGCCGCCAACCTGCCGGAGGAGGCCCGCAAGGAGGCCGAGCGCGAGCTGAGCCGGCTGGAGAGCCTGCCAGCCGCCTCGCCCGAGCACGGGATCATTCGCAACTACCTCGATTGGCTGCTCAGCTTGCCCTGGCGGCGCTATACCGGCAGCACCATCGACATCGCTCGCGCCCGCGCCGTGCTGGACGAGGATCACTACGACCTGGACAAGATCAAAGAGCGCATCCTCGAGTACCTGGCGGTCCGCAAGCTGAAGGAGGAGCGCGCCGCCGCGCTGCGGGCCGCCGCGGCGAGCGCGGGCGAGACGCCGCCAGCCTCCCCTGAGCGGTCCGACGACACGCTCCGCGAGCCGATCCTCTGCTTCGTGGGGCCGCCTGGCGTGGGCAAGACCTCGCTCGCCCAGAGCATCGCCCGCGCCTTGGGCCGCAAGTATGTGCGCATCTCGCTAGGCGGGGTACGCGACGAGGCGGAGATCCGGGGCCACCGTCGCACCTACATCGGGGCCATGCCGGGCCGCATCATCCAGGGCCTGCGGCGTGCGGAGGCCGCTGACCCGGTGTTCGTCCTCGACGAGGTGGACAAGCTCACCGTGGGCTTCCAGGGGGACCCGGCGGCGGCGCTGCTGGAGGTGCTCGACCCAGCCCAGAACCACGCGTTCGTGGACAACTACCTCGGCGTGCCGTTCGACCTCAGCCGGGTCATGTTCATCACCACCGCCAATACGCTGGAGACGGTGCCCGGCCCGCTGCAGGACCGCATGGAGGTCATCCAGCTCGCCGGCTACACCGAGCAGGAGAAGCTGGAGATCGCCAAGCGCTACCTGCTCCCGAAGGGGCGCCGCGCCCATGGGCTGCGCGACGACGAGGTCGTCTTCACGGAGGAGGCGCTGCGCCGCATCATCCGCGACTACACGCGCGAGGCGGGGGTGCGCAACCTCGAGCGCGAGATCGCTGCCTGCCTGCGCAAGGCGGCCCGCGAGCTGGCCGAGGGGCGCGCGACCCGTATCGAGATCACCCCGGAGCGCGTGGCCGAGTATCTCGGGCGGCCCCGCTACTTCGGCGAGGTCGCCGAGCGCATCGACCGCCCCGGGGTGGCCACGGGCCTCGCCTGGACGCCAGTTGGCGGCGATATCTTGTTCGTCGAGGCGGCGCTGATGCCCGGCCGCGGGGGCCGGCTGACCCTCACCGGGCACCTCGGCGAGGTGATGCGCGAGTCGGCGCAGACGGCGCTAGCCTACTTGCGCTCGGACGCCGAGCGGCTCGGGATTCCGCCCGAGGCGCTCCAGGAGCGCGATGTGCACGTCCACGTCCCCGCGGGCGCTATTCCCAAGGATGGCCCCTCGGCCGGGATCACGATCGCCACCGCGCTGGCCTCTGTGGCCACCGGCCGCCTGGTGCGCTCCGACACGGCGATGACCGGCGAGATCACGCTGCGGGGCAAGGTGCTCCCGGTCGGTGGGATCAAGGAGAAGTTGCTCGCCGCGCACCGCGCGGGCATCCGGCGGGTGATCCTGCCGCGGCGCAATGAGCGCGACCTGGAGGACCTGCCGCCCGAGGTGCGCGAGGCGTTGCAGATCATCCTGGTGGATACCGTGGCCGAGGTGCTGGCCGAGGCGCTAGAGCCCGCGGCAGCCCCACCGCCAGACGGGCAGGCCGAAGCCCCCGCCGGCGACGCGCAGCGTGCCGCGGTCGGCCCTGGCGCGCCGCCGCAGTGACGATCAATCCACGGGCAGCAGCTGCTCCCAGGCGGCAGGCGAGATCTCGCGCAGCGGCTGCTGCAACTCGCGCACATCGCTGCCAGGCCGCCAGGGCCACACGTGCCCCTCATCGTCCATGCCGCCGAGCCGGCGCACGATGGCGCGACGCTCGGCCGGCGCCGCCTGGCGCCACAGGCGCCCGTTGATCAGCACGCGGGCCAACCGTGGCAGGTAGATCGCCTCGACAGTGTCGGGCAGGTGCTCCGAGTACATCACGCTGACCGGGGGCGCGCTCTCTCGCGACACAACCCCTCCGCGGGTCCATGGATTTCGGGACAGGCCACACCGGGGCTTCAGTAGCGATCGGGTGCCTCGAACAGCAGGTGGCGCAGCGCCGCGAACTGCACCTGGGCACGCATTTGCGGCGTTTCCGCCTCGCGGCTGAACACCAGGGCGTCGCCGCGCTCCAGTTCCTGGACGGCCTCGTCGAAGCGCCGCTGCCAGGTGGCTGCCTGGTCGCGCGCCAGCTCCGCGAGGAGCGTCAGCACCGCGTTGCGCACGGCGGGCGGCCAGGGCCCCCGGTTGAGCACCCGCTGGACCTCCGCCAGCGGGTCGCTCGGGGCGAGCACACGCTCCTGGTCCTGCCAGCGCCGCGCCGCTGGCTCGTGGCCGGCGCGCTGGAGCAACTGGCTGTACGGCACTTGCAGCGGCTCGGCGAGGAGGTACAACAGGCCCGGCGTGGCCCGGCGCTTGCCCGACTCGAGGCGGCTAATCATGGAGGGCGAGACGCCCGAGGCCCGGCCGAGCGCGCCCTGCGACAGGCCGAGGTGCTCGCGGCGCATGCGCAGGTACTCGCCCAGGGCGTTGCCCGTATCGATGCCCCCGCCGCGCCGGCCAGCCCGCGGCCGCTCCACCGCGCCAGGGGATGGCTGCGTGTCCGTGCTGCCGTTGGTGGGACCGCGCTGCTCGTGCTGCTCGGCCACGGTCGTCGTCTCCGCCGCACTGCTCATCGGTCACTCCCGCCCCTGCTGTCCCCGGCTGGCCGTGCCGGAGAAATTCAGGATTTGTTCAAAGACCCGGCCTATTAATGCACACCCCAGGCGCCGGAGTCAACCCATTCGGCATTGTCGCCGCGCGGGCGCGTAGGCTACAACAGGGACCCGCCTCTCGCGGGAGAACGGAGGGTGAACGCAGCATGGAGATCGAGCGCAAACTGGCGGCGATGGGGCTCAGCCTGCCCGCTCCGCCGCAGCCGGTGGCCAACTACATCCCAGCGGTACAGGTAGGCGACCTGGTGTTCGTGGGCGGTGTGGCCAACCGCATCAATGGCCAGCTCACCTGTCGCGGCAAGGTGGGCCGCGAGGTGAGTCTCGAGCAAGCCTATGCCGCCGCCCGCGACTGCGCGCTCAACCACCTAGCGATCCTCAAGGCGCATCTCGGCGACCTCGACCGCATCGAGCGCATCGTCAAGGTGGTTGTCCATGTCAACAGCGCGCCGGGGTTCAACCAGCAGCCGCGCGTGGCCAATGGCGAGTCGGACCTGCTGGTGGCCCTGTGGGGCGAGAAAGGCCGGCACACGCGCCTGGCACTGGGCGCCGCCGAGCTGTTCGACGATATCCCCGTGGAGAGCGAGATTATCGTGCAGGTCAAGCCCGAGGCGTAGCTCGCGCGCGGTCAACGGCGCGCCTGCTCCCAGAAGGTAAGGTCGACCACGCGCTCGACCGGAGGGGGCGGCGCGTCGTCGAAGTTGCCGCTCTCCTCGATCGAGGCGATGACGTTGCGCAGCCCGGCCAGGTTCACCGCGCCATCTGGGGGGATGGCCTGGCCGGGGCGCTCTTCGAAATACAGCGTGTAGGTGCGTTGGGCGATCTCCTCGGAAGTCTGTGTGGCGGCCCGGAGGATGCGCACCGCCTCGTCACGGTTGGCGGGGGCTTGGAGCCAGGCCTGGCCGGCGATGAACCCGCGCAGCCAACGCACCAGCAGGGCGGCGTGCGCCTGGGCCCAGGAACGGTGCACGATCGCCGCCAGGTTTTGCCAGTCGCCCAAGATATCGGCGAGGGTGACCAGGCGAGGCAGCCCCTCCGCCATGGCCATGACATCCTGCGGCTGCGTCAGGATAGACGCCGCGACCGCGCCGCTCTTGAGCGCCGTGTAGCGCTCGGGGGTGCCGCCGACCATGACCAGATCGACCTCGTCCTCTCGCACCCCGTAGTGACGCAGGGTGCGTCGCACCATATTGGCGATGCCATCGCGCACGCTGTTGTTGATGGCGATGCTTTTGCCCCGCAGCTCGGGCACGCTCTGGATGCCAGGGGTGGCGATCAGCGTGAACATCGCTGCGGCCTGCGGCCCCGCGACGATCGCCAGGTCGGCGCCCTTGGAGATGGCGATGATCGAGTTGTCGGCGGTGTTGACCGCCACGTGCAGGTCGCCCGAGGCGAGCAGCGTCACGCTCTGGGCGGGCGAGCGCGTGTAGATGATCTCGTTCTGGACGCCCTCGCGGGCGAACAGCCCCAGCGCATCGGCGGCGTAGATCCCCCAGTACCCGGCGAGCGGCGCGATCAGGCCGACTTGCACGATCCCAGCGGGCGGCGGGGCGACGG
>Ga0070737_10002649_pt1 | contig 20949 bp, 17 predicted proteins | sample Coa_R1_10_FD_66438 | JGI IMG/M metagenome (GOLD analysis project Ga0070737, IMG submission 66438) | Surface soil microbial communities from Centralia Pennsylvania, which are recovering from an underground coalmine fire - Coalmine... | ecosystem: Environmental > Terrestrial > Soil > Unclassified...
GTGACATCAAGGATCCTTCGCTGGCAAAGGCGGGTGAGGAGCTGATCGAGTGGGCGGCGCGGGAGATGCCGGTGCTGCTCATGATCCGGGAGCGGTTTCGGCGGGAGCGGCCGCTGGCCGGGCTGCGGGTGTCGGCGTGCCTGCACGTGACCTCGGAGACGGCGAACCTGATGCTGACGCTGCAGGCCGGGGGGGCGGAGCTGGCGCTGTGCGCCTCCAACCCGCTGTCGACCAACGACGCGGTGGCGGCGGCGCTGGTGGAGGAGCACGGGATCCGGACCTACGCGATCAAGGGGGAAGACGAGCGGACCTACTACCAGCACATCGAGGCGGCGTTGGCGCAGCGGCCGCACCTGACCATGGACGATGGGGCGGACCTGGTGACGATGCTGCACCGGGAGCGGGGTGAGCTGGTGGGGGAGGTGATGGGGGGGACGGAGGAGACGACGACGGGGGTGGTGCGGCTGCGGGCGATGGCCCGGCAGGGGGTGCTGAGGTACCCGATCGTGGCGGTGAACGAGGCCCAGACCAAGCATCTGTTCGACAACCGCTACGGGACCGGGCAGAGCACGGTGGACGGGATCGTGCGGGCGACGAACGTGCTCTTGGCGGGGAAGACGGTGGTGGTGGCGGGGTACGGCTGGTGCGGGCGGGGGCTGGCGAGCCGGGCGCGGGGGCACGGGGCCCAGGTGGTGGTGACGGAGGTGGACCCGGTCAAGGCCCTGGAGGCGGCGATGGAGGGGTACCGGGTGATGCCGATGGCCGAGGCGGCGGCGGTGGGGGACGTGTTCGTGACCGTGACCGGGGACGTGAACGTGCTCGACAGGGGGCACTTCGAGCGGATGAAGGACGGGGCGATCCTGGCCAACTCGGGGCACTTCAACTCGGAGATCAACCTGCGGGCGCTGGACGAGCTGGCCGAGGAGGTGCGCCAGGTGCGGCCGATGGTGCAGGAGTATCGGCTGCGAGACGGGCGGCGGCTGCACCTGCTGGGGGAGGGGCGGCTGATCAACCTGGCGGCGGCGGAGGGGCACCCGGCGGCGGTCATGGACATGAGCTTTGCCAACCAGGCCCTGAGCGTGGAGTACCTGGCGCGGCAGGCGGGGCGGCTGGAGCGTCGGGTCTACGACGTGCCGGCCGAGATCGACGGGGAGGTGGCCCGGCTCAAGCTCCGGGCCATGGGGGTCGAGATCGACACCCTGACGGAGGAGCAGCGACGTTACCTGGAGTCCTGGGAAGAGGGAACCTGACCGGCAACGGCCGGGGCGGGCCGAGACTGCAGCCCCTGCGCCCGCCGCGGCGCACCTGGGTCCTGGGGGGCGGTGGCGCGCGCGGCGCGGCCCAGGTAGGGGCCATCCAGGCCCTGTTCGAGGCCGGCATCGAGCCACCCGCCCGCCTGATCGGGGTGAGCGTAGGGGCGCTCAACGCGGCCATCCTGGCCGCCTTCCCTTCCCCGGCGGGCGCGGCGATGCTCCGTGCCCTCTGGCGGGCGCGGACGGCCCGCGAGGTCTTCCGGGCCCATCCCCTGGCCTTCCTATTGGCCCGTCTGCGCCGGCAGCTGAGCGCCCTTCCGGCCTCCAACGTGACCCGTCTGATCGAACGTGACACCTACCTGGCCGGGGTCGAGCGCTTCGAGGACCTGGAGGTGCCGCTGTCCGTGGTCGCGACCGACGTGACCGCCGGCAGGCGGCACGTCTTCGAGCAGGGCCCCCTCCAGCCAGCCCTTCAGGCGAGCTGCGCCATCCCCGGCGTCTTCCCCGCGGTCGAGATCGACGGTCGCCAGTACGTCGACGGCGGGGTGGTCGACAACCTGCCCCTGACCCTGGCCGTCGAGCAGGGGAGCCGGGAGGTGCTGGCCATCTCGCTCATGGGCGTCGACGAGCTGGAGCAGCCCCCGCGCAGGTGGGGCGAGCTGATGTCGCGCATCATGCAGCTCACCCTCCACCACCGGATGCTCTCCGATTTCGAGCTCGTCCGCCATCGTGCCCGGGTGGTGGTCCTGGCACCCCTGCTGGGCATGGAGGACGGCCTGGACATGCGCCCCGAGCGCGTCGAGGACGTGATCCGACGCAGCCGTGAGGCGACTCGCCAGCTGCTCCAGCGCCTGGGACGGCGGCTGTTCCGGGAGTCGGGGATCCACTACCTCCCGCTCGGCCTGGGCGAGTCCGCCTCAGCGGCCTCCTGACCGCGGTCGCCGGGGCGAGGGCCGCCGTGGTCCCCCTCACCCTGGCCACACTTGCTCGCGAGCGTACACCCTGGCCCCTGGGCGGTCGAGCCACTCCAGCAGCGTCCGGGTCTGGACCTTCTGGGTCGCCGTCTTGGGGAGCTCGTCCACGACCTGGAGGTAGTCGGGCAGGTGAAGGCGGTCCAGGCGCTGGGCGCAGCGGCCGAACAGGCCGGCCACGTCCAAGCGGTCGGCGTCCCGCACGACGATGGCCGCGACCACGTCGCTCTCGCCCGGTGCCCCGCTGCGCGCCGGCACGCCATAGACGTGGACGTCCAGGACCTCGGGGTCCTCGCTCAGCACGCGGTGGATGAGGCCCTCGGAGACGAACTCCCCGAGCTTTCGGATCCCTCCCTCCTCCTTCCGATGGGCGAAGAAGAACCAGCCCTGCTCGTCCTTCCAGCACATGTCGCCGGTGTGCAGCCAGCCGCCGCGGGTCTTCCGTGCCGAGGCCTCGGGGTTGCGGTAGTACTCGAGCCGGGCGGGGCCTCCGACCGGACGGACGACGAGCTCGCCCACACGGCCGGGGGGGAGGGGACGGTCCTGCTCGTCGACCACGTCCATCTCCATCAACCCCTCCGGGGGCTTGCCGAACGAGCCGATCGGACCGACACCGGGCGGGTTGTAGGCAAACCCGCCCTCCATGGTCCCGTACCACTCCAGCACCTTCACCCCAAAGCGTCGCTCGAAGGGCTCCCAGAGGTCTCGGGGCATGCCCGCGCTCACCACCAGCCGCACCCGATGGGCGCGGTCGTGGGGGGCCGGGGGCTCGCCGTAGATCGCGGTCGCGATGCCGCCCAGGTTGGACCAGGTCGTGCATCCGTGGGCGATGCACACCTCCCACAGGCGCGACTTCGTGAACCAGCGGCTGAGCACCGAGCGCCGCACCACCCCCCAGAGCGCCGGCATCAGCGTCACCACCAGGGCGTTGCCGTGGATCAGCGACAGACCGGTGTAGGGGATGTCATCCTCGCGGTAGCCGAAGAAGCGCGGCGTCAGGCGGTAGAAGAGCATGCGATCGTAGCCGAACACGATCGCCTTGGGGTCACCGGTGGTGCCCGAGGTGTAGCTCAAAAACCAGGGATGGTCGAGACGCTCGACGTGCTGGCCCACCTCCTCGCGCTCCGGCCCCTCGAGAACCTCGTTCAGGCTTGGCCAGCGCCCCACCTCCAGGCCCTGGGCCCGGCCCTCGGCGGTGGACAGGGCGTAGGTCCGGACGCCGAGGCCCTCGATCACGTCACCGGCCTGAGGGTCGGCAAGGATGGAATCGGCCACCACCAGCGCCGAGCAGCCGGCGAAGGTGACGAAATAGCGCAGCCGCTCGCCCCGGGCGCGGGGGTCGATCGGGACCGTGACCAGCCCCAGCTTGGAGTTCGCCACCATGGCGTAGACGAACTCAGGGTGGTTGCGGAGCACGAGCCCCACCCGGTCCCCGGCTCGCAGGCCGGCTCGCCGCAGCTCCCAGGCCAGCTGGTTGCCACGGACCGCGAGGTCCCGGTTGCGCACCGGCTCGAGCGGCAGATCGCCGTTCTCGAAGATCAGCGCCAGACGGTCCGGCTCCTCCTCGGCCCGTCGCGCGATCAACCTGGCGAGGATCGCGCTCTCCTGCTCGCCCTCCATGGCCGATCCCTCAGGTGACGAGGATGTGGACGGCACAGGCGGCGGCGTCGGTGCCCACCCAGCCGCCTCCGTTCTGGGCCAGGGCCACCTTCGCCCCCGGCACCTGGCGCGGTCCACAGCGCCCCTGCAACTGCCAGGCGAGCTCGACCACCTGGGCGGCGCCGGTCGCGCCGATGGGGTGTCCGCGGGCCAGCAGCCCCCCGCTCGGGTTCACCGGCAGGCGTCCCCCCAGCCAGGTGAGCCGGTCGAGGACCAGGCGGGCCGCCTCGCCCTGGCCGCACAGGCCGAGCTCCTCGTAGAGCTGCAGCTCCGCGATCGCGGTGGCGTCGTGGAGCTCGACCACGTCCAGGTCCTCAGGGCCCAGCCCCGCCCGCTCGTAGGCCGACCGTGCGGCCCGAGAGGTGGCGTCGGGTTTGGAGCGATCGTCACCGCGCCCGGAGGTGAGCACCGAGGCGGCGATCCTGACCCGGCGTCCGTTCCTGGGTCGGGCCGTCAGCACCAGCGCCGCCGCCCCGTCCGAGAGGGGCGAGCACATGAGCAGGGTGAGGGGGCCGGCGATCGGTCGCGAGGCCAGGACCTGCTCCAAGGTGACCTCCTCCCGGAACTGGGCGAGCGGGTTCAGGGCGCCGTGATGGTGGTTCTTGACCGAGACCGTCCCCAGCGCCTCGACGTCCACCGTCCCGTGCGCCTCCGACCCCGAGAAGGAGGCGTAGAGGTCCATGAAGACGCTTCGGGTGGTGCCGGCCTCGGGGAAGCGGGCCCGCAGCTCCTCCAGGTCCATGGAGGCGTTGAAGGCCCGGTACGACTTCTGCCGGTCGGGGTCGTGCAGCTTCTCGTAGCCCACCACCAAGACGCAGTCCTGCATCCCAGTGGCGACCGCCTGCCAGCCGAGGTGGAGCGCGGTCGAGGAGGAGGCGCAAGCGTTCTCGACGTTGACGATGGGGACCCCCAAGAGCCCGGTGCGGCGCAGCACCACCTGCCCTCGGATCGACTCCTGTCCGGTCATGAGGCCGCTGACCGCGTTGCCGACGTAGACCGCCCCAACCTCGGGGACGCCCAGGCCGGCGTCGTCCAAGGCGCCCATGACCGCCTCCTCGACCAGCTCCCGCGAGCTTCGCCCCAGGTGCTTGCCGAACCGGGTCATGGCCGCTCCGGTGATGAAGACCTCCTGCACCTCGGCGCTCCTTCACCGCAGCGGTGCCGCCGAGAGGGCGACGCCGTTGTGGATGAGGAAACTGCGGACCACGTTGCCAGCCGAGCGGCCGCCGTGCTCGCGCTCGAAGCCCTCGATCAGGGCCATCACCTGGCGGCGTCGCTTGAGCCGGATCCTCGGGCCCTCGGGGGTCTCACGGAACAGCCAGCCCACCAGCTCGTCGGGCTCCTTGCCGCAGGTGAGGCAGAAGCGAGCCAGGACCTCCAGCTTGGCCCGGACCTCGGCGTCGCTCTGGCTCACCTCCCAATGGGCGTCGTAGGCGCGCAGCCAGGCGGCCACCGTCGCCTGGCTGGCCAGACGCTCGATCGCCTCCACCGACATCGGGGTGCTCATTCCGGCAACCCGAACATCCTCGACAACGCCCTCACCTCGTCCTTCCGCCAGGGGTAGGGGGCCTCGGGCATGATCATGCCATCGCCCTTGAGCTGCTCCACGACCATCTCGTCACGCTCGAAGGGATGGCCGTAGCGGCCCTCGAAGTAGATCTGCTCGAACGGGCTCCGGGGGCGCTGCCCCCCCGCCTCGGGGTCCTCGGCCGGGTAGCCCAGGAGCTGGATCCAGATCGGCACCAGGTGGTCGGGGATGCCGAGGATGCGTTTGGCGTTGGTGGCGTTGAGGGCCGTCAGCTGGGTGCCCAGCCCCTCGTCCACGGCCGCCAACAGGGCCTGGTTGATGGCCAAGCCCGCCTCCACCGCCGCGACCAGCATGGCCGTGCCCGGGTCGGCCAGGATCGGCTGCAGCACCTGCGGCCAGACCACGTTGTCGACGTAGGCGTGGCTCCAGCCGTGGCTGGGCGTCAGCGCCCCCACGTCCACCAGCTGCTTCAACGAGGTCTGCCCGATCCGGGGCGCGGTGGGGTCGATCAGCCAGAAGATCCAGACCGGCGCCAGGTCCAGCTGAGCGGTGGTGGTCGGGGTCTTGAGGCTCTCGCGGTCTTCGTCGGCCAGGTCGTCACGGTTGACCACGACCGCCTGGACGAAGTCGGCGTTGACGGCCCGTGAGGAGAGTCGAGCCGCCTCCAGCACGACCTGGACCTTCTCGCGCTCCACCGGTCGGAAGGGAAGGTAGTAACGGATCGAGCGTCGCCGACCCACCACCTGCTTGAACTCCATCGGCTCCTCCTCGGCTACTGGTGCCAGGTGCGCATGTGATCGCGGATCTGAGGGGTGATCGATCCGCCCACGTAGTAGCGGTCGTAGAACTCGGGGTCGACGTGGTGGATGACGGCTCCGAAGTTGCACTGCATGGGGTTGAAGTAGACGGGGCACTGCCCGTAGCGGTCGACGCAGTAGTCCACGTAGGCGATGGCTGCCTCGACGGCCCAGTCCGAGACCCGCACATCGGGGTGCTCGACGATCTGGCGCACGACCTCGGGCTTGAAGGGGCCGCCGTGGGTGAGCATCCAGTTGTCGTCGCCGCGGGACATGGTGGCGCCAAGGCCGTACTTCTCGTCCATCATGGCCTGGATGACGGCCCGCCCGTCGCGATAGCGCGGCGAGGGCACGTAGGTGGCCTCCTTGACGCCCTCGATGCCGAAGACCTTGAGCGCCCCCGAGCCGGCCGGAGCCTTGGGGTTGGGGGGCTCGCAGCGGAAGCCCAGGCCCTTGGCGATGTCCGGGAAGGCACCCATCAGGACGTCGTCGAAGTAGCCGCAGAAGATCCAGTTCCCGAGCCCCATCGCCTCGGCCGCGAGCCGCATGTTCTGGACGTAGGAGCCAGGTGGGTAGGTCTCGACCTGGAAGATGAACTGCTCGAACTGGCTGATGGTGAGCGGGAACTCGAGCTGGCCCTCGGCCACCCACCGGTCCAGCCCTGCCGGCCGCTGGGTGGCATCGTCGATGAAGTACAGGTGCCAGGCGTCGAAGATGTTGAGGATGACGCTGAAGTAGAGCCAGCCGACGTCGGTGATGGGGATGAACCAGGTCTGCCCCTCACGGTTGAGGTTGAACTGGTAGGGGCCGAAGAGGGAGGCATTGGGGGCGCCCGGGGCCCGCAGCCCCCAGTCGACGTCGGGCCGCCCGTCGTGGACCTTGGTCCGGCCACGGCGGTACCAGTCGAGCACCTTGCCGTAGTCCTCCTCGCCCTCGATCTCGACCATCTTCGAGCGCTCGGAGCCCGGGTTGTAGAGGTAGGCCCCGTCGTCCTTGATGATCAGCAGGTCATGGGCGAACGAGTTGCCGGGAGCCGCTGCCGTCCGGCCCGCGATCGTGACCAGCTCGTGGAAGCCGCCGTGGATGGCGATGTCCCAGTGGGCCATGCCGTTCGGCCCGCAGGCCGACCAGGCGATCAGCGCCTCCTCCATCTCGCTGAGGGGAACCGGGTCGTGGGTCGAGATGAAGCTCAGCGGCCCCTTGGCTTGGACCAGGGTTCGACCGCTGGCCCGCACCTCTGGCTCGCCGCTCTCGATCGAGTACCCGAGCCCGACCCGGCGGCTGCGCAGGGTGGCGAGCAGCTGCGGCAGCGACCGGGTCTGCTCGAAGAACATCTTCAGCTGACGACGCTCGGCATCGGTGAGCGTCGGTGTCCCCACCACCATGGCTCCGACCTCCTCTCATAACCCGCCCGTCAGGCCCGGCCCGTCCTGACGACGCCCCGGGCCGTTGCGCCGCTCGAGAGCACCATAGCGCCGCTTGGGAGGAACGGCGTTGGCCGTGATCGACGAATCTTCGACCAAGAGTTGGCATGTCGTGACGAGGACTCGGCTTGCCATCGCGGCGGTGGGGGGGCACCATGGGCTCGATGGCCTCCCGCTCGGCGTCGCGCGGCGACCCTCGCCTGTTCGCCGAGGCCTGCCTCTGGGTGCAGGAGGCGGAGACGCCGCAGGAGGTGCTGCAGCGGGCCAACGAGGCCGCCCGGCTCCTGCTCGGGACGAGCTGCAGCTACCTTGCCGTTCGGGATGGGGACGTGCTTCGCCTCGCCGCCCACTCCGGCTTCCGGAAGCCGGAGACCGCGAGCCGGTGGCTCCTGCCGGTGGGTCAGGGGATCGGGGGGCGGGTGGTGGAGCGGGGGGAGACCCTGGTCGTGCGCGACTACCGGCACGACCCCCGACGGGAGCGCTTCTCGAAGTCGGTGATCGACGCCGAGGGGCTACGCTGCTCGATCGCCGCCCCCATCCGCTCGGGCGGCCGCGTGGTGGGCGTGCTCTACGCCGCCGAGCACCGGCTGCGGCGCTTCTCGGCCGCCGAGGTCGAGCTGCACACGCTCTTCGCCCGCTTCGTCAGCACGGCCCTGACCGCCGTCGAGGCCCGACAGGCCCTGCGCCAGCGGCTGGCGGCGTGCGAGGAGGCCGAGCGCCAGCGGGCGGAGCTGCGCCGGCTGGTCGCCGAGGTCGCCGCGGCCCTCGTCCGGGAGGGCGGGCTGGAGGCGGCGCTGGGCGTGATCGCCGGCCGCCTGACGGCGGCGGTCCTGGTGCACGACCGTGCCGGCAACCCCATCGCCCAGGTGGGGGAGTCGGGGGGAGCGGAGACCCAACTCCCGCTGGGGGTGGTGGGACGTTGGCTCGGGCGGTTGGTCGTGGTTCGAGATCCCGCCCCAAGCCAGGACGAGCGCATCTGCCTGGAGCAGGTCGCCCACCTGGTCACCATCTGGCTGCTGCGCTCCCAGGGCTTCCTCTCCCGGGAGCAGGACCCGACCTCACGGTTCCTCGACGACCTCCTCCACGGCCGGCTCGGGGATGAGGAGACCGTCGTTCGGCAGGCGGCGATGCTGGGGATTGACCTCGGCGTGGCCCGCGCGGTGCTGCGCGTCGGCCTCTGCTCGGCGGGGTGGACCTCCTCCGAGCCCCCCTTCGTTACCCGCGAGGCGGCTGAGGCGTTGCGGCGCGTCGCCGATCGGCGGGGGCTGGAGCCGATCGTCGACCTGTGCGGGCACGATGCCGTGTTGCTGGTGCGGGCCGTGGACGTCGCCGGGCTCCGCCCTGTGGTCTCGGCGCTTCTGCGCGACACCAGCGCCCTGCTGGGGGGCGCCCGCCTCGCGGCCGGCCTGGGTCGGACCTGCCACCGGCTGGGCGACTACGCCGAGTCGCACCGTGAGGCCACGGTCGCCCTTGAGGTCGCCCGGGCGTTGCCGGAGGGAGGGGTCCGCACCCACGAGGAGCTCGGGTTCTACGGGCTGATGGCGCAGGCGGTCGACCCGGGCGTCCTCGACGCCCTCGCCGAGCGCGCCCTGGGGCCCCTGCTCGAGGCCGATGCCCGGCGCCGCACCCGTTACGTCCCCACCCTGGCCGCCTATTTGGACGCCGACCGTCGCCTCAAGCCCGCCGCCGCCGCCCTTCACGTCCACGTGAACACGCTCCGCTATCGGCTGGCCCGCATCGAGCGCCTGCTCGGCATCGACCTGGAGGACGTCGAGGCCCGTTTCCTGCTCGAGCTTGCGGTGCGCCTGCTCGGGGCCAGGGGCAGGATCCCCCGCCCGGGGGGGCGCCGGGAGCCTCTCGGCCTGGGGAGCGAGGGCCGCGGCCCGGCGCCGCCTCGGCGCTCGACGCCCGTGGGGCCGGGATCGGCCAGGTGAGCCCGGCGCCGGACGCCACCGGCTGTCCCCGACGCCGGGCGAAGCCCTCCTGGGCTCGGCTCACCCCGACCGGGGGGCGACGCCCACCTCGACCGGAAGGCCGGCCAGCCGCCACTCGGGCAGGCCGTCGGCCAGTCGGCGGGCGCGGAAGCCGGCGCGGCGCAGGATCTCGACCGCCTGAGGGGCGAGGACGCAGTAGGGCCCTCGGCAGTAGGCCACGATCTCGGCGCCTGGGGGTAGCTCGACCAGGCGGTGCCGTAGCTCGTCCAGGGGGAGGGAGATCGCGCCCGGGATGTGCCCGGCGGCGAACTCCTCGGCGGGGCGCACGTCGACCACCACCGTCTCCCCTCGCTCGATCCTCGCCATCAGCTCGGGGAGGCTGACCGGCTCGAGCAGGTCCCGAGCCCCGAAGTAGTCGCGCGCCACCTGCTCCACCTCGGCCAGTCGGGCTCGGGCCAGCTCGCGGAGGGCGGCCAGGAAGCGAGCCACCCCCTCGTCGGCGATGCGGTAGAGGACGCGTTTGCCGTGCCGGCGACGCTCGACCAACCGGGCCTGGGCCAGCACCTGGAGCTGGGCCGAGGTGTTGCCGACCTCCATCCCGGTCATCGAGGCCAGCTCCTCGACGCTCCGCTCGGCCTGGGCGAGCAGCTCGAGCAGCTCGATCCGCCGCGGGCTGGAGGTGGCTCTGGCGATCCGGCCGAACTGGGCGTAGAGGGTGTCTTTGGCCTCCCTGCCGGTCATGGTTTCATTCTAACGTTCTTTTGAATATTATTGGTTGGTGAGCGTTGGGGCGCCCGGCGTCCGGCTTGGCCTTCGCGCCAACCTGGCTCAGTTCTCGCTCCTGGTGGGGGTGAACGCCCTGGTCGGCGGCATGGTGGGCCAGGAGCGCGCGGTGCTCCCCTTGCTCGCCCAGCGCGGGTTCGGGCTGAGCGCTGTGAGCGCCGCCCTCACCTTCGTCGTCGCCTTCGGCCTCACCAAGCCGGTGGCCAACTTCCTGGCGGGGGCGTTTGCAGATCGCTATGGGCGCAAGCCGGTGCTGGTGGTCGGCTGGCTGATCGGGGTCCCGGTCCCGTTGCTCGTGATCTGGGCTCCCGACTGGACGTGGGTGGTCGTGGCCAACGTCCTGCTCGGGGTGAACCAAGGTCTGACCTGGTCCACCACCGTGAACATGAAGATCGACCTGGTCGGGCCCGCGCGACGTGGCCTGGCCATGGGGTTGAACGAGGCCTCCGGCTATGGCGCGGTGGCGGTCACGGCCTTTGCCTCGGGACTCATCGCCGCTCGCTGGGGGCTGCGGCCCCAGCCCTTCTTCCTCGGCGTCGCCTACGCCGGTCTTGGCCTCGGCCTCTCCACCTTCCTCGTGCGGGAGACCCGCGCCCACGCCCGCCAGGAGGCGACCGGGCACGTCGGCCTCGTCGCCCAAGGGCTCTCCACCCGCCAGGTGTTCCTGCTCGTCTCGCTGCGGGATCGTGCCCTCGTCGCCTGCAGCCAGGCGGGGCTGGCCAACAACCTGAACGACGGGCTGGCCTGGGGCCTGCTGCCCCTCTTCTTCGCCGCCCACGGGCTGTCGGTGACGGCCATCGGCGCGCTGGCCGCGATCTACCCGGCAGTCTGGGGCGGCGGTCAGTTGGTCACCGGTGCCCTCTCGGACCGCCTGGGCCGCAAGTGGCTGATCGTCTCCGGCATGCTGGCCCAGGGGACGGCGTTGGCGCTCATGGCCGCGTCCGGGGGCTTTTGGGCTTGGGCCGCGGAGGCGGCGCTGCTCGGCACCGGGACCGCCATGGTCTACCCGACCCTGCTGGCCGCCATCGGTGATGTCGCCCATCCCGCCTGGCGGGCCTCCGCGGTCGGCGTCTACCGCCTCTGGCGCGACCTCGGCTTCGCGGTCGGGGGGCTCCTGGCCGGGCTCGTCGCCGACCGGCTCGGCCTCGGGGCCGCGATCGAGGTGGTGGCCGGCGTCACCGCCCTCTCCGGGGCTGTGGTCGCCCTGCGCATGTACGAGACCCACCCGCGTCGAGCTCCCGGGCCCGCGCCGGCGACCGCGTCGAGGGGGGGCTGATCGCCCTCCCGGAGCGACGGTCACGCCTCGGCCTAGCCCGTCCCGCCCACGGGAACGACCCTAGAATGAGGCCAGGTCCGAAGGAAGGGCCCTGGCGCCTGGGGCCCGGCCCGGACGCGGAGGCCGGGTCTTGCCGGCGTGGGGCCGTTCGATGGAGGCATCACATGTCCGAGCACGGGCGGCGCATCGCCACCCGGTTCACGTCGGAGTCGGTCACCGAGGGGCATCCCGACAAGCTCGCCGACCAGATCTCGGATGCCATCCTCGACCACATCCTGGCCAAGGATCCTCTGGCCCGGGTGGCCTGCGAGACGATGGTGACCACCGGGCTGGTGCTGGTGGCCGGCGAGATCACGACCGACTGTTACGTCGACATCCCCCGCATCATCCGCCAAACGGTGCGGGAGGTGGGGTACACCCGGGCCAAGTACGGGTTCGACGCGGAGACCTGTGGCGTGCTGCTCAGCATCGATGAGCAGTCACCGGACATCGCCCAGGGGGTGGACGTGGGTGGTGCCGGCGACTCGGGCATGGTGTTCGGGTACGCCTGCGACGAGACACCCGAGCTGATGCCGTTGCCGATCGTGCTCGCCCACCGGCTGGCGCGCCGGCTGGCCGAGGTTCGCAAGACCAGGCTCCTCCCCTACCTGCGACCCGACGGCAAGGTGCAGGTCACGGTGGCGTACGGCGAGGACCGCATGCCGGTTCGGGTGGAGGACGTGGTCGTGTCGGCCCAGCACCACGAGGAGGTCGACATCGAGCAGCTCCGCTCAGACATCCTGGAGCACGTCGTCGACCAGGCCCTGGCCGACGTGGCCCTGGATGACGGGGTGCGCTATCACATCAACCCCACCGGACGGTTTGTGATCGGCGGCCCGGTGGCCGACACCGGCTTGACGGGGAGGAAGATCATGGTCGACACCTACGGCGGCTACGCCCGCCACGGGGGCGGGTGCTTCTCGGGCAAGGACCCGACCAAGATCGACCGGGCCGGCTCCTACGGGGCGCGTCACGTGGCCAAGAACGTGGTCGCCGCCGGCCTCGCCAGGCGGTGTGAGATCCAGATCGCCTACGCGATCGGGGTGGCCAAGCCGGTCGCGGTCCGGGTGGACACGATGGGAACCGGGAAGGTGGCGGACACCGAGCTCGAGCGTGCCATCCTGCGGCTCTTCGACCTGAGCCCGCTGGGCATCATCAAGGAGCTGAACCTCCGTCGTCCGCTCTTTCGCTCGACCGCCTGCTACGGTCACTTCGGGCGGAGCGACATCGAGGCGCCTTGGGAGGACACGCGGCGAGCCGCCGAGCTGCTGGCCGAGCTGCGGGCATGACCGCGCGACATGGCCGATGGGCATCTCCTGGAGGCGATGGCCGAACCGACTCGTCGCTGCCCGTCACCGCTCCCCTGGGCTCCTGGGGTGTGATCGATGAGTGAGCACCTGTACGCGGTGGTGCCCGCCGGGGGCGCCGGCACCCGGCTCTGGCCGCGCTCCCGGCGGGCCTCGCCCAAGCACCTGCTCCCGCTGTCGGGCACCGGCACGCCCCTGGTCCGGGAGGCCTGGGAGCGGGTCGCCCCCCTCGTCCGGCAGGTGTTCCTGCTCACCGAGGAGCGCCAGGTGAAGGCCATCCGCGACCTCCTCCCCGACCTGGGCCCGGAGGCGCTGATCGTGGAGCCGATGGCGAGGGGCACGACCAATGCCCTTGGCCTGGCGGCCATGACCCTGCTGGACCGTGACCCCGAGGCGGTCATGGTCTCCACCGCCGCCGACCACGTGATTCGTGGTCTGCCCGCCTTCCACGACGCCATCCGGCGGGCGGCGGCCCTGGCCGAGCGCTCCCGCTGGCTGGTGACGGTTGGCCTCCAGCCTCGCTACCCCGCCACGGGCTTCGGCTACATCGAGGTGGGCGAGGAGGTGGAGTTCGATGGCCTCCAGGCCCTGGCGGCCCGGGGCTTCGTGGAGAAGCCGGACGTGGAGACGGCCCGCCGCTACGTCGAGGGGGGGCGTCACCTCTGGAACCTCAACCTCTTCTGCTGGCGCTGCGACGCCTTCCTCGAGGAGCTGCGCCGTCACGGCCCCGAGCATCACGATGGGCTGCGCAGCGTGCTGGAGGCCAGGCGGGCCGGCGACGAGCGCCTCGCCGCCGAGCGGTACGCCCGGCTTCCCGTCGAGGCGGTCGACTACACGGTCATGGAACGGACGGACCGCCTGTTGGTCGTGCCCGGCGGCTTCGAGTGGAGGGATGTCGGCTCCTGGAGCGAGCTGGCCGACCTGCGGCAGCAAGACGAGGCGGGCAACGTGGTCGAGGGGCCGACCATCCTGCTCGACGCTCGCGACTGCTTCGTGTCCGCTCCAGGCAAGCTGGTGGCGGTGATCGGCATGGAGGGGGTGGTGGTGGTCGACACCGCGGATGCCCTCCTGGTGTGCCCGCGATCCCGCTGCCAGGACGTCAAGCGGGTGGTCGAGCAGCTCGAGCGGCTCGGGAAAACCGAGTACCTTTGAGCCAGCCCCCGATCGATCCGCTGGGTGTGTGGGCCGCCGGCGTCGATCGCGGGGCGAGCGCTGACCGCGATGAGGAAGACCGTGATGCATGCTCCCTCCCGTCGTGTGGCGGGACCGGGCCGCTGCCACGATCGCAGTGGCCTGGGCCAGCGGCGCGTGGCCCTCGAGGGCGCGCCCCAGCGCCGCCTCGCCGCGGGAGGCCACAAAGGCCAAGCGGCCCCTCGCCGCGAGGCCGGCGGGGATGAGGCGCACGTCGACCGCGACCCAGCGCACGGCCTTCCTGCCCAGGGCCAAGCGCCCCAGGACCCCGCGTATCCCCTCGGGAGGGGGGACGTGCCAGGCCCAGGGGAGCCCCGGCGCCGAGGGCACGGAGGTCGGCGATGCGGCATGGCGCGTGCCGCTGAGGGGCACCGATGAGCCCGACGGAACCCCCGCCCTTGATCATGGGGAGGAGGTCAACGTGAGGATCAGGTTCGGCACCGACGGCTGGCGTGGCGTGGTGGCCGATGACTTCACCTTCGAGACCGTCCGCTACGCGGCGCAGGGGGTCGCGGAGTACCTGCGGAGCCGGCCGGGCGACCCGCTGGCGGTGGTGGGGTACGACTGCCGCTTCGCCTCCGAGGTCTTCGCCGAGGAGGTGGCCCAGGTCTTCGCCGGCAACGGCATCCGCACCCTGCTCTTCGACCGTCCCTCGCCCACTCAGGTCGCCTCCTGGACGGTCATCGACCGTCAGGCGAGGGGGGCGGCGGTGATCACGGCCAGCCACAACCCGTACCTCTTCAACGGGCTCAAGTACAAGCCCGAGACCGGCAGCTCCGCCCCGCCTGAGGTGATCGCGGAGCTGGAGCGACGAATCGGAGACCTGCTGGAGCGGGGGCCGGGGGCGGTCCGGCGGGCGACCGCCGCCGACTCGCTGGTCGAGCGCTACGACCCACGGCTGCCCTACTACGAGCAGGTGCGGCGCCTGGTGGACCTGGACCGCATCCGGCAAGCCGGCCTCCGCATCGTCCATGAGTGCATGCACGGTTCCGGCTACGGCTACCTCTCGGAGCTGCTCGAGGGCGGGTCCACGACCGTCACCGAGTTGCACCCGGATCGCAACCCGTACTTCGGAGGGGTGAACCCCGAGCCGATCCCCGCCAACCTCGCCGAGGCGCTGGCGAGGATGCGAGGCGGCTCCCATGACCTCTGCATCTGCACCGATGGAGATGCCGACCGGGTGGGCATCATCGACGAGCGGGGCCGCTTCGTCGATCAGCTCCAGGTCTTCGCGCTCCTGATGCGCTACCTGATCGAGCTGCGCGGCTGGAAGGGCCCGGTGGTCAAGAGCATCAACATGACCTTCATGGCCGACCGGCTGGGCGAGCGGTACGGCGTCCCGGTGCACGAGGTACCGGTGGGGTTCAAGAACATCGCCCCCAAGATGATGGAGACAGACGCGGTGCTCGGTGGCGAGGAGTCGGGCGGGTACGGGGTACGTGGCCACATCCCGGAGCGAGACGGCATCCTGGTCGGGCTCTTCTTCGCCGACATGATCGTGAGAGAGGGGCGGCCTCTGAGCGAGGTCCTGGCCCGACTCGAGGCGGACGTGGGCCCCCATGCCTACGCTCGCCACGACATCCACATGGCGCGTGAGACCTACGACGTCGACCGCCGGCGCATCCTGGAGACGCTGGCGGCGAACCAGCCCCAACGCTTGGCCGGCGTCGAGGTCCAACGGGTCCGCGACGACGACGGGTACAAGTTCGTCCTGGCCGACGGGAGCTGGGTCCTGCTGCGTGCGAGCGGGACCGAGCCGCTCATCCGAGTCTACGCTGAGGCAGGCAGCCCCGAGCAGGTGGAGGCGCGCCTGGCCGCGCTCGAGGAGGTCGTGGGGATCGGAAGCCATGGCTGAGATCGGAACGGCGAACGACCATCGGGTCGACAAGCCCTGGGGCTACGAGCTGCGCTGGGCCATCACCGACCGTTACCTGGGCAAGGTGCTGCACGTGAACCGGGGTGAGGCGCTCTCGCTCCAATACCACGAGCGCAAGGACGAGTGGATCATGGTGGCGAGCGGCGTGCTCGACCTCGAGCTCGACGGGAAGGTGCACCGACTGGGGCCTGGGGGCACAGCCCACATCACCCCTGGCACCCGCCACCGGATGACGGCGGTGGAGGACTGCGACATCTTCGAGGTCTCGACGCCGGACATGGACGACGTGGTTCGGCTCGAGGACCGCTACGGAAGGGCGGGCACGTCCGACCGCTGAGGAGGGCTGGCGCTCGGCTGGCGGCGAGGGGCCGTGGATCGAGCCGTCTCGGGCTCCGTGGCCGACTGATCGGCTCCCTTGCCGAGGGCATCCATGGCCGGCGCGGGCCGCCGGCGGCCGGGGCGGGCGATGGCCGGTTGGGTCCTCGGTCCTCGTCCCCTGCCCGCCGGCGCTGGAGGTGCCCCCATGGCTCCTGCCCCACGCCGACCCGGGTCCCTCACCGGAGAAGGCGAGAACGGTCAGCGCCGATGGCGACAGGGGTGATCACCCGCCCGGGCCTGCCGTCGGTCGATCGCTCTGCCGACCTCGGCCTCACGCCTCGACTTGGCTGGACCGGGATGGGATCCCCTGGTGGCCCGGAACCAGGTCCTGCCAGCGGGTGTCGGCGCTGACCACAGCGCTGAGGCCGCTGACCTTGGTGAAGTCGTACCCCTCCCCCAGCCCGAGCGGCTTCTTGCCTTGCTCGACCAGCCGGACCGAGTCGAGCAGGAGACGACGCAGCCGGATGATGGCCAGGTCGGCCGGCACCAGGTGCTCTTTCCGGCGGTCGTAGAGCTTGCCCTCGGACATCTGGACGGCGGCGTCCTGGATGCGGTTGCCACCGCGGAAGCCGGCGAAGCTCTTGCCCGCGGCCATCGCCTCGCGGTCCTGGGGCGGGATTCGCAGCCGTCGCCGTTCCGGCTCCGGACCCCAGACGCTGGGGTCGATCCCTCGGTTGGCCAAGCCCCGCATCGGCCGACCCTCGGCGTCCTTGGGGACTGGGGAGACGATGATGGACGAGCAGGTGTAGTCGTCGCGGGGGACGACCATGATCGCGCCGGTGGCGCCGGCGATGAAGGCGGTGTACGGCATCACGAACGCGGTGATCCTGACGTACTTCTTGGTCGGGTCACCGGTCACCTCCCGGATCGCCGCGTAATGGAAGCCGAAGGGCGTGTACTCGACCTCGATCCGCGGGCCGTTGTCGGTGCTCGGCCAGCCGACGCCCCGCCTGGCGGGACGGGCCGGGGTCCCCTCCTGCGGGTTGCCGTTGCGCTCCTCGACCCCGAAGCCCCGTGGGTCCGACACTCGAGGTGGGATCAAGCCCAGGTCCCAGGGCTCACCTGCGAACTGGAAGGAGCCGACCGTGCGCGGGCCGGGGTCGGACACGGCCAGCGTGTCCAGGTGCAGGACGCCGACGTGCGAGGAGTCGATCGACCCTTCCTGCACCTGCATCCAGTTGCAGTCGAGGATCATCTCGCTGACCTCGATCTCCTCCGGAGGGAGGTCCGACCAGGCGAAGTTGGGGAAGGGCGGCTCCGTGCCCGGGGGGCCGAGGTAGACCCACCCCAGCCCTCCGCTCTCCCGGACCGGGTAGCTCCCGTGCTTGACCCGATCCTTGAAGGTGGAGTTGGGGAAGTTGGGCATCTCCAGGATGGTGCCATCGACGGCGAACTTCCATCCGTGGTAGATGCACCTGATGCCGCAATCCTCGACCCGGCCGAGGGCCAGTGAGGCCCCGCGGTGGCAGCACAGCTCGTCCAGGAAGCCCAGCCTCCCCTTGGTGTCGCGGAAGGCGACGAAGTTCTCGCCGAGGACGGTGACCCGGATGGGCGGGCAATCCGGCTTGGGAAGGTCGGCGAGCTGGAAGGCTGGGGTCCAGTAGCGTCGAAGGACCTTTCCCATCGGGGTGTCGGGCCCGACCCGGCAGAGCACCTCGTTCTCTTCAGTGGTCAGCATCTCTCCTCCTCCAGATCTCTCAGGTCGCGTCCGTGAGGGGTGGCATCTCGTCACCTCCTCGGCTGCCCACCTCTCCTTCAGCCACGGATGACGGCGGGCTCATAGGTGGCCACCGTCTCGTCAGGGACCAGCTCCAGACCGAGGAGCATGAGCGGATAGCCGCGCACGACCTCCCCGGGTCTCGCCCTGGCCACCGCCCGGTAGACGGCGGGGTTGACGCGCAGCCCGACGATCGTGTCCTCCTCCCCCCACACCTCCCAGATCCGGGTGCACGCCTGATCGATCACGATCGAGAGGTAGGGGTCCGGTGGGTGGTCGCCGGATGCGCTCGGGCTTCGGTGGTCGTTGGACCACACGACGCTGGCCGGCGTCGAGTCACGCGGTTCGCTCATCGACTTCGCTCCCTGGTTGGTTGGGTCGCCGCCCCAGCCCGGGGCGACGGGTGGGCAGGGGCCGTCGGCCCCGATTGGGGAAGGGGGTCATGCCTTGGCTACCCACACCTGGTCCCAGACTGGCAACAAGACCACGCTTGGGATGGGCAGCTTGGTCGTCAGCCCGGGCCCGTTGACGCCCCGAGCGGCGACCGCCACCGGAGCCACGGTGAAGAGGAAGGGGGCATAGGCCTGGTCGCTGAGGTACTTGGCGATCTGGGCGTAGAGGCGAGCCCGCTGGCCGGCGTCGAAGGTGGCCGCCGCCTGGGCCATCATCTGGTCGAGGGTGGGATCGTGGACACCGCTATAGGGCGCAGTCGAGAGAAAGCGGAAGGGAAGGCCGGTGCTCACGCCGGGGTCGAAGGCTCCCGAGGCCTGGAGGGCCGCCTGCCATCTCCTGCTCTGGAACTCCTGGATGGTCCCGGTCAGGTCGTAGGGATGGATCGTGGTCTGGATGCCGGCCTCTTGCCACTGGGCCTGGAGGGCTTGCAGGGTGAGGTTGGAAAGGGTGTCGTTGCCCCCCATGAGGTCGACCTTGAGGCCGCCGAGTTGGGCGACGATCTGCTTCGCCTTGCTCAGGCTGTAGGTTCGGTAGCCGGGCACCTTGGGCATGTAGAAGAGGCCACCGGGACCGGTGAACGACTGGGTGATCGGGAACATGTTGTCGAGGATGTGGGCCTGGATTGCCTTCACGTTGGTCGCGTAGTAGATGGCCTCCCGGGCGAGCTTGTTGTTGAAGGGGGGGATGGCCGTGTTGAGCTGGATGACCCAGGGTGAGGTCCCCGCCTCTACGGTGACCTTCAGGTTCTTGTTCTGGCTCGCCTCTTGGACGACGGCCGGGGTGGTGATCGTCGTTGCCTGCGCCTGTCCGGCGATGATGGCCTGGTAAGCGGCTTGATCGCTACCGATCGAGGTGAAGATGAGGCGATCGAGATAGGGGTACCCCTTCTTCCAGTAGCCGTCGTACCGTTTGAGCACGAGCTGGGAGCTGACGATGTCGTTCTGCACCTCGAACGGTCCCGCCCCAACTGGCGTCAGCGCAAACTGACGCTCGCCCAGCCTCTGCACCGCGGATGGCGAGGCGATGAGGTTGGCGTTGGTGCTGAGGAGAACGCCGATGACGGCCGCGTAGGGGCGGGTGAAGTGCAGCACCACGGTGTGGTCGTCCGGGGTCGTGATGCCGGCCGAGCTGAGCGGCGGCCAAGAGGAGGCAGGGCTGCAGACGCAGGGGGTAGCGAGGTCGCGATCGATGTTCCAGGCTACAGCCTGGGCGTTGAACGGGGTCCCGTCCTGGAATTTCACCCCTTGGCGGAGCGAGATGGTGACGGTCTTCCCGCCGTCTGAGATCTGATATCCCGTGGCGAGCTCGGGCTCGACCTTGCCCGAGGGACCCAGCCAGAACAGGCGACCGAAGATCGCATCCATCATGATGGTGGGGGCGGATCCGGCAGAGGCCGGGTCGAGGCCGCGATCCCAGTTGGCCGCTGGCCCCCCCAGGAGGTAGTTCAACGTCCCGCCCCGTTGCGGGCTGCCTGGGGTCGATTGGCCGTTGCCGGAGGAGCTAGGGCCGCCTCCACCGCAGGCCGACACGGCCAGGGCGAGGATCGCACCCGCCGCCGCCAGCCATTTCGTGCGCCAGCGACGGCATCCAGCTGCGCTCATCTCTCTCTCCCTCCTTCACCCTCCCTCGAAGGCAGAACGAAAACGGTCGATTGTCAGTTGTTGCTATGGATTAGATGATAATTGCTAGTAACTTGTCAATACTGTGCTACATGACAAAATGCTCTCTTATCTATGCTTACCTCATGTCCGAAGATTTCCTGGCAGAATTTGGGAGCGAACACAATCCCTCGCCACAAGAGGCAGGCGTGGGGAGGGAGGGGGCTGCCGAGGGAGAGACGGGACGGCCCTACCGGGTACGATGCGAGCGGCGTGGCCGCGGCTGGGTGCTTTGGATCTCGGGACCGGGGCTCGGCGAGGAATATGTGACCCAGGCGAGAAGCTACGATGAGGTCGAGGCCGTGGCCCGTGAGACGTTGGCGGCCGTGGCTGGGACGCTGGCCGACGATCCCGAGCTCATGGTCGAGGTGGTGCTTCCAGCTCAGCTCCAGCGACCGGTCATCCTGGCGCGTCGCTTCCGGCTGCGGGCGGCGGCCGCTCAGCGCCAGTCGGTGGCTGCGCTGAAGGAGGCGGCCCGGATGCTGGTTGCGGCCGGTTACAGCAAACGCGACACGGCAGCGTTGCTCGGGGTCTCGCGTCAGCGCATCAGCCAGGTGCTCGAGGAGCGAGGACCTCGGGGCGAGTGGGGTTAACAACAGCTGACGCGTCCATACACTACAATCCACTTCCATGAACTTGAAGCAGTGGGCGCGCGAGCAAGGCATCCACCCCGTGACCGCCTACCGCTGGTTCCAGTCGGGCAAG
>Ga0070737_10002651_pt1 | contig 20941 bp, 18 predicted proteins | sample Coa_R1_10_FD_66438 | JGI IMG/M metagenome (GOLD analysis project Ga0070737, IMG submission 66438) | Surface soil microbial communities from Centralia Pennsylvania, which are recovering from an underground coalmine fire - Coalmine... | ecosystem: Environmental > Terrestrial > Soil > Unclassified...
CCGGCTGCCGTTGCCGCATGAGTGCACCCGCCCATCGACACACAGGATTGCGTGACGTTCACCCGCCAATGATGTCGCACCATGACGCATGACCTGCAGCAGAAGCTGAAGAGCCGTTGGAAGACGTTTACCGCGTCGGAACAGAAAATCGCGGCGTATCTTCTGCAGAACCTGAACAGCTTGCCGTTCGAGACCGCGGCATCGCTGGGAAAGCGCGTCGACGTCAGCGCGATGACGGTCGGACGCTTCCTGCGCAAGCTCGGCTATGTCGGTGTCGGCGCGATGAAGGACGAGCTGCGCGGCGACGCGACCTGGCTGAAGTTGTACCGGAATCCATCACGATCCGGGAATGCCGCGTCCGATGCCGAACGGCTCGACGCGGAGATGCGTACGCTATCTGCGGTCTATGCATTGGCCCGCGGCGAGGAATGGCAGGCCATCGTTCGACTCCTGGCATCGGCCGAGCGGGTTTCGGTTGCCAGTTTTCAGCTCGGCAGCTTTCTCGGCATGACGTTCGCGACATTGCTGCAGCACGTCCGCCCCCGTGTCGCATTCGCGTCGGGACTGGACGGCGCCTATACCGACGTCCTGGTCGACTCCACTGAACGGAGCTGCGTCGTGCTGATCGACGACCGCCGCTACTCGCGGCACTTCCGTATCCTGGCCGAACAGGTTGCAGCACGCGGCATTCCGTTGATCATCATCACCGACGCGCAATGCTATTGGGCACGCCAATTGACCTCCCACGTGCTGATGATCCCCGTGAGCGGCGATCGCACTTGGCACAACTTCGGCGCCTTCACCGCCCTGTTCAGCCTGCTGCTGGACGGGGTGATAAGGGCGCTGGATGACGCGGTCTACGACCGCATCGAGCAGATCACCGACTTGCGCCAGAAGTTCATCGGATTCAGCGGGCCGGCACTCGCTGGAAGCCGAACGCATCCCGCCCCGCCGCGTACCGACGGCACGACGAACAGCGCACGTCGGGTGCGGAAACGCCCGTCGAACAGAGGATCTTGAGAGTTGGCTGCGGTCAGGCGCATGGGATCACCTTTCGAGTGGTGCGTCGTGGAGTCGTCACCCCGCCTGTCGATCCAAAGTTGTAACGATCACGTAACGCGATCCTCACGAGCCGCAGAGTAGCGTCGCCCGCTCGTTCACCGGGGAGGGCGGAACGATGGGGGCGGGGTATGGACAGGTTGCAGCGCACGCGCCTTTGGATCGCGTTGGAATCATACGCCGTCGCCACCAGCCTGCACCTCGCGCCCCACCTGCTAGCGGAAATGAGAAACACGCAGTCCTTCAGTTTGCGGCGGAGGGTATCACCAAACGCGATATGGGTGGCGATAGCCTGTGCCATTGATCTTTTTCTGCTATCTGCGATGCTCAGGCAGCACCACTTCTATTGGAACGTATTTGGAGCCATTGTTTTGCTTGCGGCGTGGGCATTATTAATTGTTTGGCTTAATTTTCGCTACACAATATCATGGAGCGGATCGGCTATTGTACAGACGGCATTCGGACTTGGGGAAATTTCGATAGCTGCAACAAACATAACTGCAATTAAATCAGAGACATCAAATACTCGTACGCTGATTATGGCGAATAGACCATATCGCCGAATTTCAGTTTATGGGGACGGTAAATTTATCGATATATCCCTTAAGCACTTCAAATTCGAAGATATACGTAAACTGATTGCTATTGTTCGAGATGCTCGACCGGATTTATCGATGAGTGAGTTGCCTAAAGCGTATACTTAAATGCTCATGGCTTCCCGAAACTATTGAGAATCGATAGTTTCTGACTGCTTGTCATGCTCAGAGGTGCAGGGGCGTTTGCGGTGGATACCGGCGCATTGCGGCACGTTGTCCGTTTGCATGCTATTAACCGTCGCGCCGTTCGCGCTGCGCCGCAGCGATCGCCTTCGCCAGATCGCGTTCGCGCTCGGTCGCTGCCGCCGCGAGCCCCGCGCGCGCGCCCTCCTGATCGGCGGCGTTGCGATTCTGGCTCAGCTTGTATCGGCCGACCAGGTTCTCGATCTGGATTTCGATGCCGACGATGTGGCGCATTTCCGCACGCACGTAATCGTCCGGAGCATCCGTCACGTGCCAGCGGTGTTTGCGCCCCGCCTCGTTGCGATCGACGAGCCGCGTCAGCAGCTTGTACAGGCGCGCGTCATCCTCGAACGTGACCAGCTTGCCGCGCACTTCGACTGCAAGATAATCCCACGTCGGCACCTGGCGCGGGTCGTCACGCTTGCCCGGATACCACGACGGCGAGACGTAGGCATGTGGGCCCTGGAACACGACCAGTGCGTCGGAACCGCCTTCGGGCACGCGCCACTGCGGGTTGTAACGCGCGAGATGGCCCACGAGCGTGCCATGCGGGCCGCGGTCGGCGTCGAGTTCCCACGGCAGATACGACGTCGCGTAACTGCCCTCCGAACACGTAACCAGCAAACCGAAATGCAGCTCTCGAATGGCCGAGTGCAGGACCTCGACACGGTCTTCGCGGAACGCGGGACTGGGATAAGCCATCGTTGGAGCCTTGCGTTGGAAGGGCGCGGCGGACCCGTCAGCGGCGCGGCGGGACGCGGATGGGCTCGCCCTCGTGCTGCCGATCCCACGCACGCAGTTCTTCGCGCAGGCCCGCGATCCTCTGGCGGCCGAGCGCGTTGTGGTCCTCGTCCTGCAATACGCCGCCCAACAGCTCGGCGATGCGCTGCGCGGCCGGCAACATCGCATCCCACGCATCGAGCGCCGAAACAGGACCGGGCAAGGTCGCGAAGAACGTCACCCCGGGCGTCGTCAATTCGGCGATCCGGGCCATGTCGAAGTGTCCCGGCTTCACCATGTTCGCCATGCTGAAAATCGGCCCCGCGTCCGGTCGGCCGTCCACCAGTCGGTGGAAAATGTGCATCGCGCCGAACCTGAGGCCCGCCTTCTCGGCCGCCACCACGATATCGCCCCCACCAAATGTCTCGCCTTCCGGCGCGGCCACGAACAGCGTCACGATGCGGTCGACCGGAAGCTCCTGCGAACGGCGGCCGGCCGTGGATTCCGGTTGCACCCGGGGTGCGGACTGACGCGACGACTCCGGGCCTTCGCGCCGTTCCGCGCTCATGGTCGCGCCGAGCCGATCCAGTTCGCGCTTGAGTGCGACATCGAGTTCGCCCTGCTGCGGCGGTTCGGAACCTGACGCGTCTTCCAGATCACCGGTGGAGGTATCGCCCAGCACGGGGTCGACGCGCGCATCATCGCGTTTGCGCGGAGTGATCCGCTTCCCCTGCCCCGGCCGGCGCGGACGCCCGAAGAAATAGATCGCGACGAGGATCACCACGCCGATCGCGGCGATGATGATGCGCAGGGTCGTGGCGGAAACACCGTCCATGCGCGGACTTTACCAAAAAATCAGGCTCAAACCGCAAAAGCAATCGGTTCGCGAAGATGCAAAGTGAGCGAAGAAGGCTAAAGAAAAGACGCATGAGGATCCTGCCTCAATCTTCGCTCTTGTCCTCATTTGCGTTCTTCGCGTCCTTTGCGGACCGCTTAACTCTTGGGTTCGATCGCAAGCAGCCAGATTGCTTACGCGGCGACGCCCGCCAAACGCGTCGCCTCGGCAAGATCCACCTGCACCAGGCGCGACACGCCGGGTTCGCGCATGGTGACGCCGCACAATTGGTGCGTCATTTCCATCGTGGCCTTGTTGTGGGTGACCACCAGGAATTGGACGCGCTCGGACATGTCGCGCACGAGTTGGCCGAAGCGGCCGATGTTGCCTTCGTCCATCGGCGCATCCACCTCGTCCAGCAGGCAGAACGGCGCCGGGTTCAGGTTGAAGATCGCCATCACCAGCGCCATGGCGGTCATTGCCTTTTCGCCGCCGGACAGCAGCGAGATGTGGCTGTTCCGCTTGCCCGGCGGACGCGCCATCATCGTGACGCCGGCGTCGAGCAAATCATCCCCCGTCAGTTCAAGATAGGCATGCCCGCCGCCGAACAATTTCGGAAAGAGGCTCTGGAATCCTGTGTTGACGCGATCGAAAGTGTCCTTGAAACGCTCACGGGTCTCGCGATCGATCTTGCGGATCGCGTTTTCCAGCGTTTCCAGTGCGGTCGTGAGGTCGGTCATCTGCGCATCGAGGTATTCCTTGCGCTGAGCGGCCTCGGCGTGCTCCGAAATCGCCGCGAGGTTGACCGGTTCCAGCCGCGCGATGCGGGCGTCGAGATCGGCGATCCTCTCCTGCCAGGCCTCCGGCTGGACTTCATCGGACAGGCTCGCCAGCAGGGGTTCGATTTCAAGGCCGGCTTCACGGATCGCATCGGCAAGCTGCTCCGCACGCAAGCGGTAGCCCTGCTCTTCCAGGCGCAATTTCTCCAGCGCGTCGCGCTCACCGGCCATGGCCTGCTCGGCGGCGTGCCGCGCCTGCTCGCGCTCCTGCAAAGCACTGGCGGATTCGTCCAGCGAACGCCGTGCCTCCACCATCTTGCGGTCCACGTTCAAGCGCTGGTCGAGGCATACCTGGCGTTCCTTCTCGAGCGCGGCGACGGGATCGCCCCCCGCAGCGAGACGGGCATCCAGTTCATCGCGATGCTTCGCGAGCTGCCCACGCTGCGCGTGCATCCGGGCCAACGACTGTTCCAGTGCGGCGAGGGTGACGCGCCTGGATTCCAGTGCGATCGCGTGACGATGCGCCGCATCCGACGCTTCCTGCGCGTCGGCGCGCGCGGCCTCGCGACGTTCCAGCAACTGTCGGCGCTCGGCTTCCAGCGCGACCCGCGCCTGCTCGTGTTCACCCATGTTGGCGACTGCGGTTTCCATGCGCGAACGCGCCGCCTGCAGCAACCGCTCGTTTTCCGCGAGCGCCGTTTCGATGTCGGCCTGCTCGGCATCGATGGCGGCGAGCCGCGCCCTCGCGCTGTCGATGCGACCCTGCCGGCTCTGCATCTCCCCCGCGAGTTCGGACAACCGGCGGTGCGCGCCATACAGATCGCGCTGGGCGTCGTCGCGCGCCTGCTCGGCCACGCGCCGCTGGTCACGCACTTCGGTCTGACGCTGCTGCAACTCCGCGATGCGCTTTTCGATCGCGGCGAGTTCGGTCGTCGCTTCCTGCAGCTCGCGCTCGCGCGCCAGTACGCCGACCTGGCCGCCTTCTGCTCTCCGCACGCGCGCGAAGCCGGGACCGAGCCACACGCCGTCGCGGGTAATCACCGTGTGCGCAGGCGCCAGCGTGGCCGCGATCACGCGCGCCTCGTCGACCGATGCGGCGGTGCGTACCTGCGCCAGCAGCGCGCGCGCCGCGGCCGGGCCGCTCGTTTCGGCGGCCAGCGTCCCCGCCGCATGCACATTCAACGTTTCAGCGCTGCCGACCAACGTGATGTCGGCTTTCGCGATCCCCGCAAGCTCGCTCGCATGCATCGCGGGATCGTCCACCAGCACGGCTTCCAGCATGCCGGCCAGCACGGTTTCCACCGCGCGATCCCAGCCATCGTTGACCTTCAGCCGCGCGCCAAGCCGCTCGCCGTCGGCCAAGCCGACCTTCTGCAGCCACTCGCGCGCGGCATCGCGATCACGACCCAACGCCGCGCGCTGCAAGGCTTCCAGCGAAGCGATCCTGCCGCGCAGGGTTTGCCGCTGCGCGTTGGCTTCGGCGAGCCAGGTCTGCGCCTGGCGCTCCTCGCCCAGCAGGCGCTCGGCGTCGGCTTTGTGGCGTTCAAGATTTTGCGAATGCGTTTCGATCTGCGCCTTGCAGGTCGCATGTTGTTCCGTGAGTCCATTCGCGGCGGCGGCGAGCGCGTCGAGATCGTAGTTCCTGCGCTCGTTGCGCAAGACTTCGCGGCGGCGCGAAAGGTCGAGCGCCTGGCGGTCAAGATGGTCGATATGCGTGCGTTCGACTTCGGCTTCACGCGAAGTGGTGGCCGTCTGCCCGCTGTGCATCTCCCAGCGTTGCTGCCACGCCGCGTGCGCTGCTTCGGCTTCGGTGAGCGCCCGCGCGGCCAGAGCGTCCGCCTCGTGCAGGCGCCCGGCTTCGGGCTCCGATTCAGCGATTGCCGCCTGCAACTCGTCGCGCTGCGCGGTATCGGCCTGGATGTGGTCGGCCAGTTCCGTCCACGCGCGTTCGGAATCCTCGCGGTCCTGTTGCAACCGTTCCAGCATTTCGCGGTGGTGCTTGATCTGCTGCTCGACCCGCGCGAGTTCGGCGCCCACCTTGTAGACCTCGGCCTGCACCGCATTCATGGCCTCGATGCGTTCCTGGTGCGCCACGCGGCCTTGCTCGATCTCCGCTTCGAGATGGCGCTGGGCCGCGAGCTTGCCTTCGAGCGCCGTCTCGGCTTCCCGCAGCACCTGCCGATGCGCTTCGAGTTGCGCGGTCACCGCGCGATAGTTCAGGCCGCGCAATTCCGCTTCGCGCAAGGACCGTTCTTCCTTCAATTTCTTCCACCGCTCGGCCGCGCGCGCCTGCCTGTTCAAATGGTCGAGCTGTTTTTCGACCTCCTCGCGCACGTCCTTGACGCGATCGAGGTTCTCGCGCGTGGCCTTGATGCGGCTCTCGGTTTCCTTGCGGCGTTCCTTGTAACGCGACACGCCGGCGGCCTCTTCGAGATGGATGCGCAACTGCTCGGGCCGCGATTCGACAATGTCTGAAATCACGCCCTGCTCGATGATCGAGTAGCTTCGCGCGCCGAGCCCCGTGCCGAGGAACAGGTCGGTAATGTCGCGCCGCCGGCAGCGCACGCCGTTCAGGTAGTAGTCCGACTGCGCATCGCGCCCGACGCTGCGCTTGACCGACACCTCATTGAAGGTCGCGTATTCGCCCGCCAAGGTGCCGTCGGAATTGTCGAAGATCAGTTCGACCGTGGCCTGCCCGACCGGTTTGCGCCCGGAGGACCCCGAGAAGATCACGTCCGTGATCGCCTCGCCGCGCAGGCGGCTGGCCGCGCTTTCGCCCATCACCCAGCGGATCGCATCGATGATGTTGGACTTGCCGCAACCGTTGGGGCCGCAAATGCCGGTGAGATTGGTGGGAAGGTGCAGGACGGTCGGATCCACGAACGACTTGAATCCGGCCAGCTTGATGGTGGACAGGCGCATGGGTCAGTGGTTGGGTGTCACGGCAACAGGGACAGGCCGACGAAGATGGCGCCGGGCGAATGCGCCACTGTGCCAAGTACCGCGTCCGGGCGCAACGAAAAGTTGTCCATTGATTCATGAATCATGGACTTGGAAGAGCAACTTCACGTACTTGCAAGGCACGTTGCCGTGGCACGGAACCAAAGAGCAGCTGGTCCGCAAAGGACGCAAGAACGCGAAGAAAGAATTCGCTTGATCTTTGCGTCCTTCGCGTTCTTGCTTGCAAATGCTCCTTGTCCATCTGGCTACGGCTCGTCCGGCGCACGGGCTTCGATCGCCAGCGCATGGATGCCATGGCCCATCAATTCGCCCAACGCGTCATAGATCATGCGGTGTTGCTGCATGCGCGGCTTGCCGGCAAACGCGCTGCTGGCGATGCGCACCCGGAAGTGCCCGCTGCCCTCGCCTGCGTGGCCGATGTGCATGTGGCCCTCGTCGATGACCTCAAGCCTGGTCGGCGCGAACGCCTCTTGCAGTCGCGCGCGGATGTCCTCGGTCGACGCGGCACTCACGGCAGGGTCTGGCGGAAAGGCCGCACAGTCACTTCGCGGTACACACCGGCTGCTCGATAAGGATCGTGGTCGGCCCATTCCTGCGCCGACTGGAGGTCCTCGAACTCGGCGATGATCAGGCTGCCGCTGAAACCCGCGGGACCGGGATCCTCCGCATCGATCGCCGGGAAGGGCCCGGCCAGCAGCAGGCGGCCTTCGTCCAATAACTTCTGCAGGCGCGCGACGTGCGCCGGCCGCACGGCCTTGCGCTTGTCCAGCGAGTTTTCGACATCGATGCCGGTGATGGCGTACCACATGAGGAGCTCAGGGGCGAGGGGCCAGGGACTAGAAAAAGCAGGATACCGGAACACGCTCGATCGGCCAGCCTCACTCGTCCCTCGCCCCTCTCCCCTCTTCCCTCGTCCCTGCTTCAGGCCGCATATACGGAAACAACAACACATCGCGGATCGACGCCGAATCGGTCAGCAGCATCACCAATCGATCGATGCCGACGCCAAGCCCCCCGGTCGGCGGCAGGCCGACTTCCAGCGCGCGGATGTAGTCGGCGTCGAAATGCATGGCTTCGTCGTCGCCGTGTTGCATCGCTTCGACCTGCGCGCGGAACCGAGCCGCCTGGTCCTCGGGGTCGTTCAACTCCGAGAACCCGTTGGCGAGTTCCTTGCCGCCCACGAACAGCTCGAAGCGGTCGGTGACCTCGGGATCGGCGTCATTGGCGCGCGCCAGCGGCGAGACTTCGGTCGGGTATTGCGTGATGAAGGTCGGCTGGATCAATGAGCCTTCCACGCTCTTTTCGAAAATCTCCAGCAGCAGCTTGCCCCAGCCGTAATCCTGCTTGATCGGAATTTTCAATCTTGCGCAGTGTGCGCGCAGCGCAGCCACGTCGCGCAATTCGCGTTCGGTGATTTCCGGATTGTGCTCGCGCACCGCATCGGCCAGCGACCAGCGCCGGAACGGCTTGCCCAGATCGATGTCGCGCCCCTCCCATTTCAGGTCGGTCGTGCCGAGCACGGCCCGCGCCGTCTCGCGCACCATGGCCTCGGTCAGGTCCATGATTTCCGTGTAGCTGGCGTAGGCCTGGTACAGCTCCAGCATCGTGAATTCGGGGTTGTGCCGGGTGGACACGCCCTCGTTGCGGAAGTTGCGGTTTATCTCGTATACGCGCTCGAAACCGCCGACCACGAGACGCTTCAGGTACAGCTCCGGCGCGACGCGCAAGTACAAATCGATGTCCAGCGCGTTATGGTGCGTCACGAACGGCCGGGCGGTGGCGCCTCCGGGAATCACGTGCATCATCGGCGTTTCGACTTCCATGAATCGGCGCGGCTCGGCTTCCAGCCACTGCCGGATGAAACCGATGACCCGCGAGCGCTTCTGGAAAACGTCGCGTGCCTCAGGCGTCACGATGAGATCCACGTAACGCTGGCGGTAGCGCTGTTCGACGTCGGCCAATCCGTGCCACTTGTCCGGCAACGGGCGCAACGACTTCGTGAGTAGCCGCAAGCCATCGACCTTCACCGACAACTCGCCGGTTTTGGTACGCATCAGCGTGCCCTCGGCGCCCGCGATATCGCCCACATCCCAGCCCTTGAACGCGTCGTAGGTGTCGCCAAGCGTGTCCTTCTGCAGGAACAACTGGATCGAACCCGTACGGTCCTGGATGCGTGCAAAACTTGCCTTCCCCATTACCCTTTTGCCCAGCAGGCGTCCAGCGACTTTCACGCGCCGCAGCTGCGCAGCCAAGGCATCGGCTTCGATGCCATGGGTTTCGCGCTGCAAATCATCCGCGAATGCATCGGGACGAAAATCGTTGGGGAACGCAACGCCCTGCTCGCGCAAGATCCGCAGCTTGTCGCGACGTTCGGCGATGAGCTTGTTTTCATCCTGCGCGGGTTGCGTGCCGGGGTTGTCGTTCACGGGGTTCAAATTGGTCAAGTGATCAGGGGCGAGGGGTGAGTAGAGAGGGCGCACTGTAGCTAAATTTTGGCAAGCTTGTTGTCCAGTGACTTGCGCAAACCCCTCAGGATACGACCAACTTCGTCGCAACAATCGAGAACCGAGGCTGCCTCACCTTCGTTCAACATGCCAAGACTCAAACACAATTCGATCTGCGTCTCGATCTCAGCCAATGAACCGCGTGAAATGGCAATGAAGCGCGCGAAATCGCGAGTTGCCCCACGCGCATGGCCCTCCGCGATATTCGACGGCACCGAAATGGCGCTTCGGCGAAGCTGCTGCACCAATCCGAAGCGTTCATCGGGCGGAAGCTTGGCGGTCAGAGCGTAGACGTGCTGCGCGAGCAGCATGGCCTCCCTCCATGCTTTCAGATCACGATAGGACTTGATCGGAGCACCCTCGCTACTCATCCCTCGCCCCTCGCTTTCACGACGCATCGGCGCGTTTCGCGCCGGCTTCCAGCCCCATCTTCAGGCTGGCTTCGATGAATTCGTCGAGATCGCCATCCAGCACGCGTTGTGTGTCGGTGCGTTCAACCCCGGTACGCAGATCCTTGATGCGCGACTGGTCCAGCACGTAATTGCGGATCTGGTTGCCCCAGCCGACGTCGGACTTGGTGGCTTCGACCGCGGCCTTCTCGGCGTTGCGCTTCTGCATCTCGGCTTCGTACAGTTTCGCCCGCAGCATCTTCATCGCCCGATCGCGGTTGGCGTGTTGTGAACGTTCGGTCTGGCAGGCCACGACGATACCGGAGGGCACATGCGTGATGCGCACCGCCGATTCGGTCTTGTTGACGTGCTGGCCGCCGGCGCCGGATGAGCGGTACACGTCGGTCTTGAGATCGGCCGGGTTGATCTCGATGTCGATGTCATCGTCAACCTCCGGCGATACGAATACCGACGCGAAGGAGGTATGCCGGCGGTTGTCGGAATCGAACGGTGATTTGCGCACCAGCCGGTGCACACCGATTTCGGTCTTCAGCCAGCCATAGGCATGATCGCCCGCGACCCGGAAGGTCGCCGATTTGATGCCGGCGACTTCGCCGTCGCTGGCTTCCAGCAGTTCGGTCTGCCAGCCGCGGTCCTCTGCCCATCTCAGGTACATCCGCAGCAGCATCTCGGCCCAATCCTGCGCCTCGGTGCCGCCGGCGCCGGCCTGGATATCCACGAACGCATTGGATGCATCCATCTCGCCGGCGAACATGCGCTGGAATTCCAGCTTGCCCACACGCGTTTCCAGCGAATCCACATCGTGCGCAACGGCTTGCACCGACGCGTCGTCACCCTCATCGGCGGAGAGGTCCAGCAGTTCGCCGGCATCCTCGAGCCCGTGGTCGATCCCGTCCAGCCCTTCCACGAATTCGGCCAGCCGCGCGCGCTCGCGCCCGAGGTCCTGCGCGCGCTGCGGATCGTCCCAGACGTTCGGGCTTTCCAGTTCGCGGGTTACTTCTTCCAGACGCTCACGCTTGGCCGGGTAGTCAAAGATACCCCCTAAGCGATTCGACGCGTTCGCGCAAATCCGCGATGCGGGCGCGGATCGGATTGATATCGAGCATGCGATGGTGGCCGAGAAAAGACGCGAATCTTAGCAAAGCGCGGCGGTTGCCGCATGCCTCGACCACGCCGCCCGGAAACAACGGCGTGCGGCTGGCGCCAAGCGGCAGCCGCCACGTCGCGGCTAAACGAATTTACCCACCCATTGAAGATACTTGTCGATGAAATTGCCCAGGAATTTGCGCACGCTTTCGTCGGTGACGCTGCCGTCTTCCGGGAACAACCCTTCCTTGTAGCGCACGAAAGCTTCAGGTTGCTGGAGCAGGGGTACGTCCAGAAACACGCAGACATTGCGCAGGTGCTGCTGCGCCAGGGCAGTCGACATCGCGCCGGCCGAGGTGCCGATCACCGCGCCGGGCTTGCCCGAGAACGCGCTGTGCCCGTACGGACGCGAGGCGATGTCGATGGCGTTCTTCAACACGCCGGGGATCGAGCGGTTGTACTCGGGCGTCACGAACAGGACCGCATCGCAGCCGTTGATTTCGTCCTTCAGCCGTTTGCAGACCGGCGGATAATCCGTGTCGAAATCCTGGTTGTAAAGCGGCAGATCGGCGATTCCGATGTGCCGAAACTCGGCGCGATCGCCTGCGATCTTCTCCAGTGCACGTGCCAATTGCTTGTTGAACGAACCCTTGCGGAGGCTTCCTACCAATACCGCGATGACGGGGCGCTGCTTGCTCATGCTGATTCCTTTTGCGATTTGTAAAAACCTGAGGCGGGCGCTCCGATCCGTGGAGCACTCGCACTCTCCATGTGCCCGCTATTCGGCCGCGCGCGCAGGCTTGACGAACTTCAGCGTCATCCGATCCGATTCGCCGATGGCCTTCATCTTCGCGTGCTCGGAATCCGGGCCCACCAGGTCGGGCGGGAGGCGGTGGACGTTGACGTCTTCGGGATCTTTCGGATTGCTGTTGATTTCCGACACGCCGGCCAGGCGGAAGCCGGCTTTCAAGCCAAGCTCGATCACGTAGTCTTCGGGCAGCCGATGCAATTGCTTCGAACTCACCGCCGCGTCGGCAAACGGTTTGGCGCGGTGCTCGGTGACGCCGAACACGCCGCCCGGTTTCAACACCGCGTAGGCCGCCTTGAACACCTTGTCCAGCGTCTCGGGACTGTTGTTCATCCAGTCGTGCAGGTTGCGGAAGGTCAGGACCATGTCGGCGGAGTTGTCGGGCCCGAGGTTCACCTGCGCCGGCGGCGCAAATGGAATGACCTTTTCGATATGGCCGTACACGGCAGGATCGGCCTTCAACTTCTGCTCGAATTTGCCCGGACCGTTGCCGCGTGGTGGCGGTGCCGCTTCGATGAGGTGGCCGTGCGCATACAGGAACGGCGCCAGGATCTCGGTGTACCAGCCGCCGCCGGGCGCGAGTTCGATCACCGTCATGTCCGGTTTGATGCCGAAGAATTCCAGCGTCTCTATCGGATGCCGGTATTGATCGCGCGCCTTGTTGGCGGCGGAGCGCCACTTGCCCGCGACGGCTTCCTTCAGCATCGTCGCCGTGCTGCCGGGCGCAATGGGCCCGGAGCTGCTCGCCGCGATCGACGCGCCCGTTGCCGCCAGCGCGCCGATCAACACAGAACTCGCCAATGCCCTGCCAACCGTCGTAGCCATCGCCCTGCCCTCCGGTGTAATCGGGCGAAACTAGCGCGCCTTGCGTAATGCCTCCGTGAACGCCGGGCGGGATCGGACCGCCTGCGAGGTGCGGCGGTGTCGCGATCGAGCCGGCACGCAGGCTGTTCGGGCGCCGGATGGTCGAACTTGGGCCTCGGCGGCCGAAAGTGGGAACATGGAGGCTCTCCTTCGGCCAAGGAAATCCCATGTCACGCCGCACGATCAATCTCGACGATACGCTGTACGATTATCTGCTGGCGCATTCCCTGCGCGAGCACCCGGAACAAACCGCCCTGCGCGAAGTCACGCGCAAGCACCCGCGCGGAGGCATGCAGATTTCTCCAGAGCAGGGCCAGTTCATGACGCTGCTCATCAAGCTGATCGGTGCGCGGCGCACGATCGAGATCGGCACCTTCACCGGCTACAGCGCATTGACCGTCGCACTTGCGCTCCCGGCGGACGGCAGGATCCTCGCCTGCGACATCAGCGACGAATACACGTCTGTCGGCAAGCCGTACTGGCAGCGAGCAGGCGTCGCCGACAAGATCGAGCTCGTGATCGCGCCGGCGACCGGGACGCTCGACGCCCGCATCGCCCGCGGCGAAACGGACCGCTACGATTTCGCCTTCATCGATGCCGACAAGGCGGGCTACGGCGCGTATTACGAGCGTTGCATGAAACTGGTCCGCCAAGGTGGATTGATCGCCTTCGACAACACCTTGTGGGATGGTGCGGTTGCCAAGCCTGCCGAAGACGACGACACACGCGCGCTGCAGGCTTTGAACGACAAGCTTCACGACGACCAGCGTATAGACGTGGCGATGTTGCCAATCGGCGATGGGCTGACGCTGGCGCGGAAGCGCTAGGAAATCAGCACGTTCCCGCGCTGACACGTACCCTACACACGCACTTTACACACCAATAACGCAGCCGCGCGCAGGCTCCGCGCGCGGCGTCCCAGGGCCACGACGTCCCCCTTCGCATTCGGGCCCCTTCAGGAGTCGATCATGAAACGGCTGCTCGTCGCGGGCTTCGCGCTCGCGCTGCTCTTTCCTGCGCTTGCGTTCGCGCAAAACCCGTTCAACGGAACCTGGAAGCTTGATCCGACCACGGTGCACCAAACTGGCGGCGAAGCCATGGTCATGTCATTGAAAAACGGCATGTACCACTGCAACTGCCATCCGCCCATCGCAGTCAAGGCCGACGGACAGGATCATCCGGTCAAGGGACACGACGGCTTCGATGCCGTTGCCATCAAAGTGGTGAATGACCACACCATCGAGAGGACATACAAGAAGGATGGCAAGGTCGTGTCCGAAGACACGATCACCGTCGCTGCGAACGGCAATACCGCCACGATAGAGTTCAACGACAACAACGGCTCCGACCATGCAACCGGCAGGGGCGTACTGAGGCGCGTCGCCAAGGGCACCCCCGGCTCGAATGCGGTCGCCGGGTCCTGGCGGCTCGATCATGTCGAGAGTGGGTCCGGCAATGTGTTCGATCCGACCTACAAGATCGAAGGCGATACCGTGACCTCCACCGCCGGTGGCGATTCCTATACCGCACAGCTCGGCGGCAAGGCGGTTCCGAACATGGTGAACGGCAAGGCCGACGGGACGGTGTCGGTAAGGATGTTGAACAAGAACACGCTGCGTGAAACCTACGCCAAGGATGGCAAGGTGACGAGTACCGCAACCATGACGGTCGCTTCCGACGGAAAAACCATGAAGATGGTTATCCACGACATGAAGTCCGGCGTCACCACGACCATGATCCACGACAAGGCGTAGGTCGCGACGAATTCCGCTGCTGCTTGCATGGACAGGCGACAGGCCCGGCGCAAGCCGGGCCTTGCGTTTGCCCGGACGCGAAACCGCTGCGAAAACCACGAGCAACCAGGCCAATCGTTTCGAAGGCTGCGTTCCGATGGATCGAGGAACGCTCATGCCGGTTCCACGTGCCGCACCAGCAGCCGCAGCGATTCGCAATCCTGCCAGTCGTTGAGGCTCAGCTCGTAAGCGGCACGCAGCGAAGCGTTGATCGGTATATCGCCGTCGGCGCTGAACCACACCGCCCGGTGCTCGCGCCCATCGCGCGGATCACGCAGACGCAAACGTCGGTGCGCGCCGTCCGCACCCATCGGCCGGCAATCCGCGCATTCGAACACGTTGTCGAACAATGGTGCCGGGAATCCCTGTCCCCACGGGCCGGCCAGTCGCAACTGGCGCGCGAGTTCCAGATCGAAATCCGGAGGCGCGAGTTCGCCGTCGCTCGCCAGCACGGGCTGCAGCGACTCCGGTGCGATGCGCTCGCGCACCACGGCGTCGAATGTTTCAGCGAACCTCGCATAGCTCGCAAGTTTCAGCGTCAGGCCCGCCGCCATCGCATGGCCGCCGAAGCGCACGATCATGCCGGGGCAGCGCACGTCCACTTCTGCCAGCGCATCACGGATGTGAAACCCGGGCACCGAGCGCGCCGAACCGCGCAATTCGTCGCCCGCGCCGGCCGGCGCGAACGCGACGACGGGCCGGTGCCGGCGCTCCTTCACCTTCGATGCGACGAGTCCGACCACACCGTGGTGCCAGAAGGGATCGAACACGCAAACACCTGTCGCGCTGTCCGCATCGATCTCGTTCAAGCCGGCGAGCGCGTCCTCGACCATCGACGTCTGCAAGTCACGGCGCTGCGCGTTGATGTCGTGCAATCGGCAGGCCAGTTCGCGCGCATGCGAGCGGTCGTCGGTCAACAGGCACTCGATCCCGATCGCCATGTCGTCGAGTCGCCCCGCCGCATTGAGGCGTGGACCGATCGCAAAGCCGAGATCCGCTGCGATCGCCGTCCGCGCGTCACGCCCGGATACTTCGAACAATGCTGCGATCCCCTCGCATGCCTTGCCAGCCCGCATTCTGCGCAGGCCACCTTCGACCAAAGCACGATTGTTGGCGTCCAACGGCACGAGGTCGGCCACGGTACCCAAGGCGACGAGATCCAGCAGGGTGGCAAGGTCCGGCTCGTCGCGATGCGCAAACGCGCCCTCCCCGCGCAATCGTGCGCGCAGCGCGAGCAGCAGATAGAACATCACGCCCACGCCACACAGCGCCTTGCTGGCGAAGTCTTCATCCGGAAGATTCGGATTCACGATGGCGTCGGCCGCCGGCAGCGCCGCGCCCGGCAGATGATGGTCTGTGACGATGACCTTGCTGCCGCGTGCCTTCGCGGCCGCCACGCCGGCGAGCGAAGCGATCCCGTTGTCGACGGTCACGATCAGGTCGGGCGCAGGTTGCATTGTGTCGACGAGCGCAGGCGTCAGTCCGTAGCCGTGGATCGCGCGATCGGGCACCGCGTAGCCGACATGCTGCGCGCCGAGCATGCGCAAGCCACGCACTGCGACGGCGCAACCGGTCGCGCCGTCGCAGTCGTAGTCGCCGGCGATCACGATGCGCTGTTGCCGGGCGATGGCTTCCGTCAGCAGGTCGACGGCGTGCTTGATGCCACCGAGGCCGTCGGGCGCCAGCAGCCCCGCCAGACGATGTCCGACCTCGTCCGGACAGGAGACGCCGCGCGCGGCATAGACGTGTTGCAGGACGGGATGAACCGTTGCGGGCCAGCCATGCGGCGGGGAAATCGGCGCACGCCGAATGATGCGCTGCGCCGGCGGCGTGGTCATCGCCGCCGCCAAAACCGCAGCCGGTGCGCGTGCCGCAACCGGAATCGTTCGCCGTCCGCGAACGTGAGTATGACGACATCGAAGCGGCGTTCGCGCAGCCAGCGCTCGAAATGCACCAGCCATCCTGCCGGGCCCTCGGCGTGTCCCGGTATGTCGAGATCGACCAGCACGTCGCCTGCGCGCGGCGCGGCCCCGATCGCTTCCGGCAACGGCTCCACCCGAACGGCCCCCGCCATTTTCGCCAGCCCGCGCACCACGTCGTCGACGCTCGCGACGGTTTGCACGCCGGACGCGACCGCTTCCGGCAGTGCCCCGGTGCCCCACAGCCAGAGCGCATTCACGGGCCGCCGGCCGGCCGCCACGCGGACCGCGTTCACCGGATGGGCATGCAGCAGAATCTGTGCCTCGTTGAACAGACGTCGCCACAAGCGCCCTGCCTCGCCCGCCGGCAGGCACTCCATCAAATCAACGCCGAGCGCGTCGGCGGGGCACGTGAAGGTTGCCGGCGGCGCGCCGTGCGGAAGATGCGCGCACCATTCCGACGGCGTGTCGACCGAGAGAGGCATCCCCGCATCACCGAACAATGGCCGCAACTCCGCCGCCAATTCCCCAGCTTCCGTTGCGGACAAGTCTGTCACCGGCCACGCCATCAGTCGTGCGCCAGTCGCCTCGCCCTGAATCCACGCGGGGTCGGCGCACAGCCATGCGCCCATTTTCGCGTCATCGGTATGGCAGAGGTGCCGCAACGCCGCCGATGGGATCGCGTCACCCGCAAAACGGAACAGCTCGCGCAGCACCGCCGTGCGCGCATCGGCTTTCGGCGGCAAGCGATCGCCGCGCGAGAGCCAGTGGCGGAACGCCGCGTTTTCGGTGACGCGTCCCAGCGGCGGCATCAGGACGTGCAGCATGCTCATGCGCTCGCCGCTTCCAGTTCTTCGAACCTCTGCAGCCATTCCGCTTCCAGTGCCGCCTTTTCTTCACGCAATGCACTCTGTTCGCGCCCGATGTCGGCGAGCACCGCGGTCGGACCTTCGTAGATTGCGGGATCGGCGAGGCGATCCTGGAAGTCGGCGAGTCTTGCATCGATGGCTGCGATACGCGCTTCGACCGCTTCAAGATGCTTGCGCAGGCCGCGTTGGCGCTCGCGCTCTGCGGCGGCTTCGCGGCGGCGCCCGCGCGGATCGGCGATTTGCGTCTTCGCTTCTTCGCGCCCGGCAGGCTCTCCGCTGCGGCCACGCAACCAGCGCGCGTAGTCGTCAAGATCACCATCGAACGGCTCGACCCTTCCATCCGCCACACGCCAGAAGCTGTCGCACACCAGCCCGAGCAGGTGCCGGTCGTGGGCGACCAGCACCAGTGCACCAGGATAGTCGTTGAGCGCATCGGCGAGCGCGCCGCGCATGTCCAGGTCGAGATGGTTCGTGGGTTCATCCAGCACCAGAAGGTTGGGCTTGCCCCAGGCGATCAACGCCAGCGCCAGTCGCGCGCGTTCGCCACCTGAAAATCCCTCGACGGGTTCGAACGCCCGATCACCCGCGAAGTGCCACTTGCCCAGCCAGTCGCGCAAGGCTTGCGGCGGCGCATCGCGCGCCAGCGCGCGCAAATGATCGAAGGGTGTTTCGCCGGCGCGCAGGCTTTCCACCGTGTGCTGCGCGAAATAGCCGATCGCGAGATCCCTGTGCGTGGTGCGCTCGCCGGCCAGCAGCGGAAGCTCGCCGACAAGCGACTTCACCAGCGTGGACTTGCCCGCGCCGTTGGGGCCGAGTAATCCGATGCGATCGCCGGCCTGGACGGAAAAGCTCACATGGCGCAAAACGGTGACATCAACGCGAGCGGCTCGCTGCGCTCGCTCCCCCTCACCCCAGCCCTCTCCCCTGGGGGAAGAGGGGGTTAAAAACGCGGCGCCACCGCGATAACCAGCATCCACGTGTTCCAGCTTCAGCATCGACTGCGGCAGGCGTTCGGGTGGCGGAAACCGGAACTCGAAGGCACGCTCGACTCGCACCGCTTCGGTGCCACCCAACTTTTCCAGGCGCTTGATCCGCGATTGCGCCTGGCGTGCCTTGGTGGCCTTGGCACGGAAGCGGTCGATGAAGGATTGCAGGTGCGCGCGTTCGGCCTGTTCCTTTGCATGCGCGGCCCGCTGCTGGTGCAGACGCTCCGCGCGCTGGCGCTCGAAATCGCTGTAGTTGCCCACGTACAGCCGTGCACTGCCCTGATCGAGGTGCAGGACGTGATCGACCGTGCCGTCGAGGAATTCGCGGTCGTGCGAAATCACCATCAGCGTGCGGGGGTAGCGGCGCAACCATTGTTCCAGCCACAGCACCGCGTCGAGATCGAGATGGTTGGTGGGTTCGTCCAGCAGCAACAGGTCCGACGGCGCCATCAGCGCGCGCGCGAGGTTCAGCCTCCCGCGCCAGCCGCCGGAAAACTCCGCGACGGGTATGTCGTGGGTATCCACCGCAAAACCGAGCCCGTGCAGGAGACGCCCCGCACGCGCACGGCCATCGTAGCCGCCGATTGCATCGATGCGATGGTGCGCGACGGCCGCGCCGGTGTGATCACCCATCTTCCGTGCACGCGCTTCTTCCGCCAGCGCCGCGGCAAGCTCGACATCTCCCCCCAGGACGTAATCGATGGCCGGGTCGGGCAGCGCCGGTGTCTCCTGCGCAACCGAGGCAATGCGCAGATTCGAAGGCAGGTCCAGCGTGCCGGCGTCGGCTTCCACTTCACCCAGGATCGCCGCAAAGAGGCTCGACTTGCCGCTGCCGTTGCGGCCGGCGACGCCGATCTTCCAGCCGTCGTGCAGCAGCGCATCGACGCCCGACAGCAACAGGCGCCCACCGCGGCGCAACGCGAAGTCGCGGAAGGCGATCACGCGTAGCGCACCCCCACGATTTCGTAATTGCGTTCGCCGCCCGGCGCGTTGAAGCCGAAACTGTCGCCCTCGTTCTTGCCGATCATCGCGCGCGCGATGGGCGATGACACCGCAATCAGGCCTTGCTTGATGTCGGCTTCCAGATCGCCAACGATCCGGTAGGTGACCTTGTCGCCGCTATCCGAATCTTCCAATTCCACCAGCGCACCAAATACGACCTTGCCACCTGCGTTCAGCGTGGCGGGGTCGATGATGTGCGCGGTCGCAAGCGCCGCCTCGATGGTGTGGATGCGGCCTTCGATGAAGCTTTGCTGCTCGCGCGCCGCGGCGTACTCCGCGTTCTCGCTCAAGTCGCCATGCGCGCGCGCTTCGGCGATCGCGGCAATGATCTTCGGCCGCTGCACTGATTTCAGTTGTTCCAGTTCCGCGCGCAGGCGCTCGGAACCGGCTTTGGTCATGGGGGCTCGCTGCATATGCGGGGCTCCTTTGTTGCTGTGAATACGGCCGCGGACGCGGTCCGCGATTGAACAAACCGGATAAGCGAAACCGCTCGCTCAGGCGACAGCGGCCACGTCGCCGGACGGGCGGGCTTCACGCCGGTCCAGCTCGGCGTGCAGTTCCTGCAGGCTGATCACACCGCCGCCTTCGCGATAGTCCAGCGAGTGCAGCAATGCCGCCGCGCCGGCAACCGTGGTCGAATAGGTGACGTGCTGCTGCAAGGCCGAGCGCCTGATGGAGAACGAGTCGGTGATCGCCTGGCGCCCTTCGGTGGTGTTGACGATGTACGCGATCTCGCCGTTCTTGATCGCATCGACGATGTGCGGCCGGCCCTCGAGCACCTTGTTGATGCGCTCGCATTCGATGCCGTGCTCGCGCAGGAATGCGCTGGTGCCTCCCGTCGCGATCAGACTGAAGCCGCGCCGCACCAGATCGCGTGCCACGTCCAGCAGACGCGGCTTGTCGGCATCGCGGACCGACAGGAACACCTTGCTTCCCGGTGGCGGCGCCGCGATGTGTGCGGCTTCGTGACCACGCGCGAAGGCTTCGCCGAAGCTCTTGCCCACGCCCATCACTTCGCCGGTCGAGCGCATCTCCGGCCCCAGGATCGGATCGACATTGGAGAATTTCAGAAACGGGAAGATCGCTTCCTTGACCGACCAGTAGTGCGGCACGCGCTCGTGCGTCGCGCCCTGCTGGGCGAGACTCTTGCCCGCCATGCAGCGCGCCGCGATCTTGGCCAGCGGACGGCCCGTGGCCTTGGACACGAACGGCACCGTGCGCGAAGCACGCGGGTTCACTTCGAGGATGTACACGTCGTCGCCCTGGATCGCGAATTGCGTGTTCATCAAGCCCACCACGCCCAGTTCGCGCGCCAGCAGCGTCACCTGGCGGCGCAATTCGTCCTGGATCTCGGGCGACAGCGAATACGGCGGCAACGAACACGACGAATCGCCCGAATGCACGCCGGCCTCCTCGATGTGCTGCATGATGCCGCCGATCAATACCTCGCCCTCGGCGTCGGCGATCACGTCCACGTCGACTTCCACCGCGTTGTCTAGGAAGCGGTCAAGCAGTACCGGCGACTTGTCCGACACCCGCACCGCGTCGCGAATGTAGCGCGCGAGGT
>Ga0070737_10002652_pt1 | contig 20923 bp, 38 predicted proteins | sample Coa_R1_10_FD_66438 | JGI IMG/M metagenome (GOLD analysis project Ga0070737, IMG submission 66438) | Surface soil microbial communities from Centralia Pennsylvania, which are recovering from an underground coalmine fire - Coalmine... | ecosystem: Environmental > Terrestrial > Soil > Unclassified...
GGTGCCTACGGCAAGACCTGCCGCAAGGATGTTCTTCGCGGCAAGGATACCGCTATGTGCGTAAAGACTCAGCCCGGCTACGCCGGGCTCCGGATTCCTCCCCGGCCTGAACGCCGGGGCCTCCCCCGGAGGTCCCGGTGAGCGAGCCACGGTACGGGTTCACCCGCCTCGGCCACGCCGTCCACGCCCGGGTAGCCGACCACCACCCCGACGGCACCCGCTACCAGCGGGCCAACAAGCGCATCGCCCTCGCCCTCACCAACGGCGTCGGCACCATGACCACCTTCTGGCTGTTCTGCTGCCTGTCGCTGTGCTCCCTCCCGTCGGTGCTGTCCGCGTTCACCCCCTTCGCGCATGCTTTCCCCGCGTGGATGGTGAAAGCCAGCATCATCGCCCTGGTCGCGTGGATCGCCCAGACGTTCTTCCAGCTTGTCCTTCTGCCCGCCCTCATGGTCGGGCAGAACCTGCAGAACGCCGCAGCCGACGCCCGGGCAGCCAAGACCTTCGAGGACGTGGAAGCGGTCCGCGCGGCCGTGACCGCCGCCCTCGACCGCCTCGACACGGCCACCGGCGGGGGCCTGGGGGACGTGATAGCAGAGATCCAGGCGGTCCGTTCCGTCCTGGAATCCCGCCCCCCCAGCGGCGGCCGGTAACCCCCGAGCCTTCCGCCCCCCCTTTTTTTTTCAGCCTGTCCCTGACCGCCCGGAGGCGCGGATGTCAAGGAGATCAGACCAGCTTGCCCGCATCGAGCAGGCACTCGGCCGTTTCGAGGCCATCCTGGAAGGCCACGCAGCCGCCCTCAAGGCCCTCGCCGGCGGCCACCACGAGACGGTCACCGCCGGCATCAAGACACTCCAGGAGGACATGCGGGTGATCACCGCCACCCTGGCAGCCGTCCTCAGCCCCCCCGCCGCGCAGCAGGACCCGGCACCCCCGGCCCCCCCGGCGAAGGCACCCCGCAAGCCAGGCAAGGAGCAGCCGTGACCTACCAGGTCAAGATCAGCATCCATGCTGACGGGACCGCCGCCTGCGAGCCGTCCCCCGGCACCCCCCCCGGCGAGTTCACCATCGCCGGCCACGACGACGGCAACCTCGTCACCATCTCCGTCGCCCAGCGGGACACCCGCGGCCGGTTCGTGATCCGCGCCACCCACCACCGCGACCGCGCCGAGGAAACCCTCGAGCACGCCGAGGCGGAAGGCGCAGGCGGGGCGGCAGCCGCCGCGGCCCGCGAGGCCCGCTGATCCCCGGGAGGCGGGACATGCCCGGCATCATCATGTACGACTCCGACGACGACAGCCAGTTCCCCCGCGGCGCGCAGGCATACGCGGCCTACGTCGACGGCAACCTCGCCTCCCAGCCGAACTACGGCTGGGTGAAAGCCGAGTTCCCCAACGCCTTCCACCTGTCCATCACCGTGTTCCCCGACCAGGACGCCGACTGCCTGGACGTCGAGAACGGCGCCGCGTCCCCCGCGGACGTGCCCGGCTGGTACGAGCGGCAGCGGAAACGGGGCGTCACCCGGCCGTGCCTGTACGCCAGCGCGTCGCTGATGCAGGCGGCGATCATCCCCGTGGTGCGCTCCGGGCGGATCGCCCGCCCCCTGGTGCGGCTGTGGAGCGCCCACTACGCCGGGCAGCACATCTGCGGCCCGGCGTCATGCGGGGCGCTGAGCATCGGCGCCGACGGCACCCAGTGGACTAGCAGGGCGTGGGGCCGCAACCTCGACGAGTCGCTGCTTGCCGAGGGCTTCTTCAGCGACCCCTCCCCGTCCCCGGCTGCCCCGGAGCCCGGTCCCGTCCCCGCATGGCAGGAGGCCATGATGAACACGCTGCCCGTCCTCCGTAACGGCTCCCAGGACCGGCCCGGCGAAGTCCAGTTCGTGCACCGCGTGCAGGCCCTGGTGGCCTGCATCGGCGCGGTCAACGGGTTCGGCCCGGTCACCGGCCTCACCCAGGACGGGGATTTCGGGCCGGCGACGGAGGCCGGGGTGAAACGCATCCAGGAGTTCTACCGCATAACCCAGGACGGGATTGTCGGCCCTGTCACCTGGCAGCATCTGATAGCCGGCTGAGCAGCGCATGCGCTGGATCGCGGCGGCACTGTGCTCGTATGAGGTGGCGGCGGTCACCACGCGCCGGGTGCCGACCCTCACCCAGCTGTGCCGCCGGCATCCCTGGCTGGCCCCCGTCCTGATCGGCAGCCTCACCGTGCACCTGTACCGGCATCCGGGGGGCATCCGGTGAAGGGCCTCTCCGGGATCCTGATCGGCGCCGCGCTGGTGCTGTTCCTGGCTGCTGCCGCATCCGCGGATGGGGCTTCCCTGGTGGTGAGCGCCGGGTTCTACCAGTCGGCGGGGCTGGCCGCGTTCGCCCTGGCCTGCCTGGTGACGCTGCTGCCGTGAAACAGCTTACCCCGGGAGGATGCCATGACCGGCCTGCTGCGGCGCCTCACGGCGCTGGTAAGGACAGAGCCCGCGGCGCTCACCGTGACCGTGCCGGGGCTCGCCGCCGCCGCCGTCATCACCCTGGCCCGCCTGGACCACGTCCAGGCCGGGTACCTGGCTGCCCTGGTCACCGCCGCGGGGACCGCCGCCACCGGGTTCCTGGCACGGCCGGTGAACGTGACGGTCATCTCCGGGGCGGCGGGGACGATGCTGGAATCCCTGGCCCTGTTCGGCCTGCACCTGTCCACCGCGCAGGTGGCGGTGGCGGTGGCCGCTGTGAGCGCGGTCACGGGCCACCTGATGATCCGGCCGAACGTGACCCCGAAAGCCCGCATGTACCTTTGACGGCCGTGCGCGGCACCGGATTCCTCCCCGCGTAACGCAGCAGGGCGCCCCGGTCTCCCCTTGTCCCCTCAGCGGGACCAGGGGGGCCGGGGCGTTTTCCGCATGCCCGGGGCCGGGTTTCGCCGCGCCCAGGTGCGGGTATGACCGCGTGGCCTGGGCTTCTACCGCTCAGCGTTTCCCGGGCGCATGGTGAGCACATCGTTTCCTCCCTGTCCCCGGCCTTGGAGGCTCCCCGGCCGCGCGAGGGATCGCGCGGCCGGGAGGGGAAACCGGCTGCAGACGCAGGCGCCCCCGGCGGCGCATCTCCGTTCAGGTGCGCGCGCCGGGGGCGCCGGGTGTCACGGTGCCGGGCTATCAAGCCTTCCCAGGAGGAGCGGGACGCCTGTGCCGAGGCTGATGTTGTAACCGCCCGAACAAGGCAGCACCCGGACCGTGGCAAACCTGGTCAGGGGCTCGTGGAGCCCTCGTAGATGGTGAAATCGCCTGCGGCGGTCATGTCACTGTTCGGGGACATGACCGCCTGGCTGTTCGAGTTGACCCACTGCGCCTCGGTGAGGCCGCCGGTGCCGTCCGGGATGCCGTACACGCTGCTGACCGGGACGGGATGCGCGCAGGAGTAGCAGGTCACCTCGTTGCTGGTGAAGGTGTCCACCGGGAGGTCCGCCGGCGCTGTCACCGTGACGCCGTCCGCCACCGCGCCGATGCCGAACTCCCGCATCTCGGTGCCGGTCGGGGCGGGCTCGTGGGTGTAGAAGCCGCCGCCCTGGCGGCAGACGCCGGTGGTGAGGTCGCAGGCGTCGAAAGCCACCTCATGGTAGTGGGTGCTCGCCGTCCACGGGTTGTAGAACTCCTGCAGCAGGATCGTGTCCCCCTGGTTGATCACGTTGCCGCCGTTGCTGCTGCCCAGGATGGACTGCTGCGACACCGCCTGCGCGATGTCCGTGTTAATCAGGCCGTTCTGGATGCACGGGTCGGCCTTGGCCGTGGTCGTGAACGTCCCGGTGCCGATGTTATCGCCGGTGTAGGCGTAGACGACATAGTAGGCGCCTTGGTAGTACACCAGGCCGAGCTGGGCACCCCAGCCGTTGTTCGGGTCGCACAGTTCGGTGCCGACGCCGCCGGAGTCCTGGCCGTTCAGGTCCGCCAGGTGGGCGGACGCGGTGGTCACGGTCTGGACGTACCGGTAGCGGGTCTGGGAGTCTTCGGCACCATAGTAGCCGGCGAGCCCCGCGCCGCTGGTGGTTGTCGGCAGGCTGACGCAGTGCGTGTTGGTCACGGCACAGGTCGGCAGGCTTGCCGCTGACGCGCTCCAGGCGAGCCCCAGGGCCGCCATCAGCGCGATCCCCGCCGTCACGGCCAGGGCCCTGATCCTTACGGACATGCTGTTCCTTTCGCTTGTGCCCGGCTCATCCCCCCTGGGGTGATGAGCCGGGCTTCTTCGGGTTACCCGCCGCCTGATTGATGATCAGCAGCGGGAGCTTCAGATGAGGGCTAGGACGCCTCCAATACCATCTGAGACAGCCAGCGGGCGGCTGCCTCAGCCTGCGGCTCGTGCAGTTCGATGCCAATCGCGCGCCGCCCCGTCATGCGGGCCGCCATCAGCGACGAACCCGAACCCGCGAACGGATCGATCAGGAGCCCTCCCGGCGGGCAGGCGTAAGTGATCATCGGCACAAGAAGGCCGCCAGGCTTCTGTGTCTTGTGGATAGCCCGATGGTGCATCGAACGGACGTAGATCACCGATCGCATCAGGCGCGGGCCGCCGTCCTCGCTGACATAGGCGCTAGGGCCGATTTTCCCGGTGTGCGTCGGCTGCTGCCGCCTCGTCAGCGAGCGAGCCGTGGCGTCATTGGTCACTGGAGTCTCGTGATAGAGCAAGCCCCAGTCGCCCCGGTACCAGTGCGCTGGCTGCTCGTGGACGCGGTAGAAGCGATCACGTGCTATACCGGAGCCACCGGAGCCGTTGTGCTTTTCCCAGATGATGTCCTGGCTGAGCTTCCACTTCGCTGCCCTGAACTCGTCGCGTCGCTTCAGGTACATGCGCAGCGTCCCGAAGCACCACATCGAGTGCGAGACCTGGGCGGCCACGTCGAGCCAGCCGTCCGGCCAGCGATCCCACGGCAGCGACGTCTCGCCATATGGCGGGTCGGCCAGGATGCAGTCCGCCGTGACGCCGAGCGCGGGCAGCACTGCCCTCATATCGCCGACGTAAAGGGACACCCGTCCGTCCCCGTCGCTCCAGTACGGGCTAGGCACGCTCACGATGCCTCCAGGTCGAAGCTATCGTGGTAGCCAGTCCCGCGGAGGGCTGACCGGAACGGGACCGGTGCCGCCGGCGCTCATGCGGCACCCCTGGCATGCGCGGCCTCGAGCGCCATGAGCCACTCGCGGACCTTGCCCTTGCGGAACATCACGTGCTTGCCCATGCGGAAGCCGTCAGGGCCGTTGCGCTTGTGGTTGCGGGTGTAGCGGAACGTGTCGACAGGCATCCGCGCCATCGCCGCCGCCTCGTCCAGGGTCAGCAGGTCGTCATCGGTGAGCGTGGCAAGCCACCGCCAGAATTCCACCGTCGCCCCGGGCTCCCCCGGGTAGGGACGGCGGGATTCCTCTTCTCCGCGCAGGTGGCTCACGGCGGCAACCTCACATCGTCATGGTGCGTCAGGCGACACTGAGATCATGCCACACCGCAGTAGACGGCGCAACAGCAACAAAGTAGTGTTCACCCATGACCGGCGCTGACCCGCCCGAGACAACTAGCGAAACGCCGCCGCCGATGCCTGCCGGGCTCGCGGACGGGCAGTTCGCCGCCCGCATCCGGGAGGAACGCGAGCGGAAAGGATGGTCGCAGGGCGGCGTCGCCCGGCAGATGAGGCAGCGGGGCTGGTCCTGGTACCCGCAGACCGTGCAGAAAGCGGAGGCCGGGCACCGGAAGGTCAGCGTCGGGGAAGCCGAGGCGCTGGCCCGCATCTTCGGGACCACCATCGACAGGCTCACCTGGCCGGGGCAGGCGGCTGCGGCCGCGGCGCTGCTGGACATGTCGGCGGCGCGGGCCGGGCAGGCGTGGCGGCAGATCGCCGACGGGACGCGGACGCTGCTCTACTGCCAGTTCCAGCTCGCCCTGACCGCCGCCGAGGCCGAGGACGCCGGCTATCACGGGTCGGACCTGATCCGCCGCCTCGCCGGCGATGCCAGGCAGCTGCTCCGGGCCGCGCCGGAAGACGCGGTGGCCGAGGGACGGCAGGAGTTCGAGGACATGAGGAAAAGCAGCGGGAAGGGGTGAGCCTGGTTGAGTCACATCGAAGACAGGTGGTTCCGCGCGGTGCCCGGCGGCGGCGGCCGGGCGGCGAGGCAGCCGCGTCCCCGCAACGGCACCGGCCGCCGCTGGCGCGTCCGGTACGAGGATCTCGACGGCAGGGAATGCAGCCGGTCGTTCACGCTGAAATCCGACGCGGAGGCGTTCAAGACCGAGGTCGACGCCGCGCTCCGCCGCGGCACCTACCGCGACCCGGACGCCGGGCGGATCACCCTCCGCAAGTACGCGGAGGGCTGGCTCGCGGCGCAGCGGTTCGACACGGTGACCCGGGAGGCGGTCGAGACCCGGATGCGGCTGCACGTCTTCCCCGGCCTCGGCGGCGCGCGGCTCGACGAGCTCGCCGCCCGCCCGTCGCTGATCAATGCGTGGCTGTCGGGGCTGCGGCTGGCCCCGTCGACGACAGCCAAGGTGTTCACCCACCTGAACTCGGTCATGCTCGCCGCGGCGCTCGACGGGCGCATCAGCGTGAACCCGTGCGCCGGGCTGGCCAGGAAGCTGCCGCAGGGCACGCGGCGGCGGCTGGAGCCATGGACCCGGGAGCAGGCCGCCGCGGTCCGCGCCGGGCTGCCGGGGCGGCTCGCCGCGATCGTGGACGCCGGGATCGGGCTCGGGTTGCGCCAGTCGGAGATCTTCGGCCTGTCCGCCGACGAGATCGCCTTCCTGCGGCGGCAGGTGCATGTCCGGCGGCAGGTGAAGCTCGTCGGCGGGCGGCTGCACTTCGCGCCGCCGAAGGGGAAGAAGGAACGGGACGTGCCGCTGGCCGCGCCGACCGCGGACAGGCTGGCCGGGCACCTGGACATGTTCGGGCCGGTGACGGTGACGCTGCCGTGGCATGAGCCGGGCGACCGGCGGCACGGCAGGCTGGTGACGGCTGCCCTGCTGTTCACCACCGCGGCGGGGAAGGCGCTGCACCGCAACAGCTTCAACGCGAACACCTGGCGGCCGGCGGTGCGGGCGGCGGGGCTGGAGGACGACCGGGTGAACGGCTGCCACATGATGCGGCACGTGTACGCCTCGGCGCTGATCGCCGCCGGGGTGGACGTGCGGACGGTGGCGGAGAACCTGGGGCACTCGGACGGGGGGGCGCTGGTGCTGAAGACCTACTCGCACCTGATGCCGGACGCGGAGGACAAGACCCGGCGGGCGCTGGAGGCGGCCCTCGCCGCCGGCGCCGGTTTCCCGGCCGCAGGCCCCCTGACGGCCCGCCGGGACGGCGTGAGCTTATGACCTGGGATTACACCAGTCCATCGTGGTCTGATCCGCATGGCGCGCTCCCGGAGCCGGGTGGCCCGGGATTGCCGTTGACGTGCATGAATGGTCGTTAAGATAAATTGACAGATGGTTGTTGTTCACGATTGTGCGACGGCCCCTGCACGGCCCCGCCCCCGGAGAGCGGCCGGCGCGGCGTACAGCCGGCCGTCCGCGTCGCACAGCTCCCCGGCGGCCGCGGCGTGCGCCTCGCCGGCGGCCGCGGCGTGCGCCTCGCCGGCCATCCCGGACCGCCAGGTCTCCTCATGCTCCCCGGCGGGCAGCTCCAGGGCGCCGGCAAGCCGCGCGATCGTCTCCTCCAGGCTGCTGATGCGGCTCTGGGCGCGATGCAGCGCCGCCTCCAGCCGCTCGATGGCAGCCTCATCATGCCGGTGCCGGTGCAGTACCCCGGCGTAGTCACGATGGGAGTGGCCCGCCGCGGCGTAGTCTCCGCGGTGGTCGTGGTCAGCCCAGCTCACTGGTCTCCTCCTCGATCGGCGTGAACTCGCCGGGTCCGTCGTAATCCTCCGGCTCAGGGCCGTACTGCCCGCAGGCGCAGCACTGGGCCCCTTGACGCGCTCCCCGGCCTGAAGGCCGGTGCGCCTCGCACGCACCCGCCGCCGCGCACGTGCAGTCGCAGCAGCAGGCGCCGGCGCGGTCCCGGCGGTATGCCGCGGCTTCCTCGAGGGCCTTGACGGGGAGGGCGGCCTGCGCCGCGGTCAGCCGGACCGCGGGCCTGGTCGCGTGCCTGCCCCGGGTCACGGCCCGCCGCCGCCGACGACGTGCAGGTGCCCCGGCCGCGGACGCCGCCGCCGCCGCAGCGCCTTGCGGAGCTTCGGGTAGCTGAACGCGCTGCCGCTGTCCGTGAAGATCATAACCGCCAGCATGTCCAGCTCCTCGAGGCGGCGGTCAAGTCCGGCCACCCGCCCGGCCAGCGCGGCGGACTCGCCCGTGTCAGCCTGCATCAGAAGCACCCCCCAGGCGCTCGGCGATCGCGGCAAGCTCGGCGAGCATGTCCTGGGCGCGGCCGAGCACCCGGGCGTAGGCCATCGCAATGCCGGTCATGTCGTCACCCGCCGTGCCGGCAGCGGCCTGGACCGCGGTGGTGTCCTTGAGCGCGGCCAGCTCCCGGGCCCGGGCGATCGTGCGCCGGTCCGCGTCAGTCAGCCGGGCGGTCACAGGGTCACCTCCGGCACGATCACGGCCGGGGCGATGACCTCGAGCGTGGCCGCCACGGCGGCGAGGTCGGCGCGGCTGATAAGGCCCCGGCGCTCGGCGCGGAGCCAGCGCGCAAGGTGGCTGCCTTCGGGGTCCGTGACACACGGGACGCCCGGCACCTGCCAGCATTCCCCGCACGGGCACATCAGGGCAAGCTCGCAGATCTCGTGCAGCGAGCGTGCCGCCGGCGTTCCGGCGGTCATCGTAAGGTTGGTGGTCAAGGTCCTCTCCCTCCTTAGCAGGGTCAGGTCCCAGGCCGGCCGGTGGTGTTCACGGCACCACGGCCGGCCGATTTCGTAAGGACGGGCACGATCTGAGTGGCTATCTCCCTGTAGGCCTCGGCCCTGTCCAGGTCCTCGAGGTGGTCTCGGCAAGCACCGTCCACCGAGGCCGCGCAATCCGGGCACCATGCCGGAGCGGAGTCCCGGCGGTAGTGCTCCGCGTCGGCCAGTGCCCTACGGACCTTCCGGGCCTGGCCGCGGGTGATGCCGAAACGGTCGGCCAGCGCCCGTTCGGCCAGCGGGTTGCCGCCGCGGACGGATGCGGCGTAGGCCACCTTGGCGGCCTCCAGGACCGTGGCGGCGACCTCGGGCAGGACAGGCGCCGGGACCGTGCCCGCGTCTGCGCGCATGCGCCGGACCATGCCGATGGCCAGCTCCGCGCAGACGATGAACGCCACCGCGGGCCACCCGGAGTTGACTTCCTCCCCACGCCTGAAGGGGGGGGATTCCCGTGGCTGAGGCGTGTTCACGCTGCCTCTGCCTTGGGTGGCTGGCGCTTCACAGACCGCCCGGCAGCGAGGTCTCCACGCCCTGTCACCGCCAGCCCGGCGGCGAGGATGTTCTTCGCGGCGTTCACGTCGGCGTTGGCCTGGTGTCCGCAGGCGCGGCACCGGAACACCGCTTGGCTCTCGCGGTTGCCCGGCGCGCAGTGCCCGCAGGCATGGCAGGCCTGCGACGTGTACGCAGGCGGCACCCGCACAATACGGGAGCCGTTGTAACGCGTCTTGTGCTCCAGCGCGATCAGCGCCCCGGCCGCCTCGTAGGGCAGCCCGTAGCCGACGTTGGCGGCCAGCGTCGCGCCCACCGACAGCACCAGGCCGGACCGGGCCAGCCAGGGTGTTGCCGCCCCGGCGCGGGCCGCGCGGAGCATCGCCAGCGACGTAGCGGCCACCGTGCCGTCGATCGGCAGCGGCAGCAGCCCGGCCGCCAGCGTGGTCTGCCCGTGGGTGACGGCCAGGTGCCCGATGTGGACGTAAGACACGACGGCGGCGATCAGCGCCACGATGAGCACCGCGGCAGCGGTCATCCTGCGGATCACGGCGTCACTCACTAGTCGCCCTCCCGGCCGTTGCCGGCGAGGGCAGCGGACATGTCCCCGAACGCGTTGCGGAAGTCCCACGCGGTCGTCAGCGCCGGCTCCCCGGCGGTGTCCTGGCGCCACACGGCTTCGTGCTCGGCGGCCAGCGCGTCCAGCACGCCGCGGAATCTGGCCAGTGCTGATTCCGCGGCGGCCAGCCGCCCGGCCGTGTTCAGCAGGTTCTCCTCGATCTCGCGGGCATGCTGGCGGTCCTCGGCGGCCTGGGCCTCCAGGTCGCTGATCCGGTCCATGGCATCGCGCACCGTCACCTTGAGACGTTCAATGGCGGATTCTTCGTCGTAGTGCCGGTGATGCAGCCCGGCGTAGTCGTAATGCTCGTGGTCATGGTCAGCGTGGCTCATCGGTGCTCCTCCTCGGCCGTCCCCTCGAAATCCTCCGGTGCGGGGCCGTACTGCCCGCAGGCGCAGCACTGGGCCCCGTAGCAGCACCCGCAGTGTTCCCCGTCGCTGGTCTCGGGGCAGTAGTACCGGTAGTCGTCGTAGCACCAGGCGATGACACGGTCCCGGCGGTATGCCGCGGCTTCCTCGAGGGCGCGGGCGGCGACGGCCACGTCGGCGGGGGACAGGACGCGGCCGGGGGGTTCTGTCCATGCCGGCGCCGGGTCGTGCCCGGCGTCGTACAGTTCCCGCTTCCCGCCCCGCGGGTCGCCCCGGTAGTGCTTCCAGCCGCCCGCGGCGGGGAACAGGCCGGTCCAGTGGCCGCACTCCGCGCAGTAGGGCTCCAGGCCGTCCTCGTCCTCGGCGCCGCTGAGGGCGTCCAGCAGCAGATCGAGCATGCTGGCCAGCCGCAGCGTCCACTCGGGGCCGGGAGGCCGGGACAGCGGCGCCGACGCCGCGGCGGCCCGGTAGTCGGCGAGGACCGCGGCGGCGGCGGTGCGGCGCGCGGCCAGCTCCGCGTTCATGCCGCGGCCTGCCGCTGCCAGTGCTGCTGACGGCAGCGGTCTGAGCAGTACCGGCGCCGCTGGGAGCGTCTGGTCTCCGCTGGGGGCAGGGGCGTGCCGCATTGCCAGCACCGGCCGCCGCCGGGGATGCCGTGCTGCCGCTGCCACTGCCGCCGCTGGGTGTAGTCGAGCCCGCCCCAGATGCCGTGCACCTCGCCGCGGCGGACCGCGTAGACGAGGCATTCGGCGCGGACCGGGCAGGCCGCGCAGATCGCCTTGGCCGCCCGGGTCATCGCGGCCTGCCCCTGCTCGGCGAACCACAGGTCGGGGTCGACCTGGGCGCAAGCCGCGGACTCGGCCCACGCCCCCGGCGGCTCCCACAGCGGGAGCCGCAGGCCGCTGATCTCTGTCATGGGTGAGGACCTCCTCGACAGGCCGGAACCCAGGGCCGCCGCGGCCTCCTCGAGTGCCCGGTCGGCGGCCGCCGCGGCCGCGGTCATCGTGCGGATCACGAGGTCACTCACCAGCCCAGCAGCTCAACATTGGTCCCCTCTCCAGGTAGCGGCGGACGGCGGTCTCGCTCATTGCGCGTTCTCCTTCTGCTGGCCGGTCCACGGGAGCGACAGGCCGTCACCCTCCCGGCGGGGCACTACATGCACGTGCAAATGGGGCACGGTCTGCGTGGCCGCAGCCCCGCACGAGGTGATGATGTTCGCGTCCTCCCCGGACCGCTGCACGATCAGCGCCGCCTGCTGCATCACCGCCGCCGCCGTGGCCGGGGCGACTGCCGCGTCCCGGACATGCTCCCCGGGAACCACCAGCAGGTGGCCCGGGGTGACCGGGTTCAGCGGGGGGAACACGTAGCAGCCGCGGCGGGGCTCCTCGTCGTAGTCCCCGGCTGCGATGCGCTCGCAGAACGGGCACGGCTCGCGGGTGTCATCGCGGGATGCCAAGGCGGCCGATGGAGGGACATATCCGTCAGGTAGCCCTACCTCTGGCTGCGGATGCGAGCGGCGCTTCCTCATGCCGTCACCGCCGCGGGCGAGATCATCTGCGCGTACAGGCTGATGGCGGAGTCCTGGAGCTGCTCCACAGTGGGGGCCAGCTTGTCCCAGGCGGCGTCCCAGGCGGCGTCCCAGGCGGCGTCCCAGGCGGCGGCCCCGGCGGCGGCCAGGGCGGCGTCCCAGGTGTCCCAGACAGCGGCCCCGGCGGCGTCCCAGGCGGCGTCCCCGGCGGCGTCCCCGGCGGCGTCCCAGGCGGCGGCCCTGGCGGCGGCCGCCTTTTCCCGTGCCTGACGCATTACCGGGCCGGCGTCCTGCGCCGTGACAAGATCGGTGATCCGCCGCAGGTTCCGCAGTGCCGTAGCCTCTTCGCTCAGCCCGGCGAGAGTGAGCCACGCTGGGGTGTAGGTGCGGATCAGCCAGTCGAGCGCGAGATAGCTGCGTGCCTCGTCGTGGCCGTCTCCGGCGGTCCCGGGCAGCAGCCGGATCAGCGGCTTAAGTTCCTGCCGCTTGCCGTCTGGCAGGACATCGTTGAGGCTGCGGCCGTATCCGGCGAGGACCAGCGACACGCACGCGGGCGAGTCGGTGTGGCCGTCGCCTGCCCACCAGGCGACAGCCTCCAGGAGGCAGATGCCGTCGTCGCGGCTGTTATGGGCGCCCTTGGCGAGGGTGATCGTGTCGAGGTCAAGGTGGTGCATGGTCAGGTCCTTTCGCGCGAGCGGGTGCCGTCGGTGGTCAGCCGGGTGACTTCGAGGGTGTAGCCGTCATCGAGGTGGCGGGCGACGGGACGGCCGGTGATGGCCACCCCGACCAGGACGCCCGCCTCGTCGGCGGCGCCGGCGGCGAATTTCATGCCGGGGGGCGGGGCGTGGTGGCGGTGCCAGTCGGCGGTGAACGCGGCGGCGTCGCGCCAGGTGACGGGGACCAGGTGCAGCCTCATGCGGCACGCTCCAGGTCTTCGCCGGAGATGGCTTCGATGAGCGCGGAGTAGGCGACCTCCCCCAGGCAGGGGGTGATGGCCTGGCCGAGCTGGCGGATTCGCTGCTTGACGGTGCCGAGCACGATGTAGCCGGGGGCGAACCCCATGGCGGCGGCGATCTCGTGGGTGGCGAGCATCCGGAACCGGACCTCGCCCAGGTCGATGTCCGGGCGGTCCCCGGATGCCAGCGCGTACCGGTCGCGGGTGGACAGTGCGCCGATCGGCAGCGCCGGGGGCTGGGCGTGCCCGTTGGAGTAGTACGGGACTAGCAGGTCCCAGGCGGCGGGGACCAGCATCGCGCCGTAGTGCCGGTTGATGCCCGCGCGGATGCGTGCCAGGGTGGCCGGTGCCAGCGGGTCCGGGCGTCCTCTGGAGTCTGTTCGTTCGCCGATCCTGACCGCGGGGAGGGTCCAGTCGATGGCCTCGGCGGCGGCGGGCACCTGCGGTTCCACGATGGTGTTGCGGCAGCTGCGGTGCGGGCAGCGGTACCAGTACTGGCCGTACCGGCCGTAGCGGCCCATGTCGCACCGCGGGTCCTTGAAGACCTGCATCGCGGCGACCTGTTCCTGGCAGACCGGGCACCACGCGGTCGGCCGGAGCATCCATTTGTCCAGGTCGGGGCGGCGGCCTAGCTTGGCCAGCCAGTACATGAGCAGCAGCCGGTCCCTCGATTGCGGCGGCCGGGCGGTGCGCTGCGGGCGCAGGTGCATCGAGTTGACCGCGATCAGCCGGGTTTCGTAGCCGAGCAGCTCGATGCGGCGCCGCCAGGCGTGCCACGATCCCCAGCGGCGGGCCTGGACCACGTTCTCCACGGTCCCGGCGATCACCGGCTTGCCACGCAGTGCCATGGCTTCGAGGTAGCGGGGGACCTCGTGCATGAGCAGACGGCCGCGGCGGATGCCCTCGTCCAGGACGGCGCCTAGCTCGTCTTCGAACAGCACGCCCTGGGTGTCGGCGTCGAAGTACTGGGGCTTGCCGCGGGCGTCGCAGAACGGCGGGCAGATCGGGGAGGCGTGGAACAGGTCGCAGGCGGGGAACTTGGCCAGGTCCAGTTCCCGCACGTCGTCGCAGTAGTGCGCGACAGCGGGGAAGTTGGCCTGGTGCGAGGCGACCGCGATCCTGTCGTGGTTGGCGGCCCCCTTAGGCTGAAGGCCGGGCACCTGTGCGGCGCCCTGGGTCAGCCCGCCGCACCCGGCGAACTCGTCATACAAGGTCCAGGTCACGCGGCACCACCGTCCTCGCTGAACAGCGGGAGGGCGGCGGCCAGCGGCCGGTTAGACCACAGCACCTCGGTGCGGGTCTTGTCGCCGGTCCCGTTGCCGGTGCGGGTGCGGATCTCATGCCGGTGCCATCCGGCGTACAGCTCGTCATACAGCGGCGAGGGGTAGCCGGACAGCACGACGGCGGCGCGGCAGGCGCGCAGCGCGGCGGCCAGGTCGCGGTGGTCGGCTTCGCGGGTCATCTCGTGCCGGTAGCCGGTGGAGTTGCGGGCGGTCCCCACATAGGGCGGGTCGGCGTAGATCAGCGTGCCGGGATGGCGGCCGTAGGCGCTGATCACCTCCAGCGCGGGGCGGCATTCCAGCGACACCAGGGCCAGCCGGGCGGCGGCCGGGGCGATCCTGCCGACGTAGCCGCGCAGGTAGCCGGGCATGGACAGGTCGTTGCCGGACGGGTCGGCGTGGAACCGCCACCCGGTGCGGCGTAGACGGTGCCCGCGGCCCTGGGTGAGCAGGACCCACACGCGGCGGGCGCGTTCCAGGTCATCGTCCGCAGGCTGGTAGGCGGCCTGGTGCTCGGCGCGGGCGTGGGGGGTCAGCGCGCACGCGGCCTCGAGGTCGGCGGGCCGGTCGCGCAGCACGCGCCAGAAGGTCATCAGGTCGCCGTCCAGGTCGTTGACGGTTTCCATGTGGCTGGGCGGCTTGGCCAGCAACACGGCCAGCGACCCGGCGAACGGCTCGACGTAGTGCCCGTGGGCGGGCAGCAGCGCGGCGATCCGCCCGGCGATGCGGGTCTTGGCGCCGTAGTAGCCGATCGGGGGCATCATGGGGCGCCCCGGAGGGGAACATCAAGCTCAAGCTTGAAAAGGCGGGTTCCTCCGGTGGTCAAGATGCGGCCCATTCGCCGGTGATGAGCGCGTCGAAGAGGCTGATCGCTGAATCCTGGAGGGCGGCGACGGCCGGCGCGATCTTCTTGCCGGCGGCGTCCCCGCCGGCGTCTCTGGCTGTGGCGTCCCTGGCTGCGGCGTCCCTGGCTGCAGACCAGGCGGCGGCTATCACGGCGTCCCTGGCGGCGGCCCCGGCGGCGGTCAGCTCCGCGGCGGCCCAGCGCAGGGGGAGGGGGAGGGGGAGGGAACAGCCGGCGTCCAGGGCGGCGTCCCAGGTGTCCCAGACAGCGCCCCAGGCGGCTTCCCGGGGGGAGTCACAGGATTCGGCCCAGGCGGCGTCCAGGGCGGCGTCCCAGGTTACGTCCCAGGTTACGTCCCTGGCTTCAGCCTTGGCTTGGGCCCTGGCCGCGGCTGACCTGGCAGCGGCGGCGCGGACGACGGGCCCGGCCAGCCTGGCAGCGCGGAGGCTGCCGATGCGGGGCAGGCCCCGCAGCGCGGCGGCTTCCCCGTCCAGCCCGGCCAGGTCAAACCACACCGGCGTGTCCGTGCGGACCAGCCAGTCGAGGCACATGAACCCTCGGGCCTCGTCTCTCCCGTCGTCCGCGGTCCCGGCGAGCCTGTCACTGCCGTCGGGCAGGAAGCGGGTGAGGCGCTGCCGCCGGCTGCCGGGGAGGATGTCGTTGAGCCGCTGCCCGAATGCCCACAGCACCGCGGAGACCCCGGGCGGCCGGCGGTCCGTGTATTCCCTGCGGACGATCCAGTTGTACCACTCAAAGAAGCATCCTTCGGCGGGGGCGCCGCCGGCCGGGGCCGGATGACTGCCCCTGGCCAGCACGATGGTACGGGTCATCAGTCAGTCATCCTCCCTGCTCGTGGGGCCGTCGCGGCCGTCATCCTTCCCGGCATCGCGGTCCTCCCCGGCGTCTCCCAGAGCAGCCAGCTTCGCCTCGGCTGCCTCGGCGCGGGCACGCAACCGGGCTATCACCGCGTCGCACGCCGCATGCTCCCCGGGACCGCCGAAGCTGACAGCGGCATTGCCGGAAGTCCAGTCCTTGACGTGACGGGCGAGGCCGAGTCCCGGCTTGCGGCTGCCGCTCAATGCACACTCTCCCGCTCAACGGGCCGTTTCCGCCACCGGGTGACTCCCGGGATGGCATCCGCTTCCGGCTGGTGCTCAGCCACGTACCGCTCTCTCTCGCTGCTGCGGTTTTCATCGCTCCCGTGCCCGGTCTCCGCGCACGCGCAATGCCATGACCTGTCCGCCGAGGCCGGGTCCGCGTTCCTCACGATCCCCGGGCACAGGTCATGCCTGGGTGCCTTGTTGACCGCTGAGCAGAACCCGCAGGGATGCCGCCTCCGGTCAACTGGCCCCGGGTTCACGCCGCCTCCGTCCTCGAGGCAGGCCACCCGGCAGAACGGGCATCCCGCCCGCAGCGAGGGCACGTCACGCGCCGCGGTGACAGCGCCCGCAGGCACGCCGGGCACCTATCGCAGCGGTCCTCCGCCTCAAGAGCCTCAGCGAGGACGGCGATCACCTGGGACAGCAGGGCCCGTATCCGCTGCTGCTCGTCCCGGCGGCGCCGGTCACGGAACTCGCGGACAGCACGGCGGTGATCGGCCTCAGCCTGAAGCTGGCGGATCCGGGCCGCGAGCGCGGGATTCACGCCGCACCGTCCCCGGCCGCGCGGAACGCGGCAGCCTTCGCGTCCAGGTCAGCGCGGAGTTCGCGGAGCATGCCAGCGGGCGGCTTGCTCCGCGGGCCCGGGGACGGCTTCCACGCCGGGATCGCCCTGGCCGGGGTGGGGCGCCAGCCGCGGGCGCGCAGCGCGGTCATGAACTCGAGGGCGAACACTTCCGCGTCGGCGCGGTCCGGGTCGCCGTCGCGGCTGCGGACCCGGGAGGCCAGGGCCCCGACCGCAGCGGCAGTCTCAGGATCGGTCACCTGGTCACCTCCGGTCGTGTCCACCCGGCGTCCATCAGGTCACCGAGAATGCGCCGGGACAAGACGGCGTGCTGAACTCCGGGTCGTAGACCGGGAAGGCGCCCGGGTTCGCGACGCGGGCAGCCAGGACGGTCAGGCACACCTTCAGGTGAGCCTCGGTGACGTTCGTCATGGCGTACCCGGCCGGGCCGGTGCCGATGCTCGTAAGCGAACCGGGCCAGGAAGGCGATGTCAGGACCGGTCATGCTGCCGTCCTCCTCCGGTCGGTTCCGGTCATGACGACGATCTCGCACATCTCCGCGAGCCGGCTCGCCGCGCGGTCGCCTACCTGCCCGGCCAGCTTCGACGGGGGCAGGTTGCTCGTGACGATGAGCGGGAGCTGCTGGACGTAGCGGTGATCGATGACCGAGTAGAAGCGCTCCTGCGTCCATTCGGACGGCTTCTCCGCGCCCACGTCATCGATCACCAGGAGCGCGGCGTGCTGGCAGTCGCGGATGCGCTGCCGGGAGTCGTCACCGGGGCGCAGGTCGTCGAGCAGGTCGGTCATGCGGGTGAAGATGACGTTCGGCGGGATGCGGTCATGGGAGGGCCAGTCTGAGGTCGCATCCTCCCCGCCGCGGGGGATGGTGCCGGTGAATGCGCACCAGTCAGCGAGGGCAGCCCATGCGGCGTGTGTCTTCCCGGTGCCGACCTGGCCGGCGAGGTAAAGCCCCTGAGCCTTGAAACCGCGCTGCGCCCAGGCGGTGACGGGGCCTGGTATCTCGACGGGAGCGCGGAACCGCGGCGGGGTGAGGCGCTGGATTTTCGCGGCCAGCTTCTCGTAATGGCAGCCGGGGCAGCGGGACTGTGACTCGCGGCCTCCGGCGTCGGTCACCGTGGCCCATCCGTGGCCGTCATCATTGCAGACGGCCGAGGCGGCACCGGGGAAGAACCTGATCAGGCCGGCGTGTGCCTTAGCCCCATCCACTGGCGTACTCCTCGTCGCTGTAACTGGTCTTCTTCGGGCTGGCTGCCCGGCCGGGCGGCGCTAGCGGGAAACCCTGTAGCTCGGTGCGGAGCGTGTCGACCGTGACGGAGCGGTTTCCGGCGGCGAGGCGCAGCAGGGCAGCCTTGATCTCGTCGTCGGTGAACTTCTCGCTCTTGATGGCGCGGATGACGACTGCGTTGACAGCGGGCCACTTGCACAGCGGTTCCGCTTCGGCATAGGCGTCGGTCAGCCGCTTGGATCGCTGGGTGACGGTGAGTCCCCGGGCCGTGCCAGCCGCGTCAGCGGCAGGCACCGTAGGTGCCTGTTCTATAACTGACTCTGTCTCTGACTCTGTCTCTGTATATGGGTTAGGCCGGCTTTTCGTTTGCTTAGCAATTTGGTTCCGGTTTGCTTTAGATGGCCTGTGACCTGGGGGCCTTCCGCCCTTGCGGCCGGCCTCGGCGCGCACCCGGGACAGCCGCTCGACGTCCTCGCGGGTGCCGTTGCGCTTCACGTAGGCAAGCACTTGCCACCCTGGTGCTTCGTTTTTGCTTTCCTCTTTGATAAGCCCCACGGAAGCAAGTTGCTTAGCAAGCTGGTTTCCGTGCTCCGGGTCCAGCGGGTAGACCATCAGCCCGACCTGCTCAGCGGACACGAACCCGTCCGTGAGCATCTCCTTGCAGTGGCAGATCATCTGGATGAACAGATCCCGCGCGAGCCCGGCGTCAGGGGCGCCGTAGCGGGCCAGCGCGCGGACCTTCGGATCGTCGGCGAAGTTGACCGCGAGCTTGATGTAGATCTCTCCCATCGCCATAACCCACCGCGCAGTCCGTCGCCGCGGGCAGCCTCGCCGGCATCCGGGCGCCCGGAATCCTCTGGCCGCAGGCCGGCGGCGGCAACGGGATGCCGCGGGCGGGAGACAGGCACCGGGTGCCGCCTTTCGGGTCGTCATGCGGGTGTTCAGGAGTCCTTCTGAGCCCGGAGGGTTCCGGGGCCGTGCGCTGCATGCTGACGAACGTGAGCCTACACATGCGTCAGCGCATGATGCAAGTCATCTCGTTTGCGGTGCCGTGGTATGCTGATGCCAGTCGCGATGCGAGCCGCGACGGCACGCATGCGTGAGGTCTTGCGCTGTGCCGTGCCAGCGCCGGTAATTGGAGCGTGGAGCGTGGACGTGGTAGACGAACTGGTCGCGGAAGCCCGCGCCGCGAACGAGGCGAAAGCCGCCTACGAGAAGCACATCAGGCGCGTCCGCGAGCTGCTGCCCGTCGTCCGCGTCCAGAAGCCCGAGCTGACCGTCGTCGAGATCGAGCGGCTGACCGGCCGGGCCTACGACCGCGGCACAATCTCCAGGCTCACCGCGGAGGCGGCGGGCACGGCCAGGACGAAAGGCGGGAAGCGGCGCCGCTCCCCGCGCCGCCGCGCGCAGTCCTGACCTCACGGCCGCCACCTTTCCCCGTCGCCTGCCGGGCAGCACGCCTCCCCCGGCTCGTACCACGACCACCCGGCCAGGGCCCTGTCCGTGGGCTCGGTGGTGAACAGCAGCCGCACCGCGATGTCCGCCCGCTCCCTGGCATCCAGCCATTCGATGAGGTCACGGGAAGCGGAGGCGGGACGCTCACGGCGGCGGAACAGGCCCCGGAAGCTCACGGCACCCCCCGGAAAGTGACGTCGGTGAACACCTCGCTGAAAGCATCCATGGCCTTCCTCATCGCCGCGCTGCCCCCGGTGGCAACCGCAGCGGACACCCCCTGCCCTGCCGTGACCGAGTAGAGGACGATCTGGCCCCGGCTGACGACGGAGACGGACACCCCGACCGGGATGTCCCCCGGTTCCATCTCGCCGGCGGCCTGGGCTGCCATGGCGAGGGCGATGACTTCCCCGGCCCGCAGCGGGGGTGCTGCGGGCACAGGGACGGGGGCCGGGGGTTTCCGCAGGAGGCGCCGCCGCCACCTGCGGCAGGGGCACAGGCAAAGCGAACCGATCCGCAACTCAGACATGGGCACCACCTCCCCCCGGCCATATCGCCCCGGTCCTTGCGGGAACTTCCGGTTCAGCGACGACAGCGGTGGGATGCCCCGGGCGCATGTGCTTCTCCGCAGCACGGTCGACGGCTGCCGCTGATCCCGGCCCTTCCGCCCACCCGCAGCCTCCGCAGCGGGCGGCGGCGGTGAGCCCGGCAGAAGGAGCAGCCCGGCCCGGGGGAGGAACGGGCGGCGCGGCGGGACGCCTGCCAGCGGCCGGGGCCTGCGCGGTCACGGCTGGCCTTCCTTCCGCTGCCGGTATTCCCGTTCGTAGTCCCGGGCTGTGCTCGCCGCTATCCCCATCACGGCCCTCGCCTCGGCCAGGGTCTTGCGGGAGTCCCGCAGCGCGCAGTACCGGAGGATCCGGTGCTCGCGGGGTATCATCCGCTTCTCCTGCCCGGGCCGCGGCTGGCCGGGTTCCCGGTAGCGGGGGTCGCCTGGCGTCCACGCCGGGTCGCGCCTGTACTTGTAGCCGCCGCCCAGCCCGGCCGGGTGAGGGCTGGGGGAGCCCATCGTGCTCGCGATGATTTCAGGCATGCCGGTCCTCCCTCGCCGTGATAGCGGCGTGTTCCCGCCGCCTGCTTCTCGCCCCGGCCACCGCGCAGGCCAGCGCGTCGCTGGCATGCGCCCAGCCCGGGGCCGGCTCCAGCCGGGGATCCGTCTTAGCCTTAATCAGGCCGGCTGTGGCCGTGACCACCGCGGCGACATAACGGCTCACGACGCGCCCCCGGCAGTGACAGCGGTGCCCTGGCCGTCCGCAGACGGGACGGGAACGGCGGCGGGCTCCCTCACCGGGGCTGGCGCTTTCGACACGGTCACCCGCGGCGCGAACGCCAGCAGGAGCCTCAGCCCCGCGCCGATCCCGGCGAGGTAGACGACCGTCCGGCAGACGGTCTCCGTGATGAAGGCAGCCGTGTTCACGTGGCAGCCGCTTCCTGCTCGCGGCGCGCCTGGATCAGTTGACACTCCCCTCCCTGAAGGGAGGGGATTCCTGGACTCGCCGTGCCTCTCCCGCGAGAGGTCTTACGGGTGATACCTGGTCTTGCAACCAGCTTCTCAGGCGTGGATTCCCGCAT